>Ga0206857_1023_pt1 | contig 43100 bp, 28 predicted proteins | sample Alteio_BWOrgCont_49_FD_152865 | JGI IMG/M metagenome (GOLD analysis project Ga0206857, IMG submission 152865) | Enriched cells from forest soil in Barre Woods Harvard Forest LTER site, Petersham, Massachusetts, United States -... | ecosystem: Environmental > Terrestrial > Soil > Temperate forest >...
CCGGGACACCAAATTTTTCCTTACTATAAGGCAATAATACTTCGAGAGATTCTTTCCCTCCTAAACGCTTATCTTCTTCAATTAGTGTTATTAATTCACCAAAGATTTGAGAGATATTACCTCTATTAATCTCATCTATGATTAAAACATAAGGCTTTTTTGCCGTGTTTTTTAGTTCATTATATTTTTTTAGGCCGTTCTTGTATAAGTAGTTTAGTATTTCGAAAACATAAGTTGGATTGTAAACTTCTCTTCTGGATTTCCCTTCGTATAGTTTACGAATATTGTTAATTGAGGCTCTATAGTCTGTGGTTTCATTTTTAGATTGTTCGGGTTTTATTACAAATGTTATACCACCACGATAGCTAAATGAAAAAGAAGTACCTGAAGCCGTAATCTTAATTGGCGCTTTATTTTTCAGTTCAGAACATTCGTTTTTCAACCATTCAATCTTTTCATTGAAGTTGCTTTCTGTTGATTCAGCCGCGGAACAGAGTTGTTTAAATAAGCCGGGTTCAATATCATACAAGAGAGAATTGTCTTTTGATTCAGATTTTATGGGTTTAATTCCTTCAATAAAATCTTCATAGCTCATACTTTGATGAAAAGTAATAAAGCCAATTTGGCCATCTTCAGTGTCATAATCAAATAATAATTTCTTAAAGTGGTTAATCATTGAAGGCCTATTTTCCTTATTCTTTTCGTAGAAAATGGGATCAACTATCTGTAATGCCTTATTTATCGTATTATATGTTTTTCCAGTACCAGGTGGTCCATATAGTATTGTATTTAGAGAAGTATCATTTGATTTCATTCTTATTGAAGTTATAGTATTGGTTTTGTTAGCTGAGTTCAAGAAATCATGACAGAACCTACTATACCAGTTCATGGGAGTGTAGAAAGCATTATTATTAACCTTAACATCCTCTAGTTTTTCTAATTCAGAAAACATACTATCCACTCTTTCAGGTTCATATATTTCATAAACAGAATTTTTTACAAATCCATGTTTTTTAGCCCATGATAATACTCGATTATCAATATTGTTAAGATAAGCTTGAGCACTATTGGGAACATTTTTCTCAAGATATTCTTTGAAGTATTCTTTTATTTCATCAGGTGTAAGCTGTTTCAGTCTTACATACCAGTTCTTAATAAGTATTGTGGTTTCAGCGTTTGGGTTTGAACAAATTGAAAAAGTACCTCGCGGTGCTGGGAAAACAAAATTGTACTCGTTCTTATAAAAATCAAGTATTTTGATCTCTCTCCTATGTTCAAACCAATCAAAGTCTTCATTTGGTTCATCTTCATAAATATATTCCCCTATGACTTCTACGAGGGCTATTGGTGTTTGTCCATCTCTAACTGCCACAATGTCACCCACCTTGAGATCCTCTTTAAATTGTCTGATTTGTTCTTTGCCCTCTTTCCAATCCCCCAATCCAATACAAGATTTCATTTTTAAAATCTCTATGACTTTCTCTGGTGGAGTTAGTGGTCTATCTTCTCCTCCACGGTGCAATTGTATGTGCCAAAAATTCATGCTATTAGTTTTGTTATCATTATTAAAAACTATATTTCTGAAATCTACATTATCAAATTTCCTAAAGCCCGACGTATTGGTTCTTTCTAGCTCTTCTTTAGTCCTTTCAAATAAATCCTTTTCATACTTGGAAGCTTCTGAAGCTTGGTCAAAAGATGTTAAATAGGCTTCATCACCGTTAAATTTGCCGCTATCATTGTTTAATTTATTCTTTGAAATAATCCTAAAGCCTATACCGTCAAGTGAAAAACAATAACGTTGACCTACAATGAAATTTAATCCCTGCCTTTTACAACTGAATACAACACGTTGATCGTCATATTCTATTTTAAGGGTGGTTACTAGTTTTCTTATTGTATCTATAAAATAATTATAGTTCTGAGTATCTAAAGATTGAACTACATTGTTGAATTCTTCTGGTATTTCTTCATTTTCTGACATACTGGTAGGTGGTTATATTCTTTAGCTAATATAACAAAATAAGAAACCCCGACCATTGGCCGGGGTTAACTTCACTATTCGTTAATCGTTATTCGATATTCTTCAGGCTTTCACCAAAGACATGTTCTTAATTATTTCGGTGCCAAACTCAGAGCATTTGAGCAGGGTCGCGCCTTGCATTAATCTTTCAAAGTCGTAAGTAACACGTTTAGCAGCAATTGACCTTTCCATGCCCTGGTAAATGAGCTCAGCAGCTTCCAGCCAGCCTAAATGTTCAAGCATCATAGCGCCAGAAAGTATTACAGAACCCGGGTTTACTTTGTCAAGGTCAGCATATTTAGGAGCGGTACCGTGGGTGGCTTCAAAAATAGCGTGGCCTGTAAGATAGTTGATGTTTGCACCCGGTGCAATACCAATACCACCTACCTGCGCAGCAAGTGCATCAGATAAGTAGTCACCATTCAGGTTCAAGGTTGCAATTACCTCAAAGTCTTCAGGCCGGGTAAGCACCTGTTGCAGTGTAATATCTGCTATAGAATCTTTTAATAATATTTTGCCTGAAGCAAGTGCAGCTTTTTGTTCTGCATTGGCGGCTTCTTCGCCTTTTTCTTTCTTGGTCTTTTCCCATTGCATCCAGGAATAAACTTTATCGCCAAATCCGGCAGCAATAGAATATCCCCAATCGCGGAAAGCGCCTTCTGTAAACTTCATAATGTTTCCTTTGTGAACAAGGGTAACCGATTTGCGTTTGTGCTTGATGGCATATTCAATAGCCGCATATATTAAACGTACGCTTCCGGCACGGCTAACGGGTTTAATTCCCAACCCAACCAATACATCCGAAGGCCTGTCAACTCCTGATTCCTTATACCATGCGGCATTTTTTTCGGCTGTTCCAAAACGTATTTTAGCAAAGTCTTTCGGAAATTCTTTGGCAATAAAATCTAAAAGCTTTTGAGCTTCAGGACTACCCGGTGCATATTCAATACCTGCGTAAATGTCTTCAGTATTTTCACGGAAGATAACCATATCAACCGCTCCCGGGTTCTTAACCGGTGAAGGTACTCCTTCAAACCACCTAACGGGGCGAAGGCAAACATACAGGTCAAGTATCTGGCGAAGGGCCACGTTAAGTGAACGTATACCACCACCAACAGGAGTTGTAAGAGGGCCTTTAATACCTACCATGTATTCCTTGAATGCCGCAAGTGTTTCATCAGGTAACCAGTTACCTGTTTGTTTAAATGCTTTTTCACCGGCAAGCACTTCTTTCCATACTATTTGTTTCTTGCCATTATATGCATTCTTTACCGCTGCGTCAATTACGCGAACCGATGCGCGCCAGATATCCGGTCCCGTACCGTCGCCTTCAATAAAAGGAATAATTGGGCTGTCTGGTACATTGAGTTGTCCATTGGTTAATGTGATTTTTTGTCCGTTCATAGCGTCTTGTAGAATTAAAAATTAAAGATTCAAAATTAAAAATTTATGTTAGTCAATGCCAAGGTCGAGTTGGTCTTTAAGTTTCTCTACCACGGGGTTTTTTTCTTTCATATGCATGAATTTTTCCTGTGTAGTGTAGGGCTTACGTTGGGTTTCTGTTTTTGATATGTTGATTACAAGTTGCAGGGCGGGGTGTTTTAGTTGTGTTCTCAAATAATCCAACAGGTTGGTGCGGTCTTCCTCTATACTTTGTTGCTGAACGGAACTCGGTACAACCACATCTACCACTGAAGGGTTTTCAGCCGATTTTCTTGGGGTGATTTGTCCTAATATACTGCACAGGCTTATTTTCTTTGTTTTGTTTAACTCTATGTAACCTGCCCATGCTTTTTGAATGCCTTCATCAGTCAATGGTTCACCCACATCACCATTTTTTGCTGCTTCCTGTGCCGCTTTCTCTTTAGGAGTTTCACCCATTAATTTATTAAGAGAGGGCATATTCATTTTCTTGGGAGCAGCCTGGGGAGGTGTTTCCGGCTTATATTCTTGTTTAGGTTCTGCAACCTTCGGTGCTGCGGGAGTTACTTTTGGCGCTACGGGAGTAGGTACTGCCTGTACTGGCCTTGGAACTTGCGTGGTTGAGGTCGGTTGTGCCGTTGCAGGGGCAGCTTTACCGGTTGCCAGGTGGCAAAGCCTCATCAAGGTTAATTCTACTAATAAACGTTGATTAACGGATGTCTTATAAGTAACATCCGCCTGGTTCAAAATGTTTAACCCGCCGAATAAAAATGTTTCAGGATATTGAGCAGCCTGCCACACGTATTTTTCTTTCAGTTGCCCGCCTTTTTCAAGTAATACGGAAGTAGCAGGATTCTTTGCTACCACAAGGTTCCTGAAATGTTCACCCATACCACCTATAAACAAGTGTCCATCAAATCCATTATTCAGAATTTCATCAAAAATCAATAGGGCGGTAGGGGCATCTCCCTGCAATATGGCGTCGGTAACTCTGAAATAGTAATCATAATCAAGAATATTCAGGTTATCAATCACTTTCTTATAGGTAAGGTCCTTACCTGCGAAGCTCACCATCTGGTCGAAGATAGAAAGCGAATCGCGCATAGAACCATCGCCTTTTTCGGCTATAATATGCAATGCTTCAGGCGCGGCGGTAACACCTTCCTGAGACGCTATGTAAGATAAATGCTCAGTGACATCTTTTAACTGAATGCGCTTAAAATCAAATATCTGGCAGCGTGAAAGTATAGTAGGTATAATCTTATGCTTTTCGGTAGTAGCCAATATAAAAATAGCGTGTGCAGGTGGCTCTTCCAGTGTTTTAAGGAAGGCGTTAAAAGCAGCCTGCGACAACATGTGCACCTCGTCTATTATATAGACTTTGTATTTACCAAGTTGTGGAGCAAATCTCACTTGTTCAATAAGTCCCCTTATATCGTCAACCGAGTTGTTTGAAGCGGCGTCTAATTCATGTATGTTAAGCGAGCGACCCTCGTTGAAGCTTTTGCATGATTCACATTCGTTACAAGCTTCTGTTTCAGGGCCAAGGTTAAGGCAATTAATGGTTTTGGCTAATATACGGGCACAACTTGTTTTTCCGACACCCCGTTGCCCGCAAAACAAAAATGTTTGCGCCAGGTGATGGTTAGCTATTGCGTTCTTTAATGTGTTTACTATAGCCCTTTGACCTATAACACTTTTAAATGTCGATGGACGGTATTTCCGTGCTGATACTACAAAGTCTTCCATTTAATAATGATAAAATTCAAATATAAGAACATTTGAGCATAAATAATAAGCTACCAGGCACAAGTCTCCGGTTAAATTCTTATCCCTATTATGCACACATCATCTATTTGGCCAAAGTTACCTTTCCAATCGTTAAAATTCCGTTCAAGTGAAGCTTTTTGCTCAGTCATGGGCTTGTTGCCGATGTTTACAATCAGTTCACGCAGGCGGCTTTGGAGGAATTTTTTTTCCTTTGGCCCTCCAAACTGGTCGGCATACCCATCGCTGAACATATAAATGCAATCTCCTTTTTGAAGTTTGGTTTCATGGAGTTTAAATGGCTTTATTTCTCCTCCGCTTATGCCAATAGGCATTTTGTCAGGCTTGAACTCAATTAATTCCTCGTTACGGAATATCCATAATGCATTATTTGCGCAGGCAGCCATTAAATTTTGTTTACCGAAATCAATGGCACAAAGAGTTGCATCCATACCATCCTTTGTGTCACTGGTATCATCAGGGTTCAGTACTTCTACAACATGATTGCGGACTTCATTAAATACTTCATTAGGCTTTACAAATCCCTTTTCGGTGACTGATTGTTGCAGAAAAGTTATATTCAATAACGACATAAAAGCCCCGGGGACACCATGGCCTGTACAATCGCAGCAGGCGACGTAAAAAAGCCCTTTGTGTTCCAAGGCCCAGTAAAAGTCACCACTTACAATATCTTTGGGTTTAAACAAGATGAAGTATTCTTTCAGGTGCGCATCCAGGTATTTATCGCTTGTAAGTAGTGCGTTCTGAATTCTGCTCGCATATTGAATACTATCAGTAAGGTCCTTGTGTCTTTCTTCTAAAAGTTTTTTAGCATCGCCAAGCTGCCCGAATGCTATGTCTATTTTTCCCTTTTGTTCTTCGATAATATTCTTTTGCCTGTTTGTTATCCTTAATCTGTTTACAATAAATACCAGGAAGGCAATTAATAATAATACCCCGGCAGTGCCTATATATATTACCCATAGCTGCTGCTTTTGTTTAACTTCTTCAATGGCTTTTTCTTTCTGGCGCCTTACTTCTTCCAGCGCCTGTTGCTTTTCATAGGCATACTTCACTTCTTCGCGCCCAATAGCCTTTTGTTTTTCTTCGTTGAAAACGCTGTCCTTATTTGCCATGGCCAGTTTATAGTATTGCAACGCACTGTCTTTGTTCCCGAGTTTATCATAGCAATCGGAAATACTTACAAGCACAACATAATATGCTTTCAAGGTGTTTATTTTTTTGTAAACCGATGCAGCCGTGTAGTAAAAGGTAAGTGCAGTCTTATAATCTTTTCGCGCCCTGTATACCGATCCAATACCCTGTGTAGCGCGTCCAATGTTATCAACATCTCCAACAACTTTACTTAGTTCTAAGGCTTTTTTATGGAGAATGAGGGTGCTGTCCATAAGTATTTGCTTCATGCTTTCCGGTGTGGGTTTTGAAGAACTACTTTTATAATATGTATTAATGTACGCCGTTACCGCATCGTCTGATCCGGCTATATCCTGGTAAAGTCCGGCAATATTGGTGTATGAAATGGCAATTCCATCCTCATCTTCCTCTTGTTTTCTGAGGTTAAGGCTTTTTACAAAATAATCAAGAGCAGTTGTGTATTTCTTTTGAGCATGATATATAATACCTATATTATTATAACAACGTACTATTCCTTCTTTGTTATTTTGTTGTTGTTCAATAGCCAGGCTTTTCTGGTAATAAGATAGGGCAGAATCGTTATTATCCTCATCCATGTACAACATACCTATGTTATTATAAGTAAGGGCCATGCCGGCTTTATGATTAATGGCAGAGTAAATATTCTGGCTTCTCAAAAAATAGTCCAACGCAACCGGGTAATTGCTCTCGCTCCAATACACAAGCCCAAGGTTATTGTATGCATCACCTATGCCTTTTTTATCGCCCAAAGCTATTTTAGCTTCCAGGGCCTTGTTATAATAAACCAATGCCTGAGGGTAATTGCCCTGATTATTGTAAGCATTCCCTATATTAAGATATGCCCTTGCTTCAGCCCTTTTTGCAGCTAAAGAAATACTGGTATTTGAGGATACCTCAAGAGTCTTTGCATGCCCCGCAGCACGCACACCATAATCAAGAGCCTGCAAAAAATCTCCGGTAGAATTATATGCTCTGCAAATACCAAGTTCTAATGAAATTTTAACCGTATCACGCTTTTCACTTTTTAACAGGTTCTTTAGTGAATCGATTACCCTATTTTGAGCAGAGGCGTGAAATGACAATACAGAAGCTAAAACGCAAATTATGGAGATACGTATTTTCACTTGCGGCGACAGGGATTATATTAAGTAAAGTCTTTACTCACTGTTATTTACCGTGAGCAGGCTTTTTATACTTATCAATATCTGCAGGGTCGCAATGAGCACATCCGCCTGCATGCTTATGGGAAAACGAAAGATACACTTTGCGGCCAATGTATACTAACGCTGCTCCCAGGATAACATATATTAATATGCTTTGCATATTTTATTTTTGTTTTACAGCACCTAATTTCTTTTTCAAGCCTTCTGTTGTATTAGAGCCGGGACGTTCAATAGGAAGGTTTAATGCTCTGTCCCATATCAATGAAGCAAGAACACCCAGAGCTCTTGAAACACCAAATAATACAGTATAAAAATCGTATTCTACAATACCATAATGTATCAGCAATACACCGGAATGCGCATCAACATTAGGCCAAGGGTTCTTTATTTTACCTGTACTTTCCAATATAGGAGGTGCAACTTCATAAATCATCTGCACAATTTCACAGAGGTCATCATGCTTAATATGTCTCTTATAGAAATCCTGTTGGGCTGTGAAACGAGGGTCAGTTTTACGTAACACTGCATGGCCATAACCCGGTACAACACGACCTTCAGCCAATGTTTTCTTTATATAATCGGCAATCTGTTCTTTAGTAGGTAAGCCTCCGCCAAGTTCTTTACGTAATTCCAGTATCCAGGCAACTACTTCCTGGTTTGCAAGTCCATGTAATGGGCCGGCAAGACCATTCATACCGGCTGCAAATGATAAATAAGGATCGCTGAGCGCAGAACCAACCAAGTGTGTTGTGTGGGCTGAAACGTTACCGCCTTCATGGTCAGCATGTATGGTTAAATACAGGCGCATTAAACGTTGAACATCAAAAACGTCATATCCTAACATATGCGCCAGGTTTGCTGCCCAGTCCAGTTTAGGGTCCGGTTCAATATGTTCGTTGTTTTTATATTTTCTACGGTATATATAAGCTGCCACACGGGGTAAACGTGCAATCAGGTTCATTGAATCTTCGTAAACATAATCCCAATATTCCTTCTTGCTTATACCCTTTTTATAAGCTGCCGCATATAATGATTCGGTCTGCATAGCCATAACACCGATGCTGAATTCAGTCATGGGGTGCGTATTAGCCGGCAGTGAGTCAAGTGTGTCAAACACATGGCGTGGAACAATACTTCTCCTTGCCCAGTTATTGGTTATTTCATTAACATCTTCCTGGGTAGGTAGTTCACCCATTAGCATTAAATAAAATATGCCTTCTGGCAATGGTTCGGTTCCGCCAGGGGCTTTGGGTAATTTTTCTCTTAATTCCGGTATAGAGTATCCGCGAAAACGGATACCTTCTTCAGGATCAAGTTTTGATGTTTCAGTAACCAGGCCGGTCATACCACGCATGCCCTGGTATACCTGTGCAAGCGTATACTCTCCAATAACTGTATCGCCCTGTTGGCTGATGAACTGTTTTACATTTTCTGCTTCAGCTGCCGCTTTTTTCGCGAATTTTTCTTTGAGCTTATCCATAGGGATTGATTTTTATAAAGTGAGTTTAATGTGCGTATTTAAATGTTTTCCCTCCGTAACGTGCCGAAGTGCCCAAGCCTTCCTCAATGCGGAGAAGCTGGTTATATTTTGCAATACGTTCTGAACGGCATAATGAACCTGTTTTTATTTGGCCGGTACTTAATGCAACACTAAGGTCAGCAATGGTTGTATCTTCGGTTTCACCTGAACGATGGCTCATAACAGAAGTATAAGAACTCTTGTCGGCTAATTGAACAGTGTCAATAGTTTCGCTTAGAGAACCTATTTGGTTTACTTTAACTAAAATAGAATTAGCTACACCCTTTTCAATACCCTGTTGCAGGCGGCTTACATTTGTTACAAATAAATCATCGCCTACCAGTTGAATTTTATTGCCTAAGGAATCGGTTAATTGTTTCCATCCATCCCAGTCATCCTCGGCAAGGCCATCTTCAATAGATACAATCGGATATTTTTTTACAAGATTCTGGTAAAGAACAATCATATCTTTCGACGATAGTTTTTCACCCGATGATTTTACAAAATGGTATTTGTTCTCTTTTTCAAGATAGAAAGAAGAAGATGCTACATCAAGCGCAAGGAATATATCTTTGCCTGCCTTATATCCTGCCTTTTCAATAGCCTTCAAAATAAAATCCAGTGCTTCTTCGTTCGATTTCAGGTTAGGAGCAAAGCCGCCTTCGTCTCCCACCCCGGTAGAATAATTCTTATCGTGCAATAATTTTTTCAGGTTATGAAAAACCTCAGCCCCCATACGCAATGCCTCGCTGAAAGAGGTTGCATTTACAGGCATAATCATGAATTCCTGGAAGTCAATATTATTATCAGCATGGCTTCCACCATTCAGAATGTTCATCATTGGTACGGGAAGCATAGTTGCATTTACACCGCCGACATACTTATATAAAGGCAATCTTGATTCCTCTGCAGCTGCTTTAGCAACAGCAAGTGAAACACCAAGTATAGCATTAGCGCCAAGATTAGCTTTATTTTCAGTGCCATCCATTTCAAGCATCTTACTGTCAATCTGGCGCTGTTCAAAAATGTACATGCCTTTCAGTTCCTCTTGTATAGTGCTTACAACATTGTTAACCGCTTTCAATACGCCCTTACCAAGGTATACATCTTTATCTCCATCGCGCAATTCCACTGCTTCATGAATGCCTGTAGATGCACCAGAAGGAATAGCTGCACGGCCCAATGTTCCTGTATCGGTTATTACGTCAACTTCTATGGTCGGATTGCCTCTTGAATCAAGTATTTGTCTTGCCTGTATGCTTGCTATAAAACTCATATAGTAAGTAAAGATGTTATGAATTGATACGCATCAAAGTTATAAATAATATGCAGACGAAAAAAAGGTAATTGATTTGCCTTATTTTGAGAGGTTTACTAACTGTTGCAGACAAGTATTATTAAATAAAAAAGGCATGGTTTCTCATGCCTTTTAATCAAATAAATTTCAACTTATCATCGAATTAACTCAACAAACCCTTTTTTATCATATTCGTTTGTGCCGCAGGTAGATTTAATAATATAATAATAAACGCCTGAAGGTGCTTTTTCTCCTTTTTTGGTAGTACCATCCCAGTATTTAAATGCATCGTTGGTTGTAAACATTTCTACCCCCCATCTGTCATAAATGGTTATGTTGTAAGTATCTATAGTAGAAATAGTTATTACCAACAGATCATTTTGATTATCCCCATTCGGAGTAAATACGTTAGGAACAATAAAATCCGTACACTTCATATCAACCGTAACCGTTCTTTCAACAGTACAGCCAGCGCTGTCAGTACCAATTACAGTATAAGTAGTGTTGCTTGTAGGGTTAGCCTTAGGGTCAGGGCAGGTATAACAACTTAATCCACTGCCGGGGGTCCACACAAAACCTACTACATTGCCCGCAGTTGTAAATGGAACGGTTGTGCCTTTTACTATTGTAGTATCACAACAAACAGAAAGTGAAGGAATATCAACTCCTACAGAGGTGAATGTCGAGTCCTTACATCCGTTGGCGCCTGTAACTATAACTGAGTAAGCCGTATTTACAGAAGGTGTAACTGTTATTGAACTAGTGGTTTGATTGTTACTCCAATGGTATGTTCCGCCACCTGTCGCAGTAAGTGTAGTAGTGGAACCATCGCAAATTTTTAAAGGGTTAGTAATTTTTATGCCGGGTGCCTGTAAAACTTTTACAACTACAGTTGTATCATGAGTGCATGAACCATTTGATGCAGTCACCACATAAGTAGTAGTATTAGTAGGAGTTGCAATTACCGTAGGGCCACTTGTGGTGTTTAAGCCAGTCGAAGGGGTCCATGTATAAGTTGTACCACCAGTAACAGTTAGGGTTGCGGAAAGGCCATAGCAGATGGAATCGGAAGAAGGCGAAACAACCGGTTTGGGTACAGGAATTATAGTAATGGTTGTTGTAGATGTATTGGTGCAGCCAAGGGCATTAGTACCCGTAACAGTGTAAGTAGTTTTTACGGTTGGAGAAGCTGAAGTATTAGCACAGCTTGTACACGAAAGACCTGCAGCAGGCAACCATGTATAGGTTAATCCACCTGAAGCAAACAGGTTAACTTTCCCACCTGGACAAATAGAATCCTTTACAGGACTAACAGATATAGCAGGAAGCATTGCAATAGATATAACAGATGTGGCTGTATTTACACAGCCCCCTGTATCGGTAGCTGTTACCGTATATGTGGTAGTTATAGTTGGTGTGGCATTAGGATTCGTGCAAGTGCTGCAACTAAGACTTGATGAAGGAGACCATACATAGGTACTTCCGCCGCTTGCCAGAAGGTTAATGTTACCGCCAGGGCATATACTATCCACAGCAGGCACTATCTTTATTGCCGGTAATGCAGGAGGTGTAAGCCTAACTGTGACAACAAGGACACAGCCATTGGTATCTGTAACAGTTACAGTGTATGTGCCAACCACAAGCCCAGTATCGGTCTTGGTTGTATCGCCTGTATTCCAGCTATAGGTATAAGGTGGTGCGCCGCCAAATACGTTGACTGTAGCAGAACCTTTCTTTGTGCAGGTTGGGTTTACCTGACTTGTGGTAGCATAATAGCCGGCTACGCCTAGGTAAGCAACTACAGTATCTTTCCTTGGTAGACATTGGGCATCAGTAATAGTTACTGTGTAAGTACCCGTACATAAGTTGGTAATTGTTTGTGTGGTAGCTCCATTGCTCCACAAATACGTGAAAGGGGCAGTACCGCATGCGGAAGCAGTAGCTGAACCATTACATACCTTACAATTAGTAGGTTGTACAACTGATACTCCTGCCATTTTTGAATTGGCTATTGTATCAGCAGCTACAAAACCATTCCCGCAAACATAAATCTGTCCTTGGTTATTTACCCTTAAATCATAAATAGTATTGGTAAAGGAAATAGGGGAGAGAATAGGTGATAATGTAGAATCATACATATTTACACTTGTATTATTACCGATATAAATATTGCCTTTGCAGTCAAGGTCAATGCCACCCCAGTTAAAGTATGTGCTGGACACCGAAATACTGTCGATATAAGCTCCGGTAGAGGCTCTCCATTTTTTTAATTCTTTACCGTCGTAGGTAACAACCATTGCAGTATTTGCTGCCATACCGTTAAATCCATTGCCTGACATAATTCCTGCCGATACTGCAGGATAATATATAACTGAAGTCAGTTCACGGAAACTATGTCCATCGTATATGCTATAGGCTGTCGGACTTAGTGTTGGTAAAGGCAATCGTAACAGTTGATTGTCGAACCCTCCTAATACCGAAACGCTTGATGCCATATATGCTTTACCAACTCCGTCAAGGGCTATTAAAGACATGTCATGATAGTAATCGAAAGCCCCTAATACGTTAACCGCTGTGATGGTAGTCAAGGCGGTATCCAATACACCTGCTTGGGCAGGGCCAGGAGCTCCGCTAGGATTACCGGCACCTATAATTATTTTATTATTACAATAATCAAATGCTAAACGCCACATCTCCTCTACGCTTGAATTTCCGGCAAAAAGACCTTTTTGTAGTCCGGCTGAGTTTACTTTTAAAACCTGAGCACCTCCAGGTATATCTCCACCCTCGGCAAAATACGAAGTTCCATTGCGATGATCAACAGTTAAGTCGCTATATAAATAATAGCTACCTGAATAAATATATGCAAAAGTGGCAGAATAGGTCCACTGTAAAACTCCTGTTGAATTAAACTTTACAATTTGATATTCGACAGTGTTACCGCCACCAATAGCGTAAACGTTCCCCTGGTTATCATAGTCGAGGTCATAGGCTTCGTTAAGTCCTATAAATGCAGTAGAAGTGGTCCATGGGTCAATGGTTAAAAATTGGCTTTTGTCATAGCTTCCGGTACTGAAAGAAACCGTATTGTCTTTTTCGGAGAAAGATGAACTGATAGTATTTCCGTTTGAACTGCTTACAGGTGCATGGTCGGTAAATGTTGCAAAGGGAGCTGTTATTATCACATTATTATCGGAGAGTTTAACCTTTGCTCCATTGTATTTCATTTTAAATGACGCAAGGTCGGCACCCGGATGCACAATTACATTATATTTTATACCGCCTTTATCTTGCGGATAATAGAACTCAACATCAATACCATTATATACATTACGGTAAATAAGTTTGCTCCAGGCATTTGCTTTAATACCCGATTTACCTGACTTATCCAATGGATTAGGGAAGGTATAATAGTTGCTTAAAGGGTTTTCTACTTCCACTTGAGGATTAGGGTTAGCGCCTTCCCAATTCATACTGAATTTGTAAGGAACAATTTTTTTCTTTCCGTCACGGTCCGCATCCTCATTTTTGTTGTCGTTATCCTTAACAGATTCAAGGCTATCGTACCTGTAAACAACAGAATTTGCAGTAAAAAAAAGATGTACCTTGCCTTTAAGAGTGGAGTACAAAATAGGGTTCTTTTCGCCTTCAATTACCTGTTGTGGATACTGGCCTTTATTTTCTATAAAGCAATATTGCTCAAACGGCTTTTGCACATTCCATCTTTTTTTAGAAGAATGCTGTGCGTTAGCTATGTTACTTGATATAAATGCAGGGAATAAAAGACAAAGAAAAAGTCTTGTTTTAGCGGAATAATTTTGCATACCGTTAAGTATAAAGTTTGAAATAAATCTTTCTCAGGGGGTGGTAAAGATATGAACTATAACGGAAAAACGGTTAGCTTTTTGCAGTTAGTTAATAAAATTACGCTTGAGATTTAATATTTGTTTTTCGCCCCTTCATGTATATACATCAGGGTTGACAAAGGTTGACGGTTTTGAAGATAAGTTGAGGTGTTAATTCATTGCAAACCAATGAATTATTGTTTTCATGTGGCCGAAAACCGTCAACCATGGTAGTGTATTGATTATCAGTGAATTGAAAAAATGACTGTGGATTTGGAAGCTTGAGTAGAATGAATAAATGAAGTAATAAAAAGCCTAAGCCCGATATTTCGGGCGGTAAAAATGTGTGGCAGTATGAGAGTAGTTGAGCACTTGCAGTTGTAACCCTAAATTCCTTATGCACTATGCTTGTAATTTTTCAAGGCACTTCATATATGCTTCGCGCATACCTTCGCACATGGTGGCCTTACCATAATTGTGCTTGTTTTCCAAATCTGCAATGGCTTGGTTAATACTCCTCACCTGTTCTTGCAGCCAACCTATTACATCAATGGTTTTGTCGTTAGTATTCATGGTTTGAGGATTTAAGGATTAGTATTTATAATTTATTTTTTAGTATATAAAAGTGCTACCTGGTTACGATACATATTGTACCTGTTCGTTATTTCTCTTACATAATCATAAGGTTCCTGTCCGCGGCAATAACCAAATGAAACCACAGGGTCGTTATAATATTTTGGCAACGATTCGTTTAAAAGAAAGTAAGCTACATTATCTTCCCATTTATTGGGATCGAGTCCGTACTTAATAGCCAGGTTACGGGCATCAATTATATGGCCTGCGCCAACGTCATACGATGCCAGATCGAAAGGGATACGTGCCTCTTTATCCGGAATAAATTTGGCAAGATAATTATCCACCTCCCTTAAATAAGCTACGCCACCTGCAATACTAGCCTCGGGTGACATATTGGTAGAATCGATATTATAATGTGCAGCGGTAGATGGCAATAACTGCATAAGCCCGAATGCGCCCGACCACGATTTTGCTTCAGGGTTGAATTGCGATTCCTGGAAAATTTGCGATGCCAATAGTTTCCAATCCCAACCAAGTTTGGTGCTGTATTTTTTTATCAGGTCGTCATAGGGTGAAATCTTTCCACCCGATAACGAGAAGTATTCACTATTCTGCCTGTCCCATGCCGATTTTTTATCAGTAAAATATTTGCCAAATACAACATCATTAAAGCCCTGCTTTTTCTTTTTCGCAATCCAGTCATTAAGCGCGTTTAACAATTCCGGTGAATCCTTTCGTACTGCCCACGCAATTTTTTGAGGAAAGCTTATGGCTGTATTTATATCAAGATTATCGTAATATGATGATACCATGCGTGCAATATTTTCATCGGCAATGGTAAAATCAATTTTGCCCTTTGCTACATCAGCAATAAGCTCTTCAGTTGTTTCAGTGCCCGGTGTTTCTATAACTTCTATTTTCCCCCCAATTTCATTAGAAAGGTCTTTAAGCCTTTCATAAAATGAAGAGCCTCTTCTTACATACACCTGTTTTTCGGCCAATTGCAACGGATTCTTCACAAGCAATGTTTCCAGTTGAGCCTGGGAAAGCTTAGGCCAGTTATCGGGTTTGCGCTGTATCAGTACCTGCTTAGTTGTGAACAAGGGTGTTGTAAACTCCGCATCTTTTCTGCGGTTACTGGTAATAGTAAGGTTATCGGCAGCTATATCTCCAACACAACTATCGAGTAACGTGAAAATGTTATCTACATTTTTTACTACTTCCACATCCAGTTCTACTCCTATTGATTGAGCAAATGAATTCAGCATTTCGTACTCGTAACCCATCGGCTGCCCTTTATAAATAAAATATGCTGTAGAGCTGTTCTCGGTAAGTACCACAAGTTTTTTGCTCTTTTTTACCTGGTCCAGGTCGCGATGCTCAGAGTTAATCGTATCATTTTCTTTTGCAACAAACAAACCCGGAACAACGCACTTTTTTATCTCAAGAAGGGAGGTAAGAAGAAATATAAGACCAAATAATATTTTGTAACTTTTCCACATCATGCTACCAAGGATTAGCCGCATTCTTATTAATTTTACGTGGAATATGGTTTTTCGTTTCACTTTTATATGTAAGTGCTTATGTTTCTTAGGTTTATAGATATTCTGACAGATGAAATAAAGCTTGGGCTACCTGGTTGGGAGGCGCAACAGCGTATGATTTCGGGCAGGCCAAAACTGGATTTAGCGGCCATTGCGAAGCGCAATCCAAGACAAAGCAGTGTAATGGTCTGGTTATACCCACAAGGCGAAGAGATTTTTACCAGGCTCATTTTGCGTGCAGAATATAAAGGTGTTCACAGTGCGCAAGTGGCTTTTCCGGGAGGTACAAAGGAAGAATATGATACTGATTTATGGCAAACAGCGTTAAGGGAAGCACATGAAGAAGTAGGTTTACTGCCTGAACAAATAAAATATGTAGGGCAGCTTAGCCCTGTATATATTCCACCAAGCAACTTTTGGGTGCAGCCTTACATAGGAATGAGTGAAAGCAACCAGCAGCTTATTATTCAGAAAGAAGAAGTGCAGAAGAGTTTTGATATTAATGTAAGAGTGCTTTTAGACCCAACCATAAAAGAAGAAAAAATGATTGTACGAAATGGTTCACAAGAGGGAATAAAAACACCTTACTATAATATAGAAGGCTATACCGTGTGGGGTGCTACTGCCATGATGTTGAGCGAATTGGAGGAATTGTTGAGAAGGGTTTATAAAAGACTTAGTGATTAATTTGGTTTGATTACAGGTAACTTTTAATGTAATTATTCGTAGAGCAAATTAATTAACCATTTATTCCAACACTATTAAAAAGAATACAGTAATATTAGTTGCTCTATGTTTTGTAATTATAGCTTTAAATAGCTGTAAAAAGAGTGATGATGCAAAGTGCCCGGAATGGACATTTTATATACCCAATTCATTTAGCCCAAATGGCGATGGATTGAATGATTTTTTTACTCCAAAAGGAACAGGGGTAACCAGTTACCAGATGAAGGTATTCGATAGTAATGGTAAGCAAATATTTTCCACAACAAATCTTTACAACGGATGGGATGGTAGAGTACAGGGTGGGAGTTCGGGTTTAGTTTGTCCGGAAGGTAATTATCTATATAATATTCAAGTTTCTGATTCCTGTGGGTTTAATCACCAATATACCGGAAATATAATTTTAATGAAATGAAATTTAGGTTAACCATATTTATGAGTGTTGTTATTATGAGTGGTTATTCTCAAGATCCTGCTTTTACACAAGCGTATGCCAACCCATTATATCTCAATCCTGCATTTGCCGGCACCGGAACAAGCCAGCGTATAGGTTTAGATTTCAGAGACCAATGGCCTCTTTTAGGGTTGTTTACGACCTACAATGTATCGTACGACAGGAATGTATTTGATTCCTTGACAGGTATTGGGGTGCTTGCAAACCAGGATGTGGTGGAGCCAACCAAATTAATAACAAATAATGTTAGCCTGATATTTTCCCGGCAGATTCATATTAAGTCCTTTACTCTAAGTGCAGGCATACAATTAACATATCATCAAAAGACCGTATATTGGAGTAACCTGACTTTTGGAAATTTTATAGACCCTATGTACGGTTTTGTTTATGGTCCTTCAGATGAATGGCCCACCAGGGACACAATTGCGGTACTTGATTTTTCATTAGGGTTATTAGGCTATGGGGAAAATTATTTTGTTGGGTTTTCAGTCGACCATATTACTCAGCCAGATGAATCCTTTATTACAGGCGCAAGCCCATTGCCTATAAAAGATACATTCAATGCCGGATGGATGATAAATACCAACGGTGTAATTATTTCTCCAACTATATTGTATATAAAACAACAAGATTTGACTTCATTATCTCTTGAATGTTATGCAACTGAAAAGTATTTTACTGAAGGAGTAGGATATAGGTGGGGGAGCGCACTAATATTTACTGCGGGTTTTCAAAATAAATTCTTCAGGATCGGGTACAGCTATGACTATATAGTTTCAGCCTTGAACAATAACACTACCGGTGGTTGCCATGAAGCCTCACTGGCTGTTTCGCTGCCATATCACTTAGCGAAACTTAATAAGCAGAGGGGAATTAATTGCCCTTTCTTCTGATTTTTTACTTTTGACATAGTTAATAGAATAAACTGTGCCAAATTCCAAACCCGGAGAATTAAAGGAAGTAGCCAAGCTGTTTTCAAAGCTTGGGGTGATTGCTTTTGGAGGCCCATCAGCACATATTGCCATGATGCAGAAAGAAGTGGTGGAAAAACGCAAATGGATGGATGAACAACACTTTATGGATATGATCAGTGCTACCAATATGATTCCCGGCCCGAACAGTACCGAAATGGCCATACATATTGGGTATGAACGCGCTGGATGGAAAGGCTTACTTGTAGGTGGGGCTTGCTTTATATTACCTGCCGTTTTTATAACGGGTATTTTTGCATGGTTTTATAGAGCCTATGGGCAATTACCGCAAGTGCAGCCTTTTGTTTATGGTATTAAACCTGCTATTATTGTTATAATACTTACTGCTATTTACCCGCTTGCCAAAAGAACATTGAAGAATGCAACATTGATTATCTTGGCTATCGCTGCACTTATTTTCAGTTTGCTGGGCTTTAATGAAATGCTGGTGATGTTCGGAGCAGGGTTTGTGGCAATACTTGTTTCTTTTTTTATCAATTACGAAAAGGGAAGTTCCATAAAAAATATTTTACCGTTGGCTTTGGTACAAACCCCTAAAACGGCGCTGTTAGCAATAACCAACACTAATTTGTTTTTAACCTTTCTTAAAATTGGTGCTATCCTTTTTGGTAGCGGCTATGTGCTGTTCGCTTTTTTAGATAATGAATTAGTAGCTAAGGGAATTTTATCAAGACAACAGTTAATAGATGCTATAGCCGTTGGGCAATTTACTCCGGGCCCTGTTTTTTCATCGGTTACATTTATCGGGTACCAGGTAAATGGGTTTATGGGAGCACTTGTTTCTACTATTGGCGTTTTTCTTCCGTCATTTGTTTTCGTTGCCTTGCTAAATCCCATTATCCCCCGGATGAGGAAATCGAGAGTGTTTTCAGTTTTTTTAGATGCTGTGAATGTGGCATCTATAGCTATAATTGTTACGGTATGCTACGAAATGGGTAAGGATACAATAACAGACTGGAAGACAATTTTAATCGGAATTCTCAGCCTTATTGCTTTACTTAGTTATAGGAAAATGAATAGTGCCTTTGTGGTTATTGGTGGCTCTATAATAGGTTATTTGCTGACCCTGATATGATTTTTAATAAAGTAGTTGAAATGCACAACTTCTTCCTGTTTCCCACCAGTTGAGCGATAAAAGTTTACAGCGTGTTTATCTTTGGCATGTGCTTCTACAAACATTACTTTTATTTTATTCTGTTGGCAGTACTTTTTCAATACTTTAACCAGCTCCTTACCCATTCCCTTTCGTTGCATATTTGATTTGACGGCCATGTCATAAATGTACATTTCAGGGTTTGCAGAATAATACTGGGGTAATATGTATGCTGTTAATCCTCCTATCACTTCTTTCCCATCAAGCGCAGCGAGGGCGATAAAGTGATGATTTTTCAAGAGTTTATTCAAATGAGATTTTTTTGCTTGCTCTTTTTGGCCGGTTTCAAAAACTTCATGGAACATCTGAATTAGCTTTTGAAATGATTTAATATCATGCTTATCCAGCTTGGCTATTTTATACTTTACTGTTTTGGTTTTCATATTATAAATAAATCTATCCTGTAAATAGGTTGGTTTTTAACCTATAGCTAAATGAGCGTATTATGTGGATGCTTAGCAAAACCTAATCACCATTTTCTTCAAGCCAGTCAACAAATTTCTTTATGCCTTCTTCAAAACTTACTTTGGGCTTGTAATTCAGTAATCTGCCTGCTTTGCTAATATCAGCATAGGTAATGTCAACATCACCTGGTTGCATGGGCGAGTATACAAGGTTTGGTTTTGCGTTTATCGTTTTGTAAATACATGAAACCATGTCGTTCAATTTAACCGGGCTGTTATTACCCAGGTTAATGGTTTCATAAACATTAGTATTGCTATTAACAAAATGCATTGCCGATATAATGCCATCTACAATGTCGCTGACAAATGTATAATCCCTGGCGGTACTTCCGTCTCCGAACAAGTGAATAGGTTCCCCTACTTTAATTTTCTCAATAAATTTCCGAATTGCTAAGTCAGGTCTTTGCCGTGGGCCGTAAACAGTAAAAAAGCGGAGATTTATTATATCTAATTTATATAGGTGATGGTAATTATATGTGAGGAGTTCTGCTGCTTTCTTAGTGAATGCATAAGGAGAAATAGGCTTATCAACATTGTCGCTTTCTGAAAATGGTATTTTTTTATTATTGCCATAAACACTGCTCGATGAACCAAATACCATTTTCTTAATGCCATGCCGAACCATCCATTCCAAAATATTAAATGTACCTGTGATGTTGGTGTCAATATAATCTTTGGGGGTCATAATAGAAGGCCTCACTCCCGCTTTTGCTGCAAGATGGATTACAATATCTGCATCCTGGGGCAGTACTTCAAATTCATTTACATGGCAAATATCAATTTCATGAAATGAAAAGTTTTTGTTCTTCTGTGCGTCAGACAGGTTACGTAATTTCTGTTCTTTAGGATAGAATGCATCGAAATTATCAATCCCGACAACAGAATGTCCGCTTGCTAAAAGAGCTTCAGTAAGATGGCTGCCTATGAACCCGGCGCAACCGGTAATTAAAATTTTCATTTACAATAAGTTGTTGTAAATATACATAATCAGCCACAATAGCTCTCGAACCACATTTCAAATACTAACAGGTTCCACAGTAATTTGCGGTGATTGTGCTTCATTGAAAGATGCTCCTTTTTTAGGCTATCAATATATTGATAGTTAAAAAGACCTTGCGCTTCTATTCTTTCCTTTGAAAGATAATGCTCCATTGTATCTTTTAATTCATTACGTAGCCAAAGAGAAACAGGTATTCCAAACCCCTTTTTGGGCCTGGATATTATTTGTTCAGGTAGTTTGCCATTCATTACTTTCTTTAACAAATACTTACCATTAAATCCTTTTATTTTAAAATGTTTGGGAAGAGTGTTTACAAAATCTATCAGATCTCTGTCAAGGAAAGGCGCGCGCACCTCGAGTGAAGTGTACATACTGGCTCTGTCAACCTTAACAAGTATATCTTCCAGGAGGTAGGTCCGGTAGTATGTGTATAATAATTGATTAAAGGCCGAAGCGCCCGGTACATCTTGTAGATACCTGTCTATGCAACCAAGGCCGTTGGTATTACTTACAGATACATTATTTGAAAATAGCTTTTGTTTCTGCCCCGGGGTGAAACTTCCCAGCCAAAGTGAATGTGCATATTGTTTTTCGGCTTCAAATCCTTTAAAGAACTGTGCCAGTTTAAAATCTAAACTGATGTTTTTATCGCTTGGCGGAAGCAAAGCAGTTATGTGTGATATGGCTTTTGTGAAAGATTTTGGCAATGCGCTCATTATTCCCAGGAACTTATCTGAGATAAAAGTCGGGTAGCCGGCAAGCAGTTCATCGCTGCCATCTCCACCAAGGGCAACGGTAACGTGCTTGCGTGTATATTTCGATAAGAAATGAGTGGGTATTATAGAAGGATCCGCAAAAGGTTCATCGAGTTTCGAAACAATATCAGGAATCAGTTTTAATGACTCGGAAGCGGTTAAAACTTCTTCATGGTGTTGCGTGCCCAGGTAATTGGCTACCAATCGCGCATGGCTACTTTCATCGTAGCTCTTTTCACTAAACCCTATTGAAAAAGTATTGATTTTTGAAGACGAATTTTTCTGCGCATAATAGGCTACAGTACTACTATCGAGCCCACCACTTAAAAAAACGCCTAAAGGAACATCTGACATTAACCTGCAATTGGTTGCGTCATTTAGTAAAAAATCTAATTTAGCAATGGCATCTTGTTCTGAAATATCGGACTCAGTGAAAGATGCTTTCCAATATGGTTCGTTACCAGTTACCTGCCCATCTTTGAAAGTGAGGTAGTGTGAGGCCTCGAGCTTAAAAATGTTCTTGAAAATTGTATGAGGAGTAGGTATATAATCAAAAGTGAGGTATTCATTAAGGGCATCAATATTTAGTTCTTTACCGGTTAAAGGATGCTGGAGTATGGCCTTAAGTTCAGATGCGAAAATAATAGTGCCATTTACTATTGAATAATACAATGGTTTTTTCCCCATCCTGTCTTTAGCCAGCATTAATTGTTTTTTATCAAAATCATAAATTCCGAAAGCAAACATTCCCCTGAGCTTATCCAGGAATTTTTCTCCATATTCTTTGTACAGGTATATCATTACTTCGGTATCAGAATGGGTGCGGAAAGTGTACTTCCCCGTACCAAGCAGTTCTTTTTTTAATTCAAGATAGTTGTATATCTCACCATTAAATGTAATGCCAACTGATTTATCTGCAGAAAAGAAAGGTTGATTAGCTTCAGGACTGAGATCAATAATACTCAGTCGTGCGTGAGCAAAACCAGCATTTTCAACCAGAGATATACCTTGAAAGTCTGGCCCACGGTAATGTATAGAGTTTATCATGCGCCTCAAGTCGTTCTCATCTCCTTTGCCTACAAAACCCGCTATGCCACACATGATACCAACAATATTAAATGAAAATGCATTACAGTTTCTGTATTTTGTCTACCGATTTTTCTGATACACCTTGCACCCTGCAATATATTGTATATATAAGATAGGCAATTGCTACGAGCATAAAAGGGTAAGCAGGAATTAAATACCTGTTTTCGTTTAATCTTAAAACAATTGGGTGAATAAGTATTATATAAATAGGTACTATAGCAACTATGCTTTGTAAAGAAGCCTTGAAAACATAAGGCAGCAAAAAAATAAGGCCAACTAACCCCAGGCAGATTGTTATGTAATAAAACATACTATAGAATCTGGTTATGAAGTTGTTTATAAATAGCTTTGAAACGGAATGGATACTGAATAGAAACTTAAAGAGCCTTATTTCATTGCTTTTTACATAATAAATATACGGTTTCTCTTTTTTAATTGAGGCCGTATAGGTATTCAGTTTACTTATAACAATTCTTTCGTCTTCTTTCTTTTGCATAGCCGATAAACTTGTATCGGTTCCCATTTTTGTTATCAGGGTTTTAAGCATTTTAAGGCTATCTGTGTTAAAAGCAGAAGTATATATGTATTTAGGGAAGGGAACGGTATCGTTGGTACAGGGCTTATTATTAATGAACCAGGTTGCCTCGGCATTCGGGTTAATAAACCAAACGTCTCCACCCCATGCTTCTACAAAATTCATAATCGGCAAAAGATGCGAATTTTCTATCCAGGGAAATAAAACAGTTCGGGTTAAAGGAGCAGGGTCTTTATAAACTATGTAGTTACGAATTATCCAGGAGCCATCAATTAAAGTAAACGGTAAAAGAAATAAAAATGCGACAATAAACTTTCTTTTTGTTTTGATAAGATTAAGAAGGATTAAAGCAAAAAAACAAATAATCAAAAGGCAAAATACCGGCCTTAAAAAAACTCCCCAGGTAAGCAGTAGGCCAGACAGGATAAGATTACTTCTTTTGTAGTTATTGAAAAAGACTGTTATAAAGTATACCGACAATATCAGAACAGATGTGGAAAGACTTTCCGCAAGTATAACAGGGTCCATAAGGCTGGAAAATGAACTAACAGCAAATAAATAGAAGGTGATGCAGAAAGGTATCTCATTCTTGAAAAGATTTCTGGCAATTAAGGCTAGGGCATATACAGAGGTTACTGAAAAAAATAGTTGAATTATTATGATAATATTACACGTTACTGCTTTTGAAAAAATAAGAATAAGAGGTAAATAAAGCACACCATAACCGGGCATTCTGTAATCAGGGGAATATGCCCCTGTTTTAACTAAATTATCGAATGGTAGCATGTAACCTTCACTATCTGCGCGCATACCACCCCAAAACCCTTTAAAGCCCTGGTATTGGCTAAAATGTATTACCAGGAGAAAGAAAATAAACCTGCTGATGAAAGCAATAAAAAGCCAATATTTCCACTTTGAGGAAGGCGGAAAAAATATTGATTTCAGTGTTCTTGCCATGTATTATCCTATCTGGAATAACTATTTCTTTCTGCCTCCGAATTTCCAGGAGTTTCCGTTTCTGAATATAATGTAAGTGGAGCCGGGATTAATTTCAGGGTAACTGTTTAACCACTGTTCAATAGTTTTCTTAGAAATGTATGTTGTTTGCGGTGTTACAAGCTGGTCAAAAGCAACATGCCGGAAAAAAGCAAATTCACGTTTCGCAATCCAGCATGAATATTCGTATAAGGGGAGTTTCCTGAAGATTTTTGACAGTGAAATTATTTTAGCATAAGCATAGTAAGGCACAACTAACGGGGTTGCAACAAAGTATTTTGTGAACCACCATGGCAGTTTTGATACCACTTTACGTATAGGGTCAACTATATAAATAATAACGGCATTCCCTTCTCTGGCATAAACCCAGCAATGAAACCTGCCACCTGGTTTTACATTTCGTAAAACAGCTTCAAATCCTTTAAGGGGAATCTTCAGGTGATGTAATACCCCAATGCAATAAACCAAATCATATCCCTGGCCAGTAAATTCAGTTAAATCGCCTTGGGTAATTTTAAAATTTCTAAACCCGGTAATTGCCATGTTTTTTTGACAGGAAATTACAGAATCACCCAAGTCAACTCCTTCAATAAGAAAAGGTTGCCACAAAGGTAAATGACTCATCAGACTTCCGTTTCCACAGCCAAGTTCAAGTATACTTTTTCCGCTCACGTCTTCTTTGGAAACGGGTGCAAACCAATCTACAAACTGGTCTGTTGTATAAACCGATCCTGTTGGCAGGTTATTCCATGATGAAGCAAAAGCATCAGCTGTTTTTTGGTCTGTTGATTGTGTTGTTGCTGTATCCAAGTTAACACCTGAGGTTTAGAAGTTCACCTTCTCTTTAATAGTAAACGGAAACTTATCCTGGCTTTCATAATACGTGCGCATCATTATTTCTGCAAGTATACCCATCAGAATCATTAGTACGCCTACTATAAAAAACATGGCGGCAATAGTAGGTAGGGGAGTTTGAATAAAATCTTTTTGTCCTGTGAGTTTAAAATAAACTGCAAGGCCTGCTGAAAGCAACATTACCAGGAAGGACAAAATACCTGCTCCGCCAAAAAAATGTATAGGCCGATGCATGAATTTGTCAAGGAATTTTATCATTATCAGGTCAAGAATAACTTTATAGATACGGAATAAACCATAGTTGCTCTTGCCATACATTCTTGGTTGATAATTCACCGGAATTTCGGTTACTTTACCACCCTGCCATTTGCAGTAAACCGGAATAAAGCGATGCATCTGGCCATATAAACGAATATCTTTTATTACATCTCTTTTATATGCTTTAAGGGTACAGCCATAGTCATGCAGTGGAACACCCGATATTTTACTGATAAGTGCATTTGCAGCAAGTGAAGGTAGTTTGCGGGTTAAATATTGCCCCTTCCATCTGTTTTGCCTCCATCCACTTACCACATCATAGCCTTCTTCCATTTTTGCAAGCAACCTGGGAATATCCTTTGGATCGTTTTCCAGGTCACTGTCAATTAAAATAAAAATATCTCCTGATGCACACTGAATACCTGCATTAATAGCTGCCGTCTGTCCAAAATTTCTCTTCAGGTCTATTAGTTTTACGTTTTTATCTGCGTTGGCTACTTTAGTTAATTCATTCCACGAAGTATCTTTTGAGCCGTCGTTTACGGCAATTATTTCATATTGATAACCGGTTAATGCTTCCCGTAATTTGCTGAATAGTAGGTCGATACCTGCGGCTTCGTTATATACAGGAACAATAATAGATAGTGAACTCATAAATTGTCGTCAGGTCGGTTTATAGGACTCATAGTCCGACTACAAAAATAGCAAATTCGATGCATACTTGGTCAAAGGGCAACAATAGTGCGCAATAAAGCTCCAAAAAACACTTAATTAACCTTTTTAAGGTTTTTATAAAGATAAAATGAGTTACAGGAATAGGTTAGTGAGGTTGAATCAATTTTAAGCGGGTACTTTGATAGTATATAGTCAATGTGAATTTTCCCTTTTGTTACGAAATTTAATTCATAAGGGTTATTGCCATCCACTTTAATGTTGTTAGAGAAATTATACGTAAATAAAATCGGAAATCTATCTGTCGTAGCTGCGGGCAGGTTTGTTTCAAAAACTTCAAAAGGAATTTTATCATCAAACTCTTTATAAAGAGTTAATACAGTTCTCTCTTTTCCACCTTCAATTTTATTTTTTAATTGTTCAATTTGTGAAATAAAGGGCTTTGCCATATCATTTTGAATTGCCATTTCTTTACGCTCCTTAGCAAGACTGTATGACTCAAAGTAAGTTATAGGGCTGAATAACAGAATAAGTGAAAACATGGCATACCTTGAAACGGGTGCAGTGGCTGTATAAAATGCAATAAATAACAGAATATAAAGGCAAGCTGTTTGTTTGTTGAAATAAAATGGAGCAATAAGATATAATGTTGTCAAGATAATGTAATAAAGGAAAGAAATTATACATGCAGCCAAAAGCAGTTTGTTTTTTGTCACCGCACAGGAATATATTGCAATTAAAAATATAATTCCCTGGAAATTGTCATAGAATGGGTTATGTGTACAATAAACCAATATATTTTCTGCAAGCCGTTTTATAAGGAAAAAGATTGTTCTGAAACCAAGTGCTCCTTGTGTTATCTGGGCCATACCTGTTTTAGGGGCATAAGGTGCATTGAAGTAAAGCATATAGATATAAATAAGAATACCACAACCGATACCTATTCCAAGTTTCTGTAAGAAATCTTTTTTTGATACACTAAAAGCTAACAACCCAAATATCCATAAAACAATGGTGACTTTAAACAGTGAAAAGAAAATTACCAATAGTATATAGAGCAGGTATTTTTTCTTGTATTCTTTGCTTTCAGGCTTTAAATAAAATAACTGTCTTAATAACAAAGTAAGTATAGTGGCGAATAATAGTTCAACTGTCTGAGGGAAATAGGTGAATATGTAACCAACAATGTAATGCAATGAAAGTAAAGAGCATATAATGAGTAGTTTTTGTTCAATTGTAAAGCTTGCCCGCATAACCAATGCAATAATCAGCATGAAGCAAATCAGGTTGGTTATTATGAAATTATAATCATGCACTCCGGCAATTTTATCTACAGAACCAAAAAAAATATGATACATGGGCCCATACCAGTCGCACTGCCATATCTTTGAAACAGTTTCAGTATTTGTTCGTGCTGCCCTTACCCATCCTGTTTCGGCGAAAACCCTTGCTCCGTTATAGTATGTAGCTTCATCTTCTTGTGCCAGGCGATATTTACCATGCAGAAAGACGTAGCAGGTAAGTAATGCAAATAACAATAGAAGGCCTGCCAGTATTAGTTTCAGCAGTGATTCTTTGTGTTTTATTAATGAGGTCATTTACTATCGCTGAATTATAAGAAGAAATTACTTTTATCTACAAAAGATAGCCTGTTTAACAGCGAAGATGATATAAATATCGTAGCCCGTAGGGGAATCGAACCCCTGTTTCCAGGATGAAAACCTGGCGTCCTAACCCCTAGACGAACGGGCCAATATTTTTTTGGAGGTGCAAATGTAAAAAAAATATTGAGTGAAAGGCTGATACGCCTTTATTTTATCTGGTCGTTATCCGCGCCAAAACGGAAACCAAGCCGTTTACCCGTTTGAACCTGCATTTTGCTGGCCTCTTCCTCCATTACCGATACGCTTACTTCCTTCACATTGTCAAACGGAGGAGCAAACAGACTAAAATCGAGAGTATAGATTATAGCTGAGTCTACAATGTCTGCAATTGCAGGCTTATCGAGAACAGCAGAGGAGAAGTTATTGTATAAAAAACCCAATTGTCTTTTACCTTCAACAAAATAATGCAGTTCCCGGTTAATGAAAATGCGTGCAATTAAATAACCTAAATCATTACTCCTGCTATATTTAAAAGAATCGGACAGGAAATTATAAATGCTTATGCAGCCACAAAATGCATTGGCTTCATTTTTCTTTACATACGATGTTTGCCATACAGGATGGCTACGATCGAAGCTAAATACATTGGATTGCATGTAGAAAATCAATACATCTTCGGCTATAGTAAGCATTACTTCAGATTCGTTCAAATCCTTGTGCTGAACTATTATGCGTTTGTCAAGTTCTACAGCTTTTTTCGAAAGGGTCTGGGTGAATTCAGTCAGCACCTGCTTCATGGTACGAAACATATCCTGGGTATTCTTCCGAACATCTAACTGTACTACTGTTTTCTCTTTGAGTAGTTTTAGAATAAGCTCATGTGTCGGCAATTTCTCCATCCTCAGTATGCTTTAGCAAATATAACTCTTTGTTTGGATGGTTTACCAGAATATATGCAGCTTCCTTCTTCCAATGAATTGTTTAATGGTATGCAGCGAATAGTGGCTTTGGTCTCTTCCTTTATTTTTTCTTCGGTTTCACTTGTACCGTCCCAATGGGCCCAGATGAAACCATTTTTCTTTTCTAATATTTCTTTAAACTCGTTGTAATTATCAACCTTATAGGTATTAGCTGTGCGCAGATCAACAGCTTTATTGAAAAGATTTTTTTGGATCTCAGAAAGAGTATCCTTTATATATTTTTCAAGCCCCTCCATAGGAATGAACTGTTTCTGCCTTGTATCGCGTCTGTAAAGCTCAGCGGTTCCTTTTTCCAGGTCTTTAGGTCCAATAGCAATACGTATAGGAACACCTTTCAATTCATATTCAGCAAATTTCCAGCCCGGACTGTGATGATCATCGGTATCGTATTTTACACGGATATTATCAGTCAAAAGAACTTTTTTCAGGTTATTTACTACTTCGTTTATTTTATTTAACTGCTCTTCATCCCTGAAAATAGGAATAATAACTACCTGTGTAGGTGCAAGCAAAGGTGGTAATACCAATCCCTCATTGTCAGAATGAGACATTACCAGTGCACCCATTAATCTGGTGGAAACACCCCATGAAGTTGCCCAAACCAATTCCGATTTGCCCTCTTTATTCAGGAATTTAACATCAAATGCTTTAGCGAAATTCTGGCCTAAAAAATGTGAGGTTCCTGCTTGCAGCGCTTTCCCGTCCAACATCATTGCCTCAATGCAATAAGTTTCCAATGCACCTGCAAAACGTTCACTTTCCGTTTTTACACCTTTTATAACCGGTACCGACATCCATTTTTCTGCAAATTCAGCATAAACACCCAGCATTTTCTCTGTTTCCTCAATAGCTTCCTGTCTTGTAGCATGCGCTGTATGGCCTTCCTGCCATAAAAATTCAGCAGTACGTAAAAATAAGCGGGTACGCATTTCCCAACGTACTACGTTAGCCCATTGGTTTATTAAGATAGGTAAGTCTCTATAGGATTGAATCCATCCTCTATAGGTATTCCATATAATAGTTTCAGATGTTGGGCGCACAATAAGTTCCTCTTCTAATTTCGCATCTTCGTCAACTACCAATCCCTCGGGGCCGTTTTTAAGGCGGTAATGAGTTACAACAGCACACTCTTTGGCAAATCCTTCTACGTGTGCGGCTTCTTTAGCAAAAAACGATTTTGGGATGAACAGGGGAAAGTAAGCATTTGAATGACCTGTTTCTTTAAACATGCCGTCTAAAACAGCTTGCATTCGTTCCCAGATTGCAAAGCCATATGGTTTAATAACCATACAGCCTTTAACGGCAGAATGATCAGCTAGTCCTGCCTTGATTACTATATCGTTATACCATTGGGAATAATCCTGTTCTTTAGGGGTAATTACTTTGCTCATAAGTCTTAAAAAATGTTAAAAAATATATAGTTATCCTTTCTTCATAATTGCTTCATCTTTTTAGCGTAATTTAGCTATGTAAAAGGTGAAGAAGTAAAGAAATATAAGGCAGCAAAAGTAGAAAATAAACCTTTTAAGAGAACTATAGTCTAATATACAAATATTAATTATCATGAAAGCACTAATCGGATTCTCTATAGCAGTGTCATTGTTAGTTTCACTACCTGCAATGTCGCAAAATAATAATAGTGGTATGAATGATGATGGTATATACAATCCACCGGGTACGAATCCTGCTTCAACCCAGCCTTCTTCAGGTTCAGGTCAGTCATCAATGATCCCTGCTACACCATCTACACAAAACGATTATGCAAGACCGGCTAATCAAAATAATAACCAGAATCCGACATATTCTTATACCAGGCCTGACAGTAATAACCAGAATAACTATTCCGGTACCGACAATTATTATTCCGATGATTATAATGATTATGGATATTCGTCACGCCTGAGAAGATATGATGATAGTTGGGGCGACTGGGGTTATTATGATGATGTGTATACAAATACATATTGGTATAGCTACAATCCTTATCAATTCGGAATGAGTATTTATATGGGATATCCATGGTGGGGCCCTGCTTCTTATTGGTATTCTTACTACCCATCCTATTATTGGGGTTGGGGTGTTGGTTTAGGATTTGGATGGGGCTACCCATATTGCGGCTTTGGTTATCCTTACTATGGTTATGGCTATGGTTGGGGACGTTGGGGTCACCCATATGGTTGGGGTGGCGGTTGCTTCAATAGCTATTATTACAATAGTTACGATGGAAACAGCCATTTCTTTGGGGCTAGAAACGTAACTTCAACAGGAGGAGTATTAAGGGGAGAATCTCCTGCAGCGGGCCCGGGCGCAAATGGTAGTCCTGCAATTGGTCCTGGTGGTAGAGGTATCGTATCAACAGGCGTAGGCGCATCCAAAACAGCACCGACAAGTTTTGGAGAATTATATGAAAACTCAGTTCATGCTGAGGCAACAAAAAATTCAAATGCTTTTGTTAAATCTGCTAATGGAACATTGCATGTTGCACCTTCGTCATCTATTGGAAGGACACTTGCCGCAAGGAATAACATTGCCTCATCACGTCCTATGGCAGCATATAGAAGCAACCCAGGTATGATGAGTACCACTTCGAAAAATAATACCGGTTATAACAGCGCGCGTAATAATAACTATGCATCAAGGGCTACCAGTTATTCAAGACCAAACTATGCCAGCAGGGGTTATTCCGGCAACCAGGGTAACTATAGTGCAGCTTCGCGTGTAGCACCTAATCAAGGTAGCAGAAGCATGGGTAATTATAATTACCATCCTTCTAATTCAAGCAGCAGGAGTTTTGGAGGCACCAGCCACAGTTTTGGTGGTGGCAGTAGCGGTGGTGGTTATCACTCTTCCGGTGGCGGTCATAGTTTTGGTGGTGGAGGCGGTGGCGGACACAGCTCAGGAGGCGGTGGAGGTGGTGGCGGCCATAGCGGTGGCGGACACAGATAATATATTACCGGTTAAATAAAACGAGACTGTTATGAAAATATGGAAGTGCTTTGCTGTGTCTCTGCTTATAAGTATACCTTCTTTTCTGGAAGCGCAGGATGCTAATGACGCACTAAGGTATTCAGACCTTACGGTTGGCGGAACGGCAAGATACATGGCTATGGGAGGTGCATTTAGTGCTTTAGGCGGAGATATGTCAACCCTTACCACAAACCCTGCAGGTATTGGGGTATTTACCCGCAGCCAACTTACTTTTTCACCGGGTGTTTCGTTTCAAAGCACTTCAGCTCAGTATAACGGGATTACAAATATGGCCGAACAGGCATCGGGTAATATCCAGAATGCCGGATTGGTTTTAGCCTGGAAAAATAAGCGCGAAGAAGCTATGTGGAAAGGTATTTCGTTTGGTATAGTATTCAACCGGACTAATAATTTCAATACGCAACTTTTCATACAAGGAAATAATTACAACAGTACTTTACTAGATCAGTATACAACCCAGGCAAATGGTACTCCATCGGGCAATCTTGACCAATTCTATACGGGCCCGGCTTTCAATTCAGGGTTGCTTGATACTGTTAAAGGCGGTGCCAGTTATTTTAACCTGATACACCCTTACCTGGGTAATGGAGTAAATTATGTAACACAGCAGAAATCAGTTTCTACTTCAGGTTCAATGGGTGAAACCGATTTTTCTTTTGGAGGCAACTATGACAATAAATTATACGTAGGAGCTACCTTCGGCGTGCCTTATGTTTATTACAATGAAAATGCAACATATACAGAAACACCTTCATACACTGATACTGCTTATGGCTTAACAAGCTACAATATCAATTCTTCAGTTAGCACCAGTGGTACGGGAGTGAATTTGAAAATAGGCTTTATTTATCTTCCCGTAAGTTGGTTAAGAATAGGATTAGCTGTTCATACTCCAACTGTTTTCTATCTTTCCGATCAATATAATACAACCTTTAACGCTAACTACAACCCGAGCCCTTATTCAAGTAATGGCGGCCCTATTCAAGTTCAATCTCCAAGCGGATCATTCAATTATACCCTTACTACACCCATGAGGGTTTTAGGAGGATTGGCTTTTGTTATTCACAAACAAGCTATACTTAGCGCTGATTATGAATATGTAGACTATTCTACCGCTTCGTTTTCAGCACCCGGAACTTCATATTCGGCCGTTAACCAGGAAATTGCTAATTCATTTATGGGTGCAAGTAATATTCGTTTGGGTGGGGAATATGTATTATACCCGTTCAGTATACGGTTGGGATATGCTTTTTATGGGAATTCATATGCAAAAATTGCTGATAACACAAACCTGAGGAGAAGTCTTTCAGGTGGAGTAGGAGTAAGAATAAGGCATTGTTTTATTGATCTTGCCTATGTGTATTCTTACTATAATACCAATTACTTCCTGTATTCATCACCTTATGGTGAAACTCCGATAGCTCAGAATTCAAATACTATGTCAGACATAGTTCTTACAATGGGGGTTAATTTCTAAAGAAGTTCATTAATAGCTGTAATAGCTGTTTTTAAACGCTGAGCAGGAGTTCCTTTAATAATTGTATAATTCAAGTTAAGAACAACAAGTTCCTGTTCGTATAGTTCAAATAATTCTTTCCTTTTATCAGGATGTTCTCTTTGTGGATCTTTTTCCCAGGGAATGTCAGTTGCAGTAAGCAGGTGAATAGCATACTTCCGCTTTATTATGTTTTCCTTTATCCAGGTCGGACAAATGTTATACTTGAACTCGGCCCATATTTTAGTAACTATAAGGTTTGTATCGCAAATCAACACTCTGTTTGCTAAAGCGGCAAGTTCATCTTCTTTCTGCATTTGCCCTTTCGATATGGTTACAATATCATCAATCGTATAAGGTCTTTTCAAGCTCTCAATATATTCACGGGCATATTCAGGGACATAGGTGGTTTTATAATGCTCTGCCAGTTGCATAGAAAGGGTTGATTTTCCTGTGCATTCAGGGCCAACAATAGCTACGCGTACAACTTTTTCAGGTGAATTCTCCATTCAACATATCCATATAAGGCTAATCCAGTAAATATAATGTAAAGTACTGCTGTAGGGTAAAGGTCCTTTATAAAATACTCGGCTACGTAAATCAGGTCGGCAAGTATCCAAACCAGCCAGTTTTCAATATGTTTTTTTGCTGCCATAAAAGTGGCAATAAGGCTCAATACCGTTGTTACGGCATCAAAGTAGGGAATAGTGCTGCTGGTGTATCTATGCAGGATAAACGCCATGCCAAATACACAAGGAATGGCCAGGCCAGTCAGTATCAAAAGTGTTTTTACAGGAATACTGGTTATGGGCAATCCATTGCTTTTATTTTTCCCCTTAGCCCATAAATACCAACCATATACGCCTGAAACTATAAAGAAAACCTGGAGGACCGCATCGGCATATATACCCGCATTGTAAAACAATATGCCGTAAATAATACAGGAGACTATTCCAATAGGCCAATTAATTATTTTCTCTAATGCTGTAAACCAAACTCCCACAATGGCAAGCACCATACCGGTTATTTCAAACCAGTTGTTTTGAAAGTAAACAGAAGTAAAATGCCAGATGTGGTGAATAGACATGAGAATAGTTACTCGATAGGGATGCCTAACTTATGAAAACGATCAATTATTCTGTCATATTCTTTCCTCGGGTCATCATTGTTCCAAAGGTAATTATGGAAAGCTACGCCTGCAAAGCCCATTTCCCTTGCCTTTTCAATTGAATCGGCATCGGTACCGCCACGGGCCACTATTTTGCCGGGGTAGTTGCGCAGCACTTGCTGCAACAGGTTAGGGCTAAAACTTGGTCTGTGCCCCTGTGGGTCCGTAAACACGGGGGTCAGCATTACATAGTCAAAGTTATCGTAGTTCTCAACCATTGATGACAGGCTCTTGCTAGAACTACAGACCACAATTTTTTTACCTATGCGCATTTCCACAAGTGTTTGGGTAAGCCACGACCTGAATTCCCTGCGTCGGTGCCTGCGGCTCAGGTGAAGCCCTTTCAGGTCATAATCGAGCATAATGCGGTGATGCGAATGCAATACCATTCTACTCTGTTCCTCATCTGAAAAATGCTCAATGTAATTTATCATTTCCTCTTTGGTAAAGCTCGGTTTACGCAAGTGAATGGCAGGTAACCCATTTTTCAGCATATAATTTGCCAAATCGTATTCTTTATCAATAATGTCGGAAGGCGTTATAACTATTAATCGCATAAACTTAGGTTGCAGTATGTGTTATAGGGTAAGTATAATGTACGGCTTTAGCTATTTGCCCAACCAGCTCAGGCGATTCCTCGGCTATAGTGCCTATTACAATCATATCGGCACCGGCCTTGCATATTTCATAGGCGTCTTCAGGGGTACGTATTCCGCCACCTATAATCAGCGGTACGCTTATGTTCTTCTTCACCTCTTTTATCATTTTCAGGGAAATATGCCTTTCTGCACCACTTCCCGCATCCATGTAAATCAGTTTCAGTCCCAGCATTTCTCCTGCAAGGGCAGTGCATGAAGCAATATCACTTTTATCGTGAGGAATAGGTACCGTATTACTCATATAAGTTGCTGCAGTTACCCGTCCGCCGTCAATAAGCATATAGCCGGTAGGAATAATTTCGAGTTTCATTTTCTTTAATACAGGGGCCGCCAGCACATGTTTGCCTATTAGGTTTTCAGGGTTCCGCCCTGATATTAACGAAAGAAAAAGTATCCCATCGGCGTCGGGTGAAACCTGGTCAACATGGCCGGGGAAAATAACTACGGGCAATTTGGTATTGTGTTTTACAGTCTCCACACATTTAGCAAAATTTCCTTTTGAAATAAGGCTTCCGCCCACAAAAAAATAATCAACTCCGGCCTTTTCAGCATGACTTATAAAAGCGGCAGAGCCAAACTTATCAGGGTCTATAAGCAAGGCCAGTTTTTTTTGGTTAGCCGCTTTACCAGCCACTACCGAGTTATATATTCTAAAAGTTCCTGAGCTTTCCATTGGAGTATAAAGGTCGCAAAATAAATTTAAACAGGTAATATTTACTTGTACTTATGCATTTTAGGGCATCTTTAACATTTTGCATAAGTGCAATTTTGCTGCAAAAACATGTCGATAATTGCACTTTTTATGCAGTCAGTTTTCCCAAGCAGTTGGTTATCAATTATTTCCATATTTTACTAAAAGTTTAGTGCAATATTCGCATTGGGGGATATGATAATCAACAACTTAACCTACCTAAACACATTGTATCCTTTTTTACTGGTATGGCACACTTTGGCACACGTGTACTGGAAAATGTGTGCCATTTTTATTGTTTTTCATTCCCTAACTGACTACTGTCAACTGATTACTAATTCACCATTTCAAAGAACCATTTACAAATTTCGCCCTATCATTTCCCTAATGCAACAGAAAACCGATGTACTTATTAACTACCCTGAAATGCTAACAATTGGAAACAAAATATTATGCCTGTATTAATAAAACGTTATTTCAGGAAAATAATTTCCAAAAAATAAGGGCAGCAAGAATAACTGGAATTCAATTGTTTCAGTAAGCAGAATACGTCTTTTTACGTATGCATACTACGTCTTTTAGCTTATTGACAAACCCTCTCCCCACTATTACTTTTGTTATCTAAAACCCGGCGACTATGCGCCATTAAACTTACTACCATGAAAAACAGAATTCTTTTACTTGTGCTTATTACGGCTTCATTTTTAGCCAAAGCCACCAATTACACCTCAGTTGCCAACGGTAACTGGAACAGTTCGTCTACATGGAGCCCAAGTGGTATTCCCGGTTCAGGCGATAATGTTACCATTAATACCAATGTAACTGTTGGTGCGGCTGTTCTGGCTACTAATGTTACCATTAACAGCGGTTTTACTTTAACCCTGAATGGCGATTTGGGATATAGTGGAACACTTACCAATAATGGCGCTATTGCAGGTGCCAGCGGTATTGGCCCTATGGGTAATGGCACTATACTTAGTGGTAACGGAAGATATAGTTCGTATTCGGGCACATTTTATTTGCAAGGCACCAATATGAGCAGCAATGCCACAATTATTGATGCTGTTAAAATTGTATTCGACACACACGATACTCCGGCCGACATGGTATTTACCAATAATGGTTTTCTTACCCTTACCAGCTCCAGCCTTAGTATAAATAATAATACATATACCTATACATTCATTAATGGCGCAGGAGCAACAGTAATTACTCCTGCTTTATTAAAGGAATATACCAACGACACCTTGTACTTCACAGCCACCAATAATACTGTTGCTTATGGCGGAGGCCAAATGATAGATAATCCCAAAAGTTCAGAATTTTATAACATAAGAGTTAGCTCCATTCAATTTGCATATACTATTACTATATTAAATAACCTGCAAATAGAATCGGGAGGAGCGCTTAATATGAACGGGCACAATGTAAATATTGGTGGTAGTTTGTACGATTCAGGCTCTATAACCAATAACACAGGCACTTTTACATTTAACGGAACCGGAAACCAAACCATTGGCGGGAATACATCTGTTACTTTTAAAAACCTTACCATTAATTCATCTGATACAGTTTTTACCGCATTGGCTGAAACAGTAAGCAATAACCTTGCTATTTCGGGCGGCATTTTAGATTGTGAGAATAACCAATTAACAGGTAATACAACAGGTACATTTACTATGTCGTCCGGCACCGGTTTAGTACTAGGGTTAACCTCCAGTAGTACCGGTGTCTCTTTCCCTACCAGTTTTACTACGGCACACACTACATTAAATTCTGCCAGTACAGTAACATACCAGGCCAATACAAGCCAGACTATTTCTAATGTTCCGACTTATGGTAATTTAACCCTGTCAACCGCAACTACTAAAACACTTGGTGGTTCTATAACTGTTGCGGGTAACCTTACCGTAAATAGTAACACAACCCTCGATTGTGAGGCGTACCAGATTACAGGCAACTCAACAGGAACGTTAAGTATGGCATCAGGTTCATCGCTTATCCTTGGTTCTACCACAAGTAGCACCGCAGTTTCATTCCCTTATAAGTTTACATCGGCACATATTAGTTTGAACGCTGCAAGCACGGTTACCTACCAGGCCAATGCCAACCAAACTGTATCAGATACTGCTACTTATGGCAACCTTGTATTGAACACAGGTTCAAGCTCTTCCAGTAAAACACCCAATGGCTCAATTACATTAGGCGGTAGCTTAACTATTGATAATAATACAACAATGGTAATGAACAGCCATGCCATGACCATAGCCGGAAACTTTACAGATAACGGAACATTTAACTATGGAATGGGAACAGTAACATTTGATGGCAGTGCTAACGAAAACCTGAACGGAAGCAGTGTTACGGACTTTTTTAATCTTACCCTTAACACTACAGCAGCTACCGATACCCTGTTTTTGAATTCAGGTATTACGGTTTACAATACCTTAACTACCACACAGGGAATATTAGACTGCCAGAAGAACCAGTTAACCAATAGCGCTACGCCCGGAATTTCGGCTACTGAAAGCGCTTCCACCATTTGCCCCGGAGCAACTGATACACTCAGGGCAAGCAGTTACACCAATTATATATGGTTCCCCGCTACGGGGTTAAATGCAACAACAGGCACACCCGTTGTGGCAAGCCCGACTTCTGCTACTACTTACACAGTGTATGGTATTAATTCACATACCTATACATGCGGATTGGGAACAGACGTAGTTTCATTATATACCCCTCCTACAGTTTCAGCAACTGCCTCAAGTTTGTCTATTTGTGCTGCAATTCCCGATACATTAAAATCTACACCAAGCGGTGGAACTTCACCCTATACTTATTTGTGGACATCTACTGCTTATGGAGATATAACCAACCCCACCAATCAAAACACAACAGCTTATCCTTTCGGTTCAACCTATACAATAACGGTAACCGATGCACATGGCTGCACCGGAAACAATACCGTTGGAATAACAGTTTATCCTCCGCCGTTTGTAACTGTTACCGGGCCATTGAACCCAGTATGTTCTAGCAGTTCTGATACCCTTATTGTTTCAGGAGCCAATACATATTCATGGAGCACAGGCGCTACAACAAGCAGTATAATTGTAGCGCCTACTTCGGCTACAACCTATACCATTTTGGGTACTAATACTTTTGGTTGTGTAGATTCTGCACAATACATTATTGACCCTAATTGTTCAGGCACAGGACATACCAGCGGCACTGCCATTCCTGTTACAGCAGGTTCTACATGTACCCCTTATTCATATAGCACCCTCGACAGTGTAATGTGGTTTTCTTTCAGCCCGGCCGATTCTAATAACCAGATTGTAGCTCTTTCCAATATAATAGGTGTATCGGCACCGCACGTACACCGCCTTACATTATACAATAGTTCCCTGCACACTATTGAAGACAGAAATATGCCAGAAATACAAGGAGCAACAGAATTAAGGATAGATGCTGCCCGATTAACACCCGGAAATACGTATTACGTGCGCGTAGCAAGAACCGGGGCAGATTCAAACATACGAGGCAATAACCCCACACCTAACCCCATAGGTGAAGATAATGCAAGTATGCGATGGACATTTGAAATGTGTTTCCGTACCATATCCATTTTTGTACCGCAAGACTCCGGCTCTGAATTACCTGCTGTTGAACAATTGTATTATGAAGGCAGGGGGCAGATAGCTGACATGAATGATATTCCGCGTTTCGATATTAAAGCATACACAAATTTTGGTTCACCTGCTCTCTATTGTCAGGATTCCGTTGTGTCCTTTGTATATTCAAATGAGCATCGTGACAAAGCAGATACTCTTCAGCGAGTTGATATGGTTCCTACAGGTGCCTATGTGCAGCACTTGCAACGCACTTTTAAAATGGAAAAAGATTCAAGTGCCGGGTACCTGAATTATATTCGTGAATTTGCTCCAAATGGTGTTTCAGAAGTGGAAGGATATTCAAGGGTGGTATATAAAAATGTATTCCCGAATATTGATATGCATCTGTATAGCAATACTGCCGGAACAAAACTTTACTTTGTTTGCAACCCAAGTGTGGGGCCATTGCCGGGAGGAAACCCTGCCAATATTGAATTGAAATTTAGCGGAGCTAATTCAATTACTATTTTGCCCGATAGTGGCTTAAGTATTGTTACTGCTTTGGGCACAATAAATTTCGCTCCCGGATATGCTTATGAAGACTCGGCAGGAATAATTGTGGCAAGAACATGGAAGGCTAATTTTGAGAAGGTATCTTCTAACGTTGTGAGATTTCACACTGGGGCATTTAATTCAAATGAACCATTAGTAATACAGGTCGACCAGGGACATAAATCAACTGGTACTACTTGTATTGATAATTTATGTTGGAGTACTTATTTCGGAGGGACTAAAGATGGGAATTTTATAGGACTAACTACTGACAATGCAAATAATGTCTATGCAACGGGGCTCAGCGGAAGCACCAACTTTCCAGTAACGATTGGTGTAATTCAGCCTTCACTTGCTGGACAATTTAATGCTGTTATTGCCAAATTTGCAGTTACTACTCATGCTTTAGATTGGGCTACTTATTATGGTGGAAAATATACTGATGAGGGAAACAGTATTGCCGTAGATGCCTCTCAAAATGTATACATAACTGGATATACGAATTCACCTAATTTTCCAATTCAGAAACTTTCTGGGGCGTATAATCAAAGTGTATTAAATGGCACTGCAAGTGACGTTAAGGATTACGATGCATTTATTGTGAAGTTAGGCCCCACTGGAAAAGGTCCGGCAATTTGGGCTACTTTTTATGGTGGAGCTAATGGTGGCATTAGTGCATACCCTAATGGTGAGTTAGGTAATCATATCTTGGTTGATAACGCTTCTCCAAATAACCTTTATGTAGTTGGCGGCTATCTTTCTTCCATTGCAACCCCTGTAACTGTTCCAACATATACTGTAAATGCTGGACAATATTATTCAACTACTGGAACGGGTTGGATTGCAGAATTCTCTTTAAACGGTGTACAGGAATGGGGAACAACTATTGGAGGGAGTAATACAGCAGGTTCAAGCACTACCCTAGTAGGTGCTTCTGTAGATGCAAGCAATAATTTATTTGTAACTGGTCAGGCTTCAGAAACAGGGTATCCATCTGTTAACGCTGGAGCTAATGCAACTTATGTTCCTGGCATTTTTTCAGGTTTGAATGCTGTTGCAACAAAATTTAATACTTCCAATGCAATAGTCTGGTCTACCTATTATGCAGGAGATGGTGATCAAACAGGTTATTCAATAACAAACGACAACATGGGTAATGCGTATATAACCGGAAATACAACTAGCCCAGGTTCATCGGTTCCATTATTATTAACCACCGGACCCTATAATCAGGGCTATGGATCATATGCCACTTCGGGTGTCCCGAATGCTTTTATTGCTGAATTCGCTCCTTTAGGTACTATGTTATGGAGCACTTATTTTGGTACAGGCTGGGGCCTTTATGGTCAGGGAATAACATATGATAATTATGACAACAATTTATATTTGACTGGTTATTCTGCTAACACAGGCGGTTTAATACCTTTACCTACTTCCAACCCTGCCGGAACTTATAGCATTACTACACCTCCGGGTGCCAATGCCTTTCTTGCAGCGTTTAATAGTTGGGGATATATATGGGGAACTTATTTTGGCGGAAATGGCAGTGAAGTTGGTTGGGGTATTGTAACTGACGGAGCTAATAATCTTTATATAGATGGACAAACCAATAGTACTAGTAATTTCCCATTAGTTGATAACCCAAGTACAGGAACAAATCCCTGTTATTATAACGGTTCCAACACCTCAACTATTAATACCGGATATATTTCGCAGTTTACTTTGACATCTGTTGTTGGAATAAATCCAATAAAGAATCCTGAAAGTGAAATTACTGTATATCCCAATCCTACTTCACAAAATATAACTGTTGAAATGGAATTGAAAGAGGCTGGAAATGTTGAGTTTTCTCTCTATGACTTGCTTGGGCAGTCTGTTTATTCTGATGCTGTTAAAGAGGAATTGCGTAGTGTAAGCAAGCAAATCTCATTATCTGGGCTATCAGAAGGAACATATATTTTAAAAATAGTTGCAGGGAATGCTGTTTATCATCAAAAAATCATTAAATTGGAATAGTTTTTAGGGTTCAAAACAAAAAATATTCCGTGAGAAAGTTTATTGTACTAATTATTACTTTATTCTTCTTAGGAATAGTGCCTTCAAGAGGACAATATACCGTTTTGCATAACTTCGGCAGTTTCGTAGGTGATGGTTCTTCTCCTTATGGTTCGTTAATACTTTCAGGAAATTTGTTGTACGGAATGACGGATCGTGGAGGTACATTCAATTACGGCTGTATTTTTGTAATTGATACGAATGGGAATGACTATAAGGTTTTGCATAATTTTGATAGCGTATATGGTTCAAATCCTGAAGGTTCATTGACTGTTTTTGGAAAAATACTTTATGGAACTGCTGGTGCCGGTGGTGCATATAATTATGGGTGTTTGTTTTCAATGGATACAAATGGTACAGGATATAAGGATTTATTTGATTTTAATGGTACAAATGGTGAGGGTCCAGGCAGTTTAATCCTTTCTGATGGCAAGCTATATGGTATGACGATTTCAGGTGGAACAGGGTTGGGTAATTTGTACTCTATTGATACGGATGGAAGCGACTATAAAAATTTAGTCAATTTCAATGGGTCGAATGGCTTTGAACCGAGAGGTTCATTAACACTTAGTGGAAATGTTCTATATGGAATGACCTCCGAAACATCTTTTTATGGTAATGTTTTTTCAATAGATACTGATGGAAGCGGAGACAAAGACCTGTATACATTTAGTTCCATTGGTTCTGATGGTTTCGGTCCAGATGGTTCATTAATACTTTCAGCAGGAAGGCTGTATGGATTGTCTACTAAAGGAGGGTTCCATAGATACGGTAATGTTTTCTCTATAGATACCAATGGTGCTGGATATAAAGATTTGTTTGATTTCAATGGTGCAAACGGTAGTTTTCCAAATGGCTCATTAACTCTTTCGGGGGGGGTATTATATGGAATGGCCGCACATAGTGGGGCATATAAGGGAGGGACTATTTTTACCATAGATACAAGTGGTAATGGATTTAAGGTTTTATATAATTTTAATTTTTCTACGGGGATAGCCCCTTATGGGGATTTGACCCTT
>Ga0206857_1019_pt3 | contig 42944 bp, 44 predicted proteins | sample Alteio_BWOrgCont_49_FD_152865 | JGI IMG/M metagenome (GOLD analysis project Ga0206857, IMG submission 152865) | Enriched cells from forest soil in Barre Woods Harvard Forest LTER site, Petersham, Massachusetts, United States -... | ecosystem: Environmental > Terrestrial > Soil > Temperate forest >...
GTGGAGGCGTATGCAAAGCAGTACAAATCATATTTTGAGCGATATACCGACGGAAATTTAAAATGTTTAGATTTGGCCCCACGCTGGGCCGTATGGCCCTCATGCGGTGTTGTGACCTTTGGACGTTCATTGAATGAAGCTCGGATCATCAGCGATATTGTTGATCACACCATGCAGGCTATTCAGACTTCAGAAAAAATGGGTGGATGGAGGCCCGTGAAAGAAAAAGATTTATTTGAAGTGGAATACTGGGAGTTAGAACAGGCCAAACTTTCTAAGGGACCAAAGCCTTTGCCTTTACAGGGCAAGATTGCCTTGGTCACCGGTGCTGCCTCAGGAATTGGCAAGGCCTGTGTTGAACGTTTAATTTCTCAAGGCGCATGCGTTGCTGCACTGGATATTCGTCATTCTGAGCCAAAGGCAAAGAATCCTAATGTGTTAAATATAATCTGCGATGTTACAAAGGAAAAGGAAATTATCAAGGCTGTTGAAGAAACAGCACGTCGGTTCGGCGGGTTGGACATCGTTGTCAGCAATGCCGGTATTTTTCCACCTAGCATGAACATTGATTCCATGGATGCAGCAAGCTGGGAAAAAAGCATGCAATTAAATTTAACCAGTCATCAGCGCTTGATGAAAGCGGCCATTCCATATTTAAGTCTGGGGATTGATCCCACGATCATTATCATCGCTTCAAAGAATGTCCCGGCTCCGGGCCCGGGTGCTGGGGCTTATTCAGTGGCTAAAGCGGGCTTAACACAATTAGGTCGAGTCGCAGCTTTGGAACTAGGGTCCAAGGGTATTCGAGTGAACATGATCCATCCTAATCAGGTTTTTGATACCGCCATTTGGACCAAGGAAGTTTTGGAAAAACGTGCCAAGCATTATGGCATGAGCGTTGAGCAATACAAAACCAGCAATATCCTGCACACAACAATCACATCCCATGACGTGGCAGATCTAGTCTGCACCATGGCGGGTCCTGCCTTTGCCAAAACCACCGGCGCCCAAATCCCCGTCGATGGAGGCAATGAAAGGGTCATATAATTAATAAATCACTGAACATTGTCGTTCTTTTAGCTGTGGTAGCTGCTTCATGGTTTATTTTTCATCACCCACAAGCTAATTGGCAGGGCCAATCAGCGCCCCTTGATCCCCAACAAAATTCAATTAATTTACCCTCATCGTGGGTTTACAAAGATTGTACCGTTACGGCCCGGGCAAATTATCATATTAAAGCTGTCGTGCTTTCAAAGAATTTCTTTTGGGGCGGGGAACCTGAAGATGCTTTGTCTTCCTACGATTTGGCCTTAGGATGGGGGCCCATGAGTGATGCGCAAGTCATCAATCAATTGCATATTACACAATCGTTTAGATGGTACAATTACAGTTGGAAAAATAATCCGCCAATCGACCCTAAAGATATTATTTCCCACAGTTCGAATCATCACATCATTGCCGCTAACCAAGATGTTTTAGATGCTGTTAGCCATATTAAAAGATACGATCTGGTTGATTTAGAAGGCTACTTAGTCGATGTCCAAAGCAGTAAGGCCGATTGGAGTTGGCATACCTCAGTATCGCGGTTTGATACAGGGGGAGGAGCTTGCAAATTATTTTGGGTCACCCGAGTGGATGACGACGCCCCTCTTCAATGATCTATCTGCCCGTGATTATCTTCGGCGCAGGCGCATGCGGCGAGGTGTTGAGAAGGCCATCACCGGGCTCTTTGGATGATGGAATTTCTCTAGTGGGATCGTTGGGTGGCTGTCCGCAACAGGCAGCGTTTGGTTGATGATGCGCTCGATATTTTTGACATCCAAACGTTGATCAGGTGTCGCAAAAGACACGGCATGACCAGCCAAGCTCGCACGGCCGGTGCGGCCGATGCGGTGGACGTAATTTTCCGGATCATCTGGCAAATCGTAATTAATGACAAGTTCAATGCCTTTAACATCAATCCCGCGTGCAGCAATGTCAGTCGCCACTAAAACACGGTATTTACCCCGTTTAAATCCTTCTAAAGCTTCTTTGCGTTGACTTAGAGAACGGTCCGAATGTGTTTCAGAGGCATTATGCTTCATGCCACGCAATTGTTTAGTCAAGCGTGCCACTGAATGTTTAGTACGGCAAAAGATAAGAACAGATCCTTTATATTTTGAAAGCATGCTTTCTAATAATTCATTCTTTAATTCTTTTTTGACAATAAACAATTCCTGGCTAACTTTATCAGCCATCGTCCCAGCAGGTGCCACTTCCACGCGCACTGGGAGTTTCATATAACTTCTGGCAATATTCATGATAGATTCAGGCATGGTCGCAGAAAATAACATCGTTTGGCGGTCATGTGGGACTTGTTTGAGCAGTTGGGAGATTTGCGGTCCAAAACCCATGTCGAGCATGCGGTCAGCTTCATCTAATACCAAAATATGAGCATCGCTTAAATTGATTGTTTTTTGCTGCATGTGGTCGATTAAACGGCCTGGTGTGCCGATTAAGATGCGTGGATGTGTCTTTAAACTTTGGATTTGTTTGCCCATGGAATCGCCACCAATCAAAACGGTTGTTTTGATTCCGACTGCAGTCGCGATTTTGCGAAGGCTTTCATCAACTTGGATGGCCAATTCGCGGGTCGGAACAACGATGAGTGCGCGGCCTTTGACCTGTGCCAAGCGTTGGATAATAGGTATGCCGAAGGCCATGGTTTTACCAGTACCGGTTTGTGCGATACCCATGACATCCTGGCCTTGAAGGCCCGGAGGAATAGCTTGAAATTGGATTTTGGTAGGGACGGTAAATTTTAGACGTTCGATGACGTTAAGAATCGCGGGAGCAATACCCAGTCCATAAAAATTTAATTCGTTCTGTGACATAAGTTCCTTTTTAAATAGGGAAAACTCCCTTTTGTTTTTCCCTCTTATTTTAAAGAGGGGCTAGGGGAGTTTGTTGTTATGAAACTTCCCTATTGATTAGTCCACAAGACTAACACTTTTTGACCAAATAAGCAAGTTAAAGGAATCTCGTTTGTGTTTTTGGGACATTATGCTATAATTTCGGCCTTATGTTAAGTGTCAGCAATGTTTCATTACAATTTGGCAAGCGTGTGCTTTTTGACGGGGTTAATATTACCTTTAACCCTGGCAATTGCTATGGCATTATCGGTGCCAATGGTTCAGGCAAATCAACTTTTTTAAAGCTTTTGTCTGGCGATTTAGATACCACTTCGGGCATCATCTCAGTGGCTGGTGGTAAACGCCTCTCGATGCTTAAACAGGACCAGTTTGCCTTTGATGAGCACACGGTCTTGATGACGGTGATCATGGGCCATAAAGAACTTTATAAGGTGATGAAGGAAAAGGATGAGCTCTATGCCAAGCCAGATTTTAGCGATGCTGATGGTATCCGCGCCTCAGAACTGGAAGCAGAATTTGCTGAAATGAACGGTTGGAATGCAGAATCAGAGGCAGGAAAACTTTTAAGTGATTTAGGCATCCCTGAAGATTTGCATCAGCAACAAATGAAGCAATTGGAAGGTTCCCAAAAAGTCCGTGTGCTTTTGGCCCAGGCCTTATATGGCAATCCGGATATTTTAATCCTTGATGAGCCCACCAACTCTTTGGACGTTGATACCTGCATGTGGCTCGAGGAATTTTTGATTAATTTTGAAAATACAGCCATTGTGGTTTCCCACGACCGTCATTTTTTAGACAAGGTCTGCACCTATGTTTGTGACATTGATTTTGGCAAGATCCAAATGTTTTCCGGCAATTATAGCTTTTGGATTGAGGCCAGCCAATTGGCTTTAAGGCAGCGCTCTGATTCAAATAAAAAGGTGGAAGACAAGCGCAAAGAGCTCCAGGATTTCATTGCGCGGTTCTCTGCCAATGCTTCCAAGGCAAAGCAGGCAACTTCGCGTAAGAAAATTTTGGAAAAATTGACACTGGATGAAATCAAACCTTCGTCACGCAAGTATCCATTTATCAATTTTAAACCCGAACGCGAAGCAGGCAATGATGTGCTGCATATTGAAAATTTGACCAAATCCATTGATGGCCAGTTGATGTTTAAGAATTTCAACTTGCATGCGCATAAAGGTGACAAAATTGCTTTTGTGGGGCCCAATGACTTGGTTAAGACCACCTTGTTCCAGATTTTGATGGGTGAATTAAAGGCCGACAGCGGCGCATATAAATGGGGCGTGTCGACCACTCAAACGTATTTTCCAAAGGATAATTCTAAATATTTTGATGTGGATTTAAATGTCGTGGACTGGCTGCGTCAATACTCTGTTGAAAAGGATGAGAATTTTGTACGCGGCTTTTTAGGGCGCATGCTTTTTACCGGTGAAGAGAGCTTAAAGAAGGTGAAGGTTCTTTCCGGTGGAGAAAAAGTGCGTTGCATGCTTTCACGCATGATGCTCACCAATGCCAATGTCTTGATCCTGGATGAGCCAACCAATCACCTGGATTTGGAAGCCATCACGTCATTAAATAAAGGTTTTGAAACTTTTCCTGGAACAATATTATTTTCGTCACACGATCATCAGCTTGTCCAGACAACGGCTAATCGCATCATTGAGTTAACTCCTGCCGGTAGTATTGATAAGATGGACACTCCTTATGATCAATATTTAGAAGACCCGAGGATTAAGGAACAACGGCAGCAGTTGTATAATAGTTTAGCAGGTTCGTAAGATTATGGTGGAGGTGGGGCGCAGCAATGGAAAACGGCTGGCGACACAACACCTCTCCGTTTTCTGGATAAATTTGAAAAGTAGTTTTGTATTTGATAGTAAGTTTTTGGTACGGAGAGGTGGCCGAGTGGTTGAAGGCGCACGCCTGGAAAGCGTGTGGACGTGAAAGCGTCTCGAGAGTTCGAATCTCTCCTTCTCCGCCAGTTATATTAGCGTTTGTCGCAGTTGAGATAAGTAATCCCTGTAATAGCGATGCTGTTGCGGGGGTTTTTTATGTCTGCGTGTACCAAAGTGAATGGTTGCAGATAAAACTGTCGACTATTTACAAATGGTCGCATTCGGGGTATATTCCTTGTATAAAGCTAGGTGGCCAGAATAGGGGGTCTCTTAGGTTTTCACGAGGAGATATCCTGCCATGGCTGAAAAGAAGGACGAGGCGGGGCAGGAGTACGTACAGATTAGAAGCAGATGTATTTTAAATTGAGTCCAAATATTAATTTTTAGATAGAATGAAATTATGGTTTTTGATGTTCCTGGGTTAAAGCGTAGCATTGAGAAGGGCCATGTGCAATGGCAACAACATGCGTTAGAACGTATTTTTCAAAGAGGTATTAAACGTAAGAATGTTTTTGAGGTTCTTCAAAAAGGGGAAGCCATTGAAGAATATCCTTATGACAAGCCGTGGCCTTCGGCATTATTTTTAGGCTGGATTGATGGTGAACCGATGCACGTTGTGGCGGCGTATAGCCCGCAATTGCGGAAAGTTGCCATTATAACGGTATATGAGCCTAGTTTGGAATATTTTGAAAGTGATTTTAGAACAAGGAGAAAGAAAAATGTTTAAAAAAGATACGTGCCCCCTTTGCGGAGGCACAAAGAAATCTGGAAAGACAGTTATTACGGTCAGTTTGGGTGAAGGTATTCTTGTTGTCCGTGATGTCCCTGCTTTGGTCTGCGGCCAATGTGGAGAGAATTGGATTGAGGACAAGACTGCTGTCCGTCTTGAGAAATTTGCTGATGATGCCCGTAAGAAACATCTACAGGTGGAAGTGGCCGCGTTTTCATAATTTGGGACTAATCTGGGACTTGCGAAAGAGAAAATAGTCGAACAATAACGGCAATAGACGAAAATATATAGAATAACACCACCGACGAGAAATAAAGAAATTTGCCACAAAATAATAGATAGCGACGGAGGTTGAGAATTGTGCTTAGAGGACTCTCTCCTTCTCCGCCAGTATTTTTTGTACTGATTAATTCAGGATAGAATTTCTGTACTGCAAGTATTCCTGCTCAATGCGGGTCGAGGCAATGGCATAGCTTTTGGACGGATCACTGATTTGTTTTCCCATAATCAGTCCCAGCAGAAAACCCGATTCATTCACAATTGGCCCACCACTATCACCTGGTTTTAATCCAATATTTGTTTCCAGAAATTCAATATTATCGGAAGGTTTGTCTTTAAAAACATTGATAATTTTTCCGCCAAGTACCCGTTGAGGATTTAAGAAAGCATTGCCGATCGCAATGGCAGGATTGCCGATCTGGATTTGTGATGCATCAGCCAGCTCAATTGATTGAAAAGAGTCAGATGAATTGATTTTGAGAAAACAGAGATCCCCAGGGCTGCGGTGTAATACAGATGCTTCGTAGACTTTGCCCTCATTCGTTATCACAAAGATATGTTTTGCATTTTCAATGATATGCTGATTGGTGGCAATAATGCCTTGGGAGTCCATGATAATCCCATGCCCATACCGTTCTTCAGAGCCTATGCCGATTTTATCATTTTCTTGATGAAGGCTAGGCTGATCTACGGCTTTAATATCAACGAGACTGGGTTGAAGGCTGGTACTTGAAAAAAGCATGGGTAGACCGTTGAGCAAAGGCAATTCGGCGTTGACCGAGACTGAATGAAAGCATGCCAAGCAAGCTATCAGGATATAAATGAACGTAGTTTTGATGCGTTTTTTACCCATATCTCACCTCATGGCAAGTATATACGGCAAAATGGCTCAAAACCCTCCTCGGGGCTTAGTCTCAAGAAAGCGATTTCTTAGAAATTTCTAACCTTTGTGATTCGTATGAGTTAAAAGAAATGGCATATTTAAAAAACAGGAAAAATATCCTTCATTCAGTTGACAGTTGGAAAAGAAAGCGTTTTAGTGTAAAATGTCCTTTTTAATATAAGTCAGGGGGATTTATGTCTATAGTCAAAGCTTATGGAGTCACCAGTGCAACAGAACCTTTAAAGCCTTTAGAAATAACCAGGCGTAATATAGGTCCATTGGATGTGGAGATTGATATTACCTATTGCGGTGTCTGTCATTCTGATATTCATCAGGCCCGTAATGAATGGGACAATTCACTTTATCCCATGGTGCCAGGTCACGAAATTGTAGGCATTATTTCTCAAGTGGGTGCCAAGGTCAGCCGTTTTAAAAAGGGTGATAAGGTTGGGGTTGGATGTATGGTTGACTCCTGCCGCCAATGCCATGATTGCAAGGAAGGGTTGGAGCAGTTTTGCACCAGGCCTATTTTTACCTACAATTGCCTTGAAAAAGATGACAAGACCTTGGCCCAAGGAGGTTATTCTAAGAAAATTGTGGTGACCGAAGATTTTGTTTTAAAAATACCTGCGAATTTGCCTCTTGATGGTGCAGCACCGTTGCTTTGTGCTGGTATCACTACTTATTCACCGCTACATCATTGGAATGCCGGCCCTGGAAAACGGGTGGCTGTGATAGGTCTGGGCGGTTTAGGCCATATGGCTGTTAAAATTGGCCACGCCATGGGTGCAGAGATTACGGTATTAAGCCGCAGTCTTGCCAAAAAAGATGATGCCATGGAACTGGGAGCAGATTATGTTTATGCGACCCAAGATCAATCAACATTTACAAAACTCTCAAAGTATTTTGACCTCATTATCAATACTGTTTCTGTAAAATTGGACTGGGGAGCATATCTGGAATTGTTGAAACGCGACGGGACTATGGTACTTTTAGGAGTTCCTTCAGACGCTCCAGAGCTTCATGCTTTTCCTCTGATCATGGGGCGTCGCAGTCTGGCAGGGTCTTTGATCGGTGGTATTAAAGAAACCCAGGAGATGTTAGATTTTTGCGGCAAGCATCATATCACTTCTGATATTGAGTTAATTTCTATTGATAAAATCAATGAAGCCTACCAACGGGTGATCAAGGCTGATGTTAAATATCGCTTTGTCATCGACATGGCTTCTTTGTAAAACTAAAGGATAAGCAATGAGTGTCAAATTTTTAATCAGTTTTGTGCTAAGTTTTTGCTTTTTAACTTCCTTAGGGTTGGCCCAAGACCAGGGTGTTGATCCAGTCGTAGACTATCGTATTGAAAAAATGAAGAATGCATTGAAGCTGACAGATACGCAGGTTGATCAAATCCGGCCTATTATTACGGATTATCTGAACAAGCGGGAGGCCATTCTAGAAGAGGCGCAAAGTGAGGGGATATTAGATCACTCAGGCATTAACCTGACCTTGAAAGCTTTAAAGGAAAAAGAAAATCAAGGTTTCCAACAGGTCTTAACTCCTGATCAAATGGACAAATGGAAAGAGAAGGAAAATCAAATGGCTTCTCTTAACCCTGATAGCGGGGTTAGTTCGGATGATGATGGCCCAACCATGACCCCAGATGGGGCAAGATTCAAATTTTAGCCCAATATCTGTAATATAAAAATTTTTGTTATACTTGAGGCATATTATGGTATAGTATCAACTTTATATGTAAGGCAATAAAGGATTTCGAAAAAATGAATAAGCGGCGGGTGGTGATTAGCGGCGTAGGTGTCGTCGCTTGCAATGGTATTGGTCGAGCAGACTTTTGGAAGGCTAATAAGCAAGGTCGTTCAGGCATAAAAAAGATTACAGCGTTCAATACCGATGCTTTTGATACCAAGGTGGCAGGTGAAATCAAAGATTTTGATCCTTCTTTGTTTATGCCTGCTGATTTGGTCAAGAGGGTTGATCGGTTTGTCCATTTGGGGCTGGCTTGCACAAAAATGGCCCTTGAGGACAGTCAATTAAAACTTGATAGTGAGGATAAGTACCGTATTGGTGTGATCATTGGCTCTGGTTTAGGCGGCATGATGTTCCATGAAGAACAAATGCTGGCTATTGTTGGAAAACCAAACCACCGTGTGCATCCCACATCGGTGCCAAGGATTTCACCGAATGCTGTTTCAAGCCATATAGCTATTCAATACGGGCTCATGGGGCCTAATATGGTGATTTCGACAGCTTGCGCTTCCGCAAGCCATGCCATGGGAGAAACATTTCGCAAGATCCAGTGGGGTGATATGGATATTGCGGTGACCGGTGGTGTTGAGGCAACATTATCACCATTAAATTTTGAGGCGTATCATAATTTGCGAGTTTTATCGAAGAAGAATGAACCACCGGAATCTTCTTCAAGACCTTTTGATCTGGAACGTGACGGTTTTGTTTTAGGCGAAGGTGGCGGGATTGTTATATTTGAAGAATTGGAACATGCGCTCAAGCGCAACGCGCCGATTTATGCTGAAGTCGTTGGCTATTCAAGTAATTCAGGCGCCAAACACATGGTGATGCCTGATTTAAGTGGTGATGATGCGGCTAATGTCATGGCTGGTGCTTTAAAAGATGCAGGGATTTCTCCTGAGAAAGTCAGCTATATCAATGCCCATGCAACTTCGACTGTTGCCAATGATCGTTCAGAGACTAAAGCTATAAAGAAGGTGTTTGGTCAGCAGGCTTATAAAATTCCGGTGTCTTCAACCAAATCCATGGTTGGTCATAGCCTGGGTGCTGCAGGCGGCATTGAAGCGGTTGTTTGTGCCATGGCCATCAAGGAAGGGTTTATTCCACCGACGATTAATTTGAAGACCAAGGACCCTGATTGTGATTTAGACTATGTGCCAAACGAAGGCCGGCATGCTAAACTTGATGTAGTGGTGTCAAATTCATTTGGTTTTGGAAATTGCAATGCCTGTTTGGTTTTTTCAGATTTTAAAGGAGATTCATGACCTACAGTGAGGTTGAAACAACAGTCAAAGAAATTTTAGCCAAGCAGTTGACCATGGATGTGGCCAAGATCAATTTGGACTCACGGTTGGTCGAAGATTTAGGCATTGATTCTTTTGGTTCAGTTGAGATTGCCTTTGAATTAGAAGAGAAATTCAGTATCAAAATTCCGGATGCGGCCCTGTATGACGCCAAGACAGTTAAACATATTGTGGATTATGTAGCATCTCAAAAAGAAGCAAAATAAATTATGGCTGTTAAATTTTCTTTAGATATTAGAAATTGGTTTAAACGAAACAACAAGGCCCAGTTGCCTGATAATGGTTTTGAATTGCCAGGCCCAAATGGGGATGCGGTTATTTTAATTCATGGTATGACCGGAACTCCTCATGAAATGCGTTTTTTGGCCAATTATTTGAATCGTCAGGGATATGCGATTTATTGCCCTCGATTGGCCAATCACGGAGAGCCTTTGCATATTTTGCAAATGAGTAAATGGCAGGACTTTTATCAAACCGTGCGCCAGTGCTATATTGATGTTAAAGGAAAACATAAAAATATCTACGTGGGGGGGCTTTCCTTAGGTGCTTTGCTGGCTCTTTTACTGGCAGATGAATTTAAAAATGAAATAGCTGGTGTCAGTTGTCTTTCACCCACCCTTTTTTACGATGGGTGGAACACGCCTTGGTATAGCTTCATGTTACCGTTAGCTTATAAGACGCCTTTAAAATATTTCTTTTACTACAAAGAAGAACCTCCCTATGGGATTAAAAATGAGGCTGTGCGTCGTCGCATCCACGAATTTTATTGCAAGGCTGATTTGCACAATATGGAATCCGTGCATCAGTTTGGATATCCATTTTTCCCTTTGACCTTGTTATATCAGTTGGAAAAATTAGTCAAACATCTCCGTGGCCGTTTAAGTGAAATTTCAGTGCCTGTACAGTTGATCCAAGCCAAGGAAGATGATATGACTTCGGTGCGTAATTCGCAGTTTATTTATAATCATGTCCGCTCACCACGCAAGGAATTGGTATTACTTCACAATTCCTATCACATTATCACTGCAGACCAGGAACGCAATACCGTGGCCGTGCATATGCAACGTTTTTTTGCTGGACAGCCACAGCCTGAGACGGCCCAAATATGATTAACCGGCTCCAACACCTAGAATCCAAATTACAAGCACCGGCCAATACCATTGTTTTGTCCAACTGCCGTGTATTTTTCGATTTTGACAATACCATGACTGTAACCGATGTATTGTATGAAGTTATTCGTCGTTTTTCGATCAATAGGCAATGGGAGGTTTTGGAGGACGCATGGCAGGATGGGAAAATCGGTACCAAGGAGTGTTTGGAAGGCCAACTACGAAATGTACGGATTAGTAAAACCTCTTTGCATAAATACCTTTCCAAGGTGGAGTTAGACCCTCATTTTCATAAATTATTGGCCTTGCTTGTGCGTGAAGGTATCAAGCCTGTGATTTTAAGTGACAATTTTACCTACATCATTGAATGGATTTTAAAATATCATGGCATCAAAGATTTGAAAGTATACGGCAATGCACTGCGTTTTTATAAAGACCACATTATTCCGTCATTCCCTTATGATAACCCTTTTTGCCTTAATTGCGCCCACTGCAAAAAGATCCATTTGACCAAGGACAAGACCGAAAATAAGTTGATTGTCTATGTTGGCGACGGGCGTTCAGATTTTTGCCCGGCCCGCGTTTCGGACATTGTATTTGCCAAAGACAATTTATTAAATTTCATGACGAAAGAAGAGCTGCCCCATATCGCTTATAAAAATTTAGGTGATGTGCATCACTATTTTCAGGAGGTATTAAGTAATGGCCGAAAGAACGGTTGAGCAAAAAACGAGTCAGACAAATGACGAAGCATTAAGGGCCTTGGAGTCCCAATACTGTTCTTGGGGAGATACAGTCCATCGGGCCAAGACGCCGAATATCTTTCGCCGCGCTGAAGGTATGCGTTTATATGATTCGCAAGGCACTGAATACATGGATTTGCAGATGTGGTATTCGACCGCGAATTTCGGCTACAATAATAAACGTTTAAATGATGCTTTAAAAAAGCAGATTGATACTTTACCGCAATTGGCCTGCCAATATTTGCATGAAGAAAAGATACAGCTGGCTGCTAAAATTTCTCAAGGCATCGAGAAGAGATTTGGGGTCAAAGGCCGCGTCCATTTTAATGTGGGCGGTGCTTCAGCCATTGAAGATGCCATGAAGGTGGTTCGCAATCATACCGGCAAAATCCCCATGTTCGCTTTTATGGGCAGTTATCATGGTCGTACATTTGGCGCAACAGCTATTACATCCAGTTACCGCTACCGTGAGCGCTATGGTCATTTTTCAGACAAGGCCCATTTTGTGCCTTATCCGTACCGTTTTCGTTGCACGGCTGCTGCCAATAAGAAAGATTGCTGTGATCTTTCCTGCTTGAAACCTTTTACTAAATTATTTGAATCGGAATATTATGGTGTACTTAATCCATCTAATAATAATTGTGAATACGGGGCTTTCTTTGTTGAACCGGTACAAGGTACGGGTGGCTATATCGCCCCACCACAGAATTATTTTAAAGAATTAAAGAAGACCTTGGACCAACATAATGTGCTATTCGTGGCTGACGAAGTGCAGATGGGGCTTTACCGCACCGGTAAGTTGTGGTCCATTGAGCATTTTGATGTGGTGCCTGACATTATCGTTTTTGGTAAATCAATGACCAATGGGTTAAACCCGCTTTCCGGTATTTGGGCCAAGGAAGGGTTGATCAATCCGAAAGTTTTCCCTCCGGGCATGACCCATTCGACCTTCTCGTCTAATCCATTGGGTACGGCTGCAGGTTTGGCTGTCATGAATTTGATTGATGATTCAAATTTTGATGAGAGTGTTCCTAAAGCTGGAGCGTACTTCTTAAAGAAACTTCAAGAATTGCAGAAAAAATATCGCCAGATCGGTGAGGTTGGTGGCTTAGGCTTGGCCTTACGTATGGAAATGTGCCAAGAAGATGGATTTACACCTAACCGTGAATTAACCAATGCGATTGCCAATATTGGTTTAGAAGGTAACCTAAATGTGGATGGCAAGCGTAGAGGTCTGGTTTTAGACGTTGGTGGCTATTATAAAAATGTCTTTACCTTAGCCCCATCACTTTATATTACCGAAGAAGAAATTGATTTGTCCTTGAAGCTTTTTGAAGCAGCCCTTCAAAAAGCCCTGGCTACTACCTGATCCTTTATATTCCTGCCGTTGGGTTGACAAAGCCTATATGTATATGGCACACTTGTCTTAATCACTCAATTTTGTGTGTCAGGGATATTTATGATTAAAAAATTTTTATCTATTTTTTTGTCTTTCGCTTTTTTTTCCCTCTCTGTGCCTCAACTGCAGGCTTCCGAATTGCCGTTCCCATCCATGCCTCAAGCAGGTGCCATGGTTTTTTTAAGCCATGCCTACACTCCTGCACACTTGCAGGGTATGATCATTGATCCTCATAACCCTTTGCAATTTAATTTTTTGGTCCACCGTGGTGATAGTACTCTTAATGATTTTCAAAAACATCAAGAATACCAAAAGCTGATTAAATATTTTTTAGCCTCTTTGACTACTCCTGATGATGATCAATGGGTCAATCTTTCACCTTACGAGAAAAACAGGATCATTTCACAGGATTTTGGATTAACAGAAATGGGGCGGGATCTATTGACTCAGGATTATTTGCTTAAGCAAATAACCTCAAGCTTAATATATCCTGAGGCTTCTTTAGGTAAGGAATTTTGGAATAAGGTTTATGAGCGTTCAACCAAGTTGTATGGTTCAACAGCTATCCCAATTAATACTTTTAATAAAGTATGGATTACTCCTGATGAGGCCATTGTCTATGAATCAGGAAATACTGCTTATATCATCAAGACACATTTAAAGGTCATGTTGGAAGAGGATTATCTTTCTTTAAAGAAACATGTACCTATCCAGGTGAAGACCAATCCAGGAGACCATCGCCTAGCATCTGAAATTATAAAACAGATCATTCTTCCTGAGCTCGAAAAAGAAGTCAATGAAGGTCAGAATTTTGCGCTGCTGCGTCAGATTTATAGTTCCATGGTTTTAGCAACATGGTATAAAAAATCTTTGAAAGAATCTTTATTGGGCAGAATTTATGCCGATAGGTCAAAAGTTAGAGGGGTTGATCAGGATCCTCGGAGCAACGGACTGATTTATCGACAGTACCTTATGGCTTTTAAAAAAGGGGTATTTAACTATATTAAAGAAGACTATGATGCTTTTTCTCATCAAGAGATTCCAAGAAAATATTTTGCTGGTGGTTGGTCCCCTAATGATAGTGCGATGAGGGTAATGACACAGCAATCATTAAAATCTTCTGAGGCCATAGAATTTTACCAAAGCGCACAAGCAACATCAGGCAAGCTTGATAATGTTACGATTCTCCTTAATCCTGCTCAATTATCCCAAGGACCAAAGAGTTATAAGAAGGCTTTAATAGGAGGAGGTATTGTTGCTCTTGTCGCCGCTGCTGGTATTGGAAAAGTGTTATTAACGCCTCATCAAAATCAACCATCACCAACGCCTGTGGTAATCAAGGCTACGGTACCAGACAAAGATAAAGAATTATCAGCTCTACATTCCTTCAAGAATGAGCAGCAAAGGTATGATTTCTTTTTTAAAACTTCCTTGGTTAGACTTTTATCATCTTCTCAAAATTATAGAGAATGGTATAAAGCCAATAAGGACGAAGTCCTGGGCTTAGGAGGAGCTGTTAGTGATTCTTTTAAAGAGAAATTAGGGAAACTTTTAGAAAAGCTTGATGCCGTAACTGTAGAAACATCTAAAGTGACTCAAGATCAAGCAAACGCCTATCATAAAGCGTATGATGATTTCTATAACGATGCCATAAGGCATAAGTATTTTCTTTTTATACATGTTGATGGCCCCACCGTTAATTTCAAGCCGTATGTTCAGCAAAGTTCTCAAAATATCATAGAAGATAATCAAACAGCCACGGTAAGATTTATGCAAGATTTGGGAGATTCGTTGCCTTCAGTATATGAAATTATTCACGACACTTCATTCACAATGTCTGATGACCGTTCGTTGGTTTTTTTGGATGGCATGCAAAAAGCTACAGAGGAATTTTATCAAAGCTTTCAACGTAATTTACAGGCTGCTAGTTCAATAAGTTTTATGTCTCCTCAAGCCAACAATCCCCGGACACAATTTATTTTGAAATTGATTAATATTGAAGCCAAAGATATACAAGGGTTAAGTGAATCGGAATTTTTAAAACTTCGCTTAAAAGTGGTTGCTCAACATGAGGCCAGGCATCAAATTGATTTGCGATTATATCACAAGTCTTCTGAATCAAGAGCTTTGGCTGAAGAAATCACATCAGGAGGTTATATAAATTACAGTTTAGGGCGCTGGTTGGGGTATTTTGGGACACATAATCTTTATGACCAACAAAGTAGAAAATATTTTGCTTATGATGTCACACAAGCCTATCAGCATGACCCTAAGCGGTTTGTATTCTTAAGTCATTTTGATTCTAAGACCTATTTAGATATGCATTCTGCAAGTTATGAACAAGTTAATCTTGTTGAAGATGCCTTAGCCTTACAAACCCCTGGTGAATTACAGAGCACTGCTCGGTTATATTTAAAAAGGAGAGATTTTGCCCAATTGACCACCAAAGGAAAATTAATTGGTGGAGCCACTGTCATTGCTGGGCTTGGATTAGCAATAGGCTTATTTGTATCCAGGCAACATTCTTCAAGTTCATCACCGACACAGGTCAATGGGTCTGTTTCATTTGCCTATAAAGATGAAGAAATAGCAGCCATGCAGCCATTAGATAAACCTCATCGTGTTGGATATTTCATGGAACATTCTTTAGACCGTCTTATTGACGCAGATGGAACATTTGATATTTCAGATAGTGATAGGACTAAAGAATTATTGGTTTTGGCTAAGGCTGCTGATCCTGAATTAGGTGGTAAATTTGCCAGCTTTATAACCGATGCCAAAGCTTATATAGCTCATAAAGGAAAAGATGCTCAAGTTACAGAAATATTACATCATGATCGAGATGTTTTGGATGATTATTTGGAGCCTTATAATTACGCCATCTTATATAATGGCTTTACGGAGGGTTTTACAAGAGTAAGAATGAATGCCTATGGTATTACCCAAATTGATCATAACATCGAGGACGATCAGCCTGTTGTTGTTGATGAAATTGCCATGCTTGATCCTGCTAAATATTATGCAGGAGCAGCGCAGTTCAGAAATCACGGTGGAGGCAATTTTGATGGAACGACCTTTAATGGCAAAAGATCTTATTTTATGCCGGATGTTGCCAGAGAATTTATGGATACGTTGGAATCTAAAATGGCATTAAATTTTTCGGATCTCTTTGCTCAACAATATCAACAAGCGATTAGCAATAATGATCAAGAAACAGTGCAGGATATAGAAAATGTAAGGAAAAAATTATTGGAATTAGTGCGAAGGGACATTCATTTCCCGAATCAAGAGGCCCGTGATAATAAAATAAAAGCATTTATATCTGACCATGAAGGCCAACATCAGCTCGATTACAGGCATTTATTGAAAAATGAATCGTATGTTTACGAGTCACGGGGTCATGCTCGGGAAGTATTAAGTACGGGTTTACCGTATTATTCTTTGGCCATTTGGGTCATATCGTCATTTAATACAAATGAAGAGTATGATTTGGCTGATCGTTTATATCTTTTTGAGATGGCCCGGGAAGCTTACGCAAAATACCAAGGAAAGGTGCCTGAATTGAAAGGCTTTTCTTTGGAGGATTTCGCTAATCCTAAAAAGCCCAATTTTAAGCTTTTGTTCCGTGTGTTAAATGCTTTAGGTCGACTACCCCCGAATCAATTAGCTGGTTTGTCCCGTCAATTTTTGAACGCACCTGATCCTTTTTTTAAGGAATATTTATATTCACGCAGGCAGCATAAAATTGATAGGGCGTCTGTAGCTACAGTTTTAAATCCTACACCATACGGTGGTATTGATTTAAATGCTAATAATATGAATCTTATTATAAAACGTGATGCTCATGGTTTGCCTCTACCTGTGTCTCAGCAAGACCTAGCACAGCTTTCACGCATATCGGGTTTCATTCCACGCATTCTTGATATACAACCTCTCAGCCAGCCATTGGGTATTTTGCAAGAAATTGAATCAAGAATAATTTCTACCAACCCGCATTCTAACTAAACTCAAGAATTTAATCACGGGCCTTAGAATTTTAGGCCTGGCTTTGACATATCGATAAACGGGGACAAACTCAAATTTCAGCCGGCGTTTAGGCTCATAACCCGTGGCCCCAAATTCATAGACCTTGATTTTGTGGGCCAAGCACCATTCAAGCATATCTTTGAATTTGACAAAGTAAAGATGATATTCATGGGCCAGTGTGTAATCAAAGCCCAGGTAATAATCAAGCAGGAGATGCTTTTTCACCAGACAAAAACAAAAAGCAGCCAGCTTCCCGTTGACCTTCCAGAAAAAAAATCTAGCTTCCTGGGGCATATTTTTTGAAATGAGCCGGAAGAAATCTTTGGGTACAATTTCAAGGCCCATGTCGTGGATTTCTACAGCCTGCAAGTATAGTTCATAGGCCTCATCAAGGGTTTTCTCATCAAGCGATGTTGAGGTGCTAAATTCAATTTTTACATTCGTATTCTTTTTTAATTTTCTCCTGTAATCATAGCGGGTGGCGGAGCTTAGTTTATTTAAGAATTCTTCAAAGTTGTCAACGTCTAATTCTTGCCTGGTCATAGGCAAGCTGTCAATTTTAAGGTATCCGTTCTTAAGTAGCGGTTTGAAAAGTTGGTCATAGGAATGGTCAAAATCTTTAAATGCAAGCAGGGGGATATGGATTTTTCTTGCCAATTTCTCCATGCATTCTTCGATTGTCCCCAAGATGGGGCTAGAGAAATTTTTAATGCCCATTTGGCCTTGCCCCATGGGTATGCCGCAAACCAATGCTTTAAGGCTAAAAATTGGGGGCAGGTTTTTTTTGATGGCATAATTCATCACAAAACAGGGGGCACAACCCACCAATTGTTTATGTTCATAAACCAGGATGTAATAAAATTCGAACTGGTCAAATTTTGACTCATCCAGGGTTTTTAGAAAGAAATAGTTTTCAGGGACGTCAGGGAAGACATCCCTCCACTGATCAGGAGAAATACCATCGATTTTACGGATGATTTTGGTCCTAAAGTGGCTTTTGTGTGCCTGCCGAGGGGGTTTCATTCGGCCAATTTTATAATAATTTTTTTCAATGACAAAGCTTTTATTTGCATTTAATATAACCCCATGCCGTGGTTGATTGCAATTACCTTCCTTTCTGCCTTTTTATTGTTTCAAATTGAATTGGTGATTGCGAAGCTTTTTCTCCCCAATTATGGCGGTAGCTTTTTGGTTTGGGGGGCTTGTATCGTCTTTTTCCAAGCTGTTTTAATGGCAGGTTACATTTTTTCCCATGTTTTTTTGCAGCGATTAGGGATCAAATCATACCTGCGCCTGCATTTGTTTCTGCTCTTTGTCCCATTTTTATTTTTTCCGATCAGTTATTCACATTTATCATTTGCTCCATCATCGATACCGTTGGTCTTTGACATTTTTTGGCGCTTGATTATCACCATAGGCCCGGTTTTTTTAGTTTTGTCCACCATGAGCTTGGTCACTCAAAGCTGGCTTGCGGCTTCTGATTCAAAAGAAAAGACCAATCCGTATGTGCTTTATTCAGTTTCCAATCTGGCTTCTTTTTGTGCGCTTTTGACCTACCCATTTATCTTTGAGCAATATTTGACCAATACCCAGCAGTTACACATCTGGCGTATCTTGTATTTGATGCTGGTTGCAGTCAATATGATAGCCTGGAGATTTGTAAAAACATCCCCACAATCAATGGCCCAAGAGGCAACTAAGGTAAATCCTATCGCCACTGGTACCATGATGCGTTGGTTGATCATGGGTGCTGCAGGGGTGGTGATGTTTTTATCGGTCACCAATATTGTCACCTATGAAGTGGCACCAGTCCCGTTATTATGGGTCATTCCTCTAGGCATTTATTTGATGGCTTTTGTCCTTAATTTTAAAAAGAACCCTTGGTATCCTCGATGGATCGACCGTTTTATTGGACCATTGATTGGTATGGGAGCATTGATGTATTTTGTTTCTCAGAAGCAACACTTATTGCCGGTGCTTTTGGTCATTATTTTTCATGCTCTTTTATTGTTTCTTATCTGCATGTACATTCAGCATCGTCTTATTGAAGAGAAGCCTTTGGAAAACCATCAAATGACCTTTTTTTATGTGATGCTTTCTTTGGGCGGATTTTTAGGGGGGATCTTGACCAGTTGGATCATTCCTTTGATTTCAAATACCTTGATTGAATATTTAACTGGTTTGCTGATGGTGGCCTTGATTATCCCAAAGGCCGCCAAGCCCCAAGCTCTCTGGATATCTATTTTGGCACTGCTGGCTGTGGCAGTTGCGTTTATCCTGTGGCCTCACTGGGTGAGTGAATATCATCTTTCTTCGTTTGCGTTTTTATTGGTGGTTGTTTGGTGGGCGTTTACTTTACTTGCTTGTGATAAGAAATTTCTGATTGGAGGCCTTTTGGGAATCATTCTAATCACTCCATGGCTTGAGTCGATCTGGCAGGATGCACATTTTATCATGAAAAAAAGAAATTATTATGGCATCTATGAAGTCTATGATTCGAAACATGGGGTAAGGATCATGCTGCATGGCACCACCTTGCATGGGATTGAATTTGTCGATGAGGAACGAAGGCCGATTCCTTTGGGCTATTACAGCCCCTTATCACCCATTGGATCTTTGCTTCTAGCTGACGTTTTTCAGGCCAAGCGTGTGGGTGTGGTTGGCCTTGGGACTGGAGCATTATCCATGTATTCAAAACTTAACTGTCCGGTTGATTACTATGAGCTCGATGCTGATGTTAAAGATTTGGCTTCTAAATATTTTTGGTATCTATCCGATGCTCCTGGTGATGTGAATATCATTTTGGGAGATGCGAGGATTTCTTTAAACAAATCACCGGATGCGGCCTATGATATTTTAGTGGTGGATGCTTTTAGCGGAGATGCGATCCCCACCCATCTGGTGAATAAAGATGTGCTTCTTGAGTATCGCCAAAAATTGACCCAACGGGGCGCCATTGTTTTTCATATTACAAATCGGTATTTGAATTTAGAGCCAGTATTAGATAGAATTGCTGAATATTCCAATGCCTATGCCGCTATCAAGGATGTGGGGGATATGGGTGTTAACATGCGTTCGATTTGGTGTGTTTTAACTTGGGACAGTGATCGCTACCTTAAATTGATCACGCAGGAAGGTTGGGAGCCGCTTGATATAAGTCCTGTCCATAGGGTGCGGCTCTGGACAGATGATTATTCGACCATTCTGCCTATCATTAATATGAATGAATTAGCTGTCTCGCTCAAGGCTTTTAAGCCGCTGACATGGTAAATTAAAAGGAAATCAATGTTTTCATTATTTAGAAAGTTTAGTTCAGAAGAAAAGACGAAAAAGGCCTTATTTGCATTTCTAGCCGAGATGGAAAAGAACCTCGAATACTATTATGTGATGGACCAGCGCCAATTTGTCACGCACGGATTTTTGACTGATACATGGGGAGCTATTAAAGATGTGGATATGGTCAAAAAAAATCCAAGTCTTGCAATCTATGCGCAGGCGATTGAGGATTTTAATAGGGCTTACAAGGCGTATAAAGATTATGAGGCCTGGTATACCAGCGATTCCAAAAATAAAACCCAGGAAAATGGCAAAAAACTGCATGCCTTAAAGCATGAACTAGATCAACGGTTAAGCACCATGGAAGCGATCATCATTTCCGCGGGCCAAGACCTTGAGCGTGAAATGCTTAAATTGGGCTTTTTAAAATCATGAGTGAAGATTTCTTAACGGTTTCAGAGTTAAATAATTTTATCCGTGATGTGATCAACAGCGGATTCCCAAAGGCTGTATGGGTCTGCGGTGAGCTTCAAGGCTACGACCGGGGCAAGGATAAAAAGCATGTCTTTTTTGAACTTTGTGAGAAAGATTCTGTCACTCACGAGATCACGGCCCGCATTGGCCTGGTGATTTTTGCGCAGGCAAAGCCCAGGATCGAGGCCATTCTTAAAAAAGCAGAGAATGCCTTTGAGTTAAAGGACGATATTGAGGTCAAATTCCTCTGCAAGGTAGATTTTTATCCCGGGCATGGCCAGGTACGCCTGATCGTTGAAAGCATTGATCCCATCTATACCTTGGGTAAAATTGCCCAGGACCGTCAACGCCTGATTGCTGCTTTACGGCAAAAGGGGATTCTGGACAAAAATAAACAATTGGTACTTCCAGAATTAATATTGAATATTGGTCTTGTGACCTCCTATGATTCAGCGGCCTATCATGATTTTGTTTCAGAGTTTAAGCGCAGCGGGTATCATTTCAAAATATTTTTAGTTAATGCAATTATGCAAGGTAAGAACACGGAAGGCTCTGTGATCAAAGCTTTGCAAATTTTGGAAGCGGGCCCCCCGGTGGATGTCATTGTCATTACCCGCGGAGGTGGTTCCATTGCTGAACTAAGCGCATTTGACAGCGAGAAAATTGCCACAACCATTGCCGGTTTAAGCATTCCGGTATTAAGCGGCATTGGCCATGAGATCAACACCACGGTGACTGACCTGGCGGCCCATACCTTTGCCAAAACACCTACCGCCATTGCCAAGTTCATTATTGATCGCTTGGAGGATTTTATAACCCGTGTTGATGAACGGCGTGAGCGGCTTGTTGAGGCCCTCAACCGTCAATTGTTGGCCAAGCGTTCCCATTTAAAAGATCATGCATTTTCCCTGCAGACCAATACTTTAGCGCTTATTAAGAATCATCACCAGCATCTGGCGACCATTAGTGATGGCCTTAAAAAAATACCGGCGGTGCGTATTAAAACCGTAAAAAGATCCCTGATTGACCAACAAGAGCATTTAAAGAAAATAATTCATTTGCACCTTCAAAATTCAAGGACTAAAATAAATAATTATCAGAAACTAGTACAGATGGCAGACCCGTTGCAGACACTCAAGCGGGGGTTTAGCATCACCAGGACTACCAAGGGTAAGGTCCTGCGCAGTGTTAATGATGTAAAGGAAGACGAGCTCATCAGCACTCAATTGGCTGATGGTATACTTAATAGTAAGGTAGGTAAAGCAGATGGCTGATGTTAAATATAGTAAAGCGATTGAACGCCTGGATGAAATCATCGGCATGATTGAAAGCGATGATATTGATGTGGATGAACTTTCTTTGAAAGTCAAGGAAGCGGTGAATTTGGTCAAGCTTTGCAAGGCCAAGATTGACAAGGCTGAGCTCGAAGTCAAGCAGGTGGTTGATGAGTTTGCCAAGGAGTCCAAAGAAACATGATTTTCTTATATTCGACCCTTATTGCTTTAGTTTGTTCACTGGTGTTAATCAATACTTACCGTGTATGGTTTTTGCTTGCTGCCCGCCGTCGGGGTAAATTGCCGCAAAAGGGCCAGGTGACCATGTTTGATGTGCGTCATTTATTAATGGAAGGCGAGCGCGAACTGGCCATCCAAGTCTACTGCGAAATTTTTCAAACCACTCCTGTTAAAGCCCGAAAAGATATCGAAGAACTCGAACGTAGCCTTAAGGTTTAATGATCACAACCGCCTGGGTATTTAGCCGATGCTTGGCCTTGATTTATTTGGTCGCGTTTTGGTCGCTTGCCGTCCAAATCCTTGGGCTAGTGGGTAGTCATGGTATTCTTCCTGTTGGTGATTTCCTTGATTATGTCTCTCAAGCAGCCCCTGCCAAACGATTCCTTTTAGAACCGACCCTTTGCTGGATCAATCACAGTGATGCTTTCCTGCTTTTTTTGTGTTGGGGCGGAGTGTTTCTTTCCATCCTGCTGCTGATTGGTATTTTTCCCGTGGTCACAGCATCCTTGCTGTGGCTATTTTATTTATCGCTGACAGTGGTGGGGCAGGATTTTTTAGGCTTTCAATGGGACAATCTGCTCTTGGAAACGGGCTTGATGTTGATTTTTTTAGTTCCTACCCTCAAGCCTTCACGGCTTGTGATTTGGTTATTCCGTATCCTGCTTTTTAAATTGATGTTTGAATCGGGAATGGTCAAACTCTTAAGTCAGGATGTTAATTGGCGGAATTTAACAGCCTTGACCTATCACTATTGGACCCAGCCATTGCCTAGCCCGATTAGCTGGTATGCTGCCCAACTGCCTTTGTGGTTTCAAAAATTTTCTTGTGCCGTACTTTTCATCGTTGAATTATTTTTTCCATTTCTTATTTTTTGCGGGCGTTGGTGCCGATTAATTGCCTTTTTTGGTATCACAGGCTTGCAGGTATTGATCATGTTAACAGGCAATTATTGTTTTTTTAATCTTCTGGCCATTGGTTTATGCCTGACGTTATTGGAAGATGTACATTTGATGTCATTCAGTGTCAAAAGGCTTGAGTGGCTGCTTGTTTGGTTGTCGAACCCTAGTGTCATTGCGAGGAGTGCCGAAGGCGCGACGAAGCAATCTTTTATAGATGGTAGACAATTCTACAAATGGGTATGTATTTTTTTTGCAGCTTTTATTTTGTTGATGAATTTATGTCTTTTTGCTAATTTCTTTTCACGCAGCACCTTACCAAAGCCCTGTGAGGATTTCATTGAAATGATAAGTTCTATCCGTAGTGTCAATAATTACGGCCTTTTTGCAGTGATGACGACCCAGCGTGATGAAATCGTGCTGGAGGGGAGTGATGATCAAGAAAATTGGCTGCCGTATGAATTTCCCTACAAACCAGGGGATGTTGATCAAGCTCCCAAATGGGTGGCGCCTTATCAACCAAGATTGGATTGGCAGATGTGGTTTGCGGCCTTAGGTTCTTGGCAGGACAATCAATGGGTACTGGCCTTAATGGAGAGGATCTTAAAAGGGGACCCAGCTGTACTTCATCTGTTGGCCCACAATCCATTTCCAAATCATCCACCTAAATATCTTCGAGCTACTTTATGGGAATATCATTTCACCAATGATCAAACCAAAGGTCCTCATGGCCCCTGGTGGAGGCGTGAGCTTCTAGGTCTTTATTGCCCAACAGTTTCCTTGCGGCAATAAGGGGTTTATGGTAATTTGAATGACATGAAAAAGTTTCTTTTTCCCCTAATTTTTCTTTGTTTTATATTCGCAGCAAGGGTATTGGCCCAAACCGACAATTCCGATTTTAATCCATTTCCTCAAATGGAGCAGGATTTAAACAATACCAATGATCAAACAGCTTCGGGTGATAATCAGCAACAGCAGAATGATGATCAGTGGCCACCGGCCGGCAATCAATCGAACGGGGACCAGTCGTGAGTGATTGTATTTTTTGTAAGAATTTGCCTAAGGTTTTAGAGAATGAATTGGCCTATGCACTATTTGACATCAAGCCCATCACGCGCGGGCACATGCTTTTTATCCCAAAGAGGCATTTTATAACTCTTTTTGAAGCGACGGATGAGGAGATCAAGGCGATTTTTGAATTGGTTCATAAGGCCAAGGAGCTTTTGATCAAGGAACATAAGCCTGATGGTTTTAATATTGCAGCCAATTGTGGCGAGGCTGCAGGGCAAATTGTGATGCATGCGCATCTGCATTTGCTGCCGCGGTATAAAGGCGAAGCTTTTAACCCCAAGACATTGGTCCATTAAAATAGAAGGAAAAAATATGCATAAGTTTGCGTGGAAAACAGCCAAACAATACGAAGAAATCACCTATCATAAAATGGATGGCATTGCGAAAATCACCATCAATCGTCCTGCTAGACGCAATGCTTTTACGCCCGTCACTGTTAAGGAAATGATGAACGCCCTGGATGACGCGCGCGATGATGAAAAAATCGGCGTCATTATTTTAACTGGGGAAGGCAAGGAAGCTTTCTGCTCTGGCGGTGACCAGAAAATCCGCGGGGATGCCGGCTACAAGGACAAAGACGGCACTAACCGTTTAAATGTGTTGGATTTTCAACGACAGATCCGCAGCTGCCCCAAGCCTGTGATTGCCATGGTGGCAGGTTATGCGGTTGGCGGCGGGCAAATTTTGCAGATGGTCTGTGATCTTTCCATCGCAGCTGAAAATGCCATCTTTGGCCAAACCGGCCCCAAGGTTGGTTCCTTTGATGGCGGTTTTGGTTCGAGTTATATGGCGCGCATCGTGGGACAAAAAAAAGCGCGGGAAATCTGGTATTTGTGCCGTCAGTATAATGCTAAGCAAGCTTTGGAGATGGGCCTGGTGAATACCGTAGTCCCGTATGAAAAATTAGAAGAAGAAACCGTGCAATGGTGCCAAGAGATTTTACAGCATTCGCCTTTGGCCATCCGCTGCATTAAATCTGCGATGAATGCGGATTGCGACGGCCAGGCTGGTATTCAAGAGCTGGCAGGTAATGCCACGCTCTTATTTTATATGACTGAAGAGGGGCAGGAAGGTCGCAATGCCTTTGTGCAAAAACGTAAACCAGATTTTGCTAAATTCCCCAAAAGGCCTTAGTAATCTAGTGTCATTGCGAGGAACGAAGTGACGAAGCAATCTTTTTCAAATTGGATCTTAGCCATCCGTCCTAAAACCCTACCTGCAGCTATCGCACCGGTGTTGATTGGTACAGCCATGGCCTTCGGTGATGGTCTGGGCCACGCGCCCTCGGCCATTATGGCCATGATTGCTGCCTTATGCATTCAAATCGGTACTAATTTGGCCAACGATTATTTTGATTTTAAAAAAGGTGCGGACACCGCTGAGCGCCGCGGGCCCATACGTGTGACTCAGGCTGGTCTTATTAAACCAGAGGTGGTGTTAATTTCAGCGATAGTCTTTTTTGCCTTGTCTTTTTTAGCCTCCATTTATTTAATCCATCGCGCAGGTCCTGCTATTTTTGTGATTGCCATTGCCTCCATCGTTTCAGGTATTCTTTATACGGCAGGCCCCAAACCTTTAGGCTATCTTGGGCTTGGCGATATTTTTGTGTTGGTTTTTTTTGGTCCTGTGGCGGTAGGCGGGACATATTATGCGCAGGCCTTGGAGATTAATCCCGCCATCATCATCGCAGGCTTGGCACCGGGGCTTTTATCAACTGCCATTTTGGCCATTAATAATTTACGTGATATTGACACGGACCGTAGGGCTGGGAAGCTAACCTTGGCTGTGCGTTTTGGCCGTTCTTTTGCCATGAGCGAATATCTTTTTTGCATTATGGCAGCCAGCTTAATTCCTTTTGTGATTGTTTTGATGACAGATGACCATAAAGGCGTTGCTGCTGCTTGCCTTGTTGCATTCTTTGCCATTCCCAGTGTGAAGATGGCTTTTACACATCTTGATGGGGCAGGCCTAAACCGTGTCCTGGCCCAAACGGGGCGTTTGCTGTTGATTTACAGCGTCTTGTTTTCTATAGGATGGGTGTTGTGCAGCAGATAACTGTCAGTGAGATTTCTTTTTCACCTTTTCGAGTTCCCTTTTTAAAACCATTCACCTTTGCCAATACCGTTGTCCGTGAGCGCAGTGGTTTTTATTTGACTTTAAAAACAGCTGAAGGACTGAAGGCCGTCTCTGAAATGGCGCCGCTGGAAGGGATCAGCCCTGAGACCATCCGGCGTGCTAAGCATGATTTAAAAGACAGCTGTGCTTATTTAAAACAATTTAAATTTGCCGCTGACAAGCAAGCTTTGATTGAGCAATTACGGCATGATCCGCATATGCTTAATCTTTGCGGGTCAGTGCGCTTTGCGGTTGAGTCAGCCATTTTTATGATGGCGGCTTCGGCAAATAAGCAGGGTTTGATTGAATTTTTAGGTGGCATACCCAAAGATGTGCACTCAGCCATTTTGCTTCAAGGCAATCATCAAGAAGTGCTTTCCGATGTTAAATATTTCTTGCAAGCTGGTGCCAAGGTTTTTAAATTAAAAGTGGGGGACCGCAATATTGCACTGGATGTAAAAAAGGTCAATGATATCCGTATGATTTTGGAACATGAGGCTTATTTGAGGCTGGATGCTAATCGTCAATGGACTTTTAAGGAAGCCTGTATTTTTGCGGACCTGGTTGGTAATCAACGGATCGATTTTATTGAAGAGCCGATCAATGACCCTACTCAGTTTGATGCATTTTATCAGAAGACCCGCATGAGGGTGGCCTTGGATGAAACCTTGCAGGTGATCAAATGCGGCATCAATGCTCCTGGACGCTGTTCGCCACCCATTGCCCAAGGTGAGGGGATCATTGCCTACATCTTGAAGCCTATGGTTCTAGGTTTTATGCCCGTGTTGGATTGGATGGAAGAGGCAAAGGTTTTAAAACGTAAGGCCATTATCAGCTCACTTTTTGAATCTCCGGTGGCATTAAAAATTATAGCCCAAATGGCCTGTGTGAGTGGCCAGATTGCAGGTCTTGGCACTGAGCGCTGGTTTAAAAATTCCAAACCTTTCGTTGGAGAGGATGGGATTATAAAAAAAGATCTAATTCTCTAACGTATGAACTCTAATTTTTCCATCATTTGGGGCACTCGCCAGATCAAGAATTCTCAGGTGCTTCTTTATGTTGCCTGCGCAGTTAAGCAATTAAAAGGCATAGGTATCAAGCCTGGAGATATCGTCGGCATTTGCGATGAAAATAGTGTTGAATATATTATTTTATTGTTGAGCTTATGGCAGCTCAAAGCTGTGGTGGCGCCTATCAGTTCGCGATGGCCGGACAAAACCATTTCTTCCTATGCAGCCCGACTTAATATCAAAAATATCCTTCGCTCCGGTGATGTCAAACGCATTGTTTGTTTTGATGCGCGTCAGCAGATTGAGGCAGGCAGTTATAAGGATTTGGAATTAGATCAGCAGGTCACTGTTGTTGCCACCTCAGGCTCGAGTGGCGAGGCCAAGGCTGCGGTGCACACCTGGGGCAATTATTTTTATAATGCCAAAGGCTCTAATGAGTTGATCAGTCTTGGTCCGTCTGACCGTTGGCTTTTGTCTCTTCCGTTATTTCATGTTTCTGGTCTTGCTATTACGACCCGCTGCCTATTGGCAGGTGCAGCTTTAGTGATCCCCAATGATGATGATTTAATGGCTGCCATTCAACGGGCCCAAGTGACACATGTATCGCTGGTGCCAACTCAATTAATGCGGATGCTAGAGACTCAAGCTAATCATGATTTGCTGCGTTCATTAAAATGTATTTTAATTGGCGGGGCCAATATTCCTTCATCTTTGATTGAACAAGGCTGTCAGCTGGGCTTGAATATGTATGTCAGTTATGGCCTGACTGAAATGGCGTCCCAGGTAGCAACGGGCAAGGTGATGGATACATGCAAAGCTGCTGTGAAGGTGTTACCGTATCGACAGCTTAAAATTTCTCCAGAAGGGGAGATTTTGGTCAAAGGTGAGGTCTTGTTTAAGGGGTATTTATCGGGCACTAAGCTTCATTTGCCGTTGAATCAGGAGGGATGGTTTCAAACCGGAGACATGGGGGAATTTGATCCCATGGGCAGCCTGAAGGTAGGTGGCCGGCGTGACAGCATGTTTATCTCCGGAGGCGAAAATATCCATCCGGAAGAAATCGAACGGGCACTTTTGAATATTAAAGGGATTGCAGAGGCGATTGTGGTGCCGCGGGAAGATAAGGAATTTGGCCATAGGCCCATTGCCTTTATACGTTATTCAGGAAAGCCTTTGACCGACGATAATATTATCCGTCAGCTGCAGATGAGCCTTCCTCATTTTAAAATCCCGATTGCGTTTTTTACCTGGCCGCAGCATTTGATCGCTCAAGGCATTAAAATTTCCCGCCAGGATTTTCTTAAATCAATTAGCCGTCGATAAGTTTATTTGATTTTTTCAGCCTGGTATCGTTCCAGGGCGCGGCGCATGGTTGGAGGCAGCGGCATTTTTTTGCGGGTTTTTTGATTGATGGTCACATGCACGGTCTTGGCGCGTCCGATGAGGGTTTTGCCCCGCTTGAGGGTGTATTCAAAGGAAAAAGAAGTGTTTCCGATGTGTCCCACCTTGATGGCAATCGTAATTTTATCACCTACAAACACTGAAGTCAGGTAATCTGATTCTGCGTGCACGATCGGCAGGAAATAATTTGTTTTTTTGAGCATCTTTTCAAAGCTCCAGCCGTATTCTTCCAGAAGGTCTTCGTAGGCATCATGGATCAATTTAAATTGATTGGCAAAAAATATGATGCCAGCAGCGTCGGTGTCATGCAAACGGATCTTGGTGGTGTATGTAAACATGGGTTAATTATAGCAGAAGCTTTTACAATCATTGACAAATAAAAAGAAAATTGTATTATGAACGTACCTTACTTTTGTTGGATTTCTAATTCATGAATAAAAAAGCTTTGATCGCAGAATTTATCGGCACCTTCACCCTGATTTTTATCGGTGTGGGTTCCATTGTTGCTGACCATATGACCGGCGGCAAATTAGGCGTCACGGGTATCGCCTTCGCGCATGGCCTAAGTATTGCGGTCATGGTTTCAGCCACTGCTGCTGTCAGTGGTGGACATCTTAACCCTGCTGTTACTATTTCTTTGTGGTCTGCCAAGAAAATCGATGGACGCCAAGTCCCTGGATATATCATCGCCCAATGCCTGGGTGGTATTTTTGCTGCTTTTTTGATAAAATTAGCTATGCCGGCTGATGCCATCAGTGCCGTGAGTCTTGGTATACCGGCTGTCGGATCAGGCGTTTCTGTTTCAATGGCGTTTGTGACAGAAGCTGTTCTTACTTTTTTGTTGGTCTTTGTTGTCTATGGCACTGCGGTGGATAGTCGCGCTCCCAAATGCGGCGGTTTGTTTATTGGGCTTACCATTGCTCTTGATATTTTAATGGGTGGTCCTATCAGTGGAGCTGCGATGAATCCGGCCCGTTATACAGGCCCTGCAGTGATGTTGGGCGCTGGATTTGAGAATGCATGGATTTATTGGGTAGGTCCGATTTTGGGTGGTGTTTTGGCCGCGCAAATTTATAAAACACAATTAGAGAAATGAAAGGGGTAGTTATGGCAGAACGTACAGGTGCAATTACAATGAAAGGCAATCCTTTGACCATCGTCGGGACTGAAATCAAGGTGGGTGACCAGGCCCCAGATGCGACCTTGGTTGCTAATGATCTTTCTGAGGTCAAATTATCATCATTTAAAGGCAAAAAAGTCATTATTTCAGCTGTTCCATCACTGGATACGCCTGTCTGCGATCTTGAAACCAAAAGATTCAATCAAGAAGCTTCCAAGCTTTCTGATGTGGTGGTTTTAACCATCAGCAAAGATTTACCATTTGCCCAAAAACGCTGGTGCGGTGCCAATGGTGCTACAGCTGTTAAGACCTTGTCTGATTATCGTGGTAATTTTGGTGAGACCTATGGTATTTTGATCAAGGGTTTGAGTCTTTTGGCCCGCTGTATTTTTGTTGTTAACGAGGCAGGTCAAGTCACCTATGTGCAATTAGTCAAAGAAGTAGCCAGCGAGCCTAATTATGAAGAAGTGTTAAAGGCTGTTAAAGGCGCTGAAGCCTGCGGCTGCGGACATAATCATTAATTTTTGGAGGAATATTTATGGCATACACATTACCCCCGTTAGCATATCCCTACAATGCATTAGAGCCGCACATCGATGCGCGCACCATGGAAATTCATCACACCAAGCATCATCAAGCCTATATCAACAATGTCAACAACGCCATCAAGGGTAAAGCTGATTTGGAATCAAAATCCGTCGAGGATTTGATTGCCAATCTTAATGCTGTGCCTGAAGATATCCGTAATGTTGTGCGTAACAACGGCGGCGGGCATGCCAATCATACCTTTTTCTGGACTATCATCGGCCCTAAGGCTGGCGGTCAGCCTACGCCTAAGGTGGCAGAAGCGATCAATAAAACCTTTGGTTCTTTTGATGCTTTTAAAGAAAAATTTGCTGCAGCTGCAACCTCCCGCTTTGGTAGCGGCTGGGCATGGCTCACCGTCTCCAAAGACGGTAAATTAGAAATCTCCTCGAGCGCCAACCAGGACAGTCCTATTATGGAGGGCAAGACCCCCATTTTAGGCATTGATGTATGGGAGCATGCCTATTACCTTAATTACCAAAATCGCCGTCCGGATTATATTGCGGCTTTTTGGAATGTGGTCAATTGGGCAGAAGTTGAAAAACGTTTCACCCGCTCTTAAAGTCAGTTTCCGAGGAGAATTGGTTGTTTTGTAGTCAAAAAAATTCCAAAAAAGAATTGACTTGAGAGTTTTGTCAAACTACTATATGTAGTATTACTCGAGTCTAACTAACGTATATATAGTGTTTTTTATTTGAGGAGGACGCCTTCGATGTCCCAGGATACCGCCGCCAATTTCGACATTAAGGTTCAAAAACGTAACGGTCAAATCATTGAATTTATCCCTTCCCGCATCACCCATGCCATTGCCAATTCATTCAAAGAACAGATGGGTATTCCCCGCGAGTCTGAGCTTTCAAATGAAGTCATGAGCAACGCCCAAAAGGTCACTGATTGTGTGGTGGCGGTCTTGAAAGAGCGCGGGCTACAGCGTCCTTTTTTGACGGTGGAAGAGATTCAAGATGAAGTGATCCGTCAGCTTTATGAGAATGGTCATAAAGAAGTCGGTGAGCGTTATGCTTCTTACCGCCGTTACCATGCCGAACGCCGCAAATTATTCGAACTTTATTCTGTGATCAAGCGTGATGGCAAGGTGGTTTCTTTCAAGCAAGAAAAAATTGCCCTGGCTATTGCCAAGGCTTTGATCGCCCAGAACAAAGGTGTATACAACGAGATTTTGATCGAGAAGGCCCAGGAATTGACTGAGAAGGTTGTTTCAGAAATCCGCACCCGCTGGCCCGATGGTAAATCCATTCATATCGAAGAAGTTCAGGACATTGCTGAAAAAGTGATCATGGCGGCTGGTTATCATGAGGTGGCCAAGCGTTATATCATTTATAGAGAAGATCGTGCCAAGGCCCGTCGCAATAAAGGCAAGGTGCAGATTGAAGAGTCCATTGAATGGGTCAAGAATCTCATTATCAAGACCGAAAAAGGTGTTGAGCGGCCCATTGATCTGGATGAAACTAGATTTCGTTTTGAAACCTGCTGCAAGGGCTTGGCTGATGTTTCCGTCGACAAATTATTTAAAGAGGCGATTAAGAATTATTTTAACGGCATGAGTGAGCGTCAGGTGTCTCAAGCCAATATCATGGCAGCCCGTTCCTTTATTGAAAAGGAACCTAATTACGGATTTGTGGCGGCTCGTTTGCTGCTTCTGATGGAATATCAGGAAGCGATGGGGTCGGAAGTTTCTTTTGAGCGCATGCGTGCTGAATATCCTGATTATTTGAATACCTATATTCAAAAAGGTATCCAATATGAATTACTCAATGCCGACTTAAAGACTTTTGATTTGAAATTATTGGGCAAGGCCATTGTGCCTGATCGTGATTTTATTTTCCGTTATATGGGCCTGCAAACTTTGTATGACCGTTATTTCATTCATTGGGAAGACCGTCGCATTGAATTGCCTCAAATTTTTTGGATGCGTGTTTCCATGGGGTTGGCCATCAACGAAGGTCCACAAAAAAACCAGCGGGCCATTGAATTTTATAATATCCTTTCAACCTTCCGTTTCATGTCATCAACTCCGACGCTATTTAATTCCGGCACCCGCCATCCACAGTTATCATCATGTTTCTTGACCACCATCGAAGATGATTTATTGCACATCTTTAAATGCATTCAAGATGATGCCATGCTTTCAAAATGGAGCGGTGGGCTTGGCAATGATTGGACCTCGGTGCGCGCCATGGGCTCACGCATCAAGGGCACCAACGGTAAAAGCCAGGGTGTTATCCCATTCTTGAAGGTGGCCAATGATACAGCCTTGGCTGTTAATCAGGGCGGCAAGCGTCAGGGTGCCATGTGTGCTTATCTTGAAGTGTGGCATTTGGACATTGAGGATTTTTTAGAATTGCGTAAAAACACAGGTGATGAGCGCCGTCGTACCCATGATATGCATACCGCGGCCTGGATCCCTGATTTATTTATGAAGAGGGTGAAGACCAACGCTGATTGGACCTTGTTTACACCTTCAGAGACACCGGATCTTCACCATATCTTTGGCCAGGCCTTTGAAAAACGTTATGAAGAATACGAGCAATTAGCCAAGGCAGGCAAGATTAAGAATTTTAAAGTGATCTCTGCTGTGCAATTATGGCGCAAGATGTTGAGCATGGTCTTCGAAACCGGCCATCCATGGCTGACCTGGAAAGACCCATCCAATGTGCGCTCACCTCAGGACCATGCAGGTGTGGTGCATAGCTCGAATTTGTGCACGGAGATTTTGCTTAATACCTCCAAGGATGAAACCGCTGTTTGCAATTTGGGCTCTATTAATCTTGCGGCCCATGTCACTGAAAAGGGGATTACGGCTCCAACTCTTAAAGAGACTGTTACCACAGCGGTGCGTATGTTGGATAATGTGATTGATATCAATTATTATCCAACCAGCGAATCAAAAACAGCCAATCAGCGCCATCGTCCGGTTGGTTTAGGCGTGATGGGCTTTCAAGATGCGCTTTATTCACTTAATTATAGTTATGCTTCTCAAGAGGCTGTTGATTTTGCCGACCAGAGCATGGAGGCGATTTCTTATTTTGCTTTAGAGGCGTCTATGGAATTGGCCCGTGAGCGTGGTGTTTATTCAACGTTCAAGGGTTCCAAATGGGAGCGTGGCTTGATGCCCATTGATACCATCGGCCTTCTGGAAGAAGAGCGCGGCGGATATTTGACCATGGACCGCAGCTCTAAGATGAATTGGGATTCTTTGCGTTCGTCTATCAAGAAAAACGGCTTGCGTAACAGTTTGGTCATGGCCATCGCACCGACGGCTACTATCGGTAATATTACGGGTGTGACCCAATCCATCGAGCCAATGTACAAAAATGTTTTTGTGAAGAGCAATCTCTCAGGAGAGTTTACCGTGATCAATGAATGCCTGGTTGAAGATTTTAAGAAATTGGGCATTTGGGACCAGGAGATGATTGATGATCTTAAATATTTTGATGGTTCAGTCCAGGAAATCACCCGTATTCCAGCTGCTTTAAAGGCCAAGTATGCGACGGCTTTTGAAATTGATTATGAGTGGATTATTGAGGCAGCCAGCCGTCGTCAGAAATGGATTGATATGGGGCAGTCTTTAAACCTGTATCAGGCCAAACCCAGCGGCAAGAAGATTTCCGATATGTATATGTATGCGTGGGAAAAGGGCCTCAAGACCACCTATTATCTGCGTTCCATGGGTGCGACCCGTATTGAAAAAAGTACGTTAGATATTAATAAATATGCCGATGTGGTCGGCCAGCGTCAGCGTGATGAAAAGGGCAAGGTGGTTGATAGCCAGAAGCCTGCGATCGGTGCTGAACCAGTTCAAGATTGCGAATCCTGTCAATAACGGAGAATTTGAAAATGCCAGAAACACCAAAACCCGTAACAAATGCTAACGCACCTGAATGCACCGGCGGTATCCGCATGACGCGTGAGCGTGTTTCTGCAGATAATAAGAAAATCATTTTGAATAGCCGCACCGTTGATGTGAATCAGCTGGTGCCGATCAAATATAAGTGGGCCTGGCATTTTTACCTTGATGCTTGCGCTAATCACTGGATGCCCACCGAAGTTTCCATGCAGCGTGATATTGAGCAATGGAAAAATCCTAAAGCCTTTACCCCTGATGAGCGTCATGTGATCAAACGCAATTTAGGATTTTTCTCAACCGCCGAGACCTTGGTTGGTAATAACATTGTTCTTTCCATCTATAAGCAGGTTGACAATCCTGAATGCCGCCAGTATTTGCTGCGCCAGGCTTTTGAAGAAGCGATCCATGTACATACTTTTCAGTATATTGTTGAGTCGCTTTCCTTGGATGAAACAGAAATTTTCAACATGTACCGCGAGAACCAGGCTATTTATGAAAAAGACGAGTTCTCCATGAGTTGCACCGACGGGATTATGGACATGGGTGTGGATTTGGCTACAAGAGAGGGTTTACAAAAATTCCTGGATAATCTAGTGGCTTTTTATGTGGTCACAGAAGGCATTTTCTTTTACAGCGGCTTTGTGACCTTATTGTCGTTTGGCCGTCAGAACCGTATGCCCGGCACCTGTGAACAGATCCAATATATTTTGCGCGATGAGAGTATTCATATGAATTTTGGTATTCAGCTGATTAACACCATCATTGAAGAGAATCCCTATTGCTGGACCCCGGAATTCATGGAGCATTTGATCGCCCGTATCAAGAAGGCGGTTGAATTAGAATGCAATTATGCCAATGAATGCCTGCCTAATGGTGTTCTGGGGCTTAATGCCAATATGATGCGGGAGTACATCCAGTATATTGCTGACCGCCGTTTGGAAAAATTACGGCTACCGCGTCAATACAATAGCAGCAATCCATTCCCATGGATGTCTGAGGTGATTGATTTGAAGAAGGAAAAGAACTTCTTTGAAACCCGCGTCACCGAGTATCAGACCGGCGGCGCGCTGGAGTGGTAAGTGGCTGCTGCCTACTTTTGTGTTCTTATCATCGCAGTGCTGCCTTTATTCTTGGCAGGGTATGCCAAATTTTCTTCCAAAGGGTATGACAATTCCAAGCCCCGTGAGTTTCTAGAGCAATTGCAGGGTAAGGGCAAACGTGCCCATTATACCCAGCTTAATACTTTTGAAGCTTTTCCCTTCTTTGCCGCAGCTGTGATTATCGCCCATCTAGCAAGCGTTTCCTTGAAAGAAATTAATTTACTAGCGGTGCTCTTTGTGATTTTCCGTCTGCTTTACGCCCTCTTTTACATCCTCGACAAACCGAGCCTGCGATCAGCCGTTTGGTTTGGCGGCTTTGGGTGTGTGGTGACTCTTTTTATTTCAGCCATTTTGCAGGGTTGAATCTGTGCTTTCTATGTGCCATACTTTAACTGAGGGCAGTTTTTAGGCCCAACAGTTTCAAGCCAGCATCCAAGGATGTTGGCATAGTTCCGCGTCCTAGCGGGACAAAGGAGGAGTTCTATGAAGCGTCTAGTCTCTATTCTTATTGCCGTAGCGGTGATTGGTTTAAGTGTACCAAGCTTTGCTGACACTGTAGAAAAATTTAAAGGTGGTTTAAAAGAAGTGATCATGTCACCTTTACAAGTCAGCGATAATGTAAAGACTGAGTCAACCAATGCCAAGTTTTTACCTTTTGCTTTGGCTGGCGGCTTTATCAAGGGCAGTTTTTATATGGTCAAGGACATTGTCACGGGCACAGTCCATATGGTGACATCACCCGTTGACATGCTCCATCGCTAAGCTGTCAATTGTTTCATGTTTTAAAAGGGGACGCTTTAAAGCGTCCCCTTTTCATTGTATAATAATCCCTTATGTCGAAACTTAAAACCGCAGTCCTGATCATTAATCTAGGCACGCCTGATAGCCCCTCAGTGCCGGATGTGCGTCGGTATTTACGTGAATTCCTCATGGACGGCCGGGTGATTGATGTCCCGTTTTGGCGCAGATTTTTTCTTGTTAATTTTGTCATCGCACCTTTTCGGGCGCCCGAATCCTCAAAAGGTTACCAGCAATTATGGACGGCCGAGGGATCACCCCTTAAAGTGCATGGCCAGAAACTTGAAGCGCTGCTTGATAAGGAATTAGGGGAAGATTACGTTGTTAGGCTGGCCATGCGTTATCAATCCCCAAGTATTAAGTCAGTGCTATCTGGATTTGAAAACAAAGGGTTTAAGCGCCTGGTTATTATTCCTTTATATCCGCAATATGCATCTTCTTCGACGGGATCGACGATTGAAGAGGTGATGAAGGTGGTCAAGAAATGGGAGATCATTCCTGAGATCAGCTTTGTAAGCCAATTTTTTGATCATCCGCTTTTTATCAAGTCATTTGCTGAAATTGGGAAAAAATATATTTCTCAAAATGTCATTCCCGCGAACGTCGGCATTGGCCGACATGCGCAGTTGCTTGCGGGAATCCGGTACGATCACTATCTATTTAGTTACCACGGCCTGCCTGAGCGCCAAATTTTAAAAGCTTCATGTGGCAATTATTGCCGTTTAGGAGATTGCTGCTCGGTTTATCACAGCAAGAATCAGTATTGTTATCGCGCTCAGTGTTTTGAAACCACCCGATTGCTGGCCCAAGAATTGGGGATTAAAAATGAGCAATACACGATTTGTTTTCAATCGCGTCTGGGCAAGGATCCATGGATTAAGCCTTATACGGATGAGGTGATTAAAGATTTGGCTAAGCGGGGGATCAAGCGGGTTTTGGTTTTTTCTCCGGCCTTTGTGGCGGATTGCTTGGAAACCACTGTTGAAATCGGGCATGAATATAAGAAATTATTCTTGGATCATGGCGGCCAAGATTGGCAATTGGTTGAAAGTCTTAATGCCCATCCGTTTTGGATAGAATGTTTGAAGCGAATCATTTTGGATTCCTAAATATGAAAAAACCTCAATCCGGCACCATCATTGTTATTCTCTGCATTCTATGTATGGTCTATTATTACGTCACCTTCCGTCATAGCTTTATCACCAAGATGCACAATCACCAAATCGTTGTTGATAATTCGACAATATATCAATTGACGAAATAGCACAATTCTGCTAATCTTTTATAAGTATTTCTTTTAAGAGCTTCTTTAAATCCTTGCTCATGTGTACACATAATGGTACACTTGAAAGCAGGAGGTGGCAACTATGGTAAATACAATATCAGTAAGAGAGCTACGCCCCAAATTATCCAAGGTCATTGATAATATCCACAAAAAATTTGACCGCTACGTGATCACCCGCCGTGGAAAACCGGAGGTGGTGATGATGAGTATTGATGATTATGAAGGTCTGCTGGAAACGCTGGAAATCGAATCGGATCCAGAATTGATGAAACGTCTCAAAAAAGCTGAAGGAGATTTTAAAAAAGGTAAATGGAAATCGCTTGAAGATATTCATAAGGAGTTAGGGATTGTATAAAATAAAGTTCCTTCCTGATGCGCAAGATTTTTACCAAAGATTGCGTTACAGTGACAAGAGTCATTTTGAGCGTATTGAAGCAGCTTTAATTTCTTTAAGTGAAAATCCTTTTCAAGGAAAGCCGCTTAAGCATGATTTTAAGGGAAAATATTCTCTTAGAGTTGGTCCTTATCGTATTATTTATAAAGTTGTCAGAGAAATGGTAACGATTTTTATTTTTGATATTGGCCACCGTCGTAATGCATACAATTAGAAATGTCAAATAAGGCGCTGGGTAGTTACGGTGAATTGTTGGCTAAAAAATACCTTGTGAGTCAAGGTTACCGTATCCTGGAAGAAAATTTCCGTACCAAAATGGGCGAAATTGATCTAATTGCCAAGGATGGGCAAACCATCTGCTTTATTGAGGTAAAGGCCCGCCAATCATTGCAACAAGGGACCCCTCTTGAAGCTATTCATTCATGGAAAATGAAGAAACTGACCCAGTTGGCGCTTTTTTATCTTAAAGTAAAATTCCGTAGCGTAGATATCCAGGCGCGTTTTGATGTGGTTTCCATTGTGCAAAAACCTGACGCCAAGCCGGAAATTCGGCTTATTAAAAATGCCTTTGATTCGGTATATTAATATACTTGTTACTATACTTGTTTATACCTGTTAATATGTTATATTATAGTTGTAAAAAGGAGGTACGTTATGGCCCAAATCAGCATTTATATTGATGACCGTACACTTAAACAAATAGAAAAGGCTGCAGAAAAAGAGCATGACTCCATATCCAAGTGGGTCAAAAAAAGGCTGGTGTCTTCGATCAAAACATCGTGGCCCAAGGACTACTTTGACCTTTTTGGTGCTTTAAATGACAGTTCATTTAAAAAGCCTGCGCAAATCAAATTTTCTAAAGACAGAAAACGGCAGGTGTTATGAATTATTATTTAGATACAGATATCTGTATTTTTATGCTCAAGGGCCAATTTCCTGCTATTAAAAAATGGTTGCAAAGTTCTTTGCCTGACCGTATTAAAATCCCCTCTATTGTACAGGCTGAGCTTTTATTGGGGGCTTTAAAGTCGGTGGAGCCCAAACAAACGCTCCATTTGGTTGAACGTTTTATGGAGCCTTATGAAATCGTCGCCTTTGATGATCAAGCAGCCATTGCCTATGCACGGATCCGCCATGAGCTTGAAAAAACTGGCAAAGGCATAGGTCCTAATGATTTAATAATTGCCGCTACTGTCGCTGCTAACCAAGGAACATTGGTTACGCACAATATTAAAGAATTTGCTTGTGTTCCAGGCCTTTTGACCGAAGATTGGACTGTTTAAACAGTGTATTAGTTTTTCGGTTTTATTAGCCCAGGGCTTTGAGGATATTCAGGGCTTTTTGGAGTTTTTTGTGGTTTTGCCCAGCAAGGCAGGCGATGATTTCGTCCTTGATCTGGTCTTCCTGCTGGGAAGTGAAGTAGAAAAAATCTTTTTCTTTGACGTGAAGCGCCCCCGCCAGCTTCTCAACAGTGTCCAAGGTGGGTGATTGTTCCCCTCGTTCAATCACGCCAATATAGGTAGGGTGTAAATTGGCCTTTTCAGCCAGTTTCTCCTGGGAAAGTTTTTTACTTTTCCGAAGGACGCGCAATTTTTGTCCAAAACTCTTAGATAATTTTTCAGGCATAGGCCAATTTTAAACATCATTTAGTGGTCTTTCTAGAGTCTAAAACAAGTATTCCAGATTGAAAGTAACTATTATAGATTTAGTATTGGCTTAAAATCTTAGTTATAAACCGTGTAAAATGACAAATAAATTGACCATCAAGCAATGGGCTGTTGATGATCGCCCCAGAGAAAAATTGTTTAAGCTGGGAGAGGAGAAGCTTTCAGATGCAGAAATTTTGGCTTTGATATTGCGTACAGGTACCAAGGGAGAAACTGCCTTAGATTTGGCCAGGCAGATCATCAATATTTTTGGTTCCCTTCGCCAAATCAGCTCCTGTAAGACGCAGGAATGGAAGCTCATTAAAGGGCTAGGGGACGCCAAAATTGCACAAATCAGGGCCTCTTTTGAATTAGGAAGGCGGGTGCTCGAAGATAAGGTCCAACAGGAGCTTCCCAAGATCCAAAGCGCCAGGGACGTGGCCAATCTGCTTTCTCCCAGGATGCGTGATTTGAAGATAGAGGTTTTTAGAGTGGTTTATCTTAACGGCCAAAATGGAGTGATTGCCATTGAGGACATTGCCCAAGGGACCGTCAATCATGTTACCCCTATTATTAGAGAAATCCTTCATAAGGCCCTCACGCATTATGCCTCAGCCATTATTTGTGCACACAATCATCCGTCGGGAAACCTACTTCCAAGCAAGGAAGACCAGGTATTTACCAATGCTATAAAATCAGCTTGTGTGCTCATGGGGATCAAGTTTGTCGACCATATTATCATTTCTCCGCACGGGTACCGCAGCGTAAACTGACTTCAAAATTTGTTTTTTATTCAAAAAATACAGCCTATAAACGTCAATTTACTTGACAAATATGATTATAGATGTTATATTTTTGATGAAAACACAATCAACCTTGATTTTAGGTAAATGGGGGAAGAATATGGCCAAATATTTGACCAGGCTTTTGATTATTAGCATTGTCACTATTTTTGCGGGCACAGCCCAAAGCAGGGCAGACAGCGGATCAATGGGTTATATTGGACCTTCATCCAGCAGCCCATCGCCTGCGGCTTCTTCTAATACCACTAATTCTTCATCCAATACAAGCTCAACTTCAGCTTCCAGCTCAAATTCGACATCTAGCTCAACCAGTACTTCATCATCAAGTACATCTTCTTCAAGCGGTACATCCAATAAGGGCCCTTCGTCAAACCCTCCCAATACGAGTGCACCGGCTGCAATGTCTGCTGGTGCTCCAAGCGGGTCAGGGTTGCCCCAAAATATATCTTCCAGCAATGTGCAGGTGGAACCTTCTTCAGGAAGTGCCAATTTATCCATTCCAATCAACGTGCCAGCTGGACGGGCGGGCATTCAACCTAATCTGGAATTGGTTTACAGCTCAAGCAACAGACAGTTAAGCAATGCTGGTATAGGCTGGTCACTGGATTTAGGTTCTATACAAATATCCACTAAAAATGGTGTTCCTCACTATGACGGCACAGATATTTTTACCATGGAGCAGAACGGCTCCACCCAGGATTTAGTACAAGATCCCAATAACTCTACTCTCTATCATATGGAAGTCGAAGGGGCTTTTGCCAAGATCCAATATTTCACCACCTATTGGCTTGTGACGGACAAAAAAGGCATCAAATATTATTATGGTAACACCGCTGATTCCATCCAGTCTGATCCGGCCAATCCGACCCATATTTTCCGTTGGGCGCTTAATAGAGTAGAGGATTTAAACGGCAATTACATGACCATTAGCTATCTCGATGATCAGGGCCAAATTTATCCACAGACCATCAGCTATACGGGCAATGACCAATCCTCACTTAATTTAAGCACCTATGCGCAGGTCAGTATTGCTTATGTGGCTTCCTCCACACCGAGTACATCCTATATCTCACGTTTCTTAGTGAAAACCGCCCAACGCCTGGACCATATTTCCATTAGTATTGGGCCTAACGTCCAATCGATTTATACCTTTGCTTATCATCAAAGCAATTATACGTGGCGTGATTTATTATCCAGCGTGCAACAGACTGGGGCCGATGGCTCCTCAATGCTGCCAGCGGTGACATTTACCTATTCTTCAGATACCGCATCTAAAGGGTTTCAACAAGATACATCCTGGAACCTTAGCAATGTGCCGGTTTTTACCCAAAAGGGAAGCGATGGGTATTGGGAAGATTTGGGAGTGCGCATCGCTGACCTTAATGGTGATGGCTATGCGGATATTGCTCAATACGGTTCTGTATGGGAACAAGGTGTCGACCAATATTACAATCAGGTTTTATTGAACACGCATGATAAATCATTTTCACTGGCTAACAATTGGACATTTAGCATGGCCCATGGCATGCCTGGAGAAGTGGGCTATGGAGGTTTTGTTTGTGTTGATCCCTGGCAGCAGAGTCAGGACATGGGTGTTAGCCTGTTGGACCTTGATGGGGATGGATTGCCTGATGTGGTCCAAAATTTTGCCCCTACTCCCTACGTGCCAGGCTATCATCTTTATGAGTATGCAGGGATCAATAATGGCAGCAGTGGTTTTACTTCAGACAATTCGTGGCTTTTACCATCTGATGCCATGATCGATTATCAATATTCACAGGGAAATTACCAAAATGGCGATTATATATGGTCAACTCCAGGCGGCACACAATTTGGCAGTGTGAATGGGGCTGGGTTCAATGATATTGTGATCTCAAGAACTGCCAGTTATTACAATGCTGACCATCAAGTCTATTTGAATAATGAAGTGAATAACGCCAAAGGATGGGGCCCTACCAATCAGTGGGCCACTCCTTCCAATATCAATTTTATGGACCAGACATGCACTCTTATTGACCTTAATGGCGACGGGCTTGCAGATATTTTTTGCTTAAAAAGCGGGACGCCCACGGTCTATATGAACACAGGTAATGGCTGGGTTTTAGACCCTAATTCACCTTGGATCAATCCATCGGGTTTATTTAGCGGATGGGATTTAAGCAGTGGTAGTTTTGAGTTCATTGACGTTATAGGAGAAGGTTTGCCTGCATTAATCGGCACAGACCCTGGCGGCGGCCCAGGGGCGGTTGTCATCAATACCGGCAATGGCTGGGTCCGTGATAATGATTGGGCATTGCCTCCAGGGACGAATTTTAAGAATTTCAGTACACAATTTTTAGATGCCAACGCCACCAGCATGCCGGATTTTATCATTTCCGCAGCTGGGCAAACACCTCAAATATGGGGCAATCAAGGCCAGCCGGCTGATCTGCTGACAGGCGTCAATAACGGCGTCGGCGCACAGACAGCCATTACCTATGATTCTGATTTTCATTTCAATAACACCTATATGCCGTTCTTTATTCCCGTGGTTAAACAAATTGCGAC
>Ga0206857_1024_pt1 | contig 42938 bp, 33 predicted proteins | sample Alteio_BWOrgCont_49_FD_152865 | JGI IMG/M metagenome (GOLD analysis project Ga0206857, IMG submission 152865) | Enriched cells from forest soil in Barre Woods Harvard Forest LTER site, Petersham, Massachusetts, United States -... | ecosystem: Environmental > Terrestrial > Soil > Temperate forest >...
CGCAGCGTATTACACCGTATGTCTCTGATAGAGAACCATGCGGTGTAATACGCTGCGCTATTACCCCCTACAGATTATTTGACCCAGTTACGTGACCTTACAGCAAACGCAATCCTCCATCGCATTCGAAGATCGCACCAGTCATAAATTCAGAGCGATGTTTCAGAAGCGTAGCGTAACGCGCGCCGCACAGCGACTCTACCTCGGCCAACTTGCACTGAACCGGTACATTATTGCGACGAACCGATTTCGTTAAATTACGATTCCTGGTTAAAATCTCGGTTTATCCTGCGCTATTCACCGCATCCTATGCCTACATCGCAATCCGTTCCCATCCGCGACACGGTCAATTTACCCTATTGGCTGTCAGTTGTTTCAGGATTGCCGGTTTCGGTGTGCATGGCAATTTTGGGATTGCCGGACCTGAACAGAAATTTTGCAGCTGACTTTCGTATCCTGTTTATCGGTGCGTTTGTTTTCTGGATTTTCCCGCTGGCGTACCTGCAGCGCAGACTATGGTCGAGTCGTTTGTCATGGATAGCGGTATCCCTGCTCCTGCTGGCGTCAACCTACTGCATGTCGGTAATCAACAATATTGCGGGCAACGGTCTGGCGCTGCATCTCGGCATTCTTAAATCCATCCAGTGGAGTCAACTATGCAGTGGGCTCGATGGTTGCTGGTTGGCCTTTATTTCGTACTGCGCGATTCATGCCGTACTGATCTATTACTTTGCTTTGGTGCGCGAAAAGGAACGCAGCGCAACAGCGCTGGCGATGGCGCGCGACGCGCAGTTACGCGCTTTACGCTACCAGTTGCATCCCCACTTTTTGTTCAATACGCTCAACGCGATTTCTTCTCTGGTGGTGAACGAACGGAATCGCGAAGCCAATCGGATGATTACCGAACTCGGCGATTTTTTGCGCGCAACGTTGGAAAGCGAAGATTGCCACGAACATCCACTTGCCGACGAATTGGCATTGACCGGGAGTTATCTGAATATTGAGAAAGCGCGTCTGGGTAGCCGCCTCTCCATTGCGATTCATGTGGGACCGGATGTGTTACAGGCCTACGTGCCGTATTTGATGCTGCAGCCGTTGATGGAAAACGCAATCCGTCATGGCATTGCCCCGCTTAGTGCTGGCGGACAGGTTGAATTGCACATCGAACGCATCACCGGCGAATTGCGTATTCAATTAAAAAATGAGGTCCCGCCAGACGGTTCGTCCAGTGCGGTCTCGCATGGACTAGGGCTACGCAATGTCTCAGAGCGGCTGGAAAATCTGTACCAAGGGCGCTACCGTTTTGCAGCAGGTAACGCTGGCCCGGGACAATTTCTGGTGGAGATTGTCATACCCTATCGTGTTGCGTCTGACTCCGGACAACAAGCACAGCCATGGAGTCATGCCGCATGATACGCGTGGCGGTAATCGACGACGAACCTCTGGCGCGGAGCGGCGTAATAGCCCGACTGGCCACGATGCCCGATTTACAGGTCGTCGCCGAATACGAAAACGGCGATGACGCATTGCACGGTATAGCGGAAATACAACCTGAATTGATTTTTATCGATATCGACATGCCAGGTAAGAGCGGCCTCGACGTATTGGCAGAGTTGCCGTTGCATCGTCGGCCCATGGCTATTCTGTTAACCGCTTACGCAAATTTTGCGCTGCGCGCGTTCGAATTAAATGTCATTGACTACCTGTTGAAGCCCATCGATGAAGATCGGCTGCTTGAATCGATAGAACGCGCTCGTAACGCATTACCGTATCGATTAAAAAGCACATCATCAGACCTCGAAGTCAATTATCTGGAGACGCTGACGGTGCGAATCGGCAACCGTATTGTGCTGGTTAGCACGGATGATGTCAGCTGGATTGCGGCTGATGGCGACTACGTGACGTTATATGTCGGCAGCAAACAATATCTGTTGCGCGACCCCATACATAAACTGATACAAAAAATCGACCCCACGAAATTCATCCGCATCCACCGGTCCACCATTGTCAGAATCGACCTGGTGTCGGAACTGAGGAACCTGAATAATCGCGATGCGCTGATTCGTCTTAGCGATGGTACGCCGTTGCGCGTCAGTCGAACCTATATCGACAATCTTCTGCTGGTGCTGCAACGTGTGCGGTGTTGCGTCATCACGTAGGTCGTCTTCCACACACCGCACCAACTCACCGTTCCGGCGCATTTCATTTAATTAAGTTCGTCGACCCAGTTACAGTGTGATTACTGCAATGCGGATTGTACGCCGCGTCAGTACTCAACCCACCAACTATTCGACGAGGCGATGATGCGTATCTCTTTCAGCTTGTTCTCCCCTATTTTTTTCGCTGCACTCCTGCTTATACCTGCCACCCATGCCGGTGCGCAGACTCCCCCAATCCCCGTAGGTCAACATAGTTCCACGCCTGAAGACATCAAAGCGATTAATCAGGTTGTAGAAAACTTTCGTCTCGCCATCGTGAACAAAGATGTCAAACTGCTGACCTCGCAATTACTTAACTCAACCATCCTGTTTAGCTCGGCGGTGCCACCGCAACAGATCCGCAACATCAGGGAAAAATTCGACGTGCATTTCGACGGCATATTCACCGATGGATTGTCAGACTTTGGCAAATTTCTGGCAAGCGAAAAGGGCAATGTGGAAGAGCTATTTCACGATGTCAAGATTGTCCAGGACGGCAATATGGCATGGGTAAATTTTGATTATGAATTTCAGATGGAACACAAAACCCAGAACTATGGGATAGAAAGCTGGCAGTTAATCAAAGACGTCAATGATCAATGGAAAATCATCAGCGTCGTCTGGTCAGTACATTTGCCTGCAAAATAATTTCACTGGGTGTTCAACGCGCTCCGCCAACCGTGCGGTGCGCGTGTTGCTCAAAAAATTTTAAGGTTGTGTCTTGTTTACCGCGCACCACCGATAGGGGAAGTTAGTCTCACCAACAAATGCATTGAGTTCGATGCATGTAGCACGGTCAACCGAGTAGCCGAAATTTTCCAGTTGATTTTCTGCGTTCAGTACTTGCTCCGCGTCGGTTTGTTGAACCGAGGCGAGAATCGCAAATACCGGGCCCGCACGTGAGTTAACGACGTCGTGCATCTTCTGAATATACAGCGGCATATTCATCACGCTTGCCATACCGCTGCCGGCGGAAACAAACGCCACCTTGGCAGGGAATTGTGCCGCAATCCATCCAAATACTGAACCGTGATTGACGAGGATTTTGGGTCGGTTGTCGTTACGGATCTACTTGTTGCTCAATTCCGATTGCAGAACCTTGATCGAATCAAGTTCCCGTTTCACCTGGTCATTTGCGTCTTTGAATTGTTGAATCGTTCCATTGTCATGGTCGCGCAGCCCCTTCGACATCAAGCTGTACACGGTGGAACGATCATCCACAAATTTGACCAGAGCACTTTGCAGCGCAAAGAACTTCGAATCGACATCGAGAGTCGGTACGCCTATCGTGCTGCGCAAACCAGACCATTCGGGCGCGATCTTTTTATCCAGGTAATCTGCAAACTCTAATTCACTGGTCTGTTTGTTGACAACGCTCAGGCGCGCCCGTTCAAAGTCCGCAAGCACTGCGCGTTCTCCCTCTTCGAATTGGGTTAGTGCCGCCACAAAATTATTGTCTTTTCTAGCGCTTTCATTGGAGTGCATCACCACAAAACCCAACAACGCCAGGATAGTCAGACCGGTTACGCACGCCAGCGCAAAGCGCACTGTCAACAGTTTAGCCCGTGCAGAAATTTCGAGCGGTCTGGCCAGCAGATAACCCATCACAAATCCGCCAGCGAGTCCCCCCAAATGTGCGCCATTGTCGATACCTGAATGAGAAAATCCAATCATCAGATTGTAGGCAATAAAAAGTCCGGTACTTTTGGCATGCGCATTCATAATCGACACGGGGACTGCATTTTTTTTGTTCAACATAAAGGCCAGCAATCCGCCAAATACACCAAATATTGCGCCGGATGCTCCCGCACTATTCTGTGCGGGATGCCAGAACGTGCTGACCAGGCTGCCGGTCAACCCGGCGAACAAATATAAAATCAGGAAATGCAGACTGCCGTACATGCGCTCAGCAGTACGACCGGTTGCATACAGCGCGTACATATTAAATGCGATGTGGATCAGGCCGAAATGAATGAAGGTGGAAGTGAGAAGTCGCCACCATTGCCCCTGCATCGTCAGCGGGCCGTAATTCGATCCCCACTGAACCGCCATCTCCGGCTTGACGTCAATGAGGCCATAACCATTGATCAGCATCAGCACGAATACGATGAGATTCAGCGCAACCAATGCGGGCGTCACCGGTGCCGACGGGCTTAATTTATCGAGGCGACGTAAAAAATCATTTTGCTCGATGGTGTCTTGTACAAATTGGTCGGTTTGATGCCTGGGCAGCCTCGCCGCGATTTCCCGCGCGGCCTCGGCACTGCCGGCGTCAAACCCAATTTCATGCGGGACCTGACTTTCTTTATCCTGCGCCTGAAATTTTACGTAGGGTCCGATCGCATGCACATTCAAAATTTCACTTGCAGGAAAAACCTGCTGCGCTGGTAAGCCAGTGCGAAACAAGCGATGTGTTTTTCCGGAGATGGTGACGCCGTCGTGGCCAACAATTATTTCGCCTTTTCCGTAGAACGAAAAACTGTTAGGAACGCCCGCGTGTCGGTGACCAGTGAAAAATTTGACTGCGAATTGTTGGCTGGTGCCAGCTGGTTGAGCATCTACCAGGGCGTTGGCCAGCGACGAAAAATGTGATTCCTGGTTCAATTTGAATTTCCCCATAGCCATGGATGACTGGATAGAAATTTGCTGAGATCAGTTTCTTGCCAGTTCGATAGAATTAGCGCGCCAGCTTATCACGGACTGGTGTGGGTGTTGATACGGTGTTGTTTTTGACGTGAATTGTTCCGCTTAACGGACTAGCGCAGATTCGTAGGGGGTAATAGCGCAGCGTATTACACCGCATGTGTTTCAAATTTATCCAATCGCTTATTCAAACATGCTAATCACGACTCTCTGCACTATCAATGTGCCAGGCTCCGATTGAGAACCATGCGGTGTAATACGCTGCGCTATTACCCCCTACCCAATATTAATCAGCGTAGCCTGAAGCGTTATTCGCATTAAGGTTAAGGCTGCACGGATTAAGTCAACAACGGACTCCCGCACATTCGTAGGGGGTAATAGCGCAGCGTATTACACCGTATGTGTTTCAAATTCATCCAATCGCTTATTCAAACATGTTAATCACGACTCTCTGCACTATCAATGTGCGAAGCTCCGGTTGAGAACCATGCGGTGTAATACGCTGCGCTATTACCCCCTACCCAATATTAATCAGCGTAGCCTGAAGCGTATTGGGCGCGCAAGGTGCAATAGAACGGCACATTACACCCTGCTCGAAGGTCAGAAGCTATACGTCAATCCAGCTTGCACAAAACGACCAATAGCGCCGGACATATGTAATGACGGATTGAACGGATACAGACCGCCACCGTAAGTACTTAAATCGGTCGGCGGTTGACGATCAAAGACGTTGTTCATCGCGGCATGCACAACTAACTGCTTGCTTACTTTGTAGCGCACAGTCAGGTCAGTCGTCATGAATGAACCAATCTGACAGTAGCTGGACGGTGCGTTCCCGCCTGGGAAGTACGGATAGCCTTGCACCGCCGCTAACGCAGTTGCACAAGTACTTCCGCCCTCATACGACGGATCGACCACGCTATAGCCGCCTACATAGTTCAATGCGGTAGTGACATCCCACGGACCTTTGTCCCAGGTTAACGTCGCCTGAATACGATCTTTAGGATTTCCTGTATTGCCACCGATGATAGATGGACCATGCGTGCCGGCCAGCTGATACGACACACCATCTGCGTCCAACACATAACTCATCATGTGACTCCAATCCAGGCTGGTCAACAGTGAGCCGTAGTTGCCGAGGCCGAATTTGTAATGCGTTTCAAGTTCGATACCGCTGGTGGTCGTACTGTTGGCGTTGATGTACTCATTCGGAATGTACAGAATCAACCCTTCCGACGAGGTACAGCTGTAAGTACCGCCTTTACCGTCTGCACACAGTCCGGATGAGTCTGTACTGCTGCGTACCGCATTGGCCTGGTTGACGGTTCCCGGTGTCACGATCTGATCTTTAATTTTAATTTGATACAGATCAATTGTTGAGCTCCATCCTTTAATCGGTTCCAATATCACACCCAACGTTTCTGAATCTGACTTCTCTGGCTTCAAATTATGATTGGACGTATTCAAGACGATAGGCTGTGTACACGCCGCGATAAAACTGCCTGCCGCAGGGTGACCGTTGGTCGCTGTCAAGCCACCTGGGCAAAGTGTATTATCCACGCCAGACCCAACGTAAGATTGACCAGATTCACCCGCTTCTGCTGGGTTCGGTGCACGAAAACCGGTAGATAAAGTTCCACGTAATGCGAACACATTGTTGGGAGTCCATTTAAAACCGGTTTTCGGGGTGACAGAATTATTTTCACCAATATCACCGAAGTGGTCGTAGCGCGCAGCAGCATCCAATTCGAAGGTTTTGGTGAGTGGCGCAGCTAGCTCGGCAAACAACGCTGCGTCAGTTTGTGTGCCCGATACAAATGCGTTGTTACCATAGACAACACCCTCCGCCACCAGTGCCGGTGCAGGCGATTGCATGGAACGCCACACGTACGATGCGCCGGTACTAAATCCGAGATCACCACCTGACAGCTGCATAATCGAACGGCTGGCATGGAATTCGACGTAATTTAAATCGGATACGTCGTGTGAAGTTACCGATGGATAAATAGCCGCGATATCAGCTGCAGAATTTGCACCCGTCAACGAATAAGGATTGGTTGCACGATTGAGCGCTGCATTCAACGCATACACGTTTTGCGTACCCTGAAAATCCTGGTCCACCGTATTTCTGGTCAGTCCCACTGCAGTCAGCGTATCCCATTCACCGATACTGCCGGTTAAGTCAAACGCGAGTCGGTAATTCTTTGAATCGACTTTATCTTCAACAGTCGGACTGGACGAGTCGGCACCAATCACGATGGCAGAGGTGCCTAAGGTGTTACCTGGATAGTTGGCCGGGACGGTGATCGGTCCAACTGAACCCAGTGACGATTGATAGGGCGATACGCCAGCAGATACAGCAACATTCGCGTTGTAGGTGTAAGGATTGGAACCATACGATGCCCCCAAGCCTGAGGAAATTACGTCGACTTTACTTTGGAAAAACGTTGCCTTAACTGCCAGTTGCCATCCATCGCTTAAGCGTTTGGTAAAGCTGGCCAACAAATTCAGATTCTGGCTTTCGGGTTGGATTGCGCCTGGATCTTTGTAGGTACAGCTTGATGAGGTAATCTGCGCGGCGGTGCAACTTCCGCTCAACACGTCAATTGCGCCAGTGGTTGGGCTAACGAGATAGGTACTTCCAGGAATTTTCGGATAGGCCACATATGAATTTACTGCGCCAGGTGTCCAGTTAAGTCCGCCAAAGTTTGTCCAGTTGGTGGTAGTCCAACCACCATTGGAACTGTTACCTGCACGGGAAGCGTCAGTAATTTCATTCTCGTGACGAAATTCGACGCTGGCGAATGCGTTATAGCCATCATCGTCCAGATTACCAAATCCAGACGTTACTGAGAGGTGAGCAGTAGCGCCACCCCCTTGTGTCGATGTGCCGCCTTCCGCATTCATCGTAGTGCCGACAAAATTCTTTTTCAGAATAACGTTAACAACACCGGCCATTGCGTCAGAACCGTAAATCGCTGATGCGCCGTCTTTCAAAATTTCAACGCGCTCAATGGTGTCAAAAGGAATGTTAGAAATATCCACGAATGAACGCTGACCATCATCGGACAAAGCATTCGGTGCCATGCGATGACCATCGATCAACACCAGCGTTGCACCGGTTGTCAGTCCGCGTAATGAGACGCCTTCGGCACCGGCAGCGAACGCGCCGGAGAATCCGCTACTCAGTGTACCCTGACCGTTCGCCGTCACGTTTTGCAAAACTTGTGCGATGGAGGTATATCCAGATTTTTTCAAATCTTCGGCTGAAATCACCTGAACCGGGCTAGGCGTTTCTGTGTCCACGCGGCGTATGCTTGAGCCGGTGATTTCGACACGCTGTACTGGTGTAGTGGTTGATGAAGTGATAGATGTATCAGTTGTTGTTTGCGAAAATGCCGGCTGTGCCAGCATTCCAATTCCCATCACCATGCCACCTGAAAAAATCAGGCGAAGCGATCGGGACATATTAGTTTCCATCATCGTTACTACTCCTCGGGTAAAGTTAATGTGACGATTGCGAGCATCGTCACTGATTGTCGACCGTTGAATTGCGTCACCCGAATTCAAAATTTTTTTTAGCATTGGATGACGTTCAACGTCGTCATGATTTAACCGCACCTGAATAGAATCGGCTATGCGTGGTCGTCGTCGGCACCACACTCTTTACTCAAACTTACCTGGCTTTACCTGAACTGTCGTCGTGATAAAAAAAGGCCGGCAACATCGCGCCAGTCTTTAATCAGATATTTATAAAACTATTGGAATTGAAGCTGGTGGGAACGTCGATGAAGGCATGCGGTGTAATACGCCTTCGGCTATTACCCCCTACGGATCTGCGGCGGCGGCTTAATCAACTCGGCCTTACAATCTCGATGGTTGAATCACGCAATTCAAACGCGATCTATTTTTACGGGCAGGAAAATTTCCACGCGAAGACCACCACCATCCCGGTTAGTCGCAACGATGCGACCACCGTGGCTGCTGACCACGCGCGTCGCAATCGCCAGCCCAAGTCCGTGTCCATCGGAATTTCGCACGGTGCTGGCACCGCGGAAAAATGGTTCAAATATGACTTGCAGTTCCTTTTCTGGAACCCCGGGGCCGCGATCAAGAACGGTGAGTTTGATTTCATTGCGGACGGAGTTCAGCAACGCTTCAACAACCACCTCCGTACCGGGTGTCGTGTGTTTAACGGCATTGCGCACAACATTCTCGATAGCGCTGTGCAATAGAGCCATGTCTCCCTGTACACATACAGAACAATCGCCAACGAATTCCAGTGTGTTGCCACTTGCTTCCGCTTCGAATCTGGCGTCGTCGATTATTTTGGCAACCAAACCGCCGAGATCGATATCATCCCGACCAAGCAGATGACCTGATGCATCCAGCCTTGAGATTGTCAGCAATTCGCTGACCAACTTTTCCATACGCGCACTCTCCCGTTCGATTCGGGTGAGCGATGAATCAATTTTGTCCGGTTGCTGGCGTGCCAGACCAATAGCGACCTGAAGTCTGGACAAGGGCGACCTTAATTCGTGCGACACCTCATGCAACATGCGTCGCTGTCCATCAACCAGATTGGTGAGGCGTTCGGCCATCGTGTCGAAGTCACGTCCCAGATCGGCCAGCTCATCACTGCGCCGGCCCATTTCAGGATCGAGGCGGGTGTTCAGATTGCCACCGGCGATGGCGCCGAAAGCCGTACGCAAACTCCGTATCGGTTTTGAAAAATAACGCGCCAGCAACCATGCGAAAATCAGGCTGGCCACGATCGCCGTGATCACCCCCAGGAATGGCTGGAACGGCAGCATGGGGCCGCCACGCATCGGGCCGTTGATCGGTGGATTTTGTGGTCCATTGGGAGGTGGCATCGCGCGCGCATCAGGTCCCGGTCCTGGTCCCGCCCCTGGCCCTGGTCCCGCCTCTGGTCGATTGAAATTACCATCCCCAGGCATCACAGCTAAGGCGAATAAAAGAAAATGCGTACCATCTTTCGCATACGCCAGTTGTACCTCGCGGCGCTGATTCACGCTGTTCAACATAGCGCGCGCTTCGGCCAGTGCTTGTGGGTTCACCGCACGACCCAGCAATTCATGATTGCTGTCATCCACCGCCAGAATCTGACGGTGATGTTCCATGTTCGTCAGCAGGTCACGCAGCGCCGGCACACCAGCGTACTGCAACGTCAACGCCGCTGAATCGATCCGAAAGGACGCAGAAGGACTGAGGTCGAGTCGATCCGCATTTTCCCGACTCTCCATCTCTTTAAGCCAGAACGTACCACCTACGCTGATCGTGGCAATGATTTGCGCAAGCATCGTGAAGAAGAAAAATTTCCAGAACAATCTCCCCACGCTTACTCCTTGATATATTGGTAGCCGAGCCGATACACGGTCTGGATACACGAACGACCATCCGCGAGGGTTCCCAATTTGTGGCGCAGGCTGCTGAGATGCACGTCGATATTGCGATCAAAATTGGTCAGATTGCGACCCAACCCTTGCAATGATAAATCACTCTTGCTGACTGGACGCCCTACATTACGTACCAGCAGTTCCAACAGATTGAATTCCGAGCTGGTCAACGACAACGGTTTTCCTTCCCACTCTGCACGACGCTGTTGCGGCCACATTGTCAGTGCATTGACCGTTAACACGCCGTCGGAATCGGGATCGGCCCAGGACCCGGTGCGTCGTAAAATGGCACGGATACGGGCCGTCAGTTCGCGCGGCGTACATGGCTTGGGGACGTAGTCATCCGCTCCCAGTTCAAGCCCTACGACGCGGTCGGTATCGTCACCCCGGGCCGTGAGCATCAGTATCGGCATCTGACTTTTCACGCGGATTTGCTTCAGTGTTTCCAACCCGTTCAGACGCGGCATCATGATGTCGAGAATCGCGATCGAATAAGCGCCTGACAGCGCCGCGCTGACGCCAGACTGACCATCGTGGGCAACACCAACGATATAGCCTTCCTGCTCCAGATATTCTTTCAGCATATCGAGGAGTTCAACATCATCATCGATCAAAAGCACACGGGTCATTACTCAAGCCACCTGGTTAATTAAAAATCATTCAAGCTGCTGTAAACAGATTGAATTTTCCGGTAATTTTACGGTGCGTAATGGTAAAGGGGAATCTTCCAACGAAGATTGATCTTTACTTAGATTTACGATTGGATGACCTTGATTTTTCGACCATTAATCAGTTTGCAATAGGCAGGCTAATCGTCGTGCTGCTGCGATATCCGTTGATATTATTTCCACTTAACGACAACAACATTTGTCCGTTGGTTTGCTCTGTATAGACGCGGTCATCCGCATTTGTTGTAGAGTTGGCACCTTTGCTTTTGTACGGTGCAACCGTGGTGTTAATGAGGTCGACAACTGGTTGCGAAAAAAACAGCTGCGTGGTGTTAGCGCTATCGAATGGGGACGCGGTGTCGCTATAGACGGAACGAATCCGCAGATGAATATGCGTAGCCCGCCCCGGATACCAACCCGGAATAATTGTGTTGAATACCAACTTGCCAGCGCTGTCAGACAATTGATAGCCGCGTAGCCAGCTCTGCGTTTCCGTATGTTCTCTCTCAATATCCGAATAGGTGCCATGCGCGTTGCAATGCCAGATGTCGACCTGAACTCCAGCCATCGGTTTGCAGGCGTTCTCAGCATCGACAATATATAGCGTTAACTCCAACGGAATACCGCTCTGGATTTCACTGCCATCGATATTCGCAACAATATTACTGCGGTTGAAACCACGCGCAGAATCGTCAGCAAAGTACGGCCCTATTTCACCCGATGGCGTTACCCTACAAGCTTCATTACCTGACGACGAAGAGACAGCAGACGATTTCCCCCTGCCTGGAAATGAATGCCCGCAAGCCGCAAGCGTTGCCAGTCCGATGACGCTGCCCAATTTACCAAGAACGTTACGTCGCGTAACGCGTTCATTTTCTTGCAGATCATTATTCATTGCGGGCCTTAATCAATTTATTGAAGCAACCGCAGAGGATAAGTTGGAACACACAAAACAACTAGGCTGGTTCAAGTAAAGCTTTGTAAATTCAGGTTAAGAAAATTTGATTAGCGCGATCTCGGTCTTAACTTAACTTTACGCCGAATTACCCTTTCCAGAATTGTGTCGGGTTGTGCTTGTCGATATATTGCACTTGCAAACATTAGTGCGCGTAATTGGCAGAATCAGCACCTTAGGCCCAATTACATTTCATTCACAAAGGGCACATCGCATGCAGACCGATTTAGATACGTTCATGAAGTCCAATCCACCGAAAGCCAAAATTTCCTGCATGGAGAGATACGTTAAGCAGATATTTCAATTGAAAAAAAACGGCTACTCAAACCCTCAGATCCGCGACTGGCTTGAGATGAATCAAGTTGTAGTCAGTCATCAAGCGGTCAGGCAATTCATTGTCAGTCGTGTCCGAAAACACGAACATCTTGACGAAGCAAGTATTGATATCACCCTGTAAAAATCGATTTAACAACCACCGAAAATATGAAAATTCTTAAAGCCAGTTATAAATCCTGTAGCAGCACCTTCATTAAAACCCTACCCTTGATAGCGATCATTTCCATAGCCTTGAATGGTTGCGGCGGCACAACGAGCGCGACCGTTGGCGGAACAGTGACCGGCCTGGCATCCGGAAATTCCGTCGGCCTGACCAACAACGGGACCGATACCATGACCTATACATTCACCACGTCGAGCGACACGTTCACATTTGATAAATCGGTTAGTTCCGGATCGGCGTATGACGTGACCGTAACCACGCAACCAACCGGACAAACTTGTACCGTCACTGACGGATCGGGCACGATTTCGAGTTCAGGTACAGATGTCACCGACGTGTTGGTAACTTGTGCCGTGGGCACGGCGGCCGACGTCTCACTGACCGCCAGCGTGGTCGGATTGGATGCAGGTGCCGAGGTCGTGTTAACCGATGTCGCGGCAGGAAAACTGACGATAACCGGTACGTCAGCAACGGCAGCAGGCAGCACCGAAACGGAAAATTTCCCAACTTCAATCGCAGCAGATTCGGTCTACGACACAACCATCACAACGCAGCCGACCAACGGACAAACGTGCAGCATCTTGAACAGCAGTGGATCAGGAACGGTGCCAACTTCGGGCGATCCTTCGCCGGTAGCTATTTCTTGTAAGTAGTCAGGTCCCAATAGTTTGCCTGGCGGCGGGGGATGATCGGCGAGACGCCGACATCCAGCCGCCACGGTCGCTGCAAACTCGCTTCAAATCCGGTTCAAATTCCGCATCTCACCCGCCTCTCCCTTGCCCTTTACACAACTCACCTTACCCGGCCTGCAACGGCTCGGGTCGTGATCTCCTGGCCGCTAAAACCACACTCAGTTAAATTTTGGTAAGGCCAGATTGATTTTAGTGTCAATCCAATTTAGAATGGCCTTACCAAATTGGTGCAACTGATGCTACAAAGAGAGCCCTGTTATTCCAAAATGGCGCACTATTCCATCATTTGAGCCAGGGTCACCATGTGCCCCTCAGCCTCAATGGCACGAAGTACGCGAGGTGCTTCAATCTGCAACGAGTGCGATCCGCTATTTGATGCATTGCGTGGTCGGTTTCGCTGCAATACCTATATAAATAAAAATTGGAGACCAACATCATGAAGCGTAATACCTTTTTACTGTCAGCCGTCGCGCTGGCAGTATGCACCTTAATGGACCAGGCACTGGCGCAGCAGGCAGATGTAGCTGCGCAGGCAGCAGAGGACAACGCAGGCCAATCCCCACAACGCGTCGAAATCACAGGCTCGGCGTTGAAACGCCCGGATGCCGAAACAGCATTGCCGGTTACCGTGATCAAAGCGGATGAGTTTGCCAAACTGGGTTACTCGACAATTGCTGACGTGATGCAATCGCTGTCCTACGGGTCGACGCAAAATGCCTTATCGGCCGGTGGCGGCACCGTATTCAATATGCGCGGACTTGGCCTGGCGCGTACGCTGGTTTTACTGGATGGTCAGCGCCTGGCGAATGAGCCAACGGCTGATACGTACGCCAACGTCGAAATTATTCCGATGAGTGCCATCGACCGGGTTGAAATTTTGCGCGATGGCGCTTCATCACTGTACGGTTCCGACGCTGTTGCGGGCGTCGTGAATTTCATCACCAAAAAAACCTACGACGGGCTCTCTACAACGGTCGGCACTGTCTCGCCGAATCAGAGTGGTGGCGCAAATGAACAGCACTTCAGCATTATTGGCGGTAAAGATGCCATGGCTACGGACGGCTGGAGTTTGTACGGCACCTTAGACGCGCATCGCCAGGGCGCGCTACCGTATGCCGCACGCCCAGAATGGATTAATAATGCAGAGCTGAATTCACTCGGCATCGGACCTGGCAACAAAACCGCTGGCTCAGGTGGCTATGCCTATCCAGCCAATATCACCTCACCAAGCAAAGCGGCCGGCAATCCTTACGGCACAACCTGTATCAGTCCTTATTCAACACCTGCCGCCAAAGACACCTGCGCAAATAACAATACCCAACTATATGGCGTGCTGTTCCCGGAAAATGAACAAATCACCTCACTGATTAACGGTCAGCTACGATTGGGTAGCGACAATGTGATGTCGATGCAGATTTCTATCGGAACCGAGAATCGCCTGGAACCAAAAGGCTCGCCCAGCACCAGTGTCGGATTTTCCTCGCCACCCGGCGGGCCAGCAGCGCAGACGATGATTATCGACTCGAATAGTCCTTACTATCCAGGCGGCAGCGCGGGTGTGCCAGCGGTCAAAGGTGTGACCGGCCAACCGCTGACGTTGGAATGGCAGGACGATCTGCAAGGCGGCGCGACCTACCGCGACACACAGACCAATACCCGTTTTCTGTTAAACGATGTCGGTCACCTTGGCGGATGGGAATACAAATCAGACCTGGTTGTGGCACAGGACGTGCGTAAAGATAAAACATTAAACGGCTACCTGAACGGCCCAGCACTCGACGCTGGCGTGAAAGACGGCATCATCAATCCATTCGGCGCGCAAAATGCAGCGGGGGCGGCCTACATGGACAGCATTTCTGAAGATGGACAGATCATCCGCAAAACCACATCGGGATTCGATGCAATCGATTTTTCCGGTACGCACGATCTGATGGACCTGAGCGGCGGCAATATGGCGATCAATCTTGGTGCCGTACTGCACCACGATTCGATGCAGGATATATCACCGGAAAACAATGCCAATATCCCATACAACGGACGGGAACCGTATAACGTATCGGCGTCGCGCAATATCAGTTCATTGTTCAGCGAAATCGACATGCCGCTGACCAAAGAAGTGGACGTTGATATCGGTGTCCGTGGTGATCACTACAGCGATGTGGGGTCGAGCGTCAATCCGAAATTCAGTGTCCGCTATCAACCCGTCAGCATTCTGACTTTACGCGCGTCCTACAACACCGGCTTTCGCGCACCGAGTCTGATCGACATGTACGGCTATCGTCTACCTGAAGCGACTACAACCACCTCCGGCAAATGGGACGATCCGCTATTGTGTCCCGGCACGATAGGCGTACCTGGTACTGGCACGATCAGTGCGGCAGCCTTGGCAGCAGGACTTACTTCTGCACAGGTTTGTAATGTAAAGCAACCCGTACAGACGGGTAGCAATCCGAATCTGCAACCGGAAAAGTCGAAAAACTTCACGACTGGTTTCGTGCTCGAGCCATTCAAGAATGCTGCAATTACGCTGGACTACTGGAATATTAAGTTAACCGATACATTGGGCAGCCTCTCAGAAGTCGCCATATTCGACAATCCATCACTGTACGCGGCCAATTTTGTGCGCAACCCAAATGGTTCACTGGCCTATGTCAGCGAAGATACGCAAAACCTGGGTGCAACCAACACAAGCGGCGAAGATGTCGAGATGCTGTACAAACTGCCCACCGCCACGGCAGGCACGTTCACATTCAGTATGCGCGGCACTTACACCAATCAGTACGAACAACAGGTATTGCCTGGCGGACCATGGACACAAAACGTCGGCCAGTTCGGTGGCGTGACGCTCGGCACATACAGCAGCAATCCATTGCTGACGTTCCGCTGGAAAGACAATCTGATGGTTGAGTGGGATAAGGGGGCGTGGACTACTACGGTATCGGACAACTATCAGACCAGTTACCACGATCTGAACGCAGTGCTGCCGCAGTACTATCATACAATTCCGTCTTACTCGGTGGTGAACGCCACAACAAGTTATGCCGGAATCAAGAACCTGATACTGTCTGCTGGCATCAGCAATGTATTTGATCGCAGCCCGCCGCCGACCAACTCGAACAGCACCGGTATTTTGTTGGATTACGCCAGCGCTGTTGGTCGTGCGTATATTTTTTCAGCTACGTATAAGTTTTACTAAGAGTTTTACTGAGGGTTCCAGAAGCCGTCATTCCCACCGATGCAGGCGGGAATGACGCACATCCAATTATGTTCAAACACACGCGACGAACTTTTTTGCAGACTATGGCAAACGCAGGCCTGTGTTGGGCAGCGCCTTCGCCAATAAAATCATGGGCCGGAGGATTAGATGATCAAGACCCATGGCAGGTTGCACAAAAAATTGCAGATCGGCTGAGTGCCATTACACCAATTTCAGGACCTGACTTTTTAATAGCCGACCACGGTGCCAAGCCGTGTGAATTAATTTCAGTGCGCGCCTGGATCAGCCACGATAAACAGGCCACCATATCATCGCCACATCCCCAGGCGACTGATTGCTATGCGGCGATTGCTACTGCAATTCAAACTTGCCACGCAGCCGGTGGCGGGCGCGTTGTTGTTCCCGCAGGGAATTGGTATTGCGCCGGACCGATCGTATTACTGTCGAATGTGCACGTGCATTTGCAAGCTGGCGCGCAGATTTTTTTCAGCCCAAACCCCGCGGATTATGCGCGACATGGCGACATCGATTGCGGACCCAACGGCCGTCTTGTCAGGTCGCGCTGGCAGAGCAACGACTGCCTGAATTTTTCGCCAATGATCTATGCCATCGGTCAATCGAATATCGCGTTAACTGGAGAAGACTGGTCCAGTATTTTGAACGGGCAGGCTGGTGTGCCGTTTTCTGAAAACGGACAGTGCTGGTGGAGTTACAAAGGTAACCTGGGCAATGTGAAGCGCCAACAGGCGACTGAAAATGGACTCAATGCGCAGAATCCAGACAACATGAAAATGGTGGCACCCCATCTGACTGACGAACAAGTCCAATTAATTCAAGGTAAGGATGACCGCTGGCGCAGCGACTTCGGCTATCTGCCAGCGTTGTCTGAAGCTGGTGTGCCATCCGATCGGCGCATATTCGGTTTGGGCCACTATCTGCGCCCGCCAATGATACAACTCATCGACTGCAACGCAATACTTCTGCAAGGCTATCAAACCACCAATACCCCTTTCTGGCAACACCATCCAGTACATTGCAGCGATCTGGCTATCCGTCACGTTTGGGTCAACAGCATGGGGCCGAATAATGACGGAATTGATCCGGACGCCTGTGTCGATGTGCTGATCGACGCCTGCACCTTTAATACCGGGGATGACTGCATCGCGATCAAGTCAGGCAAAGACCTGGATGTGGGGTATGGTGCAGCAAAAAATATCGTCATTCAGAATTGCACCATGGTGAGTGGGCACGGCGCATTGACACTGGGCAGTGAAATGAGCGGCGGTATAGAAAATATCTACGCGCAAAATCTGGTGTTCGAAAACAAGAACTGGAAGACCAGCGGATTAAATACTGGCATACGGCTGAAGACGAATATGAATCGTGGCGGTTATCTACGCAATCTTTATGTGCGCAATGTGTCCCTGCCCAATGGCGTCAGCACCAACGCAAAATTTTACAAACCGTTAGACCCGGCAGCAGGGCTCGACCATGTTGCAACCGGTGCCGGCGCCATTATCACCATCGATTGTGATTACGCGCCGCAAGAGGATAACGTGAGAAACCGCGTGCCACAGGTATCGAATATTTTTCTCACCGGGATCAACGCCGGAAATGTCGCTACCAGTAGCGGGAGTTATTCCTGCTACCAGGCGCTGGCAATTCAAGGTCCGGTGCGTCGTTCATACAATGGCAGCGCGCTACATCCTTTGATCGAGCCGGTCCATGACATCAATATCAGCAATTGCAGTTTCGGGACACCATCGAACGACGCACAACCATTTTATGTTTATAACGCCAGCAATATTCGCTTCACCGATGTCCGCATCGGGGCGGAAAAATTGAACGCAGTCGTGAACGCGCCGATATGAACGCCATTTATCTTTCCCTGCTACTGAGCGTGATTGGTATATCGGACGCTGCTGGCGCTGAAGCTTCGCCTGTTCAAATTATTCTGGTTGGCGATTCGACTATGGCGCCTGAAACCGGCTATGGGAACGCGTTCTGTGCGCGGCTACACGCGCCAGCACATTGTCTGAACATGGCCAAAGGTGGGCGCAGCTCGGCAAGCTATCGCTCGGAAGGATCGTGGACTGCCGTGCAGAATCAGTTACGTCAGAAAATTGACGGTTCGACGACCTATGTATTGATTCAATTCGGCCATAACGATCAACCTGGCAAACCGGGAAGGTCCACCGATTTGGCAACTGAATACCCACAAAACCTCACACGCTATGTGCATGACGTGCAAGAAGCAGGTGCGATTCCAGTATTGGTCACGCCACTCACGCGTCGCAACTTCGAACGCGGCATGTTGCAAAATAGTTTGCAGGCGTGGGCAGAGGCGATGCGGCAAGTCGCCAGCGCCGAGCACGTTGCTTTAATTGATTTGAACGCTGATAGCGCCGCGCTGGTGCAAAAAATCGGACCAGACGAATCTGACACGCTGGCAATGGCACCGCGTGGTGCAACGTCAAACAACGAGACCGTCAAACGTGGGGACGCCTTCCGTGGTTTCGATCACACGCATTTGGGTGCCAAAGGCGCAGCGGTTTTTTCCGCGATGGTTGAGCAGGAACTTCTGGCGCAGTTTCCATCGATGGCCGTAAATTTTAACGACGTGCATTCCACCCCATGAAAAAATATCTCGTTGCCGTTCTGGTTACCGCACTCTTCTCCCTGTTTAGTCTGGTCGCAGTTGCCCAGGATACCCGACACGTTGTTGAACCTGTGATACCTCCTTTATGCGCAACGCTCGGCGCGCATTTTTCTGGTGCTGGTGTTAGCACCAAGGAAGACGACACGCTGCGCCTTCAAGAGGCGATTGATCACTGCCCGAATGGGCACGCCGTACAACTTTCAAGTGATGCGCAGCACAGTGCTTACACGTCAGGCCCTCTACATTTGCGCGGCGGTGTCACATTACTGATAGACAAGGGCGTGATCTTGTATGCCAGCACCGATCCGCGCGCCTATGATAAAGATGACGACAACGGCAACCATCGTTGCGGCACAAACGATGCCAGTGGCAAAGGCTGCAAGTCATTTATTCTGGTGGACGATAGCCATGGCGATGGCATTATGGGCGACGGTGTGATTGATGGCCAGGGCGGGCAACGCATGGCCGGAAAAAATGAAAGCTGGTGGCAATTATCGCGACGCGCTCAAAAGGAAAATGCCGCGCAGAATGTGCCACATCTGATCGAAATCAATCGCGCCACTGACTTTTCGCTGTATCGCATTACGCTGCGCAATTCTATGAAATATCACGTCATTCTGCATCAAGTGGACGGATTCACTGCCTGGGGTGTTAAGCTGGATACCCCGGCGGCGGCGCGTAACACCGATGGTATCGACCCGATTTCGTCACGCAATGTCACCGTCAGCGAATCATTTATCCGCGCCGGTGATGACAACATCTCGATTAAATCAGGAAATGGGATACCCAGCGAAAATATATCGATAGTCCACAATCACTTTTATTCGGGACATGGCATGTCGATAGGTTCGAATACTGACGGCGGCATCCGCCATATTCTGGTCGACGATCTGAGTATGGATGGCACGGTGTCCGGGCTACGTATCAAGAGCGATATTTCGCGCGGCGGTTTGGTGTCGGATGTCCATTTTCAGCACATCTGCCTGCGCAATATCCGCAATCCATTTGATGTTGACACCGCTTATACCCGTGGTGCGAGCGGTAATAAAATCCCCGATTACCAGGATATTTTCTTTGAACATATACGCGGCGTCGGTGGAGGCAAGCTAATTTTTCAGGGCATCGACGCGCAACACCCGATAGTTATTACGATGACTGACATAGCGTTGCTAGATATCGGCGACATCAGCGCGCGACATGTTCATTTTAATTTGGGTGCGGGAGTTGTGCTTCCATCGTTGGCTGGTGACGACGTGAAAATCGACAAGACGGGCGGTGGCACTGACCATAGCGAACAATTGGTGTGCGACGGAAAGCTGATCGATTTTCCGGAATGACGCGCATTAACAATGTCGACGATGCAATGAAAAAAATGCTTAAATTTATTTTCCTCCTGCTCTGCTGCGCGATTTATTTCCCCGCGTCGGCAACCGGGGCCATGGCTGATTCTGTCCAACGTCCGCAAATGACTGCGGAACAAGCCAGTCGGTATGCGCTTGCGACCGTATTGAGCGCAAGCGGCACTATCGGCGACGAAACGAGTGATCCGTGGGACCCCATTTCCGATTCGTCAGCAAAACAGTCCACCGCGCAGCCGGATTACGTGGTCGATTGGCGCGTTGCAGGAGACGGCGCGCACCAATTCCAGACATTACAAGCCTGCATAAACCATATCGCTAACCTCAGCGCAGATAGCAACGTCGCCCCAATTGCACAGCGAAGGCGCCAGATAATCCTGGTGATGCCAGGCATTTACCACGAACTGCTCTATATCCCAGCATTGCCGATTTCGTTAACGCTGACTGGCGCTGATCCCGATCCCAGCAAGACCGTGATCACAGCAGACCTGGATGCAACCGTCACCAGCACAGAATATTTGCAACGCTACGGTCAGCAATTTTCTGCCGCGCCGGATGCGATTACGACAATGGTGCAGTCGGTAAAAAATCACGCGACGATAGGTACGGATAGCACTGCATCAGTCTGGATACGTAACGATGGATTTCAAGCGAGGAATCTCACGATAGAAAATGGGTATCAACTACGCGCAGATTGTTTGCGTAGCGGCTGTCACGACACGCTGGTTCCAGGTGAGGTCGTCCACCATCAGGCCGTTGCATTACTGGTAGACGGCGCGGATCGCGTTCAATTTGATCATGTGCGGGTGCTTGGACACCAGGACACGCTGTATCTAAAAAGCGCGCCGCACAATGTCGCCACGCGAATATTTTTCAATCAATCGCTGATTGAAGGCGATGTTGATTTTATTTTCGGTGATGCCACGGCCTATTTCTATCAATCTGAAATCAAATCGCTGAGCGACCGCCCTGTGTCGTACATGGCTGCGCCATCTACAAACTATCAAACGCGTTATGGATTCGTATTCAATGCCTGCCAATTCACAACCGATGACAGCACTTCTTCGGGCACGCAGTTTTATCTGGCGCGCCAATGGTTTCATAACCAGAAATGCACGCCATATCATGCAGTCAATGTGGCTGGGTACAGTTGTAGACCTGGCGACACCGACGGTTATACGTCGCCGAAAGGAACGATTTCCAGGTCAGTGTTGGAAACGGTCGGCAAAGTTGCCATTCTGAATTCGCGTTTAGGGAAGCATTTTGATGTGCGCCACTTATGGTCAAACTGGAATTCGCCTGGTGCACTTGCCTATCGTCCGGCCCAATTTACCTCTGATGCGTATTGGGAAAATTTACTGAACGCAGACATCGATCCAGTCACGTTCATGGGATACCCAAAAAAACGCGCGCCGTCCGAATGGTTTATTGCGGAATTCAATAATAGCGTCGACGAGTAACGACCTATCCGCGTGAGAACACGCGGGTAACGCGCTCCAGGTGACTGCGCATGGCCTTGCGTGCATTGGTCGGATCATGCGCGACGATGGCCTCAAACACACGGCGGTGGTCCGCCAGCGCTTCGCGGCGCAGTTCTTCCGTCTGAAAATGTTCAGTCAAGCGGTGCCAGAGCCGCCCACGTTGCGCCCATAGATAATCAACCACGCCGACCATCGCACTATTCCCCGTTGCGTGGGCAATGGCGATATGAAATGCGCGGTCGTTATGTTCATCACTACCGCGATTTTCATGCTCGCTTTCCATCTCGCGGATCGCTTTCAGAATATCGTCGATCGCTCTATCGGTTGCCACGCGCGCAGCCATCGCAGCAATTTCAGGTTCGATCATCCGACGTGCCGACAGCACCTCAAACGGGCCCGGACCGATTTCCTGCATCGTCGATTGCGTATCCGATTTTTCCGTCACATAAATGCCAGAGCCACCGCGCACCTCAACGAAACCGGTCAGTTCCAGCGCAATTAACGCCTCGCGCAACGACGCACGACTGACGGACAGTTTAAGTGCCAGCTCCCGTTCGGATGGAAGTCGCTCGCCAATAGCGATTTTTTCCTCAACGATCAGCGCCTGAATTTTTTCGGCAACGATGCGATATAGGCGCGGTTCCGAAGCCGTACTTTTTTTAGTTTGAGGCGTCATGGTGGCTTGCGTTGAAAGGTTGACTCAGGTTGAGCTAAGTTGGGCTAAGTTTAGATGCATCGCGTGGTGCGTCATTTTAATCTAGATACATCGTGCGCTTCAATGCAGTTTGCGCGACGCTCAAAATTCAACGACACCAACGCAACAACGGATCTGGCAACGTTGCTTGTATTTTCAGCAAAATCGATACAAAAAAACGCTTGCGCACCTGATATATCAGCCATACACTACCATCTGATATATTAGTTTTCAAGAGTTAACCGGATCTAAACCCACCTATGACACACTTTATTGATGACGATTTTCTACTGAATACGCGCGTCGCCCGCCAGCTCTATCACGGCGTAGCCGCGCAATTGCCTATCATTGACTACCACTCACATCTGCAACAAGGTGAAATTGCAGAGCGCAAGAGGTTCCGCAATATCGCCGAACTGTGGCTGGGTGGCGATCACTACAAATGGCGGCTGATGCGCACCGCAGGCGTTGCAGAAGAATTCATTACCGGCGCTCGCAGCGATGAAGAAAAATTTCAGGCGTTCTGCAAGGTATTGCCGCTGGCGGCAGGCAACCCTATCCATCATTGGAGTCATCTGGAATTGCGTCGGCTGTTCAATATCGATCTGAATATCAATGCCACCAATGCTGCAACTATCTGGAAACAGGCCAACGCTAAATTAGCGGACATGGATACCTGGAGTTTCCTGGAGCAAGCGCGCGTGGAGATTGCCTGTACGACCGACGACCCGGCGGATGATTTGCTGCAGCATGACGAGATCGCAGCGTCGGCATTAACTACACGTGTCTTGCCTGCATACCGACCTGATCGCGCCATGCGTATTAACCGGGACGATTTCGATGCCTATCTTGCACAGCTTGGCGCTGTAAGCGATACGGCGATTAATTCATTTGCGACCCTGGTACAGGCGTTGACGAAACGCGTTGATTATTTTCATGCGCGCGGTGCGCGTATTTCCGATCATGCAATCGACACGCCCTTGCCTGCCGTCGCTGCCAGCGCAGCACAATTGGAAGTGCTGTTCGCCAAACGCCTGAATGGCACGCTCCTGAACGATGCCGAGCTAGGTCAGTATCTAAGCGGATTACTTGTTGAATTGGGAAAGGTATACGCCCGTTACGACTGGGCAATGTGCCTGCATATTGGCGCGATGCGCAATAACAATCAGCGCATGTTGCGCGCAATCGGCACCGACTCTGGCTACGATTCGATTTCGGATATGAGCACCAGCGCAGGATTGGTGACGTTGCTTGACACCCTGGACGCAGACAATCAGTTACCGCGCACGATGCTGTTTTGTCTGAATCCGAATATGAATGAAGTGCTGTCGACAATGATCGGTAACTTTCAGGACGGCAGCGTTGCCGGGAAAGTCCAGTTTGGCCCGGCCTGGTGGTTTAACGACCATAAGGAAGGCAATCTGCAACAACTAATTAGTCTTGCCAATCACAGCGTGTTGGGCACGTTCGTTGGCATGGTGACGGATTCGCGTAGCTTTGCCTCGTATCCACGCCACGATTATTTCCGACGTCTGCTGTGCCGCCAACTTGGTATCTGGGTTGATGGGGGTGAGTACCCAGAAGATATGGATGCGCTTGCACAACTGGTGCGTGGTATCAGTTACGAGAATGCGCGCGATTATTTTAAGTTGTAGTGACCGCAAGGTGTAATAGCCGCAGACGGATTACACCGCATGGCTCTACAACGAAGGTTGCACGTTGAAAACACAGAGAATAATGACCGACGCCCTCGCAAGGGCAATTGAGCAAATTTGAAGCGCATGCGGTGTAATACGCCTTCGGCTATTACCCCCTACGCACCGTGCAAATAATATCGAGACAACATCAGGCTCATAATGAATCAGCTGCACCGCACCGACCCGTTTTCAATTCCAATTAAATTCATTCAGTTCGGCGAAGGAAATTTTCTGCGCGGCTTCATCGATTGGCAGATCGAACTGTTAAACGAACGCTCCAAGTTAGACGCAGGTGTGGTTGTCGTGCGGCCGCGCGGCCATACTGTGAAACCATTACTCGACACCCAGGGCGGGTTATACACGGTGATGATTCAGGGTTTGAACGAACAAGGCAATGCGGTCAGGGAGTTTCAACCTATCCGATGCGTACAGCGCGAGATCAATGCGGTCACCATGTTTGACGAATTTATCGCACTCGCTCGCAATCCGGATAGTCGGTTCGTTGTGTCCAATACCACCGAAGCCGGTATCGCGATCAATAACACCGACAAGCTTGATGACGCACCCCCCGCATCATTTCCAGCCAAACTGACCCAACTACTGCATGAGCGTTACTGGCACTTTAAGGGCGCGCCAGATAAAGGCTGGGTCATGCTGCCTTGCGAACTGATCGAGCACAACGGCGCGGCGTTGAAAGCGGCGGTATTGCATTTCGCAGCGCTATGGAAACTGGACACCGGATTTACAGACTGGATAGAGCACGCCAATACGTTCTGCTCCACGTTGGTGGATCGGATTGTTACCGGTTACCCGACACAGGAAATCGATGCAATTGAAGCTGAGCTGGGATATCGCGATGATTTTCTGGTGGCTGCCGAATACTATTACGTGTTCGTTATTCAGGGTCCGGATAGCTTAAGCGACGAATTGAAATTATCGGGTGCCAATCTCAATATCAAGTTGGTCGACGACATTACGCCCTATCGTCTCACCAAGGTTGGCGTATTAAATGGCGCGCACACGGTGTTGGTACCTATCGGTCTGCTGGCCGGACTGGAATCGGTGGCGCAAGCCGTGAATCACCAGGATGTCGGCGCGTTTTTGCGGCAAACAATTTATGACGAAATCATCCCCGCCCTGCCGCTGCCACGCGCCGAACTGGAAACATTTGCAGAAGACGTATTGCGTCGTTTCCGTAACCCCTATATCCATCACAAACTGGAATCCATCGCGCTCAACAGCTGGCCAAAATTTGCTGCCCGCGTCATACCGCAATTAATGCAGTACCAGCGTCAGAATCAACGCTTACCACGTAACCTGGTGGTCGCGTTTTCCGCGACACTACTGCTGTATCGCGGTAAAACAATCGCGCTCAACGATGCTCCAGCAACGCTAAGCTGGTTTGCTACCACCTGGGAATCAGTCACTGCTGGGAAATGTTCATTTCTGGAATTAGTTGAAGGTTGGTTGGGCAATGTCGATGTATGGAAAACCGACCTGAACGCGGTACCCGGACTCACTAAATCAGTTACTGAAGCATTGATTATGATCGACGGTCATGGCATTGCAGCCTATCTGCAATCGGAACGCGTTACCTGAACCTGACACGATATAGCTGAACCCCGCTACCGCCCCCAAAAGAGGGGCGGAGCAGAAACAAAAAATAATAAACAGGAGACACAATGAAAAAACTTCGTGGCATGCGCTGGTGGATGATCAGCCTGGTAACAGCTGGACTAATCGTCAATTATCTGGCCCGCAATACCTTGTCAGTTGCGGCGCCCAGCATCATGCAGGAACTCAATATCAGTACCCAGCAATATTCCTATGTCGTGGTTGCATGGCAGATCTGCTACGCCGTGACGCAACCCGTGGCGGGATATTTACTGGACCTGATCGGGACCAAACTCGGCTTCGCGCTGTTTGCCCTGGTCTGGTCACTGGCGTGCGCTGCCGCTGCGATGGCAACCGGCTGGCAGAATCTGGCGGTACTGCGAGGCGTGCTGGGTCTCGCTGAATCCGCGGGGATTCCGGCGGGCGTTAAGGCCAGTACAGAATGGTTTCCGGCAAAAGAACGGTCGGTAGCCATCGGCTGGTTCAATATCGGATCATCGATCGGCGCACTCTGTGCACCGCCGCTCGTGGTGTGGGCGCTGTTGCACGGTAACTGGCGGTGGGCGTTTGTGATTGTTGGCGTGTTGGGGTTGGTGTGGGTGTTGGTCTGGTTGGCGCTCTACAAGCATCCATCCCGGCAACCGCGCTTGTCCGACGCCGAACGCGATCTCATTCATCGCGGACAAAATCATGAGATGGGACAGCGAGCAAACAAGACGCGCTGGCTCGCGATGCTGAAAAATCGCGACTTCTGGTCCATTGCGATACCCCGTTTTTTGTCTGAACCGGCATGGCAGACGTTTAACGCCTGGATTCCTTTGTATATGGCGACCGAACGCCACATGAACCTCAAAGAGATCGCGCTATTTGCCTGGCTACCGTTCCTGGCCGCCGATGTGGGCTGCGTGTTGGGTGGTTATCTGAGCCCGATTTTTCATCGGCATATCGGCGTGTCGTTGTTTGCCTCCCGAAAAATGGTGTTTGGCGTGGGCGCATTGTGCATGATCGGGCCAGCATGCGTGGGCATGGTGGCTAGTCCGTATGCCGCGATTGGATTACTTTGCGTAGGGGGATTTGCGCACCAGACTCTGTCCGGCGCATTGTATTCAATCACGTCAGATGTCTTTCCACAAAACGAAGTGGCAACTGCCACCGGATTGGCCGGGATGACGGGCTATCTCGGCGCGACGCTGTTCACTTTGCTGTTTGGCGTAATCGTGACGCAGACTGGCTATGCTCCACTGTTTGTCGTACTTGCCGTATTTGATATTCTGGCGTTGTTCGTCTTGCTGGTGTTGGCGCGAGAACGTAGAATTCAGGAGCAACCTACGTCAGATCAACCGGAGGCGCAGCGCGCATGAGATCGATTTTTTTTATCGGCGAATGCATGGTCGAGCTACAACGGGAAGGCGACAGCATGCGCACCCGTTTTGGTGGCGATACGCTGAATTCGGCGGTGTATTTATCGCGCCTCATCGATCATACCCAGTTTGACGTGGCTTACGTTTCCGCGATCGGCACCGACAGCCTCTCCGATGACATGCACACCATGTGGCAGCAAGAACAACTCAACACGCAGTGGGTACAACGTTTATCCGACAAACTTCCTGGTATCTATCTGATCGAAACCGATCAACGCGGCGAGCGCAGTTTTCATTTTTGGCGCAACGATTCAGCAGCGCGCTATTGGATGCAATCGTCACGCAGCGATGAGGTTTGCGCGGCGTTGGCGCAAGCTTCGGCGATCTATTTGTCCGGTATCAGCCTGGCGATTTTGAGTGAATCAGACCGGACCAGGCTCTATCGCGTTCTGGCAAAATGCCGTGTCGGGGGCGGACAGGTAATTTTTGATAATAACTATCGACCACGTTTGTGGCCTGACCGCGACAGTGCAGTGACCGCCTATCGCGCCGTGCTGCAATGCACCGATATCGCATTGCTGACCCAGGAAGACGAAGACCTGTTGTACGGCCCGACCTCGCCCCAGGCAACGCTGGTGCGCACCCAATCGTTGGGCGTGCGGGAGATTGTCATTAAACGTGGCGCAATGAGTTGCATTGTCACGACACCCGAAACCCAGTGCGAAGTCGCGTCGACCAACGTGACTTCCGTGGTCGATACAACCGCGGCCGGCGACTCATTTGGCGCGGCATATATTGCAGCGCGCTTGAATGGAAGCAGTGCGGAACAAGCTGCGCAGGCCGGTCATCGGCTGGCGGCGACCGTGATCCAGCATCGGGGCGCGATAATTCCACGTCACGCCATGCCTGAGCGATGAGATAATAGCTCGCCTGAAATTGATGACTTGAATTGATCGAATTAAATTTAACACAATGAAGCGAAGCGAATCCACTGCGAAATACACTGCCGATACTGCTGACGATGCCTCGATGAGCGCATCGCGTCGCGTCTATCAGCAACTGCGCCACCGTATCGTCACCATGGTGATGCTGCCGGGCGAGCGCGTGTCGGAAAAACTGATTGCCGACGAATTGGGTATTAGCCGCACGCCGGTACACGAAGCCGTGCAACGTCTGGCCGAAGAAGGACTGATTGAAATTGTTCCGCGCAGCGGCACGTTTGTGGCGCGCATTCCCTTGGACACGTTGGAAGAAACCATGCTGGTGCGCACGGCGCTGGAGTTGGCCATTATCGTCAAGGCTGCCGAGCGGGCCACCACCGAAGGCATCAGCCGGTTGCGCAAAATTCTGAAAACCCAGGCGGCGTGCATTAAAGCGAACGACAAAAAAGGCTTTCATCAGACCGATGAAGATTTTCATGCGACGCTGGTCGAGCTGTCTGGATTTACTGGCGTCTGGCCGATGATCCTGCAAGCCAAAACGCAAATCGATCGATATCGGCAATTGACCCTGCCAGTACCGGGACGGATGCATGATGTGCTGACCGAACATCAACGCGTATTTGCCGCAGTCGAGGCGCGCGATCCGGAAATGGCGCGACAGGCGATGCAGAATCATCTCGATCATGTGCTACCGCTGCTCGAAGAAACGCGCCAGATTCAACCGGATTATTTTGTGCCGGGGTCGGGACGTGCCAAGCGTTGATTGGTACGCCCGGCGCGTTACATCACGACACCAATTTGCCAGGGCACAAATTCACTCTGACCATACCCGTGCAATTCGCTTTTCGTTTTGACGCCCGACGCCGTCTCAATCATCAATCGAAAGATCTGTTCACCCATCGTGTCGATGTCTACATCACCATCTGCAATCCCTCCGCAGTTGATGTCGATATCTTCTTCCTGGCGCTGCCATAGCGCCGTATTCGTCGCCAGTTTCAATGAGGGCGCCGGGGCGCAACCGTAAGCAGAACCCCGTCCAGTCGTGAAACAGATCAGGTTAGCGCCGCCAGCCACCTGACCAGTCGCTGAAACCGGATCGTAGCCAGGCGTATCCATAAACGACAATCCTTTGACCTGCACCGGCGCGGCATACTCGAGTACATCAACCAGATTCGTGCTGCCCGATTTGGCGACCGCACCTAACGACTTTTCCAATATCGTGCTAAGTCCGCCCGCTTTATTTCCGGCTGACGGATTGTTATTCATTTCCGCTTTTTGACGCACACAGTAGTCTTCCCACCAACTGACACGTTCCAGCAATTTTCCGGCTACCCCAGCGCTTACCGCGCGGCGCGTGAGCAGATGCTCTGCGCCATAAATCTCGGGCGTTTCCGATAAAATCGCACTCCCGCCGTGCCGTACCAACCGGTCGACCGCGGCACCGAGGGCCGGATTGGCAGTAATGCCGGAATAACCGTCAGAGCCACCGCATTGCAAACCAACCACCAGATGACTGACCGGCAGCGGTTGACGCTGCACCTTATTTGCGCTGGCCAACATCTCCGTAACCATGCTAATTCCTTTGGCAACGGTCTTCCTTGTTCCGCCGGTGTCTTGAATTGTGAATGTGCGCAGATGACTGCTTTCAGCCAGGCCCTGCGTGCTGAGCAAAGAATTAATCTGATTGGTTTCACAGCCCAATCCAATAATCAATACCGATTCAAAATTCGCATGACGTGCGTACCCCGCCAGGGTGCGGCGCAGTATCGCCAGAGCTTCCCCTTCCGAATCCATTCCGCAGCCTATGCCATGCGTCAACGCAATCACGCCGTCCACATTCGGATAAGCAGCCAGCGCTGCTGGGTTGGTATCACGCCGGAAGTGGTCAGCAATGGCGCGCGCGACTGTTGCGGAGCAGTTAACCGTAGTGAGCACGGCGATGTAGTTACGTGTGGCCACCTGGCCGTTAGCACGCAATATCCCGTTGAAGGTCGCAGGCGCAGCCACGTAATCGGTGGGTCGGACGTCTGAACAGAAAGCGTGACCGCGTTCGAAATCGCCCATTTTCAGATTGTGCGTGTGCACGTGCTGTCCTGGCTTAATCACCTGGGTGGCAAATCCAATAATCTGACCGTAGCGGCGCACCGCTTCGTCAGCTTCAATGGTCCGGGTTGCAATTTTATGACCAGCCGGAATCAGGCCAACCACTGAGACCTGCTCGTCAGCGAGCAACGTTCCGGACACGAGTTGTTTGCGTGCGATGACTACGTTATCCGCAGCGTGCAATCGTATTGTGACTTTAGTGGTGGCTTTATTTGCCTGGCCTGATGGTTCTGAGCTCACTTCAATGCGACCTTTCTTCTGATGCAGTGCCAACCTGGCAGTGTGCACTGCACATACTTATGTGGGCAACTGTCTCGCAAAACGAGGGAATTTGGTAGAACCAGTATCACATTATTCGGACTATTTGGCTAGTCCTGAATTGATATTGGACTGACCAAATTTGAAGTTAATTGGCACCACAGCCAAAATTATTCAATAAAATCGTCCAAAATCATTCAATTTTACTTAAATTGAATTAAATTAAAATTATGTAACCGAGCAATTTCACCAAAACATGGAATTTATTAGTTGCAACGACAAAGCATGTAAATCGCTCGAATCACCAAATTACTGGACAAATCCTTTTCTGCTCGTTGACCCTGGCAAGCTCTCCTCCTGATAAATTGTCACCCAATCGTGCGCTATTAGTTGTGAGTTGCCGACACCAGCAATCAGACTGCCGCTGATCACTATGTCGAAAAAATCAAAGAAGAATTTGCCAGGATGCTGGTGCGCGTCGTGCAAGCGAAGCAGAGCGCTGGCTGAATTTTTTTACTGGCGTTGTAGCGCAAAAAACGCCACACGCCCGGCTGTTTCAGGTGAGCCGTTATCCTGCAAATAATTACCGGCTTTAAAATAAACCCGTTCACCATCCCAGGTGGAATCGTAGGTAAACGCCATGGATGCGCCGTTCACCGTGACGGTCACCACATGGTCATTCTGCGCAATGTTGTAAGTAAAACGTTCATGCAATGCCACACCTTTGACAAGAGTAAATCGCTCTTCCGTTGCGCTGGTGTTACGCTTCACGCCGACCACAATATTTCCCTTCGACCAGCGCACTTTCAACGCTTCCGTATTGGAGTGCGTGCCATGAATTTGCCCAACGATCAGATTGCCGCTCGCCGGTTGCTCATCAACAGCCAGTGTGGCGATCAGGTTGTGTTGACCGGCAAACTGCCACTCGTTGTTGTCGCGCAGTTCCGATCTTGGATAATGAGAGCCATGCGACGTTGCACCACCGGATCTGCAGTAAAAGACCATGGCACCGTTGGTTGAATCCAGATAAAAATAGTTGGACGAATAAGCATTGAGCGAATTTCCCCGCACCTCCTGAATACTGTCGCGCCAAGGGATGGGGAGTTGCAATGTGTAGCCACTCAGGTCAAAACGCGAGCCTGGAGGGGTGGTGTCAGTTTGATTTTGGGCACAGGCATTAACCGACAATAGGGCGAACAGCAACGTTGTGGCGGACCGGAGCATTGTCTTCATGGATGGGGTGGGCATGTGTTGGTCTGGTGGTTGTGTTCGGTTACGGTAAGCAAACTCATTTCATCAAATTCGAACGTGCAAATTAGTCGATTTTTTTGATCGCGTCAGCAAGCACATCTAAATTTGCCGCGCAGATGGCGCGAAAGTCCGCACCGATACGTGGATCAGCAGCAGCGCATTCCCATAATTGGCGCGCGGCTCCGGCGGCGATCAACCAGTACGGCACTTCCTCGGGTGTTGGCAGGTCCGGCGCGAATATTTTTTTCTGGAGTTCTACGCCCCTGGTCGGCGCATACAACATCGGCAGCATATCGTAAGCCGGCGCCAATTCGAATAGTCCTGTTTGTGCGCTGGGTCTAAATGACAGATTGCCTTCATGCATGTCGCTGTTGGCGATCAATTTTCCGAAATACCACAGGATAATTATGTGCTGTCGTGTCGACTCTGAAATTAATTTTTCCTGAAAAAGTCGATTTGCACCAACTATCCAGGAGACACCACTCATCCCAAACAACGCTGACGCCATTGCTGCCCACGAGCACAGCGGCGAACGACCGAATTCACCATGCCGGTCAAAGCGTTGCACCTCCAAAAATAGTCGCTGCGTACCCTGTACAACGATCGACTGCGCAGCCCGACAGGGCAGCAATGCCGAAATCGATTCGAGCGCCAGATGCTCGCACACCAGCAGGTCTTTCCAACGCTGCACCTCTGGCGTTTGATCGCTACCGGAAAACTTGACTATCACGTGGCACGGATTACCCGATTTGATTCGGCACGCGGTGAATTTTGGAAATTCACCGCCGGCGGACGAACCCGGCACACCTTGTCGCATCGACTGTTCGGCCATGTCTGCATAAATCTGATCCAATCGGTCTTCGGCAATGACCTTCAACCCTTCTTGCATCTGTTTCAGAAACCGACGATAAGCAGCTTCACCCAAAATAAAATTACCCGACGCATCCGACTCGACAACGCTGAGTACGGCCAGCAAATCATCCTCACTCCACCTGGATGGATCGTCGGACACCTGGAACACGGCCGAACTATTGCGCGCAAATAGCCGCCCCAAAAAGCCTTGCGGTCGCAAATCCTCAAGTGGGTATGGCAGACCAGCGTACCAGTCGCCTTTCCAGTCCGGTTCAATCGGCCACGCGAATTCCGGACCAGGTTTGAAATGGCAACCATTGGGATAAATTGGGTTCAGCGTGCCGACCAGCAAACCTCGCCCACGCTCATCTATTTGATAGAGCGGGTACGATTGGAAAGCGCCGCGGATCAGTCGCCGCACAGCATACGAACTACTTCGGGCCGCCCCACCGCTGATGATCTGGTCTCCGAGATTTTTCAACATGCGCATCATCGTTGCACGGCTCAGGGTTGGACGGGCAGCCTGTAGCCGCGCCAATAGTTCTGCGCCGGTCACTATCCGTGCCTGTCGAATAATCTGGATTACGTCTGGATGGCGCATGAAGCTTCAAAATGAAACGATAATTGAAACTATAATATAATATATTATCTTTTAAATTCAATATATTAATAAAATTTGTGTCATTTTTTTGAAACGATACTTTAATGGAAATATCCTATCATTGGAACATCGGATTCGCGACGAAATTCTGACTTTCTGGTGAATCAAACAAAGCCGTCAATTCGGCCCACCGCTCGTCCTGTGATTATTTACAAGTCAAAACAGCATGGAACTATAAGTTTTCAGCGAAATTCAACCCGCACCTTAAATGTAATTTTATTTCGACCGATAAGTACGATAGCCACGCGTGCGATGCGGGTATCGACGCGCCTGTCCGGTGTGATGATTTTTGATTATCGATTGATGTGCAATCAGGTTGGACCTCCAGAATGGCCTTTGATATCAACACGAATCTAGACGCGCTCGTCGCCATCGATAATTTGGGTAAATCCGAATTGTCTATGACGACTTGCGTGCAGCGCCTGGCCTCTGGACTGCGCATCAATAGCGCAAAGGATGACCCTGCCGGACTGGCCATCGCCAATAGCATGGCAGCACAGTTGAGTGGATTTAACCAGGCCACCGTCAACATCAATAACGGTATTTCGTATCTTCAAACGGCTGACGGCGGGATGTCGAATATCACCAACCTGTTGCAACGCATGAGAGCACTGTCAGTGGTGGCAGCGAATGGAACAAATTCGACCTCAGACCTTGTATCGCTCAACAGTGAAATGCAGCAGCTCAAATCTGAAATACAGCAGATCGCCGTCACCACAAATTTTAACGGGATTCAACTCCTGGACGGCACTGTCAGTCAGGTTCAGATCCAAGTGGGGCCAGGTGCCGGTGATGTCATCACCGTTGCAATGGGGCAGAGCATGCAGTTATCCGAACTAGGTAGTTCGGGGGCGGGTTCGACAGTGACCGGAACGGCTACGGTTGCTGCGCTCAATGCCGGAGATCTGACGTTGAACGAAGTTGCGGTCGGCGCTTCGACAGCTGGGGGCGGCATTGGACAAGCGGCGTCCAGTGCCACGGAAATTTCGTCCGCGATCAATGCAGTAACTGGCACATCCGGGGTCTCAGCCAGTGCGATGACAACCCTGACAGCCGCAGCGCCCGCCAACAATGCGACGATTCAGGACTTTGTCGTCAATGACGTGCTGGTCAGTCCGCAAGGAGCAGGAATGGCCAATCTTATTGCGGCAATCAACCAGGCTGGCATAGCCGGCGTAAGCGCAGCGACGAATAAGACGGGAGGATGGACGCTGACTTCATCCACCGGCGAAAACATTAATATTGAACTGAGTGGAACCGCAGCGAACCAGACTATCGCGGCATCCGACAGGGCAGCGTTCGAATCTGCGACCGGACTACCCGATAGCGCCGTAGGCACCGAGGCCGTTGCCGCAATTCCTGCCGTTCCTGGCGTGCCGGCACAATACAACGGCCAGGGGCAACTCATTGCGCCCGCAATTCCCGGTCAGCCTTACCAGCCACCCATTGCGGCGAGCTATGCCACCACCACGGGAGTCGTTACGCTGACAAGCTCCAATGCCAGCGGCATTCTGATCGGCGGCAACGCTGCAGCAAGCGCGGGATTCACCAATGGGCTCGCCAACCAGGCGGCCTTGTCGACGACACCAGGCATTGTCAACGTCAACGTACTGACGGCAGGCGCAGCCGAGCAGGCCATCACCTCCGCCGACAATGCAATCCTTGCGGTCGACAGTGCGCGCGCCCAGGTAGGTGCCTATCAAAACCGGTTGAGTTATCAGGCATCCGTAGTTCAGACCTCGATTGAAAACATGAGCGCATCGCTCAGCGTAGTGCGGGATACCAATTTCGCGCTGGAGACAACCAACCTGAGTGTTGCAAAAATTCTCCAGCAGGTTGGCACGGCGATGGTGGCGCACGCAAATTCAACACCAGGATTGGTGTTGAATTTGCTGAGATAATTGCGGTCGACAAATTCAGCGATAAAAAAGCGCGCATTGCAAAATGCCCGTTTTAATTCTCGTTATTGCACTGCGCCTTTTTTCTGGTCTGCTGCTCCTGGATCCTGGTGTTCCATATAAGCTTTTCCTGACAGCTCGTCCGCTTTTTGAAGATATGACCTGGTGCTAATCGGTGTCGGGCGTTACGTAAATTGTGGCAGCGCTATCAAACGCTAGCGTCGTGTTGGCATTAGTATTGTCCAGTAGCGTCGCAACTACGTCACCAACGAACGCCAGCCGCGTGCTGTTAACCATAGCCGAAGCATTCGCCAACACGGATACACCCGTCACGCTCCCGGTGCAGCTAAGCGAGCCACTGGACGCCAGGCTACGATCAACCAAATTGACACAGCCGTCATATTCATCAGCAGCACTGGCAAGTATGTTGCTCGTAAAACTAAACGCCAGCACGCCTGTACACGTTCCTCCTGTAGAACAAGTCTTTAAAGAAGCGGGTTGTGCCGCGGCAGTATATTGGGTGTACCCTACCGATGGGCCGGTTCCACCGGAAGCATCGCCTGGGCTGCCATTGTTGGAAATGAGATAAGCAACATTATTCGCTTCATCGATATAGACACGATGCAGTTCAAAATCACATTGCCACATACCATTCGCATAGCAGCTGTCCGAGCTCGATACATTAGAACCAATGCTGATATATTCGAACGCCGTTGTACCGGCACCGGGTGTATTAATGCCAGTAATATGCGCGATAGCACGATCAACCGCATAACGTCCATGGGGACGCTGATCCTCGATCGTCATGACATTTAAGTTGCCGCCGGTTGCATCCAGTTTTAACCAAACGGTATTGCTCATGCCTGGTATGCTCAGCATTTTCGTATAGTTGGTAGAAGTGACCGCCGTCACCACTATGCTCAATGTTTGTCCCGCATCACTGGGCGAGACACCACACCCGCCAGCGGAAAACGATTGATAGATGGTGCTGGTAACATCACCAGGCAAAACAACGGTTAGCGTTCCCGCGACCGGAAGTCCATCTGTATCGATTTGAGCTGGTGGTACTAAATAACCCATCGCGCAGATCGTTGTCAGCGCACTGTCCAATCGTCCAAAAATCGTTGTTGACGCACCATTACTATTTTGGAAATCGGGATTCAGCGCTTGTCCCATAAAGTTCTTTAACGACTCATTACAGGGAACGGTAATCGTGCCGTTGGTGCAATTGTTGCTCGTGCCAACTTGTGTGAATCCCCCGCCTGTGTACAGATTGACCATGGAAAAATCGGTACTCAATGGTGGGCTGCCATTTTCTGGATCCCAGATCACCGACAGGCCTAAATCAGCTGCGATGGCGTCGTTATAAACGCTGAAATTTTTCGGAAAAAAATGCCGTAAAGAGTTCTTGAAATTGAAGGCCGTTACAACGCTAGCACTATTAAAATGCGGCGCTTCTTGAGTCAGGTTGGTCTGCAATGAAGATGTCGCCGCCGTAAATGTAACGGGTGTCGCTGTGCCGCTTGAAGATTCTGATCCGTTGTTATAGGGACTGCCGCTATGGCAGGCGCATAACAATAAACTAAAAGTGAAAGAAATGAAAAAACCAGGCGACGTGGAATAGGTACGTACGTGCGATTGATAAGACTTAAACATGATTCGCTCCTTCAACTAGTGAGTAGTCGTCGAACTAGTCTAGGTTGGGGGCAGACGCTATTCAAGGAGTGGTGTGAGCTATGCCAAAAGTCAAATTTCTCTATTCAAATCTCTTTTCTCAACAACCATAGCTAAGTGTTCTCTCAGACTTCCGGGTCGATTCCGTTGATTTCCTGGAGTTTGTGCAGACTGCGACGACGAGATACGAGTTGTGTAAGAAAAGTTCAGGGTCGTAGGTCACGATGGAATTGGATTACAATCTGCCGGGTTGCGGCACTTTCCGGACGGTCGTTTGTGAGGCCAGTTGGTCACAACGCACTTAAGATCTACTAGGCAAAATGGGAAGGAGAACTAATGTCGTTCATGCCTGAGTCAAACGCTCTTCAAGGGCCGCCATATGGCTTGTTGATTGTTGGTGTCATATTTCTATTTGTTGGAGTCGCTTCGAACTTGACGGGACAAACTCTTGGGCGCTCACGCATAGTCTATAAATACGAAGAACCGCGCGAGTTTTGGCAAACTGTAGCTGTGCTTTATATTTGCGGTGTTTTTTTAGTTGGGGACTTCTTATATAGGATTCACGATTTTTGAAACTGAACAGTATCGGCACGTCGCTGACATTTGGATGTCAGTAGTAAATTCTAGCAATTAGTACTATTCATGATGGTTTGCGATAAAGCGAAATCCCACTTCGATAATATTAATTATGGAATTTGCCGCTAATACACAGGAATTTGAACATTTGAGATCAACAGGTTAATCATCTATGAAATCAATTTTTCCAGCTTCGCTATGCCTACTGGTGTTCGCCCCATTTAATGCGGCGATAGCGCAAGATAATCGAACTGGAACGACTGCAAATAGCGGGAATACCTACCAGAATCAAGCTTCAAATAATCGGGAATCCCCATTTTTTTTCACGCCTGACGATATGCAAGACAAGTTGATGCAGGTACTAAAAATGCCAGCTAAAGAATTATCCAAAGAGACAGTGGAAGCTATTTTTGGCATAAAAATGGTCGATCCTGGCGGAGTGGGACCTGAAACGCTCCATGAAGAGTCCACCCGTTACGGAAAAAGAACTAGATGGTACAAGTCTTACAAACAAGTAGGAGTCGATTGGTCGTTTTCGTTGGGATTGACCACTGACTCAAACGGCGCAATTTTTGGTTTTAGGTGGGGGAATCTAAGTAAACCACACAGACCATTTTCCCTTCCAATGTGCATTGATTTGCAAAAAATTTCGGAGGCCATTGAACACACAAATATGGGGTGGGAATTGTCCCCTGGTGCGCATGGAACCCGCCACGCTAATGTCAGCTTGCTGTTTACCAGGAGTGCAAACCGTTTTGATACTGTGAATGTTGAGTATTTGGGTGACGCAAATTGCATGTCCTCCTTCCATTTTGTTATTAATACACCAGGGCGCTAGTCAACTGGCTGCAATCTGGGTTGCGCCACCATAGAACAGAAAAATTGCTATTTTTATTTTTTTGATTTATTGATTATCGACAGATACATCAATGTGCTTTTCGATAGCGATTCAATGAAAACGTCCGTTATGACGCGCATCGAATATTGACCATCTAAATCCTGGTAGCACATTAGTAGATTTGTATTCGCACTTTTTCGTTTTCAATATTTTGATTTCTGTGATTTGAACTTTTCAGGCTTAACAAATTTCAACTTGGATGAAACCATTTCATATCTGGCTTTCCCTCTTTTGGATCGCGATCTCAGCAAATGCCGCTGCAAATGAGATCGATTGCAGCGCTTCTTCGCATGAGCTTGCGAATATGGTGAAAGATGATCAAGAGTACCGGGAAGAACTTGGTACAGTACTTGCCAAATCCGACCCGAGCGCACCGAGTCCGGAATTAATAGCGGTGGTCGAAAAAGTCGGAAAACTTGACACCGCTAATACTGAGAAATTGAAGGAAATTTTAAATGCTTGTAGTTGGCCAACAGAAGCTGAGGCTAGCCACGACGCGTGGCTGCTAACCCAACATGCCGATAAGGATTTGGCGTTTCAAAAGAAAGCTCTGCCGCAATTGAAACTGGCAATCGAGAAAGGATCTGCATCAGCGAAAGATTATGCATACCTTGCCGATCGAGTCGCGATCGCCGAAGGAAAGCAACAGCTATATGGTACGCAATTCGACCAACCAGCACCGTGTACCTTAGTGATGAAACCAGTTGATAGTCTAGAAGCGGTTGAGTTGAGACGACATGAATTAAGGATGGAAACGCTAAAGGAGTATGAGGCGAGTGAGCGCCAGATGCTTGTTCGGCAAGGGTGCCAAAGTGCGGTGATTAGATAAGTACAATGCCTCGACTATAACTATCATTTTGAGCTGGCGATTCAGCGTCGGGTTCGGGGAGCTCCATCTGTCTCGTCGGAGCACAAACGAGTCATTCGCCTGATAGCCCAATTGTTTAATTTTTTGAGAACTGAATTCGGAAAACAATATGAGTATCACAACTCCAAATTTCGAAGGATTCGGATTGCCAATTTTCACGGTGTCCCCAAACGGTGAAGAGAACGCCGCAATTAGTGCAATTCTGAATAAGGCCAGATACGTTTACGATTGGCATAAAGAGGGAATTTGGAAAACCGAGTACAAGGATGGATTCGCTAGACTTCTGATGCCATATCTGCAAACCATCCAACCAAGTTATACGGCCAAAAAAATCCTTGGAATCGAAGGCGACGATGTTTTCCTGGTTGTGCGCGAATTGGGATTTGCGAATCTATCAATCGGTGCAGTTGGGCTCGCAAGCATTTATTTCAACGAGTGGACACTCGCAGGCGCACTTTCCGGTGGGTTGTTTTATGGATTTGCTGGAATTAGTCACGTGCCACATAAAAAGCGGAACACATTGCAAAATGTAGCCATGGTTACCGACCTGTTAGCCGCAACGCTACTATTGAGCGTTTTTATGTTGACGATGTTGGCGCGATAAGTCAGGGTGTAATTCAATCCTTGCAAATCACGGCGATACGAAGATGAGCAGCCAGTCAGTTTGTTTTGGTGACAGCTCGATACTGGAACAAAGCGGAAATTGGCACTACCAATCAATCTGATTACACGTTAACAAAATACTCCGTTCCAAACTGAGTGAATAAACTTCAAAATCTGTCATTTATTTAAGCCAATTAATTTTCAATAAGATGTCTTTCCATCTCGCCAATCTCTTCGCGCAACCACGCGTCAAATAATTTAGCTTTAAGCGGCCGTTCTTCTTCAACGCGATACAAAACACGATAGCAATATTGTGATGTCAGGCGTTTGGACGACGCAATTTTCAATGCTCCCTTTCTTATATCTTCATATGCAATTGAGTATGGTGCAAGCGCAACACCGTGTGCAGCCACTGTAGCCTGCACAAGCAATCCGGAATGACTGTAGCCACGTGAAAAATCGTAATGTGCGTCAGGAATTCGGTTTTCCTTGAGCAAGCGCAACCAGTTTTCAGGAGTGCCTTCAAACAGTAGCGGAAATTTGAGTAATGAGATCAGTGGTTGAGTAGTTGATTTTTTTTTGTTCACCGCCTTCTTCAGCAATGCTGGGCTGTATACAACGACTAATTTTTCACGGAACAACGTAGCTTCATCGGCATTGTCCTGGATTCTGCTATAGCGTATCGCCACATCACAAGACGAATCGATTAAATTGACCAAGGCATCATTAGAATCTATATGAATGTCTAGTTCAGGATGGCGTTCAATGAAGCGATGCAATCGTGGTGTCAGCCATTTCATCGCAAACGAGTGTGTCGTAGAGATGCGTAAGACACACTCGTCATTTGTAGTTTGCAGTGCCGCCACCTTCGCATTCAGCTCGCGCAAATGTTTGGCAACGGCGCTTGCTAATTCCTGGCCTTTTTCGGTAATGACTAACTGACGCGTTTGTCGAATGAAAAGTGCAAAACCAAGCGTTTGTTCCAATTGCTTGATTTGCTGACTTATCGCTGCCGGTGTCTTGTTGAGTTCACGTGCGGCCAACTTGAAGCTGCACCAGCGCGCAGCACATTCAAAATCAATCAGGCCGGATAAACTGCGTAAAGGTTTGCTCATGATGAATTAGATAATCTTTCTTATTGAGTGAAAATTTATCGTTTGTTTTGCTTAAAATGTCAATGGATAATCACCGAAATTGTAAATAGAGGTGGTTTATGAGTAAGAATATATTGATTGTCGGCGGAACGCGATTTTTCGGCAAGGTATTGGTTCAGAAGCTTTTGGATGCAGGGAATCAGGTGACAATTGCTACACGTGGACAAATGAAAGATAGCTTTGGCGACAGCGTGCAGCGTATCAAAGTGGATCGCAAAAATGAGGCGTCCATGCTGGAAGCTTTTGCGGGAATAAGTGGCTTTGATATCGTGTATGACCAAATGTGTTACACACCACTTGACGCGGCAATCTCGGTGAAAACGTTCGCAGGTAAAGTTGGGCGCTACGTGATGTCGTCCACTATTGAAGTCTATGACCACTTGTATGGCAATGTTGGTCGCCCGTACCGGGAAGCCGATCTGGATTTGAATAGCGTGGCAATCAACATGATACATCCTTGGGATAACCCTGAACTGGCGGAGCAGCATTACGGATTGGGGAAACGACAGGCCGAAGCTTATTTCTATCAGGATGGTAGTCTGCCTGTGGTTAGCGCGCGTATCGCTCATGTACTGGCAGGGCCAGAGGATTTTACAGGGCGATTGGCGGCATATGTGCGGCGTGTTTATCAAGACGACGAAGTGTTTTATTCCAGCGAACCAGGGAAAAGTTCATTTACCAACCCAGAAGCAATTTCTGATTTTTTGTGCTGGACAGGCAGGGAAACTTTTCTCGGTCCCATTAATAGCCCCTGCGTTGATGAGTTGAGCGCGTTGGATATTTACAGGGAAGTAGGGAAATTAATGCACAAGGAAATAGCGCCACAGCCCGTAGCGCACCAAATTAATGCATCGCAATTAAGCCCCTTTGATTATTCACATCCTCATATGATGAACACAAGCAGGGCCCAATCATTGGGCTACAGCTTTAATCATCGAACGGAGTGGCTAGTTGAGCTGATCTCTCAACATATTGTTGTTGAATCAAAAGCCGCACTAGTTTGATAGCGAGACTGAACATGTTTGGTATAGAAAACTTATTGGCCTTCTTGCTCGCGGCAACTCTGGTTATATTAATTCCAGGTCCAGCTACCTTTTTCGTCATGGGAAAAGCGCATTTGACATTTTCCCATGGAGCCTTTGCAACTTTAGGTATCATAATCGGCGACGTGGCGCTTATCACGGTGTCGGGTTTAGGCTTCGCTTCACTTATGACGAAATTTCCTCTCTTATTGATCTCGGTAAAATTGGGCGGAGCAATCTATGTACTTTATCTTGGCTTGGTGTTGTTGAACTCAAGTTCAAAAAATGAACCTGGAATTAATGCAATTGACCGCGCGCGCGATCAGAGGTATCAGACTTTTGTGAAAGGCATATTAATCACACTGACAAATCCCAAGCCTATCCTGTTTTTTTCGGCATTCTTCCCGATGTTTATTATGGAGGGAACAAAATCCGCGGTGCAAAGCTTCTACATACTTGGCATGTATTTCGAATTTCTCAATTTGAGCTATTTCTGCATTTTGATTTTAATCGTGACTCAATTGCAGCAATTGCCATTATTCAATCGATTTATGCAGGGCGGATTCAAATCTGTTAGCGGAGTGGGCTTACTGTGTTGCGGTGTTTTTATTCTTGTGACTTCTTTTGGGTAATAGCTCAGGCAACTCAAAAATATAATCCCCTTGAGCGGCAGGAAAGTAGAAGCTCGAGCGTCGCTTGGGAATAGGCGCTGGCGACATCACAATCGACGCAAGGGGTGAGGATGAAGCGGGCGATGACAAGTTCCGGACCATCGATTTTTCAGCAGAGTGTAACTCGCTTCTTGTATATTCTGAGGTGAGGCATGAATTTGAGCTCTTGAATCTGCAAAATAGAATCAAGCATCCTGGTGAATCGCCGATTGGATTAAGCATTCCAACAATTGGACTTTTATTTGCTCGGATTTTGAGCGATGGTCATAGCGTAGTCGGGTTGAGCGCGTCCGGGACGGTGAGAGTTTACGACCCGTCAATTGACCTCCAAGCCGGAAAAATCCGTCGTCTTGAC
>Ga0206857_1026_pt1 | contig 40911 bp, 39 predicted proteins | sample Alteio_BWOrgCont_49_FD_152865 | JGI IMG/M metagenome (GOLD analysis project Ga0206857, IMG submission 152865) | Enriched cells from forest soil in Barre Woods Harvard Forest LTER site, Petersham, Massachusetts, United States -... | ecosystem: Environmental > Terrestrial > Soil > Temperate forest >...
GCATTTAGAACCAGAAATTCCTCTGGAGTGGGACAAAGATTTAACATTTTTTACGAGAATGAATATAGGAGCGCACGCGACCGCATTTGCCCAACCAGAAACTATTGACCAATTGCAGGAAATTCTAAGATTTACTCATCAGCACCATGTTCCAGTGTATTTTCTTGGAAGAGGGACACATGTGTTGATAAAACCCTATGTCCCGGGACTGGTTATTTCTTTGAATCATTTCAAGAAATATACCGTGGACGAAGAAACCGGCGTCATCAAAGCTCAAGCGGGAGTCCCTTTGATAGAAATCGCAAGAAAAGTCCGAGAGCAGGGTCTATCTGGTCTTGAATTTGCTTTTAGTATTCCTGGTACAGTGGCAGGAAGCATTGTAACAGCAGCATCATATCCTTTGTGGCACTATCAGGAAGAGCTTTCAACAGCTAAACTAACAGATGTCACAGACAAGATCGCTGATGTCGTGGCCAGTGTTTCAGTGATTTATCCAGATGGAACTATTTCTGAATTTTCCAAAGAGCAATGTGAATTTGGTTATCGGACAAGTATTTTTGACACGCAAGATGTCTATATTATTGGCGCCACTTTCCATCTAAGGCATAGAGATCGGGCTGAAATTGATCATATTATAGGTATTATGAAAGATGCCAGAAGGGCTGCTGCGAAGTCAAAAACTGACGGAATAACAAATTCTCTTCGAAGTCTTGGCAGGGCATTTAAAAATGAAGATCCGAGCTATGGAGGTCCTAAGGCGGCAGATCTTATAAAGTTGTCTGGGGCGTATCTTTATGAAGAAGGGGATATTGGGCAATTACCGAATATGCCTGGAGTATTTTATAATAAGAATCGAGGCACAGCAGAGCAATATGGGCGTTTAGTAGAACGGGTAGAAAGCAGAGTACTAGAAGTTACTGGCATCAGGCTTAAACGGGACATTAAGACTATACCTGAAGATTTTGCCATGACGCAAGCAGATGACAGGGCGGTAGCAGGAGATGAGGCGATGAAGGTATCAGGAGATGGTCCTAGGAGTGCTCAAAGGGGTGGTATTGATTTGACCCCTGCCCATATGAATTTGCAGATTAAAAATGAGATTGCTTCGTCGCCTTCGGCTTCTCGCAATGACACGCTGGAGGGGATTAAGTTTCACCTAGACCCAGCTCAGTTGGCCCAATTACAAAATGCCGCTGGGTTTTGTGCCGGTGATTATCAATATTCGGCCATTAAGAGATTTGCGGGCATTTTTGGGAGCGAGTGTCCTGGATTCCCGATAAAAACATTCGGGAATGACAAAACTGATTACGCGGAGTAAAATGCATTTGTATGGTTTTTTATGAGGATATTTTAGTCGCTTTCCACAAGCAAAAGGTCAAATATATCATCGTTGGCGGTGTGGCCATTAATCTGCACGGATTTATAAGAAATACCGCGGACATGGACATTCTTGTTGAGATGAGTGATGAAAACCTTAGGAAGATTGTGAGTATTCTCAAGAAAAAGGGTTATCATGTCAAACAACCGGTAGATCCTATAGGGATAGCTGATAAGCGGATAAGGCATGACTGGATCCATAACAAAAACATGAAGGCGTTTAATTTTTATAAAGAAGATGAGCTTAAAGAAGTGGACATTATCATTGAATCGCCGGTTTCTTATCAAGAAGCTAAAAAGAACGCTTTAGAGCTAAAAATAGATGATATAAAAATATCAGTTATCTCCATTAAAGATTTAATTAAAATGAAAGCTTATGCCGGACGCGATCAAGACCAGAAAGACATTGAACAGTTAAAAAGGATCAAGAAGCTATGAAATCTACAATCGATTTTGGGTGGGATAATGACGAAGAAGAGCAGTTGCGCCGTTGGGTAAAGCTATCTGCCAAAAAGAAATTAGAGTGGCTTCATGAGATGCATGCATTTACGCTCAAAGCTTGGACCAAGAAGCAAAAAGAGAATTTCTGGAAATCAAGGCAGCAATCCGCATTTGAATAGAACGCTATAGCCCTTCCATTTCCTGCTTTCCTGTGTTAAAATTCTTGCTCGCTTATGAGCATTGCTAATAAAATTATTAATTTACCTGCATTATTAAAGAAATTACCTGCCCTGCGCCGGAAAGGCCAAACAATTGCCTTTACTAACGGCTGTTTTGATCTCATGCACATCGGCCATGTGAAATATTTGGAAGAAGCAGGCCGTGGAAACCGCATTTTGATCGTTGGCCTTAATTCAGACAGCTCGGTTGGCCAGATCAAAGGCCCAAATCGTCCTATTGTTCATCAAAAATCCCGTGCAGCGGTGCTAGCTGCCTTGGAAAGTGTGGATTTTGTGGTGATTTTCAATGAAGATACTCCTTATAAGATTATTTCTAAAATTAAACCTGATATTTTGATCAAGGGTGCTGATTATAAAGGCAAGCCTGTGATCGGCGAGGATTTGGTGGGCAAGGTGGAGCTGGTTAAATATGTTCCAGGATTTTCAACCACCAATATTATTGAAAAGATAAAAAGAGATTGCTTCGTCGCAGAAAGCGCTCCTCGCAATGACAAATAAAAGTTTATATCGGATCTTGGATGCTAACTTTAATCGTGCCAAGGAAGGCTTACGGGTTTGTGAAGATTTGTGCCGATATGTTTGGGACCAAAGGACTTTGACGCGTGCTTTAAAAGATTGCCGGCATGAGTTGACAGAAATTATTGCCCAATTAGATATCCAAAAAGCTCTTGCCGCCCGACATATCCAAGGAGATGTGGGAAAATCAACCTCAGTCACCGAATCCCGACGGAAAGATATAAAGGCCGTGTTCTGGGCCAATGCCCAACGTGTTAAGGAATCTTTAAGAGTTCTTGAAGAAGTGGTTAAATTGATCGATCCAAAAGTCGCCTTGCGGCTCAAAGATTTGCGGTATAAATTCTATGCGCTTGAGCAAAAAGCTATTGGCATCAGCTAAGTTATATCTGATCCTCGATGCGCAAGTATTGGATTATAGTGCTTTATTGCAGGTGCTAAAAGATTCTGTACGTTCGGGCATTGATATAGTACAATTACGGGACAAAAATGGAAGTGCAAAAGAGATTTTAAGTTTTACGCGGCACGCATTAAAGATCACAAAGCACAAAATACCGTTCATTGTCAATGACCGCGCTGATTTAGCAGTTTTGTCTGGTGCAGATGGTTTGCATGTAGGCCAGGACGATTTAGATTATAAACAGGCCCGTAAAATCATGGGGCATGACAAAATTATTGGAGTTTCCTGCCAAAATTTAAAGCATGCCTTAAAAGCGCAGGCTGATGGGGCAGATTATATCGGTTTTGGATCTATATTTAAGACCAAGACCAAGCCAGAACGCCAGGAAATGGAACTGGGACTTTTAAAGGAAGTGATTAAAAGGGTTAAAATCCCGGTATTTCCTATTGGTGGGATCAGTCGAAAGAATATAGATCAATTACTTCCGCTTGGAGTTGAGCGGATCGCGGTTTGTAGGGATATTTTATTGGCGAAGGATGTGGGTAGGGCGGTCTTGAGTTTCAAAAGAGCTTTAGAAAATGTGCGGAGATAATTTAGTGGTAGAATTTCAGCTTCCCAAGCTGAGTGTACGGGTTCGATTCCCGTTCTCCGCTCCAAGATAGAGGATACGGTGCATCAACGCACGAATGTAAAAATTTTGTTCTTTGGTTTGGGTTTGATCTTTTTGGGCGGTTGTGCCAGCACGGAATATCATCCGATGCCCACACCAGAGAGTGAAGCGGCAAGTGCTCAGGCCACTTCAAGTCAAAAAATTGGAGTGTACCATAAGGTTGTAGCGGGACAGACGCTTTGGCAAATTGCACAGATTTATGGGGTCAATATCCAGGATATTATCAGCAGTAATAATATCCCCAATGGTACAAGCTTGGAAGTTGGCCAATTGCTTTTTATACCGGGTGCCACTGAAGTTAAGAATGCCGCTGAACCTCAAGAGGACAACAATAAAGGCCAATTCATTTGGCCGCTTCATGGCAAGGTTGTGGTTTATTTTGATGACCCCATCGGTGCTGCCACTCTAAGCCATGGCATTGAAATCCAAGGCCAGCCGGGAGATACGGTGAAGGCCGCCCGTGAAGGGGATGTGGTATTGGCTGATTATATGAGCGGCTACGGTCAAACCGTGATGATTGACCATAAGGATGGTTTTATTTCCGTTTACGCACGCAATGCCAGGCTTTTGGTTAAACTAGGCGATCATGTTTTTAAAGGGGACCCCATTGCTGAAGTGGGGGCATTGGGCGGTAGGGTCGTTGAACATTTTGAAATTCGCCGAGGAAGTCAGGCGATGAATCCTTTGTATTATTTGCCATGAATTTAATCGATTTTGACCATAATTTTTATGGACGTCGCGGCGTTTTAGATATTCTAAAAAAACGCGTGATGGGACTAAAAGAAGGCTACCGCCAGAATGTAGCGCTTTTAGGCAACCGCTATATTGGTAAAACCGCACTTTTGCAGCGGCTGATGATCCAGATGGAAGAGGATGATGTCTTTTTCCTTTATTTAAATTTAGAAAACCGCGATTTCGATTTTTTTGCCAGCCAGTTTACCAAAAGCCTGCTGTACAATTACCTAAAGAAAGAAAATTTACCATTACAGGAAGATTTGAAACTTATCTGTGCCGAGGCCCGCAACCGGCTTCCCCGCACTGTATTTCTCGTTACAGCCATTGATGATTTGACGTCCCAAGGCAAGCACCTTGAGGCCTATCACATGATTTTGTCCTTACCGGAAATTTTTACACAGGAAACCGGACGGTCAGTGGTGTTGATCCTAGATGAGTTTAATTATTTGGAAGATTTCAATATTCCTGAAGTATTCGCTGAATTGGGCAAGCGCATCATGACCCAAAAAAACTGTCTGTATATTGTGGCCAGCTCCGCACCCCAGCAGAGCCAGACCATTCTTTCTGAAAAACTTTCCCTTTTGTTCGGTAATTTTGAAACGATTTCCCTGGAAGCTTTTAATTTTAATGAAGCCCAGGGCCTGATTGATCATAATCTCGACGGCGTTAAGATCGGTTTGCATTTAAAGAACTTTTTGGCTGATTTTACGGGCGGCCATCCGTTGTATATCAATCTTTTGTGCCAGGAGCTGATTTGCCTGAGCGGTGTGCATGGGCAGGATGAAATTTATGCGCCGATTGTGACCCAAACAATTGAAAATGTGATTTTTAATCCCTGGGGCGTGATCAGCCGGCATTTTGAGTTGCAAATCAATGCCTTGGTTAATGGGAAATGCGCTTCTGCCACCATGGCGGTGTTGGGGGCCCTAGCTGAAGGCAAACATAAGGTCAGTGATTTGTCAGAAATTTTAAAATTTAAAGCCTCTCAAATCACTAGCCGTCTTGGGGCCTTGCAAGAGGCCAATATTATTGAGCGCAATGGCAATTATTATCATATCAAGGACAAGCTTTTCGGCTATTGGATCAAGTATGTTTATCAGCGACGCATGCGTGTGATTGATCTAGAGCTTGGCCGTTCGCGTAAACAGTTCAAAGAAGAAATTACCCGCGCGCTTAATGATTTTGGTCTGGTTGCGCGTAAAGACCTATCCACCCGTATTGCAGATCTCATGCATAAATTTGACAATGAGTCCTTTGTGCTTTGCGGGCGTCGGTATAAACTGACCACCTTTAGTGATATCAAGCCCTTAAAGTTACGTGTCAACGCAGGTAATTATGTGGATGCCATTCAGGCCCAAGGCTTGGAGGGCACATGGCTTATTGTCCTTAAAAAAGATTTGATTCACGATACTGATTTAAGCGGTATTTTAGAAGAGATTAAAAAGCTTGAGCCTAAGCCCAGCCGCAGTGTCATTGTCTCCTTAAGCGGTTTAGAAGAGAATGCCAAGGTGCGTGCCCTGCAGGAAAAGCTTTGGATATGGGATGAAGACCAGCTGAATCGCTTGATGCATTTATTTGATGAGCCTATAATAGTCAGATGATCATTGGTGTCCTTTCAGATACGCACTCCTTAAACATACCCGTTTCGGTATTAGAACGTTTTAAAACCGTTGATTTAATCATTCATGCCGGTGATATTTGTGATTTGGGCACCTTAAAATTATTGAGTAAAATAAAGCCGACCAAGTCCGTGCAAGGCAATATGGATGAGGCCCCGGTCAAAAAACTGCTTCCGATCAAGGAAGTTTTGGTTTGCGATCAAGTCAAGATCGGTATTACCCATGGCCATATCGGTGATTTCCGGGAAGCATTAAAAAATGCCACGGCCACCTTTAAAGATGATAAGATGGATGTGGTGATTTTTGGGCATTCGCACCAGGCTTTCAATGAACGAATCGGCAATACACTTTATTTTAATCCCGGAAGTCCCAACGATTGTATCCGAGCTAATTTTTTTTCGTATGGCATGATCAGCATTGAGGCGGGTCGGCTTAAGGCAGAGATAATCAAGATTTAGCTGTAGTTTGAAAGTTTTTTCATGAATCGACTTTGGGCGCCTTGGCGTGAAAGTTATATAACGAAACTTGATCAAAAGCCAAAAAAGTGTGTATTTTGTCGAATATTGGCTGATGCGCCCCGTGATCGTGAACATTTGATTTTTATCCGAAAGCCGCATACCTTTGCGGTTTTAAATCTTTATCCCTACAGCAATGGCCATTGCTTGATCCTTCCTAACCGGCATGTTGGTGATATCAGTAAATTGCCCCAGCCAGAATACATTGAATTAATGGAGCTTTTAAAAGAAACTAAAGATCTTATCGAAGAGGTTTTTTCTCCGCACGGGTTTAATGTGGGGATTAATTTAGGTCGCGTGGCTGGTGCTGGTATTCCGGGGCATGTGCATATTCATCTGGTCCCCCGATGGAAAGGGGACCATAATTTTATGCCGATCACAGCTGAAACCAGGGTGATTTCACAATCCTTAACAGTTATTTATAAGAAATTAAGCGATGCGTACAAGAAAAGAAATAGAAGAACTCGAAAATAATATCTTGGCGCCCTATGCCATGAAATCAAAAGATGCAGGTGCTCGTCAATACGATGAGCCCCAGCACGATTGGCGCACGGCGTACCAGCGTGACCGCGACCGCATTGTGCATTCAGAGGCTTTCCGCAAACTCGAATATAAAACCCAAGTGTTTGTGATCTTCGAAGGAGATTATTATCGTACTCGCTTGACCCATACCATTGAAGTCGCCCAATTGGCCCGTACCTTAGGGAGAAATCTGCGCCTGAATGAAGATTTGATTGAGGCTGTTGCCCTGGCGCATGATCTTGGGCATCCGCCCTTTGGCCATGCGGGTGAAGATGCGCTCAACGAGATTGTCAAAGAAGCTAATATTGAATTCAACCATAATTTCCGCAGCTATGAGATTGTGGCCAAACTAGAAAAGAAATACCCGCAGTTTGATGGCCTTAATTTGACCCGCGAGGTGATTGTAGGCATTTTAAAACATCAAACTGTTTTTGACATGCCTGGGACGGTGATCCCCAAGGAATACCGTGATGAAGGGCCCACCGTAGAGGCCCAGATTGTGGACATTGCTGATTCACTGGCGTATTTAAACCATGATATTGACGACGGGATAACCTCTGGCTGCATCGTGGAAGAAGATTTGATGGAAAGTGCGCTTTGGCAAAAAGCAGTGACCAAAATTGGAGGGGACGCGCAGAAGAAAAACCCTGACATGTTCCGTTATCAAGTGGTCAAGGAATTGATTGACCGCCAAGTCAAAGATCTTTTGCAGGCCACCTATGAAAATTTGGTGAAGCTCCGATTTAAATCTGCGCAAGATGTTAAAAAGCATAAAGGATATATTGTTTGTTTTAGCAAATCCATGCACCAGGAACGGGAACATTTGCAGCAGTTGTTGAATGAAAAATTTTATCATCACTGGCGAGTGGAACGTATGACCACCAAGGCCAAGAGGGTGATCCGCGAACTTTTTGATGTGTATATAAAAAATCCCAAACAGTTGCCGTATTCGATTTATCCCAGAGATAAGAAATTTTCTAAGGCAGAAAAATATGCTATCATCTGTAACTACTTGGCCTCCATGACAGACCGCTTTGCGCTGGATGAACAAAAGAGGCTTTTCGAGTTCAATAGTTATGTCTGAAAGACAAGTCACTCCATCCAAACGTTACCATTTAGTGCTTTCTGCGGTGCACATGGTGTACCGTTTGGTCAACTCCACCTATACCGTCAAAGAACTGACCCTGCGCTTAACGCGCCTGTTGTGCCAATTTATTCGTGCTTCATCAGCCAGTGTTTATCTGGTGCATCCGTCTAAGAAAAATGTAATTGTGTGTGCTAGCTTTGATAATCAAATCAATATTTGGCGTGATAAGCCGCAAGAACTGAAAGACGTTGGTGAGGATGTGCTGACGGTGACTAAGGGGGCATCTGTTTTAAAAGAACATACGATCGGATTGCCGTTAGTTGCTGATGATTATTTGGGTGCCATCTTTATCCGCCGGGAGAGCCATGAAGAGCCTTTTAGTGATTTTGAATATGAGATGCTTTCAGTATTTGCGGAGCAGGTGGTGACAGCGCTTAAAAATTTACAACTCCATCAAGAGCATGAAAAAATTATTTTAGGCAGCATTGCCTCGTTTGGTAATTTGCTCAAAAAACAACTCTTTGCCAATCTCACTCATCCACCAGCTTACATGGAAATTGTTAAAATGATAGGGATTGCTTTGAAGGTCAACACCGACGGGATCAAACAATTGGAATATGCAAGCCTTCTGCATGATATCGGAATTATTGATGTGCCTTATGAGATTTTATCTAAGCGGGGCCGCTTGTCGCCGCAGGAATTTAATTTGATCCGCCAGCATACTCAGCAGAGTGTGGCATTGATTTCTCCCGTCGAGTTCTTAAAGCCCGTATTGCCTCTGATCCTTCATCATCACGAAAAATACGACGGGAGCGGTTATCCGTCGGGGTTAAAGAAAGAGCAAATCCCCCTCGGTGCCCGGGTCCTTTCTGTGGTGGATGCTTTTGAAGCGATGGTGCGTGAAAGGCCTTATCGCCCGTCGCTGTCAATCGATGAGGCGTTAGTTGAGTTGGCCCAATTTCGTGGCACCCAGTTCGATCCCAAGATTGTCGACGTATTCGTGAAATTATCTTCCCAAAAAAAATTCAGAAAACTCTTGTCTTTGCTCAAGACCTAGACCTATAATGACTTTCAATAAGGCAGGAGTGTATGTTTTTAATCATTGCTCCCGAGAATGGTTTAATCGGGAGTCGGGATTTATAAATTTTAGATTATAATTTTATTATTTTAATGGACTTATAAATATGAATATTAATTATAAGCAGCCCCAGTTTGAACTTTTTCCAGCCAATTCCGCAACCTTAGAAGATATTAACAAGCCCAAGTTCCTTTTAGCCAATTTGACCCTGTCCCTAGAAAGTCTTGTCATTTTTACGATTTTGGGTATAATGGTGGCACTTTTCTCCTTCTCGTTAGGGGTGGAGCGTGGCAAGCATTTAGCGGCCCAAACCTTGGATGAGCGTGTTTCAGCTGTCTGGGGTGCCCGCAATATGGCGGTAGCTGCGGCTGCGACGCCGGTAAGTCAGGCGGCTCCGATGCTTGAAAGAACGGTGGTGGTTGAACAAAAGCCGGTCCATAGTTTTTCCTTTGGATTTGGTACACGTTACACCCTTCAAGGCGCCACCTACGGGAATGAAGAGTATGCCCGTCAAGATGCATTGGTCCTGAAGGCGCGTGGATTTCAAAGTTTTTTAATTAAGAGCGGCAAGTACTGGCTTTTATGCATTGGCAATTTTAACAGCAAAGAAAATGCTGCTGGGTTTTTAAGGAAATTGCCGTCCCAGTTCCGCTCGGCCCAAGTAAGGAGATTTTGATGTCACTGCATTCCTCATTAAAAATCGATAAGGCCTCTGTTACCCAACGTTCGGTGCAGACCCGTATTGAACGCATTAAAGAGTTGATGAAAAAAGGTCTTTGGAAGGAAGAGACAGGTGTGGTTGGCCTGCCTAAGACCAAGATTGTCCGTATCAAGGCCAAGAAGAAGGTTAAGGCTGATGATGCTGCTGCTCCCGCAGCTGCTGAAGGTGCAGCCAAAACTGCAGATGCTGCCAAGACTGCTGCCAAACCGGCTGCAGGCGCGAAGAAATAGGGACGTCTCCCTTGAAAAGATTAGCCTCATTTTGCTCATCGGTAATCCTGATTGCTGCGTCAATGACGCTGGGATTTGCCGATGAGCATTTTCCTTTTTTAGCGGAAGTTTCCCGTGAGTCGGTGAACGTCCGCACGGGCCCTAACACTAATTTCAAAAAAGTCGATGAACTAACCAAAGGTTCCCAGGTGGTGGTTTTAGGCCGTAGCTATGAGTGGCTGAAGGTGCAGCCACCGGACACCATCAAGGAATACATCCGTTCTGATTATTTAAAAACCGAGCAGGGCAATGTGGCCATGGTCACTGGAGATAATGTGAATATCCGTTCTTCGCCCACCAGTGATGCAGAATCTTTAGGTGAGGTTAAAAGGGGAGCGTTGGTAAAAGTTTTAGGGCAGGTGCAGGGTTGGTCAACGTTAAGTCCGGTATCAGGGACTTTCGTATGGATCCACCAGGATTTTTTAAAAGAGATTTCTGATCAGGTGCCGGATTCCATGCTGATTCCAACGGTGCCTGTTCCATCAGAGGTCCCTGTGGTTGCGACACCTGTGCCAACTATCGTTTCAACACCGGTGAGCCCCTGGGTTTCGTTGAGGGGAAAGGTGGTGGCACTGGTTAAGCCATTAAGGAATGATGTGCATTATGAAATCATCCTGGATGACAAGTCAGTTTTTTTACTCCAGGATATCCCGCACATCGATTATTTTTGTGATACCGTGGTGACGATTCAAGGGGCTGTTGTCCCTGACCCGCAGAAAACCTTGATGTACCCTCTCTTGCATATCAATCGAATCAGCCTGGTGCTTTAATTTCTTTATGGACCATTTTAATTGGTTAAATTTTATTTTGATGCTGGTGATTGTTGTGGCACCCTCGATCATCTTGCATGAAATCGCCCATGGCCTTAGCGCATTCTGGTTGGGAGATCCCACAGCCAAAATGCAAGGAAGGCTTACACTTAATCCCATCAAGCATATTGATCCCATCGGTAGCTTGCTTGTTCCGGGCCTGCTTTTTTTGGCCTGGTATTTCAAACTAACGGGTTCGTTGATGCTTTTTGGATGGGCCAAACCTGTTCCGGTCAATTTTAGAAATCTTCGCCCACAGCGTCTGGGAATGGCCTTGGTGGCAGTTGCGGGCCCGTTGACGAATATTGCCCTGGCCTTTATTTTTTCCAGGGCGTATATTTGGCCACCGCTTAGGGCTTATAGTGAGGTCTGTGCTTGGGGTGTTTTGCTTAATTTGACCCTGGCTGTTTTTAACATGGTGCCTTTGCCGCCGCTGGATGGTTCAAGGGTGGTGACCAGCATGTTGCCAATAAAATTAGCCTATTACTATAATCGCCTGGAAGGTTTTGGTATAATCATTATCATTTTGCTTCTAAACCTTGGTATGTTCAGGCTTCTGAGTCCCATCATCGAACAGGTTGGGCTTTGGATTGGAGTGCAGTTATGATTTCTAAAATTTCCGTCAAATTAAAAAATAATCCTTACGATATTATCATTGGGCATAAGATTTTGACCCAGCTTCCCAAGTATTTAGGGCCATTAAAAAGGTACAAGGACGCGGTTGTGATTTCACATCCTATAATTGAGCGGCTTTATGGGGCCCAATTATCTGCTGGTCTTAAAAAGAGTGGATATTCGGTCAAGTTTTTTAATGTCCCCGAGGGGGAAAAAAGCAAAAGTTTTGAGTGTGCCGCTGGGTTACTTGCGAAAATAAGCAGCTATGATGTGAACCGGAATATTTTTATCATTGCTTTAGGCGGTGGTGTGATTGGCGATTTAGCGGGTTTTGTGGCAGCGATTTATAAACGGGGCGTGCCGTATATCCAGGTGCCAACCACTCTGTTAGCCCAAATCGATTCCGCCATTGGCGGCAAAACTGCAGTGGACCTTGAAACTGGTAAGAATTTGGTAGGGGCTTTTTATCAGCCGCGTCTGGTTTTTGCAGATACAAAGGTTTTAACGTCTTTATCCAAGCGCCAGATCTGCAACGGCTTGGCTGAAGCCATCAAATACGGGATTTTAGGTGATCCTGAACTTTTTGATTATATCGAAGCCAATCATCAGAAATTTTTGAAGGGCGAAGATAAGGTTTTGAATTTTATTGTAGGGCGTTGTGCCAAGATCAAGGCTGATATTGTGGCTGCTGATGAGAAAGAAACCAAGGGGCTGCGTACTATTCTTAATTTTGGTCATACCGTCGGCCATGCGGTTGAGGCTGCCAGCCCAGGATATAAATATCATCATGGTGAGGCCGTGGGGCTTGGCATGAGGGTGGCTGCGCGTATTTCTGTTGCGACTGGGCTTTTGTCAAACTCCGTTGAAGCCCGCATTAATCAGGTGATTAGCAAGGTTGGTCTTCCGGAAAAGATTGAGGGAGTGAGCTTGGCTAAAATCTTGGAATTAATGCAGCATGATAAAAAATTTGTCGCGGGCCACAACCGTTTTGTCCTGGCTCATAAAATCGGCAAGGTCTCGGTTGTTTCAGATGTTCCCACCAAGGTTATTACTGACGCTGTTAAGGATTATATGTAATTAAAGTCGTGCCTGTCACGAGTTTAATTCCTGACCCTGATTTTTTCTTCCTGCCCGTTATTTAAGACTGTAATGGAAGTGAGGCCGATTTTGAGGATTTTGACCCCATCGACCTCATCGCCTTCCTGATACACCTGATCATCAATTAATACCAGGTTTTGATTGCCGTTGGACATGACACCATGGACATTGAGCGTCTCTGGTGTGACTGGAGTGCCCACCGGCGGGATAGGAGTTGGGGTCACGGCTGGAACAGTGGCGGCACTTGCAACTGCTGTTGGTATTAGTGCCGGTGTTGTTGGCGCTACTGCTGGCATGGTCGGCGCTGGCGTTGGTGCAGGTGCAGCAGGAGGATTGACAATAATTTTAGCTAAAGGAACTAAATCCCTTTCGTTTTTAAAGCCGAATTCATCTTTGCGAAGAATGTATTTATAAAAAGCATTTTTTAGTGTTGGTTGAAGCTGAGGGAAATAGGTGTTGAGCTGCTTGAAAAAGAAGGCGATGCAAGCAATGCTGATGGCAATGGCACAAAGCATGGCCAAAAAAGATTTTGCATTATTTTGAGAAGAGGGAAGCACTTCAATGGGTTTTTCAGCAGTAGGCACTGAAGCCTCGGGAGGAGCAGAATATATATAGCTGCTGCTAGGCTTGGCGTCAGTCAGAGGGGCCGTGGGTGTTTCATTATTCTTGCCTGAAAGCCCTTGTTGGACTTTTTTAAGTGCGTCGTGAATGATACTCATGGTTATATTGAGCTTCTTTGGCGCTTTCAGCAATGATGGCATGATCAATGATCATGGTTTCTCTGGCAAAACCAGCTAAAAGGGCGCGGTCACAGATGATGTTAATGACGCGGGGAGTGCCTTTTGTAATTTCATAGATAAGATCAATGGCCTGAGTTGTAAATTGTAATTTCGGGGTGGCCCCGGCAATTTTCAGGCGGTGATTAATGTAGAGCGTCACTTCTTCCTTTTGCAAAGGAAGCATATGATAATGCACACTGACCCGCTGTGTCAGCTGGCGCAGGGCAGGGTTCTTCAATTTATCACCGAGTTCAGGCTGTCCCACCAGGATGATCTGCAGAAGCTTTTCTTTTTCTGTCTCAAGATTGGAGAGCAGGCGTATTTGTTCGAGTTGGCGGACATTAAGGCTCTGGGACTCATCAATGATGACCACCACATTATTGCCTTTGGCTGATTCCTCGACCAGGAAAAGAGAGATGGCGCCAACCAAGTCCAGTTTGGTTTTCTTGACATAGGAAATCCCTAGGTCGTTGATGATCATCTGCAAGAGTTGTAAATCGGAAAAATTAGGATTCAGGATAAGGGCGGTTTTGACTGACTTGTCCAGGCGGTTTAAAAGGGTGCGGCAAAGAGTGGTTTTGCCGGTCCCGATTTCACCAGTGACGACCACAATTCCTCGTCGTGAATTGATCCCATAAACTAAATGGCTAAAGGCCTCTTCATGGCGCGATGATGCGAAAAAAAAGTCAGGGTCTGAAGTGGTATTGAAAGGGAGCTCTTTGAACTTATAAAATTCTTTATACATTATGTTGAGTTTATACCACAATTTTGACATAATCAAGGCATGATTGTAAAAACTGAAGGCCTTGTTTTAAAATCATTTGATTTCCGCGAAACCAGCCGTATCGTCACTTTTTTGACCAAGGATAGTGGCAAGGTCAAGGGGGTGCTGAAAGGAATTCGACGGGACCCACGCAAATTTGGCTCCAGTGTGGACAAATTCTCACTTAATGATATTGTCTATTATGAGTACCGCAATAGCGATATTCATTTGGTCAGTCATTGCGATATGAAAGATTTCTTTTCGGGTTTTCGCCAGGACCTAGAGCGCATGACAGCGGCCAGCTATGCTGGTGAGCTTATTGATACCATCATGCCAGTTGAGGAAAAGAACTTTGAGATCTATGAGATTACCAATGCGTTTTTAAAAAGTTTGGAATCGACCCGGGATGTCAGTAAATTGGTGCAGACTTTTCAAATCAAAATTCTTTCCCTTTCTGGTTTCAAGCCTCATTTGGAGACCTGTGTCCGCTGCAGCCAGGAGGTGATGCAAGCGCCGCGTTTTAGCCTGCGCTTGGGCGGGCTGTTATGTGGGGAATGCAAGGACTCGGTCGGTGAGGCGACCCCTATTTCACTTGGTGCAGTCGCTTCAATCATGCATATTCAAAAGAATAATTGGGAAGCGGCGCTTCGTTTGGGCATGGGGCCTATGATCCAAAAAGAATTGAAGTATGTGTTAAATCATTTTTTAGTCTTTCATTTGGAACGTCATCTGCGTTCGACGAGGTTTTTAACATGAGAAGTAAAATTTATCTTTTAGCGATTGTGGCTTTGTTTTCTGGATGTACCTCGACCAAGGCCATTTATAAGAATTATGATAGCCTTGTCAGCCCTGGCAATAGTGTCAATGCAGAACAGGCCAAGATCATTGCCCAGCGCATGCTGATTGATACTGAAGAAAAAGACAGTTACCGCATTTCTTATCCTGATGTCAAGACTGGTGACATGGTCTACAAGTACCCTAATTTTTGGTTTGTGGTTTTTGGCCATAATTTATTTGAGCCCATGACCAATGATGCGATCAATCCGACTTACCGGGATTTATTGCAGACAGAATTCTTGGTTGTGATTGATAAAAAGAACGGCAAAATTGCTTTCTTCGGCGAATGGTACCCGAAACGGGAGAATGATTTTGATTGGGTCTTTGACCTGCACGCCTATAACCGCAAGGATCTGCTGGCCCTTCCGCCGTATAAGCAAGCTAGAGAATTGTTTTAATTCATAAGGTGTTTGTATGACGACTGTTATTTTGTTAATAATCTCGAATATTTTTATGACCATTGCTTGGTATGGGCATCTTAAATTCAGGAGTTCTCCTCTTTGGATTGTTATTCTAGTCAGTTGGCTGATTGCTTTCTTCGAGTATTGTTTTCAAGTGCCTGCCAACCGCATCGGTTATGGTGAATTTACTGCTGCCCAGCTTAAAATCATCCAAGAGGTGATCACCCTCATCGTTTTTTCGGTTTTTTCCGTCGTGTACTTAAATCAACCGTTGAAATGGAATTATCTGGTGGGCTTTGGTTTTATGGTGGTGGCGGTGTTTTTTGTATTTAAGAAGTTCTGAGATGGGAGTTAATATGAATAAGGCAATCATTGGAGTTTTAATCCTGCTTTTTTGGGCGGTTCCCGCATATGCGAAAACCAAGCAGCAAGCCGAGCATATCATTACGGTTGATGACATTGTTGCCACGATGAAGGAACAGCTGCAATTGACGGACCAACAGGCCCAAGCGGTTAAACCGATCATTGAGAATTATATGGAAGAAGAAAAGCAATTGAAATTACAAGAGGTCAAGCAATTGAGCAAGGTCCTCACAGGCCAGCAGCTATTCACCTGGAATTTTCTACAAAACGAACAGCCGAAAGATAAAAAGAAAAAATCGAAGTTCTAGACTTCCACGCCCCCGGGAGGTGTGGAGGAGAAAATTTGAGAAAAAACTTAAATTATTCTTTGAAAATAATGTAAATTTATATATTACAATGACTTGCATCTTTTATAATATGCTCCTCTAATTTGACAATCGTCAAATACATGGTATTCTTCCTTTAGATAGCGTTTTCTTAATCGTTATCCTGTTATTATTCCTATCATAAATTCATTCAAGTAAGAGTCCCCTAAATAGGGAGAGATTTTATTTCAGTAAGAAAATTAATGCCCAAGGAGACAATCAATTATGTTTAAAAAAATTTCAAATTTGAGCGTCATTGTTTGTTTTTTTATGACCACCTTGGGTCCTCTACCAAAAGCCCATGCTGACACAGTTTTAGGATTGCCGCTACCCGGCACCATGGTTAATTTAAGCCCTGCTTATGTGCCTTTTATGCTCAGCGGTTTGACTGTCCACCCTGAAAATCCTTTACGTATTGATTTTATCGTATCCACCGGCAACAGCCATATTCAAAAAGAACAAGTGAAGGATGAATCTGATCGTTTGATCAAATATTTCTTGGCTTGTTTGACCATTCCAGAAGATGAACAATGGGTCAATCTTTCTCCTTATGAAAATGACCGTATTATTCCCGCTGATTTGGGACAGACCGCGCTTGGCCGGGACATGCTTGCCCAGGACTACATTTTAAAACAATTAACAGCTTCTTTAATATACCCAGAAAAAAATTTAGGCAAAGATTTTTGGACCAAGGTCTATTCACAGGCACAGGAAAAGTTCGGTACCAGCAATGTGCCGGTCAATACCTTTAATAAGGTATGGATCCTGCCGGACATCAGCAAGGTGTACACGCACAATAATACAGTGTTCGTGGTGAAAAGTCATTTGAAGGTGATGTTGGATGAGGACTATTTGGCCTTGCAAAAACATAGTGACGCGTCGGTTTTGGTTCCACGGAACGACACTCACTCAATAGGCGCTAATATCATCCGCCAAATCATTCTTCCCGCCATAGAAAATGAAGTTAACACGGGAATGAATTTTGCCCCCCTGCGCCAGATCTACAATTCCATGATCCTTTCTGTTTGGTATAAGAAAAACCTCAAGGAAGCATTCTTGAACCAAGTGTATGCCAACAAGAAGAAGATTGGTGGGGTGACAATCCAAGACAGGGCCATTAAGGAAAAGATCTACAAGCAATATTTAGAAGCCTACAAAAGGGGTGTGTTTAACTATATTAAGGAAGATATTGATCAGGCCAGCAGACAAGTTGTGCCGCGCAAGTATTTTTCAGGCGGTGAGGCCCCTGTGACGTCTGTAGGTTATGAGACTCCTATTGCGGCGGGAGCAGCCTTGCTTGGTGATGGCAGGTTCTTTAAGGATGATGTGAGCTTGGCCATGATGACGCCAGGAGCCAGCCCAGCGATGAATGCTGTATTACAAAATGTCGATCTAAGAGGGAGTCAATCCGAAATTGACTCGTGGGGTTTAATTAATAAGTTAGCTGAAGAGAAACGGATTGCTGAATATGCTCTAGACCATGGGAAGCTACGATTAACCGCCATTCATTTTAGTAATTATCGTCCTGGTGAAACCACGCCTGATGCATATTTTCTTGGCCATGATTTTAATATTGATGATCCAGAAGATCCTCATTATTTGAACGAAGAACAACAAAGAAATATTAAGGATTGGATTGAAAATCACACCAATCCTGATGCTGAAACATCCTTGACCATACATCCTAGATTACGTGTCGTTTTAGGGGATGTCTCTCTTCATTACAAGAAGGACATTGAACATTCAAACATCATTTATTCAGATGGTACTGATAACGTTCTTTATATGGGAGAAGTATTATTGCAACATTTGTTTTTAGGGAAGACTGTCACAGGTCAACATAGTGCGCGTAATCAGTTATCAGCTTTTTTAATGTCTCCTCATGTAGGGCAACACGGAGGAGAAAGACTTGATTTGATGAGGCAATTGGATGATATGACTAAGAAATTATACTACGATGAATCAGAAAAAGTCATCGCGCATATCGTCGATAAATTGGGTGAAAAATTGGGCATCAAAGAACTTGATCCAGAAACTAAGGTTATTTTTCATATGATGCCTGAAGATAAGATGGGAGGGAGTACAACTTATATCAATAACACCAATGCCCTTCGGCAAATGAGAACACAAGATGGTGGGGAAGTTGATGCTGTACTCTTGCCTGTTGGTGGGAGCGAGAAGAATATGTTTGATGCGCAAAGAGTCCTTGCCTATATCCGGTATAACCCAAGAATTTTAGGCATGATCCCTGCGCAAGGATTTAAAGATCAAGTAGCACCCTATTTGGATGACGTAACCCCCGTTGCCCAACGGTTTGGGGTTGATCCTGTCTTTAAAGGCGCAAATGGTGAACTTAGAGGAGATCTCGACCTTGGACGCAGCCAGTATTCTTGGCTTGATAAGGTATTGAAAATAAAGAGTGGAAATAGAAAAGCAGGTTCTAGTGAATCTGGGGGTAGATTGGCAACAGGTATTGAAGGCAGCAAGGTCCTTATTTTAGGTGGCGCGGGTGTGACGGGTTTTGGTGCAGCGTATGAATTAATTAAAGGCACATCCGGACGAGGTAAGGCAGCCTATGTTGTGATCACAGATGTTAATGAGGTTAGTTTAGCTAATGCCAGGAGATATATTAAAGAATTATTTAATCCTGAAGAGCAGGCCAAAATTACAATTTTAAATGGGAGAAAAGATGCAGAGAAGGTTAATGAATATATTGGTGAAGCAGATGTTGTTTTTAACGCTACAGGATTGGGAAAAGAACCTAAAGTACAGGAATTCCCACCCATCGAATATGCACAAGCCCGTAATGGTCAATTATGGGTGGATTTGAATTATCGTCCTCAGTTTACCATGTTCTTGCTTAAGGCCATCGTTCATGGCCAGAATCAAACAACTGATTATGATAATGCGGTTGATCTATCAGCAGAGATCAATGCTTCACATTTAGCACTTTTTTTGAGCAGCACTGATTATGGGAAAGAGAATAATCCTCAAAGTGTGACTCGTGAAGAAATTGATCGACAAACCCTACTTGCCTGGAGGGAAGCATTAAAAGATAGTATTATCCATCCTGCTGACCTTTTATTGCCCCCCAATGAATTGCGGATGATCCCTGTCCATTTAAGTGATGGGGTGCCAAGGCAATATAGGATTTTAGCAGAGCAATATGGTTTTAGGGTTTATAAGAGGGTGGAGCGTGGAAAGATCGTTGCCTGGGCTCTTGAGTATGGTAAAGACTATAAAGTCCCTCAATTAAAAGTGGCAAGTCTTTCGATCGTGTTGGGAGCAAGGTCATCAATCAGCGTCGAGCAGCCAGGGAAGATCCGCGGAGGAGAACCTGGGGAACTCAGGCTCGAAGATTTGACCGTTGATGGCGTGACTGAAGCAAGATTGGGAGCGCATAATCTTTATGAAAATTTAGGATTAGGTGATAAAAGAAATTTTGATAATTTGGAAATTGTTACCAGTGATTCGACTTCAGCTATCGCAACAGCAAGGGCGCAACTAGGTGAACTAAATTCTATATTAAGACATACGTCAGACGCTCCTGTACCGAATTGGGATTTAGGAAAAAGTATAGATGGATTTAGGACAATAAACAGTAGCAAGAAAAGACAAGATAGAAAAATTGTTGTATATCCTGGTATTGAAGATAGGCATGCAGGTATTTGGCAAGGCTCAACAGTCAGTAAACTCTCACAAGGCAGGCTTGGAATAGCTGAAGCTGAGATCGCACAAGCTGTACTGAAAGAGAGTGACGCATTTGGAAAAGCTGCTTTTCCAATCATGGATGGGTTTGAACCAGAAAATAACGTAGATGTGATTGTACGTGCTATGGATCTAATTGGCAGAATTAATCATGATTTTCCTGGGAAAGATGTTGTTTTATATGTTAATGGAAACATGGCAGGTAATCTAAGAGCTTTGATTGAGCCTGGGCGGTACCAAGATCAACCATTTATTGAACAAGGTGACGACAATATGTTTAAGAGAGGTGAACCAACCTTAATTTATCAGGCTCCGGCTGCTGCTAGTAAAGCGATGGTAATATTAAATCGTGTTGCAGGAAGTCCAGAAGGAGGTATCGACCTTAATGCCAAGAACATGGCTATGGAAAGTGAAGGGGAAAAGGTTGATATTCATTTTAATAAAGCCATGTTAGCCCAATTTGAAAAGGGCGATTATAGCGGGATACGATTTAGAGTCTTGGATGTAACGCCCATTGATATGGGGCTTATTTTGGGACTTAGAGAAGAAGATGAGCCTTTAGTTAAGGCTTAAGGTTGGCTCTTCCTGCGTATAAGCAAGCCAGGGAATTGTTTTAAGCTGTGGCGTATCATTAAATAGTCTTTGATTATTTGCCGGCAAGAGTTTATGATAAACTTGTAATTTATTCCGATTTCCCCAATCGGATCGATTGTCAAAACCCCCCTAAATTTTTTTATCCTATTGGTGTCTTTTGCTATTTTTTATAGCACGTTTTTGATACATAAAAATAATTTGAATATACAACATATATATTGTATATTCTAATCGAAGGGTGAAGTGATGTTAAGGCATATTTATTTCTTTATTGATGAGCATGGCAGAAGTCCTGTTGAAGAACAGATGCGTGATTTGAGCGAGAAGGATGACATGAAGGTCAGAGCGTATATGAAGGTTCTAAAGGAATTTGGACATAATTTGAGACGTCCTGTAGCGGATTATTTAGGGGAAGGTATTTATGAATTGCGCCCAGCAGCTCACAGAGTTTTTTATTTTTTCTTTATGAAAGATTCAGCAGTTTTGCTTCATATGTTAAGGAAAAAGACGGATAAAATACCAACTAATGATTTTGATCTTTGTGTGAAAAGAAAAAAGCAGGTTGAAGCATTAAAGAATATAAAAGAATCAGACATATAAAAGGAGTTTCTTATGGCACACGTTTCAATTAAAAAAGCGGATTATTTGTTAGATGAAAAATTAATGAACCCCAAGTTTAGACGCGGGTATCAAGTGGAATACGCCAAGGTTTTATTGACCCAAAAGATCGCGGAAATGCGAAGAAAAAGCCATCTTAATCAGAGGGATTTAGCTGATCGCCTGGGCGTGTCTCAACAGGTTATTTCAAGGATAGAAACCGGTGAGAATGAAAATCTTACTATTGATACTTTGACCCGTCTGGCCCGTGCGTTGGGCCATAAAGTCAGAATTTCATTTCATAAGGCAACTAAGGATGAAATTTCGTTAGAAGTATCTTAGTTTTTATAAAAAGGGGACTGTCCCCTTTTTAATCCGTCCAGACTTCGTTGATTTCGCCGACTGGTTCAATGTCGTTCTGGGTAAAGTTGGCGTTGCGGGAGGTAAACTTCTTTAGTGAGGGATGATGGATTTGTTGCACAATGCTTTCAGCCAGTGATTTGCCGATGGTTTTAATGGAAGCGAGCTGGTTCTCTGTGACATTGCGCAAATCATTGAGCTTGTGATAGCCGTGTTTAAAAAGAATGCGGGCACGCACACGGCCCACACCTTCGAGGCTGGCTAATTCCAATAATTCTTGTTTGATGCCGTAACGCATCCTTAGACGGATCGCTTCTAGTTCAAAGGTCATCTTTTTATAGTGCAACAGTTCTGCAATCATGCCTGCGGCATGCAAAAGCCAGCCAGCTGATTCCACATGGCGGTAAATGTCGCCTGGCCCCACATTGAAATCGTCACAGAGCACTTCTTCTTTTTCTTCATCCATCCAGCGTGACCATAACCACATGGTCTTGAGCGTTGCATAATAGGTGTACACATCCTGCAGTTGAGGCAGATCATCAGGGGAGACAATCAGCTCATCTTCAAGCTTTTGGCTTAACGATTCAATTTCATCATAATCGCTTTTGCCTACATTCAAAACTTCACTGTCCGGGCAGCAGGTGAGCATGTGCAAAAGCCCATAGGTGGAAAAGGATTTTCCGCCATGCAGCTTGGCCAAGCCGTTGCGCAAAATGAGGCTGGTCATAGGGTCAATGTACAGCCGGCTGGTGATATTGCCAAAAGGGGTGGTAAAATATTTAAAGCCGCTTTTATCAATAAAGCCGTTTTGATGCAGGTAGTCAAAGATTTCACCCACCAGGCCGACTAAATTCACTCCCTGACGCTGATAAGACAAAAATGTATGATTTAAGAAATCAAACATGCTGTTGATATCATGCACATAGCCAGCTGCAATCGAGGAGAGGATATGAATGCGTAGCGCGGACTCGCTCCCAAGTTTGGAAGTCACGGGTTCAGGGCGCGCCAGGACAAAACGTTCGAAAAGGGCGTTCTGCTCGGAAATTGATTTGGCCATCAGCACCGCTTCCCCATGATCATCGTATTGGGGGCGTCCAGCGCGTCCGGCGCATTGTTTATATTCAGAAGTCGAAATATACACAGAGCCAAGCCCGCTGGCATAGCGCTTGCAGTCGCGGATAATCGCCCGACGGGCAGGCAGATTAACACCAGCTGCCAGGGTGGGTGTTGAACAGATCACCTTGATGATGTTCTTTTTAAAATGTTCTTCAATCAAATGACGTTGTTTAGGCGTTAAACCAGCATGATGAAAAGCACAGCCGGATTTGACAATTTCTGCTAATTTTTTGCATATCTTGGTGGCAGAATGGTCTTCGCTAATTTCACGGGCTACTTCATTGAGGATATCTTTTTCTTGGCTAGTGAGTATGGGCCCAATGGACGGGCATAATTCCCGGGCTGCGGCTTGAGCTGATCGCCTGGAATTGACAAAGACCAAGACCTGGCCGTCGCCGCGTAAAGTATCCAGGACCAGTTTGTTTAAATCTTCATCAGGCTCTTCCCGGACCAGGCGAATCGAGTCATTATTGAACATGATCTTTTGATTGAAATAAACGCCTTCTTTCAAAGGGATAGGCCGCCAATGACTGAAGGCCAGATTGGCATTCAGCCATCCGGCAATTTCCTGGGCATTGCCAATGGTGGCGCTCAAAGCCAGGATTTGAATGTCTGGTTTTAATTGTTTGATGCGTGCGGTTAAAATCTCCAAGGTGGGCCCACGCGATTCATCATCAATGAAATGGATTTCATCCAGCACAATCACGGTCAAGGAATTGATCAGCCACCCAGCCCTGGAACGCAGTAGGGAATCCACCTTTTCAGCCGTGGCAATCAGGATCTGATAACGGTCAAGGTATTTGCTGGGTGAATCAAGGTCTCCCGTGGCAATGCCGATTTTGATGCCCAAAGCATCGTATTTTTTCTTAAAGTCATTATATTTTTCACTGGCTAAAGCCTTGAGCGGGGCAATATATAAGGCCTTGCCGCCATCTTGGAGAATCGATTTGAGCATGCAAAGCTCGGCAATCAGGGTTTTACCAGCTGCGGTGGGCACGGCCATCACCACATTTTTTTTATCTAAAACACCCTTTTTAATGGCTTCAACCTGTGGGGGATGAAGATTGATAATGCCGGAAGCTGTTAAGACATCAATGACTTCTTGGGGGAAGGCATGTTGGGTCAAGAGTTCCTTGAGATTCATCCTGATTTTGTAACATAAAGCAAGATGCTTGTCAAACGAAGGCTTAGGCCATATAATAAAAAATAATATTGAGTCTTTTATATGCGGGTGGTGATCCAAAGAGTCAAGGAAGCGCAGGTTAAGGTTGATGGCCAAACTGTTGGCCAGATTGGCCGTGGCTTATTGGTATTTTTAGGGGTGGCAAGGCAGGACACTCCTGCGGCTGCTGATTATTTGATTAAGAAGATCACGGAATTGCGCATTTTTGAAGATGCGCAAGGTAAGATGAATATCTCAGTCAACCAAGCCGGGGTTGAATATTTGGTTGTTTCGCAGTTTACGCTGTATGGCAATTGTGACAAGGGCAGGCGGCCTTCTTTTGATGAAGCTGCAGACCCTGCCTTGGGTGAAGAATTATATAATTATTTTGTGGCGCAATTAAAAGCTTCTGGTGCGCGTGTACAAACGGGAAGATTTAGAGCAATGATGGAAGTAAGCCTTGTGAACGATGGCCCTGTAACTTTTGTTATTGATAGTAAATGACGACCATCATTGATACTCACGCGCATTTGGACCAGCTTGAAGATATTCCAGGTGCGCTGCAACGGGCAAGCGAGGCGGGCCTAAGTGACATCATCGCTGTTAGTGTTGATTTAGGCTCAATGCAAAAGCTTTTAGACTTGGCCCCAAATTACAAAGAGCCACGCATCCATGTGGGCTTAGGCATCCACCCGGGCATGGTGAAGCCGGAAGAACAGCAGGCAGCTTTTGACTTTATGCGCGCCAATGTGAAGAAAGCCCGCGCCATTGGTGAAACGGGTTTGGACTATTGGTACAAATGGGTACGCAAGGATGAAGTTGAACGCCAGAAACAAAAAGATTCTTTTCAGTTTCATCTGGAGCTTGGCCGTGAATTTGATTTGCCGGTGATTGTTCATAGCCGTGGTGCTTGGCGAGATGCGCTCGCGATGGCCATTGAGTCCAAGACAAAACGGGTTTTGTTTCACTGGTATAGTGGACCAGTGGATATCTTGGACGGGATTTTGAAGGCTGGGTTTTATGTCTCAACATCCCCCAGTGTGGCCTATAGCCCGGAATCACAGCGGGCCATGGTGCATGCGCCGCTGGAGCGGATTTTGATTGAAACAGACTCTCCGGTGACCTATCGAGACGGAGAAAGTTCTTTCCAGGCTGAGCCTCGTGATGTGACCAGGACATGGAAAGCATTGTCCCGACTTAAAGGCATCGATGAAGAAAAAGTTTTAGAACAGGTGAATGGCAATGCGAAACAATTTTTCGGTATATAACTTATGAAAAATAAACTTGTTTGGACCATTAATATTCTGATTGTCGCACTCATCGGCTTTTGGCTATGGTGCCAACGCCCTGGTTTGCCCGTGGAAAATGTGCTCTTGCCTAAGGCCCTGTTGTATGGCCGCCTGAAGAACGTCAAGGAGCATATGAACCAGTTGGTGCAGTCTGATTTTGGCAAGAATATTTCGGTGATCAATTTGCCAGATGTTCTTAACCGTAATAATTTTTCTGCCAAAGACGTGGATGATTTCCAGCAATGGCAGAAGAATTTTATCAAGTACAGTGATAATTTCTGGATCAAGCAATTGTTGGCCCGTGAAGTGGCGGTTTCTTTCTACCGTCGGGATGATGCGTATCATTTTTTTATTGTGTTGCGTTTGACCCCATTGACCCGAATGGCTGAACTTTTACTTCAGTTGACCCGTCAGTGGGATGGTATCTACATCACCAACCACGAAAATTATAGAGGACGGGGCATTAATGAAATTTTAATTGCCAACTGGGGCCTTAAGGCATATTACCTTCGGGTCAGGGATTTGATGATCATCTCTCCCAGTTCTTCTCAGGACCTTAGAGAAGTGGTGGATGTAACACAAAAAAGGCAAACTTCTCTGCGGGATGATCCTGCCTTTAAATTTGTCAGTGATAATTCTTATCCAAAAGGTGACGGCTTGCTTTTTGTGAACCTTAATTATTTTTCTGATCTCTGGCGGGGCTTGATGGATTCAAGGCTCACGTCATTAGGTTATCAAACAGCGGCCTTTCCTGTCTATGGGCTTTCTTATTTGCCTGGAGACGTCAGTAAATACAAATTAATTGTAGGTCTTGATGAAAAATATATGCCTTCTGCGATGCGGCAGGTATTTAATTGCCCGGCCTTAAGCAATGACACGCTGAAACTCGTACCGGTTGATGCCATTGCGTATCATTGGGGCGGTTGCTACAATTTTCAGCGTTCGTGGGACATGGCCCGTAATGCCCTCGAAGGCAACCCCGATGTGGCTGATGAAATCATAGGCCTCAAGCGTCGACTGGAACATCATTTCGGCATTGACATCAAAGAAGATGTATTGCCTTTGATCGGTCATGAGATGGGTGGGTACTTAACAGACTTAGACATGCAAGGTTCCTATCCATTCCCGCGCATGTTGGTTTTTGTCAAAATACAAAATCGTGCAAGCGCTGAAAGTCTTCTGGAGCATTTGACCCAAAACACAGGGACAGAAATTAAAAGCGAAGAGTATAATCAGGTCAAGATCCACTATATCACCTTGCCTTGGGGAGCTAACATGGACCCTGGCTATGGCTTTTTGGGTGATTACCTGCTCATGGCCACAAGCCGTCAGCTGATCAAGATGTCCATCGATGCTTATAGTGACTCCATGCGGTCTATGGTTTCCGATGATGTGATTGGCCAATTCAAATTGGATGGTGAGGCAAAGTTTCATTCAGTGACCCTCATGAAAACATCTGAGCTTTCCCGTCGAGCTGAAGATTTCTTAGGATGGATAGATAAATACCTTTCTGGGCAGGTCACCATGGCGGCTGCCTATAAGCAGGATGGGGACAATAAAAAAGAACAATTGGATGAAGCGATTGCTGATAAGAGCGCAGAACTTTTACTGGCCCAAAAGAAATTAAATCAGCTTAAAAACGCGCCTGTTTCAGGTGCGCTTTTAGATGATCCTGATCTTGTGAGCGGTGCCATTGCCAATTTGAACCGTGAAGAACAGTCTATCCGTGATGATATTGCTGACTATAATCAACAAAAAGACCATTTGACCCGAGTCCTGGATAGCTATGCCTTGGGTGCGCAGTCAGCCAAATTGACCATGTACAACATGGAAAATTTGGTTTCTCCGGTATTGAAAGGACTCGAATCGATTGATGCCCAAGCGGTCACTGTACGTTTTGGTGATAAATTATTGGAAACAGAGTTCCAAGTCAAATGAAACAATAGCCTCAAATGTATAAAATCCTTCATAAGCAACTTATTGCCCAAGACATCAAGAAAATTGATATCTCAGCACCAGTGATTGCCGCCCGTGCGCAAGCTGGACAGTTTGTCATGATAACTCCCGCTGCTGGTGTGCGCAGTATTCCCATGACCATTATTGACAGTGATGAGCGTCGCAGCATGATATCGCTGCTTGTCCATGAAGTGGGCACCGCTACCCGGAAATTAGGAGAGCTTTCCATTGGGGAAAATGTTGATCAGATTGTGGGGCCTCTGGGCCGACCGGCCCAGATGGATAAATATGGTATGGTCATTGCCGTGGCCACTGGGATTGGTGCGGCCCAGATATTACCCATTTGCCGCGGATTGAAGAAAAAAGGCAATAAGGTCATTGGCATTATTGGTGCCAAATCAAAAAAAGTTTTGATGTTAGAAAGCCAGATGCGGGTGGTTTGTGACGAGATTTATATTACAACCAATGATGGAAGCTACGAGCGTCGGGGTTTGGCCACCGGGCTCTTGAAAGAATTGCTCAATAAGTACAATGTCAATCGGGTGTATGCGATTGGTTCGGTTGACATGATGCAGTCTGCAGCAGAAATGACCAAGCAAAAGAATATCCCCTTAAGGGTCACTTTAAATCCGTACATGGTCAATGGGCTTGGGGTTTGCGGTTCCTGCCGGGTGCAGGTTAACGGTCAAACCAAGCTGGCCTGTATCGATGGACCTGAATTCGACGGGCACTTGGTCAATTATGAAGATTTGTTACAACGGATGAATGCATTGGAGTCGCGTGTATGGGAAAACCAAATCCCGCCTATCAACCCAAAGAGACCAGGGTTCGTAACCTTCGCGAAGTCTCTTTGGGGTTCAACAAAAAAATAACCCAGGATGAGGCCAGGCGTTGCCCGCAGTGTGCGGTGGCAACTTGTTTACCAGCTTGTCCTTTGGGGATTGATATCCCTGGGTTTATCCGTTTCTTGAGGGAAGGGGATGCGGCCCTGGCGCTAGAACGCATTAAACAACAAAATCCTTTTCCAGCCATTTGCGGGCGGCTGTGCCCAGCCCCTTGTGAGCAAGCTTGTGTTTTTTATGCGGAGGGATCTCCGATTTCCATACGGGAATTAGAGCGTTTTGCCGCAGATTTCGGGCAGACGAACACAAAGAAGGGGACAGGGCCCTTGAAAAGCGGGGACCAGTCTCTGTCCAAGAAGGTAGCAGTGATTGGCTCCGGCCCTGCAGGGATGAGCGCTGCCTATTATTTGGCCCGTGCAAATTTGGATGTCACGATTTTTGAAGCAGCCCATGAACCTGGTGGTCTTTTACGTTATGGAGTCCCTGAGTTTCGCCTGCCGCAACAAGTGCTGGATGAGCAATTTGCCCAATTAAAATCTTTAGGCATCGAGGTGCAAACAGATGCAGTTTTTGGCCGCACCTTATTTAAAGATGAGCTTTTGATGCGAGGTTTTTCTGCTGTTCTTATTGCTTCAGGTGCAGCACTACCGCGTTTTAGTGCACTTGTTGGCAGTGATTTGGCCGGAGTTTATTACGATACAGAGTTTCTTTATCGCCTGCAGTCAATCAGCAAAGAAGATGCTCTTAATGCCGGCCGTGAGCAAAAAATTGCTAGCCCTCAAGTGGTGGTGATTGGTCGTGGCCAGGCGGCTTTTGATGCGGCGCGCCTAAGCTTACGTTTAGGCAGCCAGGTGCAAATGGTATTTGAGGGTTTTGAAGAAGAGATTGGCGTCTCGCCGGAAGTTTTACAGGAATCCAGAGAAGAAGGTCTTGAAATCCAAGCCATGAAGGTGTTAGAAATCGTTGGTGATCAAAAAGGCTTTGTGCAAGGGGTGCTAGCCCAAAAACTTGATATTGTGGAGGGTGCTGACGGCCTTAAACTTGAAGCAAGCTCCACAGAGCCGGTGCTCTTAGAGGCGCAGGCTGTGATTATTGCCAATGGTCAGGTGCCTAATGATTTTTTTACTGAAGGCATTACCAACATGGACAAGATTTTTTCCATTGGTCCAAGCTCCTCGGTGGTTGAAGCCATTGCCGCAGGCAAAAGCATTTCCCAAAAAATAATTGAATATTTAAAATGAAAACCATCCAAGACATAACCGCTAAAAAATCCAAAGAACGCATCACCATGCTCACCGCCTATGATTACCCCATGGCCCATTTTTTAGAACAGGCAGGCATTGATATTATTTTAGTGGGCGATTCACTAGCCAATGTGGTCTTAGGGTTGGAATCAACCACTGAGGTTGGAATGACGGAAATGCTGCACCATACCCATGCAGTGGTGAGGGCGGCTAAAAATACTTTTATTGTAGGGGATATGCCTTTTGATTCGTATCAATTAAACCCTAGGGCTGCGGTTGATAATGCGCGTCAGTTTATTTCTGCTGGATGTCATGCTGTTAAACTTGAATGGTTTGAGGGTTGTCCAAAGGTGGCCTCAGACATAGTTAAGGCCGGGATCCCCGTCATGGGCCATGTGGGGTTGACCCCGCAGACAGCGCAAGCCCAAGGCGGGATGAAGGTAAGGGGCAAGGATGCTGAATCTGCCCGTACGATTATCAACAATGCCAAGGTGCTGGAAGCTTCAGGCTGTTTTAGTGTGGTGCTTGAATGCATCCCGCTTGAGGTGGCAAAAATGATTACTGAGCAATTAAAAATCCCAACCATTGGCATTGGGGCGGGCCCTCATTGCGATGGCCAGGTCCTGGTCATCCATGATCTCTTGGGGCTATTTGAGCGTTATCAGCCTAAATTTAGCAAGAAATATTTAGACCTTGGGCCTCAAATCTTGCAGGCAGTCAAAGAATACAAAAAAGAAGTGATTTCAGGCCAGTTTCCCGACGATGCCCATTCTTTTCATTTGCCTGCAGATGAAATCAAGAAATTGAAATGAATTTAATTCTTCTTTTTGACTCCGATTTTATTACACCCACCCGTGTACGTCTTACTGACCGCCGCCTTGAACATATCAAAGAAATTCTTAAAGCCAAGATGGGCCAGGAACTCACTGTGGGCAAGGCTAATGATTTAATGGGCCATGGGGTTATTATTGAGCAGAAGAATGATTATGTGGAGCTAGAAGTCAAATTTGATAAAAAACCACCCAAGATTTTGCCTTTGACGTTAATTCTGGCTTTGCCGCGGCCACCCATGCTCAAGCGTATTTTGTTTTCAGCAGCCATGCTGGGGCTCAAGAAAATTATTATTCTTAACTTTAACAGGGTTGAGAAAAGTTTATGGAATTCTTCTGCGCTTAAAGATGAGGCTATTAAGGAGCAATTGGTTTTAGGATTGGAACAAGCCAAGGACACCGTGCTTCCGGAAGTTATATTAAAGAAGCGTTTTAAGCCTTTTGTGGAAGATGAATTACCTGGGCTTATTAAAGGGAAATTAGCCCTAGTCGCCCATCCAGAAAAAGTCGTGACAGGCACAACTTTTTTAATAGATTTGAAGAAAAGTTGTGCCTGTCACGACTTTTTTCTAATCATCGGCCCTGAAGGTGGTATTCTTGATTATGAAATTGATTTTTTAAAATCCGCTGGCTGCCAAACCATTGACCTTGGCCCCCGCATCATTCGAACCGAATTTGTCCTTCCATACGTCATTGGCAAGTTGTTTTAATTTTTATTTTTAATGAAGAATAAAATAAGTTTTTGTATGATGCACAACATATTGTGAATGCATGGCTTATGTTTATTGCATTTATGCTTCAGCCCCTTGCATGTGTTAAATAATGTGTTATCCTTGATTGCAGGTAGCGCTTTCTTTAAATTCTATATCCCTTTAAAGGACAATTCTGTATGGTCAAAAGAGCCCTCAGCTTAAGCGTCATTGCTTGTTTTTTTCTAACCACCGTAGGTCCTCTACCCAAAGCCCATGCTGATTCCATTTTAGGCCTGCCTGCACCTGGTGCCATGATCAGTTTAACTCCAGCGTATGTGCCAGTGATTGTCAAAGGTTTACGCATCCATCCTGAAAATCCAATTTTATTTGACTTTATTATTGATACTGGCAATTCCGGTCTTAGCTCAAATAGTTCTCAATTAAAGATTGAATCTGAGAAATTAATTAAATACTTTTTGGCCTCATTAACCATTCCTGATGATGATCTATGGGTCAATTTAAGCCCTTATGAAAAAAATCGTATGATCCCTGACCAATTAGGCCAGACCGAAATGGGCCGTGATATGCTGGAAGAGGATTATATTTTAAAGCAATTAACAGCTTCCCTAATATACCCCGAAAAGAGTTTGGGCAAGAAATTTTGGGACACAGTTTATGCGAAAGCCCAAGAGCAATACGGGACAAGCCAAATCCCGGTGAATACGTTTAATAAGGTATGGATCGTGGCAGACAAGGCCAAGGTCTATGTGCATGACAATACAGCCTTTGTGGTGGCCAGCCATCTGAAAGTCATGCTGGAAGAAGATTACCTTTCATTGCAAAAGCACCGTTCACTGCCACATTCCGTTGCCTCTAATATCATCCGTCAAATCATCCTTCCCCAACTCGAGGAGGAAGTCAACTATGGCCAGAATTTTTCTTGCCTCAGACAAATATTTCATTCCATGATCCTGGCGGCCTGGTATAAGAAAAACCTCAAAGCAGCCCTTTTAAACCAAGTGTATAGTAACAAGTCAAAAATTAATGGGGTTGATCTTGCCGATAAAACCGTCAAGGAAAAAATCTACCAACAATATTTGGCGGCCTACAAAAAAGGCGTCTTTAACTATATAAAGGAAGACGTTCAAAACGGCCAAGACATTCCACGGAAATATTTTTCCGGCGGTTTGGACGTCAATGCAGCCCAAGCCACGACGCTCGTTGGCGATCAAGACCCTGCAGTCATGGCCTTTGAAGACCATCCTTCTGCAGGCCAGCTGAAATTAGTGCGTGCCGAAACCCCTCAATCCGCGGCCTCACAAGACGGGGCAATGACAAGGGGGGATGTGAAGAAAGCTTTTGAAGCGCTTGTTGGATCAGAATTAGATAAAACCAAAGATGGAACATGGAACAATGCTTATTCTGATGATGCAGTTAGGAGGGTTCTTTTATCATTCGGCATTAATGAAATTTCAGAACCTGATCTTAAAGCTCTGCAAAAAGTTTTGTATGATGCAACCACCGTAACCTCCTTACCAGGAATGAGTGACGATAATATCTCTGGTTACCAAGATTCTGTAGATTTAAATATGAATCTTGTCGTGCAACATTCTTTCATTGTTAGGGAATTAGTTACGAATAATGAATGGTTGGCTACTGTATTTAGCCTTGCAATGGTGGCAAACCGTCATAATGCGGCGATGACAGCTCTTCCTGATAAGTTTTTGACTTTTATTGAAGGCGAGATCCCTTTAAGACTAAAGGATAGATTTAAAATTACTCAAGATAGCCTGGGACGAATAACAGTCCGTACAAAGGTTAACGAAGGTCCAGAGGACGATGTTTTAGTATTTAAAACTACTTTTTCTCCCGGTCATACGATAGGTTTCTATTCCCCAGGTGTTAATAGGGGCTATTCAAACTATCAATACCGAGTCGAAGCTTTAAAGGGGTTAGATGGATGGGAGGAGGCCACAGATCATTTAAGGATTGCACTGTCCCGTTGGACACAAGCTTTATCAAAGTCAAATGTTGTTTTAGTGGGGGGACGGTCTCTAGAGAAAGCAGCACCTGATAAACAGTATATTCTTGGGAAGCTGTATAGAGCGGTGAGTGAGCAAATACCTCCCGAGCTCGAAGATCGAATTGAAGTGAAACAAGATAAACAGGGTACAGTAAGTATTTCGATAAATCATAATGTCCAATTGATAGCATCAAGGGATGGTAATCAAATAAGGCTTCATCGGTTTTATCCTGAGCAAATTGAAACATTTTCAGATCAAGACCTGCGCCAAGGAGCAGCATGGGACAGAGTCATAAGGGGATTACTGGATAATATTATAGATCCCGCGATCGAAAAGCTTAAAGAATATAGGGCAGAGGTTGCAAAAACAGCGGAGGCATGGAATGCCCCGTATGATGATTCATTTACAGTGCCGGCACCTGAGAGTGCTGCGATGACGGTGAAAACTGTTCCTGAGGATTTTCAAGCATCTGACATTGAGATTGATTTTACCAAGTCCAAGGAAGTTGGCGATTTGAAAGAGGCATCAGGTAAAGTTGCAGTCATCAATGAGGTACCGATTGATACGGAAATTCAAAAGAATGCCCAAGCCATACGTCAATTAGCAGCGGCTGCGGATTTAAAAGGTGATAAATTCCATGAGATTAATTTTGTTTATACTACCGTTGGTGAAGAGATTACAGCCATGGTCATTGCCATCTTAGATGAAAGTGGTCAGGTCATCAAAATGATTGGTCTTGAAAGTGGCAGCGATGATTTATTAAGGGAATATGCAACGATCTTGGTGGAAAGGACCTATACGCCAAAGATCAAATCTGATCAATTAGTTGTGCTCAAAGGCCTTGAGCCGCAGACTAATGAGCAACGAGGTGTTTTGTCGATTGAACCTTCTGGGGAAGCTATAGACAGCGCGGCGATGCGTACGGAGACAAGCCCTACCCAGCATGTCGGTTTGAAGGGTTATGAGGTGAGAGAACAACTTGAAAATTATTTGGATTCACATGGTTTTCATGCAGGGGTTTTCTTTGCTTATGATTCCAGGAAGGAAGATGTAACTAATTACCAAGGGGTATCTTTGGAAATCGTATTGCCGGATGTTAATTCCCGAATGAGATTGGAAGGAGAGTTGGGAAGTATACAAAATATTTTTGAACCAGGCTATGAAGTCACCAAAAGATATGTCTATCGAAATTCACTGGCTATAAGAATTTGGAACAATGGTGGAGCTAGCCGACGAAAGCCCGAACGTATCGAGAGGGCGTTTTCTAAGCGTCCTGTTGCTCGGACGGCATCGAGCCTGGCCAAGTCAGATCAAGATGAAGCGATGGTTATTCATCCTCACGAAGGAGAAAGTGCGGCAATACCGTTGAGTTATGGTAAGTATTTTGATTACAATGGTGGATTTTTTGAAATTATAAAAAGAAAAGGTGGCAGCTTTGAGATTCAAGACTGGAATGGATGGGATGGTTCTTCTACAATACCTAGTGGATGGAAAACACTTAAAGAAAATGTACCATTTCCCTATACCTATGGTGAGTGGAGCGCTGAATTAATACTCAGGACTGTCGGTAAGAAGCCTTGGTTAGAAATGCGTTTTAAAAAAGTTAGTACGGGGAGTATCGAGATCTATGAACCTCCCAGGCATTACGCTTACAAGCCGGCACAGGCCACAGACGCAGCGATGACAGTGCAAGCTGCGATTGGCAGATTTATAGATGATTTTAATGCATTAAGATTAAGAGAAATGGCAAGAAGAGGAAGAACGCTACCTTCAAAACCTCAATTAATAACCGTGGTCTTTGGAAATTTAAAAATTACAACTCCAATCTCTGACCTTGGAAATGTTGATCCAATTTTTAAAGCAATGAGACAAGAGGGACCTGGCACTGAGGTTACTTATCGTATTCTAGGATCTAGATACACTTTTAGTAAAGTAGGTGGGTCAAAGAAAGGCTTAGTTCGCAGCTTAGTTCAAGCTGCGATTAAAGCGGTAACTCGGTCTAAAGATCCAGCAGCTTTGGCCATCCCACCAGTTGGTGGTATTGACCTTAATTCCCGCAACATGCAGATGGATGTGGATGGAGGGCCCATCAATTTGCGTTTCAATGCTGCCATGGCGGCCCAGTTTAGACGCGGGGATTTTTCAGGGGTGCGGCCGGTGATTCTTGGGATCACCGATATTTTGGACATCAGGCCCCTGATGGGTGCCGTCAAATAGTCCAAATAAAAAAAATTTGAAGACTTGATCTTGACAGAAATAGCACATAGTATATACTTTTGGTAATACCAAAGGAGGTGCTATGAAGGTCCTTTCGCTTAAAGTCAAAGAAGAAATCCTCGAAGAAACTGACAGGGTGGTCAAGACCATCCACACATCCCGTAATGCCTATATCAATCACGCGTTACATTTATTTAATCAGCTTAATAGACGGCGCATTCTTAAGGCCCAACTTGCGCGGGAGTCCAAAGCTGTGGCCCAAGTTTCATTGGAAGTTTTGTCTGAAATGGAAAAGCTCGATGATGGTCTAGACCAATGAAGATTGAAAAATTTCATGTTTATCTGGCCGACCTGCATCCAGGAAAGGGTACTGAACCTGGAAAAATAAGGCCGGTGGTCGTCCTTCAAACAGACTTGCTGAATAATATCCATCCCAGCACAATTATTTGTCCTTTAACCACTAAGATTAAGGAATCTGAGGTGTTAAGGGTACATCTGTCCAAGAAGGAGATTAATTTGGACAATGATTCTGATGTCCTCGTGGATCAAATTCGTGCTATTGATAACAGGCGTTTTATCAAACATATTGGCCGCCTTAAGCCTGCCCACCAAGAACAGTTAATGGCAAATATAAAAATACTTGTTTTAGAATAGGTATGGTGTAGAATACCTTTTCCCTATGAGTAGCCAAGCTGATTTAATGGATAAAGTTGTAGCCCTAGCCAAACGCCGGGGTTTTATTTTTCAATCTTCCGAGATTTATGGCGGCTTAAGCGGCGCCTGGGACTATGGTCCCTATGGCGTTGAACTCAAGCGTAACGTCAAAAATGCCTGGTGGCAGTCTGTAGTCCATTGGCGCGAGGACATGGTTGGTTTGGATGCGGCCATTCTCATGCATCCCAAGACCTGGGAAGCTTCGGGACATATAGCGAATTTCGCGGACATGATGGTGGACTGTAAAAACCCTAAATGTTCCGGCCGTTTTCGTCCTGATCAGCTTAAAGATCACAAATGTCCCAAATGTGGCGGTACAGAGTTTACTGAGCCTCGCGCCTTTAATTTAATGCTTAAAACTAGTGTCGGGGCCATGGAAGATTCATCGTCCGTGGTTTACCTGCGTCCTGAGACTGCTCAAGGCATATTTGTTAATTTTCAAAACGTCATTGACTCCACCCACCGTAAACTTTCCTTTGGGATTGCCCAAACCGGAAAATCTTTCCGTAATGAAATTACACCTGGCAATTTTACCTTCCGCACCCGTGAATTTGAGCAGATGGAAATTGAGTATTTCTGTCGTCCTGAACAAGCTTTAGCCAAATATGAAGAATGGATCCAGTCGCGTTTTAGTTGGTATATTGATTTAGGCATTAAAAAAGAAAATTTGAAACTGCGCGTGCATGATAAAGACGAGTTAGCCCATTATGCGGCTGGTTGTACCGACGTAGAATACAATTTCCCCTTTGGTTGGTCTGAGTTGGAAGGGATTGCTAACCGCGGGGATTATGATCTAAAGCAGCATGCGAAATTTTCCGGCAAGGATTTGCAGTATCAGGACCCTGTTACCTTAGAAAAGTTCTTCCCTCATGTGATCGAGCCTTCTGGAGGCTGTGACCGGGCGACCTTGGCTTTTATGGTGGATGCCTATCATGAAGAGACTGTCAATGACACGTTACGGGTGGTGATGAAATTCCATCCAAGGTTGGCCCCCATCAAGGTGGCTGTCTTGCCCCTTCTAAAGAAAAATGAGGGCATTGTGGCCTTGGCCAAGAAAATAAAATCGGAGCTTCAAAAAGACATTGTTTGCGTGTATGATGATACAGCTGCGATCGGAAAACTATACCGCCGTCAGGATGAGGTGGGGACGGTTTTTTGTGTCACGGTCGATGTGCAGTCTTTGGAAGACAAACAGGTAACGGTCCGCCATCGGGATACCATGCAGCAGGAGCGTATCCCGGTTGAAAATTTGCATAGATATTTGAAAGAAAAACTGATTTAATAATTTGTCATTGCGAGCCGAAGGGCGAAGCAATCTCATCAAAGATTGCTTCGTCGCTGCGCTCCTCGCAATGACGGTTTAGAAAAAGGAAAGGTAGTTATCGCAATGGCAAAAAAGCATGTGTTTTCGTACGGCGCCGGTAAGGCGGAAGCAAAGGGACCAGATTTAACCAAGAATGTTTTAGGCGGCAAGGGTATTGGCCTCATGGAGATGACCTCCATCGGCATTAATGTACCCGCAGGTTTTACAGTGAGCATCCAGACCTGCGCTGAATATTATAAATTGGGCAAAAAGCTCCCTTCAGGTCTGGAAGGTGAATTGCGCGATGCTCTAAAGAAATTGGAAAAAGTGACCGGCAAAAAGCTAGGTGATGCTAACGATCCGCTTTTGATTTCCGTCCGTTCCGGTGCTGCCCGCTCCATGCCAGGCATGCTGGAAACTATTTTGAATTTAGGTTTAAATGATAAATCCGTCGAAGGTTTGGCCAAGAAAACCGGCAATGCGCGTTTTGCCTATGATTCTTACCGCCGCTTTATCCAAATGTATGCCTCGACGGCCATGGGGCTTTCTAAGCAACCGATGGAAGACATGTTGCATCAGATGAAGCATCAGATTGGTGTGAAAAACGATCCTGAGATCCCTGCTGAGAGCCTGAAAGAATTATGCAATCAGTTCAAAGCATTTTATAAGATGAACAAAGGGGACGATTTCCCGCAAGACCCATGGAAGCAGTTAATGGGCGCTATCATGGCAGTTTTTGGAAGTTGGGAAGCTGAAAAAGCCCAGACCTACCGTCGAGTTGAGAAGATCACTGACTTGGAAGGGACTGCAGTCAACGTGGTGCAGATGGTTTTTGGTAATAAGGGTGACAAGAGTGGTACTGGCGTTTGCTTTACCCGAGACCCAAACACCGGCGAGAATACCTTCTACGGTGATTATCTGATCAATGCCCAGGGTGAAGACGTGGTTGCTGGTATCCGTACACCGCTGAAATTATCTACCTTGAAAGATCAAATGCCAAAGGCCTATGATCAGCTTTGTGCGGTGCGTGCGATCCTCGAATCCTATTATAAGGAAATGCAAGATTTGGAATTCACCATTGAAGATGAGACCTTGTACATGTTGCAATGCCGTACAGGTAAGCGTTCACCGGCTGCGGCTTTTGCTATTGCCTTAGATCATGCCACCAAGCCTTTATTAAGCAAGGCCCAAGCCGCTGATTTAGTCAAGAAAGGTTACTTGCCTAAAAAGTATGCTGAATTAGCCGTCAAGCCTGTGATCAGTAAAGAGCAGGCCGTTAAACGTATTTCCTCTGATGATATTGAACGTTTGTTCTATCCTGTCATCGATGTGACGAAGACAAGCATTACCCAACTGAAAACCATCCGTTTGGGCGGCGGTATCAATGCTGTTCCAGGGGCCGCTGCAGGCAAGGTTGTGTTTACTGCGGCAGAAGCTGAGCATTTAGGCGCCAAGGGTGAGAAGGTCATTTTAGTCCGTAAAGAAACCAGTCCTGAAGACGTAGGTGGTATGCATGCCGCCAAGGGTATTTTAACTGCCACTGGCGGGAAAACTTCACACGCCGCAGTTGTGGCCCGCGGTTGGGGAAAATGCTGTATCGTCGGCTGCGAAGCCTTGAATATCAATTATGAATCCAAATCGTTTGTCATTAATGGCAAAACCGTCAAGCATGGTGAGTTTATCACCTTGGATGGTTCAGCGGGTGAGATCTATAGCGGGGACCTGCCCTTGAAAGAGCCAGAACTCCCGTCGAGCTATTACAACATTTTAAAATGGGCGGATGAATTTAGGACCTTGAAGGTGCGTACCAATGCAGATACACCGTATGACGCTTTGAATGCCATCAAGATGGGTGCTGAAGGTATTGGTCTTTGCCGTACTGAGCATATGTTTTTCGATACCGAAGAACGCCGTTTGGCCATCCAAGAAATGATCGTTGCAGAAACCCTGGATGCGCGTAAACTTGCCTTATCAAAATTGCTTCCATTTCAGACCGATGATTTCTACGGCATTTTTAAAGCCATGAATGGTTTCCCGGTGACCATCCGTTTGATTGATCCGCCTTTGCATGAGTTCACACCAAAGGACCATGCGGGAATAGATAAGTTAAGTAAAATTACAGGTTTGTCGTCTGATAAGATCCGTCATCGCTGCGAGCAATTGCATGAGTCGAATCCTATGTTAGGGCATCGCGGCTGCCGTTTGTGCATCACTTATCCTGAGATCTTGGATATGCAGGTCACGGCCATTATTTCTGCAGCCATCAAATGCCGCAAAGAAGGCATCAAGGTTTTGCCAGAGATCATGATCCCATTGACCATGGACAAAAAAGAGTTTAAAATCATGGAAGTGCAAACCCGCAAAGTTGCCGAACATTTGATCAAGCAAAGTGGTGTTAAATTGCCTTATATGGTCGGAACAATGATCGAAATTCCCCGTGCGGCCCTATTAGCCGATCAAATCGCCGAAGTAGCTGAATTCTTCAGCTTCGGGACCAATGATCTGACCCAAATGACCTTAGGGCTTTCCCGCGATGATGCTGGCCGGTTCTTGCCGACCTATGTTGCCACTGAAAAAGACGGTGGTTGCGGAATTTTCAAGGATGATCCTTTCCAAAGCTTGGACCAAGAAGGTGTGGGGATGCTGGTCAAGTTGGGTATCGAGCGAGGACGTTCTACCAAGAAAGACTTGAAGGTCGGTATTTGCGGCGAGCATGGCGGTGAGGCTGAAAGTGTGAAGTTCTGCCATCGTGTTGGCATGAATTATGTTTCTTGCTCACCGTATCGCGTGCCGATTGCCCGTCTGGCAGCGGCTCAAGCAGCACTGAGTGATGTAAAATCATCGGGCAAGAAGACGGCTAAAAAGAAATAAATAACCTTAAGGGACTATGGACCCAATAAAGTCTTACCTTAAAGAGATCAAAAATATCGCTCTTCTGACCGCTGAGGAAGAAGTGACCTTGGCGCGCCGTATCAAGAAGGGTGATAAAAAAGCCCGCGAGCACATGATCAAGGCCAATCTTCGCCTGGTCATCAGTATTGCCAAGCGTTATACCAATCTTGGCATTGCCTTAAGTGATCTGATCGAAGAAGGCAATATTGGTTTGATGCGCGGTGTGGATAAATTCGATCCTGAAAAAGGTTTTCGTTTTTCGACCTATGCTGCCTGGTGGATCAAGCAGGGTATTTCCCGTGCCATCATCGACCAAGGCAAGATGATCCGTGTGCCGGTTTATCTGAATGAAGAGATCCTTAAGTACCGTAAGGTGGTTGAGAAATTGACCCAATCCTTGCGCCGCAGGCCTACCACCGCAGAAGTTGCCAAAAAGCTTAAAATCACCATGGAAAAGGTGCGTGAATTAGACGGCGCCATCACCAAGATGTCGAGCCTTGATGCGCCTTTGGGAGAAGACGGTGAAGGCCAGATGCTCGATGTGCTGGAAGATGAAAATATGGCGGCACCTGATGAGTCAGTCGCGGCCTTTTTGAATAAAGAGCGTGCCCAGGCTATTTTGAAGAATTTGGACCCGCGTGAACGCACCATCGTGGAGATGCGTTTCGGATTAAAAGAAGGTTCCCAAGCCCAGACCTTGGCGCAGATTGCGAAAAAACTCGGTATTTCCAGGGAGAGGGTGCGTCAAATCGAAGATCTTACCATGACCAAAATGCGGAATATTTTAAAAGAGAAAGAGTAGTAAAATTTTATGGCCGTTAAACGCAAACCGATTTTTTGCCTGATCCTGCCTCGATTCGAAGATATTTTTCATTCATTTTATACCGGTGAAATCACCAAGGGTGTTAATCTCGCGGCCAGCCGTTTGAACGTGGATTTTTTGGTCCATATCACTGACCGTTCAAATCATGACACATGGCTTGACCCCACCTTGCTTGACCGCAAATACATCGACGGTATTTTGTTTGCTGATATCGATAATGACTTGGATATTGTCAAGCGCGCCATCATGCGCGGCATGCCATGTTTGGTGCTTAATAATATCATCCATGAGCCGATCAATTATATTGCCGTGAATAATTACAAAGCAGCCAT
>Ga0206857_1013_pt2 | contig 40138 bp, 42 predicted proteins | sample Alteio_BWOrgCont_49_FD_152865 | JGI IMG/M metagenome (GOLD analysis project Ga0206857, IMG submission 152865) | Enriched cells from forest soil in Barre Woods Harvard Forest LTER site, Petersham, Massachusetts, United States -... | ecosystem: Environmental > Terrestrial > Soil > Temperate forest >...
GCATCAACTCATTAAAAATCTGGTCAAACTTTGTCACCAGGAAAACTTAAAAATATTTGATGTCATGGGAATCCCATAATCCTGCGTCACTCCAGGTAAGAAACAGAAACCAAGGGAGTCCGCCTGTATCAAGTGCCAGAATCCCAATTCCGACCAAAGTCGACCCCAACGCCCCGTAACTGAAGTGGCACGCGACAACAGAACAAATTGTACCGATCAGAGGCAAACCTGATACGTATTTAAAGCCATCCATCGACTTATGCGTTCGCTTCCAAATCGTGGAACGAATAAAACTCAGATAAAAATTAAGTGTTGCTATTGCAGCGGCGGCCAAGTAAAACCACAAGTTGTCAAAAATTGGCCTATGGCCGCCGCCCAACGCATTGAGTAGCGATGCAAATAAAAACATGGCAGGTGACAGCAGAATCAAAGCTCCAACTACTCTTCGAGTCCAATTACGAGGTTGATTTCCTTCGGGCGCGCTATTCATTGTTTTAATTTCCAAGTGTTCGCATCATTGTTCCCTTTTTGCCGCTTTTAGCACTCAATCTGGTTTCGTATACTTGAACAACATTCTCAGTTCATTAATTGCAACATAAAAGTAAGCGCCAGCCATACTATAAGCAATGAAGGCACCATAGCGAACTGAACCACCCCATAAAAGCAACCAAGTAACACTGATCAGGCAGAACCCACTCGAAATGATCTCGACAATCGCAAATCGCTTTGTCTTGCTCCCAGCCGAATTTCTTAAAATGATCAGTTGCAACGCCGCCGGGCCAAAAAAGGCTACAGTCAACAACGCACTTCCGATGCTCGGCCACTCATAGCTTGAATAGGCGGCGATATTGATTGGCCCTGCTTGCACTTCCCCAGGTAAAGCAGCCTTCGGGTTGCAGCTTGCGATTGGCAAAAAAAAGCAGACGCACAATACAGCTGCAGCAATTCGTTTTACCAATATGGCGGACAATTCCATCACCGAAATTCAACTCCAACTTGTATGACTGCTTTGTGCCAATTTACGCCTTACCGTCACACAAAAATTTAACGCCATATTGAACACTGTCTTTTTTCGGATGCCGGTCAGTCCAAATATCTTTCCACTTGTTCATGCCATTGAATTGTTCAGCTGTTTCCTCTTCCACCACGTACCAGCGTTCTTTCCCGTCCCAAACAAGTCGACGTTTAGGTGCAGTCATTAAGGTGATATGCCAGCTTCCAAAAGCTCTTTCGTGATACTCGCTTATTTCAACTCGAAAGTTTGAATCAGCCAGTTCCTTTAATACATGATCAAACGTTTCTTTGTTCATCAAATTTCATAGTTTCTAATTTAGATGCAAATGGCAGGTTTGTGCCGACTGCGAGCATAACCTGGCAAACGTTTAGAAACAACGCGGCGATTCACACCACTTATATCCAGTTACCTCATTTGCGACATTCGAGGACAGTCGTAATTGTGGGAAGCGGTCATTCGATCTGAAATATCTTCATGTCCGTATCGACGGTTTGCGTTGCCAACCTAAAGTGGACGGCTGGCGCTCCTGTTTCCTGACGTTCATAGCGGCTCCCAGTCCACTTAACCCTGTTACCCGCTGCGGTTAATTTGTGCATAGTCCATCGTAAGTCAGCACGACATGGGTCTTATCAAAATCAGCGACGGGAATTCTCATCAAAAAAAAGATGAAAGAATTATCCTTTTTCATCTCTTTACTAAGTTCAAAATTCTCATCCGATTTTTTTAAACGAATGTTCGTGCCAAGCGTTGCGTGGCCATATTGCGTCCACTCCATCATTGCTTCAGTATTTTGCGTGACGTGATAGTAGGTCTCTACTCCAGTTCCATATTCCGGATCTTTGGGCCAAAATCCATTTGGCTCCAGCGTGACGCTCTTACTGACACAAACCTTTGCATTGCTTTCGCAATTCGCCGACTGCGTTTTCTTCGGTTTCAGATCCCACCTTGATGTAGTCTGCTGTATTTTCCATGATCCTGTTTTAAGAGGAAAAAGCGCGGCAAGATTCTCTGCATCGGATTGCGTTTGCATCGAACATTTTCTGACTTCAGGTTCATTCCATGTCTTCAATTGCTGAATGGCCGAAGTAAATCCTTGCGCAGCACTTGCGCTCCAATTCTCCACCGCCTGTTCATCATCTTGCTGCACACCGTCTCCACGCGCATATAAAATGCCAAGCCGGTATTGTGCCGTGGCACCACCTAACTGGGCGGCGCGTCGATACCATTGCACTGCAGTTGCATAATCCTGCGGGACCCAACGACCATACTCATAGAAGTAACCCATCATCGTTGCGGAGTCTGCGTCACCATTGTCCGCGGAGTTTTTATACCAATTGACGGCCATTTCGTGGAGTTTATCTCCCACAGTGCCGATGTTGTAGCTCGTCGCCAATGACATCAACGCCTCGACAGAGTACTTCGGATCTTCAACCCATCCGGCGTCCGTATGACGAAAACCCCAAATCTCAATGAAATAGCTCCTTCCGCCATGCTCTATCGCCAGGAACGCGCAATCCTCACTCAACTTAGCGACAGCGAATCGCCTTCTTGGCCCATTGCCAACATCGGTTGCATTAAAATTTCCGTTGCCATCTGCAATTTCCCCTAACGACGGGTACTTCGCAAAGGTCAGCGCTTTAATTTCAGCTGGAAGTGCATCGAAAGTTCGATTGAGCATTGATTGCGGCTTGGTGGCATCAAAGCATGCGGCGTGAGCTATCGTCCAATTAAAAAACATGAGAAGTACAATAATTGTTGATCTGATTGTTTTCATCGGTTTATTAAAATATCGATTTATTTATGTGTCAGTTTTTTCGCCTCGGATTCACAATGTTCTGGATGGCAGCTATACGCCGAATCCAGCCCCCTCGAGTTTCTTTTCTGTCGATTGGCGATCACTGGATAGCTTTTATTTTTCATCTTGCTTGATGTTTGTTTCGGCTTGATTTAACGGAATTGGGACGACATTGATCTTTTTGGTGAAGCATGTTTGTTTAGGATCTGTTGCATATGGGTCAAAATCTTCAGTTGTGCATTTTTCATAGGCGACATTTTTGCCTTCTACCCGCACGGCAATTTTGGTAACGGGATTGCCGAAGTTATCGCAAGTCCAGTGGAAAAGAAATGGTTTGTCATTTAGCGGCATCCCATCGACAACAATATGAATAATGGAAATCGCGCCAACTGCTCCGCAACGTCCACTACCTGCAGGAGGTCCAAGTTTTATTTCAACCCCAATATTGTGATTCCCCAACCTACACTTCAGATTTGACGTTCCCTCTGGCAGGATCTTGAATCCCGGTTCGATTTGTGGATTCGGATCAGAGCTTGATTGATTGTAAGGCAGTACAGAAAATGTATTGTTCTTAGTTGAACACGCATACTGCGCTCCTTCAATCATCCAATCGGCTCGAGCCGGACCGCAAACCAACAACCATAGAAATATTACAAACAATGGCGGCAATGAATGTCTCGAGTGTAGGGTTGCAAATTGAACTGATATACCAAACAATTTTATTCCTTTCGAGAATTCCCTCGATTCAGTACTGGCTAATTTCACTTCTAGTTGGCCTACGTGTTCAGCGTCCGCCAGGTGCCGATTGTGATTAAAGGCCGACACATCTTCAACGTCCACTTAAAATTTGGAACCTGCCACTCGTTTTTACCCGACCTCTGCCGTTAGCTGGCAGCTTCAAGATAACATCCCAAAATCTGCGCCGTGATGTACTGATCTGAACCATCGACACATTCCTGCGGCTCGTCGAATTCCACCCAATGAATAAATGCAGCGCCCTTAAGGGTAACGGTAGATTCTGGATCTGCCCTTACTGCTCCACAAAATGACTGCTTCCATCCACCAGTCGCGGAAACCCTAACCCGTGAGCCGCGTGCGAATTTCTGCGACATTTGTTCGTGAGCGTCATTCATTAATTTTCCGAGTCCTTGAGTCCACAATTGCCTGACGATTCACAATTTGGTCCGAGTTGCGACCGACCGTCCTGTGCCATTATTGGTCAAATATATTTGCTAATTCTGCGACTCTGCGTGTGCAGACGTCTTCTGACTTAAATCAATGAATTCACGAACCATAGTGTCACAAGCTAGTTTTGTTCCTCGGCACATTACGTCCATATCAATGAATGTTTTCCCATTTCGTTCAACCACCGATCGCTTAACAACAGATGGGTAGGTAGGATGTCCTTCCGGTGAAAATGACCAAATCACATTTAGAGTTGGCTCAACCACGATAGTCCAGCTATTTTGAACACTGAATTCGGTTCCTGGTTTGGCTCGAAGTCCAGCAAGTGCCTCAGGCACAGACTTATACTCAATTTTTAGTTTTGCTTCGGGTAATGGACTGGTTTGTCCCATCGTTGATGCGCTGACAAATAAGGCTATCGTCGTTAGTTGCTTCAATTTTCCCTCCATCCAATGTCCATTTGGCGGTTGTGACTGTCTGCTTTATTTCCAATTTCAAATCATCTGCCAGTGTCCGCAACGTGCCAAACCTTGCCTATTTTAACCACCACGAATAACCATATAATTCGTCTGCCCTTGTGGAATCCATTTCTGTTTCGCATGCAAGCCGATTATCTACGCTGCCATTTCCCAATGAAGCCAAGATTTCGACCAAGCCGCATTGAGATGCGCGGTAAATTCTAAATTGCGCATTTCCATGCAGGAGACGCTTCTCGATATCAACATAATCTCTATCGGCTTCAACTGGGTGTTTTACCAACTGCATCAATCCATTTTCAACATCTACAACCTGTCGATGTGCCAAATTCGCTCTGTCAGCTACACATTGAGACATCTCGATATGACTGTGATTAATCCAACACAATCGCATGACCTCCTCGGCCTTCATTAAATACCGAGTCGGCACTTCTTCCGCCTCCGAAAAAAACGGACCGACCAACAACTTGTGAGGCGCATTCTGAATCACAAACAGACCGCTGCCATTTAGCTTTTCAAGCGGGAACGAAAATTCAATTGGTTCAAAATATTCGCCTTTAACTCTCTCTAAGAACACCAAAACCTTTATTAAGTGGTCGCCCTTATCACTTTTAACAATTATTGCAAAATCCGAATGTCCATTTTCGTTAAAATCGCCCACTACATAGTACGGTTGATAGTTTGGCTGCTCCTTGCGCAAAGCATTAATCATTTCTGAGCAATCACATTCGTCAAATCTAGCTTGTCGATATCCTGGATTGCGTGAAAGCCATTTAGTAAACTGTGCCTTATGCGCTTCTGCCAATCCATCACCGACAGTTTGCCCATCCGCAGCGCGTAACGCTGGAGTCAGAACTGTCCAGATAATCAACAATAGGAGACTGTATTTTAGTTTCATGAGCGAACGTTGAATGTCTGCTTTTTTCTATGATTCGAAATTACTTCGAGATGACGGCTATGTGCCGTTACTGCCTGTCCAACCTGCTCGAATAATCGCATCAACTCATTAAAAATCTGGTCAAACTTTGTCACCAGGAAAACTTAAAAATATTTGATGTCATGGGAATCCCATAATCCTGCGTCACTCCAGGTAAGAAACAGAAACCAAGGGAGTCCGCCTGTATCAAGTGCCAGAATCCCAATTCCGACCAAAGTCGACCCCAACGCCCCGTAACTGAAGTGGCACGCGACAACAGAACAAATTGTACCGATCAGAGGCAAACCTGATACGTATTTAAAGCCATCCATCGACTTATGCGTTCGCTTCCAAATCGTGGAACGAATAAAACTCAGATAAAAATTAAGTGTTGCTATTGCAGCGGCGGCCAAGTAAAACCACAAGTTGTCAAAAATTGGCCTATGGCCGCCGCTCAACGCATTGAGTAGCGATGCAAATAAAAACATGGCAGGCCAACAAAAAGAATATCTGTGTGATGAATAGGATCATCAAATTCTTAGTCAAAGATACTCGCCAAATTTCATCATTGTTTCGACTGTCAACTTTGTGCCGTATTGCGACTCCTGGACTAGAGTGCGCTTAGTTGTTTTTCGAAACAAACGGCATTTACATTGCCAATATATTTCCCGAAATTTTCAATTCGTTTGTATCCGCGCCGCTCGTAAAAACGCACGGCTTGATCATTTACTAGACGCGTTTCAAGTCGTAATGCTGCAAAGCCAAGATTCTTGGCTTCCACTTCAAGAAATGCAAGAATCGCTGACCCGACGCCAGAAGTGTTATGGCGCGAATACATGCGCTTTACTTCTGCCACATCAGATTGCAGCAGCCGGAATGCACCGCAGCCGATTGCATGTCCATCTAAATCTCGGGCAACGACAAATCGAGCATTTTCAGCACGAACGTCATCTGGATCAAATGAAGACTTTCCACTATCACCCGTTATCTTGGAAAGGGTCTCAGAAAGTTCTTCCAGAAGCATTGAAGCCGCATGCGAACTTGGATCTTCTGCTGTGATAGTAATCATGAAAACTGGCCTCATGTCTCTGTACATTACAATGTCAGAATTGCGCAACGCATATTAAATAGAACATCCTCACAAACGTCGAAGCATCATAAATTTCAAAAGACCAATATGGGAACAAAATCCGATAGGACTTTCCTTACAAATCGATTTTTCCGCATGGCACCCGCAACGTAAATATATTGCCAAGCACTTTGATACTGTCCCGCTTATTTAAGTTAAGTGTGACCGAAGATAACCAATCAATAAGAACCTTACGATTAGGATTCGTCGATTCCAATTCCAGTATTTCATTCTTAGAATAGGGCTGAATATACTGCACTCTGAGATCAAACGGACAAGTCATCGTATTCAAATCAAAATATGCAGGCCTCTGTAAATCTTTTGCGGCCACTAGAAAATCCTTTAGACTCATGTCCTTAAGAAAGGTGGTGGAATTACCGTCAATTTTAAATGTATAAAAGCGGGTAAATGACACGGGGCCATCCTTCATGCAAGGCAACCTCAATCCGTTCAGATAATTTTGTACGGACACATAGAGTGAATTCAATTCATAATAAGCCAACCAATCTACGACCGGTGGTTTGTCGGGCGCATCAAAACGGACCTTGACGAAAAAATTTCCTTCTAATTTCTTGCCTAACGCCGACTGCGGATAGTTTGGTTTGGTCATCGAATCTACATTTAACATGCATTTAAGTTGGTTCTTCCGATCCATGTCTGCCTCATCTTCTGGCGAAGAATGCATGACCTTCCGACCATCGTTTGGTGAAAAAACATAGTCTTGTCGCAAACTAACAGCCGCATCGTTTTTATTCATGCATGGCACCCGATACCCTTTGACATACTCTTCCACGACGTCCACCAGGTCTCGATATGAATTTTTCTGGTTAATTTTTACTTCAGGCGCATCTTCTGGTCCATGGAAAACCAACTCGACGCTGATTGTATCTCCCTCCTTGCGCTCCAACAATTCCTGTGGATAGTCAATTTTCTCCAATGATCCAGAGGCACGGGTCAAGCAAGCTAAGGCGGGTGACGGTGCCAAGCTAGGTTCTGATGCAAACGCGGAGGTAAAAATGAAAAACGTGGCGAGTATCACGTTCAAGTAAATAAATGATTTCAATGAATTTCCTTTTTTTACAATCTAATTTTTTGGCCTAACGGCATCTAAATATCTATAAAACAAATTTGGCCTGGTCGTTGCTTTTCTAATTTTGATTGAGAATCGATGTGGGCAAGGCATTGGTGTCGGGTCTATCAATCCAACACCTATTGAGAAAAATGTTGGAATGTTAGACCTGACACCTAATCCCTTAGACCTGACACCTAATCCCCCGCGAACTTCCGCAATGTGCCGCTAGCTAGCAACTACTCGAATAGTTAACCACCATAAATCTGTACTCCTCGACAAATCGCAGCAATCGTCGCGCCTGCTGACGGTTCGAATACTATTAGATTGATTTTTTTATTGATCAAGCTATCGAGCCATTCGGACTTTTTTTGCTCGTTAAGCCATGAACCACAGTCTGATAGACCTGTAACCCAAGTCACCCAATACTCAAGAGCCTCAGTTGAAAATTGCCCGTCGAGTGATTGTAAGACCCTGCTTACAACATTTTGCATGCTTAGATCTTCGCATCTAAATGCGATGAGACCACCCAATTCTATTTGTGAAACAGATCCGTTCTCGGACTTAACCTTGATTCTTCCGCATGAATTCAATCGATCAATCGACACGTCAGTTATCTCTGCATCATGGTACAGCCCCATATTTTTTCCTCAAAGAGATATCACCGTAACGATGACTTCGAACGCCTGCTAAATTTACAAATTCAAATCAATGGCCAACGACCACGACGTGCCAACTGCGAGCACAACCTGGCAAACATCCAGAAACAACGCGGCAATCCACACCACATAAATCCAGTTACCTCATTTCACAAAGATATTAAATGAGTCACTCAGAAAGTTTCCGTTGACGAAAATCACTTCAAGTTTTACGGCATCAGGTCCAACGTAACCAACATCTGACTGATACATGACTTTTATCATCTGTGATTTATGTTTATTACATTCATAGCGTTGATTGTCCCTAGAAAATGATGGATACCCCAAACCTTCTTCGAGCGTAATTTTTCCGTGTACTGGGGCTTCCACGACTCGCACACTTGGAACGCCTTCGGTTGTGCAATCCGGATTTAGGTAGAAGTAATTAGTGAATCGTTGCACAGTGCCGCTCAGCGCTGCTTTGTTAATCGTTTTTGCTGCGATCGGAACAACCTCAGGTCTCGTCGCAACATCCCGAGGTGCGACTGCAATACAACCTGCCAGAGCAGTGACGCTAATGGCGATTCCTGCGTAATGCATCAACTGTATTTTTCTATTGGTGATAGCCGTAATTAATAAATTCAATCTGCGATTGGACGCTGCGATTCTCATTTTCTCTCCATGTTAAAAATTGATTTCAAAGCGTAATGTCTGGCACGACGCAAGCCGTAGCATTGCAAATAGTCGCCAATTTACAACTCGCGCAAGCTTATCGATTTGATTGGAATTTGTATATGCCCCAAATAGGGCATTTGAAGTACCCATAGCGCTGATTAACAATCTCGGTGTGATGCTTACATGCTTTCCGGGTGCTAAATGCGACGACGTATGTTAATTGGCGTTGAGTTGATATGGCATTATTTGTGCTGCGTCCGGCCCGCGTAACATTGATCAATTTGGTCTGACCTGCGTGCATCACCGCAAGGACTCAACTCATTCAGTACCGGCGTCGGAATACCATTGGCATCAAGGTGCGCGACATAGGTACGCCACTGCCCTGCCCCCTGGCGATGTAATTCAATATCCACCACCCAGGCCTTCGCCTGCAGATCGTTATCCAGCGCGTCAATCATGAAGTTACCGATGCTATAAAAAATTGGCTTACCCTGGAAATACTCTACTTCTTGAGTGACATGCGGATGTGTGCCCAGTACCAGGTCGGCTCCGGCGGCAATCATCAGATGGGCTAGTTGCTGTTGGCGCGCATTCGAATGCGTTTCGTTTTCCCAACCCCAGTGCATCACCGGAATGACGAGGTCCGCCTTGTAAATTTCCCTTGCGCGATGAATATCGACGGCCACCTGCTCGTCTTCGCTCCAGGCAGTGCCGGCCGCGTTGGCGTCGGCCTCAAATCTGCGCGGCATAAATTCGTTGTAGCCAAGCAGAGCTATTCTTAAACCATTGCGCACAACGATTGCTGGCCTGTGGGCTTCGGTGAGATTGTGTCCACCGCCCGCAAACTGAATTCCATATTGTGGCAATAGCGTAATCATCTCTTCGAAAGCGTTCCGCCCAAAATCGCCAGAGTGGTTGTTGGCTATCGTGACCACATCGAAATGCTTGCGCAATACCGATAGCGAATCGGGGCGTGCGCGAAAATTGTAATTCTTGTCTACTGGATCACCGCCGGTCGCCACCACGCATTCCAAATTTGCGAGCCTGATATCGGCCTGATTGATCAAGGCGGAAAATCCGGTGAAAGGGTCTTCGCCGTGTTGAATGGCAGCGCCAGGTTTTCCATCCAGAACCACATCGCCAGCAAATACCAGCCTGACTGTGCCGTCTTCTGCGTGCGCCAACAATGTTCCCAGCATCAGCGATGCCATGGTGAGCAATCTGATCATCATTCCTCTTCCACCAGGTTGCAGCCGTATTGCAGTTCGCGATCCAGCGGCGGTGAATACAGGTAGTTATGTCCGGTGAGGCTGTATGGGTCAGAAGAAAAATTGAACGGCGCGGCATACTTCACTTCTTGCAGTAGCACGGGTTGTATATGTGTCTCGTAGTAGATATAAAGCTTGACCATATCCGGTTGCGATCCTGCTCCCAGCATCACTGCCTTGAAACGAAATCTTCCGCCGATATCGATTGATTCGCTCGTGTATGCGCCGTTCGTATCGGATGATGGACTGACCATCTGATCATGCACAATACGGGTTTCGATTTGGCTCGTCGCGCCAGCATAGGTGACGGCACAACGAAGCAACGGGTTGGCCTGAGCTGTGGCAGTGATCATGAACAGACAAATCACCGCAGCATAAATTGAAATTTTTTGTTGGTACAAGATGCCACTCCAATTACCCGATTAGAGTGGCGGATTCTATAACGGCATTAATTCTCTGGCAATGCGTCCGTTTGCAGTCAAGGATTTTTCAACGAAGCCCACAAATTATCCCAATCGTCAGGTTCAAAGCTACCCTCACGCTTAAAGACGAATTCATTTTTGGGATTGATGACGAAATGAGTAGGCTGGCGGGTGATAACGCCGAAATTATCTTTGTGTCCGGGAGAATTGCGCCACACCATGGGGAAGCGCTGATCTTTAGGCACGGCAAGCGCGATTAGTTGGTTGTATTCGTCGAAATCTTTTTTGTTTTGATCGATATTCACGCCAAGCAGAACAAATTTGTTTTTAGCGTTGCTGACGTAGAATTCGCGCATCAGTTTAAGGTCACGAGTACACAATGCGCAGCCGGCAGTAAAAAAGCTGACCAGCACGGTTTTACCAAGAAAGTCAGTCAGCTCCATCTTTTTACCGTTGGCGTCCAGTCCCTGCATCGTCAAAACCGGAGCCGCCTTGTCGTCTTCAGCAAATGCGCTGATCCCAGACGAGTAGAGCAAACCCAATGCGCTCATTTGCAACCATGTTCTTCTATTCATTATGCCCTTCCCCTTGTAAGTATGAACTGGACTAACGCAATACGTACCGGCGAGGTGTACAGATAAACAATCGTCTGAAGCCGGGAATTTGCGTAAGTCCTGTTGAAGTAGTCAAAACAAGTTCTTTTATCTTACAAAAATTTGTAAAAAATGGGCGACTAATTTCAGGACGGAATTAGCAAATGGGCATCAAATAAGTTTTAACTCAGGATCACTGTCTTGTCGATTAACGCACGCAACAGCGGCTCAGCCGCCTCAGCGATTCGATTCAGGCTGGCTTCGCGCAGTTGGTTGGCATCCATCATGACATCGCTTTTTAGCCCGGCCCATTCCAGCAGAGCCTTGCACGCTTCTGGATGATCGAACAAGCCGTGGACATAGGTGCCCAGAATGAGATTGTCAGCCGAGCGCGCGCCTTCTGGTCTGCCTTCGATATAAAACGCGGGTCGGTTCAAATCGATACCCTGCGAAATCCCCATATGAATTTCATAACCGCTGACTTCAACTTCTGCGAACGCACACAGCCCGATGATTTTGCTGAGCCGTTTTTTGTTACTGAGCGTGGTTTCGATATTAATCAGTCCAAATCCGCGTGCAATACCTGCCGTACCTTCCACTCCCAACGGATCATTGACAGTGGTACCCAACATTTGCAACCCACCGCAAATACCAATCACCTTGCCCCCGTAACGCAAATGCTTTTGCAGCGCAGCTTCCCACCCCTGATCGCGCAGCCATGTTAAATCTTCACGGGTATTTTTACTGCCCGGGAAAATGATCAGGTCGGCTGGAGGGACAGGCTGATCAGGTCCGATAAATTGAAGATCGACATCCGGATGCGCCCGCAAAATATCGAAATCGGTATGATTGCTGATACGCGGAATAACCGGCACCACCACGCGAAACCGTCCAGCTTTTTCCGACGTGACTTGCTGGGTTTGGATCGCATCTTCGGCATCCAGATATAAACCGTGCAGATACGGTAGCACCGCCAACACCGGCTTACCGGTCTTTTGCTCCAACCACGCCAGTCCCGGCTCCAGCAATTTGATATCACCGCGAAAGCGATTAATCACAAAACCGATAATCCGGTTTTGTTCGCTAGCCGATAAGCACGACAAGGTCCCAACGATATGCGCAAAGACACCGCCGCGATCAATGTCCGCAACGAGTATGACCGGGCAATCCACCGATTCAGCAAATCCCATATTGGCAATATCGCGTTCACGCAAATTAATTTCGGCTGGACTGCCTGCGCCCTCCACGATAATGGCATCAAATTGCTCAGTCAGACGCCGATAGGATTCAAGCACCGCCTGCAGCGCAACCGTCTTGTACTGATGGTAATCGGCTGCGTTCATCTCGGCGCTCACATGTCCATGGATGATGACTTGCGCTTTGGTGTCGCTGGATGGTTTCAGCAATACCGGATTCATGTCACTGTGCGGCGTGAGCCCGGCAGCTTGTGCCTGCAATGCCTGGGCGCGTCCAATCTCACCGCCATCTTCCGTGACGGCGCTATTGAGTGCCATATTTTGCGGTTTAAATGGAACGACCCGGATTCCCTGTCTGGCCAGAAGCCGACATAGCGCGGCGACGATTGTCGTTTTTCCCGCATCGGAAGTGGTGCCTTGCACCATGAGTGTCTTGTATGGGAATGTCATCGTCGCTTGTTAGTTTTTCTGTCGGACCTGATCCAACTTGTCACATAATTCAGCAGCGCCCGCGATCATGCGTGGGCCTGCACGGTTAATCAAATTTCCATCAACTAAAAGGAGATGCTGATTCTTGACCGCGCGCAATGTAGGGTAGCGTTTCCACATTTGAATGCCACCATTGCTGGGATTTTTTTCACTGGTCGCGACAATGGCGTCTGGGTCCAGTCGCAAGATCGATTCAACATCGACTATCGGAGAAATTGTTTTCAGGTCGGCGAAGATGTTTACGCCGCCGCACAGTTGGATGGCGTCGTTGACGATGTGTTGTCCATTCAACGTGTATAAAGGTTGATCCCAGACCTGATAAAACAAGCGCACCGGCGTGCGATGCGCGTATTGCTGTTTTAGTGAACCCAATTGTTCCTGCAATTGGAAAGCTGCTACTGCCGCCTGTTTTTCTGTACCCATCAGTTTTCCCAGCGTCAGAATGCTGGTGGAGATATCGGCCAAATGCTGCGGCTGACCGAAAAACAAGGGAATGCCTAACTGGCGCAATTGCTCGACGTGGGATTTGGTATTACCTTCATACCACACCACAATCAGGTCGGGTTTAAGGCTGACGATACGCTCAATATCCAGACCCTGATAGTCGCCGATGACCGGTAAGTGGGTCGCAGCTTCGGGATAATCACTGAAACGAATTACGCCGACGATGTGGTCCGCGCCGCCAGCGGCATACAACATTTCGGTTTCGGCAGGCGAGAGGGAAATAACGCGCTGGGCTGGTTTTGGCAGGGTGACGGTGAGTCCGGCGTCATCCTGGACGGTGATGGGTTGTGACGCCGCAGCAAAGGCATGGTGCGTCGTAATGAAAAGTAATGAGAAGAGTAATCTGGCCAGCGTTATTTTCATTGATCTGAATTCCTGGTCATTGTTCTGAGCGTTGGTGTTGTTTTGTCTTTGTCAGTGCGGCACAAACAAACATTGTTCTCCATGCCATACCGCGTCTATCGGGTGTTCTAAACACTTGCTCAACGAATCACGCGTCATCGTCTCCCCGACTGGTCCAGCCTGCCATGCACCGTCTGGCATTAATAGCAGCGCGTGCGTGGCGTAACGAAACGCGAGGTTCAAATCATGGCTAACCATTATTACTGCATTGTGATGTGATTTGCAACGTCGCGCAATTAATTCCATCACATTAACCTGATGCGGCAAATCGAGTGCAGTTGTCGGTTCGTCGAGCAGTATGCATTGGGCGTATTGAACGATCAATGCAGCAAGCGCGACCCGTTGTCTTTCCCCACCAGACAAGCTACGTACGTCGCGGTGCGCGAGGTGGTCGACATCCAGTTCTGCGAGCGCTGCAAGGGCCAGATCGATGTCTTGTTCAGATTCCCAGTAGCCGCCATCGTGGTACGGGTGACGCGCAGCCAATACCGTGTCTATCGCACGATAGCCAAAAGCGTCATTGCGACCCTGGGGCAAATAGGCCCGCAATCTGGCCAGGTCCATCAAAGGCCAGGACGTCAATGAACGTCCGTTTATCGCAACAGTCCCGTGAACTACAGGAAGGAGTCCGGCCAGCGTTCGCATAAGGGTGGACTTGCCCGCACCATTGCGGCCGATGATGCACCAGCAGTCACCGGCATTGATTTGCCAGTTCAGGTTGGATATCAGTACCTGGCGCGCGACACTAACCGTCAGGTCTGTCACCTGGATTTGGCTGGATGGTTGGGTGCTATGACTTTGCATAGTGAGCCCGATGGCTATGGAGTTGCAGCAAAAACACTGGCACGCCGATTAAGGCAGTCACTACACCGACCGGTAACTGCTGCGGTGCGATCACAGTGCGCGCCAACGTATCGGCCAACATTAAAAATGCCCCGCCCGCCAGGCAAGATGCAGGCAGCAATAATCGGTGATCGGGTCCCCACGCAAAACGACAGGCATGCGGAATAATCAGCCCAACAAAACCGATGCTACCTGCGCTGCTGACTGCGCTGGCGGTGAGCAACGCTGCACAGAAAAACAGACTTTTGCGCAACCGTGCTATCGATACGCCCAGCGTGCTGGCATTGTCGGAAAACATCGCCGCGACATTCATTGCGCGCGACAGGCTGCTGACGTAGATCAGGACACCTGCCAGCACCAGCCAGTTGACGTAGCGCGGTCCCGTAGCTGACAGATCGCCTATCATCCAGAACACCATGCTGCGCAACCGCGAATCCGATGCGACGGACAGAATCAGGGCAACAACGGCCATACAGCCAGCCCCAATAACCACACCTGTCAGCAACAGCGTAGTCGCGCCACCTTCGGTGCTGCCCGTGCCTTTGAAATCGTTGTATGCCAGAAAAAAAAGTAAGCCCGCCACGATCACCGCACCGCCAAAAGCGGACAGATCAATGATCAGTGCGGCCCCCATCCACAACATCGCAGTCAGTGCGCCAACTGCCGCACCGCTGGAGATGCCTAATACATAGGGGTCTGCGAGGGGATTGCGCAATAGCGCTTGCATCAGCACACCTGCCAATGCCAACGTGCTGCCGGTGACAAACGCCGTTGATGCCCGTGTCAGACGCAAGGCAACCAGTGTGGCATTCAGACTGTCAGGCGCGCCATGCAGCAATTCGCGCAGCGCGTCCAACAATCCGGCAGGCGCTATCATCACCGAACCGATACACGCAGAGAGTGCCAGACAGATCAACGCCGCCAGTAGCAGCGTGATCAAAACCACCTTGGAACGGTTTTTTGCATCGGCACTCACTGCACATCCTCTGGTTACATCAAAGTTTAGACACGTTAGAAGCTATAACGTACCGTCGCTTTGATCTGACGACCATCATCAGGATAGATACCTGACATACAAGCGCCATAAGCATTGGTGAAATATTGTTTGTTGGTCAGATTCGATCCGGCCAACGCGAATTCCCATGCGCTCACAGTTACGGCGTAACGTCCATCCAGTGTCGCATGCGATGGAATCACAGCCGAGCAAGAATTGGTAAAGTCGCCGCCGTAACGCTGGGTATCAACCCATTGTCCACCGACGTAAGCGCTTTGACCATTACCTGACAACCAGTTCAGATGCGCGGACGCCGTATTTTTTGGTACCAATACCATGTCTTTGCCGTCATTCACGCCGGCAGTGAACGTTGCCTCGTTATGCTGCACCTGGGCAGTCAGCTTGAATTGCTGCGACAGTTGCACTTTACCATCCAGCGCAACACCTTCGCGACGCGTTGGGTCCAGATTGGCATTCGCACCGTAGCCATTGTTGAGCAATGGGTTGTAATAGATCTCGTCGGTAATATCGTGACGGAACAAACGTGCAGTCAGTTGCTCGTTTGCGTTGCCCAATGTCGTACCAACTTCCAGATCATGCGACAGTTGCGGTAGCAACGGCGTATTGGCCGTCGCAGTGTACGCATTGTCATCCACGTTCGCCACACGGTAGCTCTGGCCTACGTTAACAAAACCATCCACCACCGGTAAAAATGCATAACTCGCTTGCATTTCCCAGGCGTTCACACCTTGCTCAACGTTGTAGTTGTCAGTTGAGTAAGCGATTGGATCGCTCGATGATTTATCGAATATTTCGCGACGTGCACCCGCAGCAAAACGCGCATCACCCACTTTGACTTCATCGCGGAAATACAGGGCATGCGATTGTTGCGTGGCGTACGCCAGCGAAAAACTGCTGTCGGTCTGACGATTCCAGTTCATCAAATCCAGTCCCGCTACGAATTCGTTATGCAAGCCATCGATGTTGGTGATGTTGCGCAACCGTGGCGTAAATTCGGTTTGATGTCCGGTATAGGTCGAGGTGGACTGTTCCGATACAAAATCGGACTGCGCAGTACGTTCGCGTGTCGACAACTCAGCCGCGGCCTGCCAGCTACCCATCGTCTTTTCGATAAAGGCGGTGTAGCGGTTTATATCGATTGAACCGTTATCGTATGGCGTCAGCGATTGCTTGGGGTTTTGGTCAAATTCTTGCAGTGTAGACAGAGCACCTGCGAATCCAGCATCCTGATGCGCGATATCGACGCGCAGACCAAAGCGGAAATCGCTGCCGAACCAGGTTACCGTACCACTGGCATTTTTTTGCGTAACTGCATTGTTCACGCGGTAGTTATCTGAGCGTTGGTCGCTCAAATTCAAACTCACATTGTAATTGTCGCCGCCTTGCGCGAGGAATGCGCGCCCACCGTAATCATGAAACTGACCGGCTTCCAATGTTACTGAACCGGTCAGCGGTGTTGGTCCGAGACGTTTGGTAATCACCTGAATCACACCACCTGTCGCGCCATCACCGTACAGCACACTACTGCCACCATGCATGATTTCGATACGATCTACTGAGTCGATAGGGATCTGCGACAGCACGGCAACAGCCTGTTCGCTCTCAGAAATGCGCACACCATCAACCACGACGACCAAATTGTTATCGCTATCGCTACCGAAGCCATTCATATCCAGATCGTAGTCCTGGGTGCCGTAAAAATTTTGACGGCCATATACACCACCGAGCTTGCGGATCGCTTCGTTGACGTTGTCCACGCCTGCATTGCGGATGTCGGCAGCAGTAATCACCTGCGCGCCTATCGGTGGCAGATCAGGCGTGCTCGGAAAGCGTGAGCCAATAACAACAACCGACGCGACATCAGCACCATCATTAGCGGCGTTGGAAGATTGAGTCGATGTAGTTTGGGAATAAGTAGCAGGCGCGGCGAAAGCCAGTAGCAATGCGCTGGCGCACAGGTTTTTGCGTAATGTAGGTGTCATGATAGTTAAGTAAAGTGCAGCTGGACAACCGGCCAACGTCCCGTAAGCCGGATTGAACAATACGCAGAAAATCTGCGTATCACCTGATTTGGCCGGTATCCGGGCTGACAAATATCACTCCCCTACCTTCCCATGCATTACTGCACAGTGGTTTGAAAATGGGGAGCGTGCAGATCACACCGTCTGACTGAGCGTGATCGGCATTTGTTACCGTTGCGGGGGCAGCACATGTACATGCAGAGACAGAATTGGATCCTGTCCTGGATGGATGTTTCCCGTTTAACCGCAGCTACGAACGTAGCCGCGAGCACCAAAACTGCGCCATTCTAGAGTTAGTCGTGCTTTACGGCAAGCTGCATTCACCGCAACTTGCCTTAACCAGCGCCAAACCGCATCGAATTTGGCCCGGGAAATTGCCGAATGGCTATTAATCATGCAAAATGCCTGATTGGTTGGTCAGACAGCGTATCCAGACAATAAAACGTAAAAAAAGGAATTATGCAGAACACTCACCCGCTCGTTGTCGATCTGGATGGAACCTTAATCCGCACCGATATGCTGCAAGAATCAACCCTGGTCGTGCTGCGCGACAATCCCTCTTCACTGCTAAGGCTGCCACTTTGGCTGGCACACGGAAAAGCGTATTTGAAGCGTAAGCTGGCAGAACGCTCGGAATTAGATCCACAACATTTGCCGTACAACCTCGAGCTGCTGTCCTGGCTGACAAAACAACGCGAAGCCGGACGCAAACTCATACTCTGTACTGCATCCGATCAAATTATCGCCAACGCCATTGCGGGACATCTGGGCATCTTTGACGAGGTCATGGCCAGCGATGGCGTCACCAATTTATCAGGCAAAAATAAGGCCAGTGCGCTGGAACAGCGATTCGGGAATAAGGGTTTCGATTACGCGGGCAATTCCATCGATGATGTCCCGGTTTGGACAAGCGCTCAGCGCTCCATCGTAGTGAATGCATCTTCTGCAGTGTCAGATCAGGCGGCGAAAATTGGACATATCGAAAATACTTTTCCGGCACAGGCTATCGATTTCGGTGTTTTCAGACGCGTCCTGCGAGTGCATCAATGGATGAAAAATTTGCTGTTGTTCGTGCCCTTCTTTGCATCACATCAAATCACGCAATCCAGCTCCTGGCTGGCGTTGATGGTGGCATTCGTATCATTCGGCCTGTGTGCCTCGTCGGTCTATATCGTCAATGATTTACTCGATCTGTCCAGCGACCGGCAACATTATAAGAAGCGCTTCCGGCCATTTGCATCGGGCGCAGTTCCTATCTGGATGGGTGTTCTGCTGGTGCCACTGTTGTGGCTGGGCAGTGTGGTGCTTGCGCTCCAGGTCAACAATGAGTTCCTGCTGTGCCTGGGCTGTTATTTCATCATCACCTGCGCGTACTCGTTTAAATTAAAACGCCTGGTTATTTTGGATTGCATTACGCTCGCCCTGCTGTACACATTGCGGGTAGTGGCAGGATCTGCTGCAGCCCAACTACCGTTTTCTTTTTGGCTGCTGGCGTTTTCCGTGTTTCTGTTTCTCTCGCTCGCCTTCGTCAAACGCTACGCGGAATTGCTGGAGCATTCCGTCAAGGAATCCAAAACGGTACACGGACGCGGCTATACAACTTCCGACATCCAGCTCATCCAGTTATTTGGCACCAACGCAGGCTACGCTGCCGTCATCGTTCTGGCGCTGTATCTCAATAGCGATGCGATCGTGCGCCTATACCGCAACCCGGAGATAGTCTGGGCGACTGTTCCGGTGATGCTTTTTTGGATCAACTGGGTATGGCTACAGGCGCATCGCGGTCAGATGCACGATGATCCGGTCGTATTTGCGCTCAAAGATAGAAACAGCCTGATCGCCGGATTCGTATTTGCAGTCATCGTGGCACTCGGTGCTGTGGGGATGCCGTGGTAGACGTATCCACCTGGGGCAGGCTCAGCCATGATCAACATGATGTTGTTGCCTTGTCGAGTCATACGCCGGTCGTACAACAAATCCGTCAGCGCGACCAGAACAGTAAAGGTATTGCCTACGGTCTCGGGAAAAGTTATGGCGACCTGCCGTTAAATTCCGGTGGTCTGCTGTGGAGCACAGCGTCACTGGATCGCTACGTCAGCTTTGATGACAGTACCGGCGTGCTGGTGTGCGAACCCGGAGTGACACTGAAGAATATCCAGGACACCTTTATTCCGCGCGGCTGGTCATTGGCGGTTGTACCAGGTACGCAACTCATCACAGTTGGTGGCGCAATCGCGAACGACGTGCATGGCAAGAATCATCACGCATTTGGCACATTTGGCGACCATGTGCGGCGCATCCAACTATGTCGCACCGACGACTCAATAATCGAATGCGGACCCGAACTGGCCGCAGAATGGTTTTGGGCAACTGTAGGCGGGCTGGGGCTGACCGGCGTCATCAGTCAGGCGGAGATTCAACTCAGGCGCATACCTGGACCGTGGTTGGAAACCGAAACGCTCGCCTACTCGGATCTCGATCAATTTTTCTCGCTATCTGCCGAATCAGAATCGGATTGGGAGCACACCGTATCGTGGTTCGATTGCACTGCAAAAAAAAATCGCGGCATTTTTATGCGCGCCAATCCCAGTCCAAGCAAGTTAGCGGCGCCGTCGAATGCAAAAAAATGGGCGGTTCCGTTTGTTCCGCCGATTACGCTGTTAAATAGTCTGTCGGTGCAGGCGTTTAACTCGAGCTATTTCGCGTTAAAAAATAATGCGTCGGGCAAGCACACGCAATACGGCGAAACCTATCTCTACCCCCTGGACAATTTAATGCATTGGAATCGCGTCTATGGGCCAAGCGGATTCTATCAATATCAAAGCGTGGTGCCTGCGGCAGTCGCGAAAGACGCAACGCAGGCGATGCTGAATGAAATTAAGCGCTCCGGGCAGGGGTCATTTCTGTCGGTGCTAAAAACATTTGGTGACCGACTCCCGCGCGGCATGATGAGTTTCCCGATGCCGGGCACGACGTTGGCGCTGGACTTTTCAAATCGCGGCGCGACTACGTTGCAATTGTTTGAGCGGCTCGATGCCGTTGTCCGCGCAGCTGGCGGCAGAATTTATAGCGCTAAAGACGCCAGAATGCCACGCGATTTATTTGAAAGCGGCTATCCGCGACTCAACGAATTTTTAACTTACCGCGATCCGGGAATCAGCTCCTCGTTTTCCCGTCGCCTGATTGGATCATAGCTATGGCAGTGCAACATATCGTCATCATCGGCGCAACGTCGTCAATCGCAGAACATTGCGCCCGGCATTGGGTTACCAATGCAGGTGCAGGGAATGCGATCAAACTCACTCTGGTAGGACGACAGACTGAAAAAATCCGACTGATTGCCAACGATCTGACAGTGCGCAATCCCGCCTGTACCGTGCAAACGTTAACCACCAACTTCACTGACCCCGACGCCATTACCCAATTGGTGAACGAAGTGATTGCACTGGGCCCGGTAGATATTGTCTTGATCGCGCATGGCTCCTTACCGGATCAGGGAATCTGCCAGCAGGATCTGCGTGCCAATCAAGATACCTTGTTGGTCAATGGCATTTCGCCGGTTTTATTTGCCGAAGCATTTGCCAAACCAATGCAGGCTGCCAATGCCGGGACCATTGCGATTATCGGCTCAGTCGCAGGTGACCGGGGGCGCAAATCCAATTACGTCTATGGTTCGGCCAAGGGGCTGGTAACCCGTTATGCGCAAGGCTTGCAACATCGATTGGCGGCTACTGGCGTGCGTGTGGTGTTGATTAAACCTGGACCGACTGATACACCGATGACTGCGCGCATGAAGCAGCAAGGCGCAAAATTGGCGAGTGTTGAAAGCGTTGCGAAAGGAATTGTGGCGGCTATTCAGCAAGGGAAGCCGGTAGCTTATGTGCCTGGAAAGTGGGCAATCATCATGATGATAATTCGCCACTTGCCGGGATTTATTTTTAATAAAATGGATATTTAAATTCGGCTATTCAACAGTTGACGCAATAGCAGGGGCTGTCTTTACCCCGCCTTACCATCCACCTGCAATGCCTGCTCCAACCGGTACATCAACGGCGAATAAAGGCTGCGCGAATTACTATTCCAATGTTTTTTCAACTGCGCCAGTTCAGCATACAAATGCTGCGCGGTATTCATGTCGCCATTGTTCGCAGAAAAAATCGCGTACTCGGCACGTGCTTCAACGCTGCCAAACCGCGCCACTGCCTGTTCGAATTCTTGTTTTGCCTCTTGCGTATTCCCCTGCCCCGCATGAATGTTAGCCAACAACAGCGTCACCGCCTCAGTCCTGAAATTTGGATTCACGTTGCGAATGGCAAGCAATAATTGCATGGCCTTGTCGGGCTGGTTAAAACGTAGTTGCGCATTGGCTGCGGCAAATTGAATTTCCAGATCGTTGGCAAACGGACCCTTCAGACATAACTCAAACTGTTCAACCGCTTCTGCCACCTTGTTGGCGGCCAACAGCGCATCAGCGTAACGCCACTGGTTTTGCGCAGTAGGAGTGAAATCAAAAGCTGCTTTGGCTTCGCGCAATTCCCGACCTGGATCGATGGCATTGACCGCAACGTTCGCGGCTTTATACAGTCCCTTCTGCACCTTATAAGTCGATTTAAAATCCGGCAGGAAGATCGCGAAAAAATACACGACGCTACCCAACAAGGGAAACATAAATAAAATCAACAGCCAGTAAAGTTCGCGTCCAGAGCGGATCGCGTGGATAGCGAAAAAAATCGCGACAATAATATGTAATCCGATACCGAAAATTGGCATTTTAAAACCCTTTAAAAAATCTATTCTTTATTTACTCTTCGATCTCACGCAACTTACTCAGCGCCTGATCGATCCGATCGACCGCAACAATCAACAGTCCTTCTATCGGTTGTTTCGGTGCATTCGCTTTGGGAATCAATGCAACCGAAAATCCCAGCTTGGCAGCCTCACGCAGTCGCTCCTGCCCACGCGGAGCAGGTCGAATTTCGCCAGCCAGGCCAACTTCACCGAACACAACCAAGCCGCGTGGCAATGGCCGATTCCGCATCGACGAATGGATGGCCATCAGCACGGCCAAATCGGCTGCAGGCTCAACAATTTTTACGCCTCCCACCGCATTGATAAATACATCCTGATCAAAGGCAGCAATACCAGCATGCCTATGCAATACCGCCAACAACATCGCCAGCCGGTTTTGCTCCAAACCAACCGACAAACGCCGCGCATTCGGTGCATGTGAAGCATCCACCAAGGCCTGAATTTCCACTAGCAACGGACGCGAGCCTTCCTGAGTCACCATAACGCAAGCACCAGCAACTGGCGTATCGTGCTGCGACAAAAATAGCGCCGAGGGGTTGGACACGCCTTTCAATCCACGCTCGGTCATCGCGAACACGCCCAACTCATTGACCGCACCGAATCGATTTTTAATGGCCCGCACCAGCCTGAAACTGGAATGCGTATCACCTTCGAAATACAGCACGGTATCAACGATATGTTCCAGCACGCGCGGCCCAGCCAACGCACCTTCCTTAGTAACGTGCCCCACCATAATCACCGTCGTATCTGTGGACTTGGCGGCGCGTGTTAATTGCGCCGCACATTCACGTACCTGAGCGACTGATCCTGGAGCCGAGCTTAACGCGTCGGAATACATGGTCTGTATCGAGTCGATTACCACCACTTGCGGCTTATGCTGCGTCAGCGTGGACAATATTTTTTCCAGCTGAATTTCGGCCTGAAACTTAAGGTCTGCCGATTCCACGCCCAACCGTCTGGCGCGCATGGCGATCTGAGCGCCGGATTCTTCGCCGCTGACGTAGAGCACACTTTTCTGTTTCGCCATTGCGGACAAGGCCTGCAACAGCAAGGTGGATTTACCGATGCCAGGATCGCCACCAATCAGAATCACGCCACCTGCGACCAGGCCACCACCGAGAACCCGGTCGAACTCTTCAATTCCGGTTGTAAACCGCGGCACTTCCAATGCGTCGATTTCCGATAGCTGCAACACCGGCGCGGTCTGCGCCAGGCTCTGTGGCGTTTGCGAATAGCGGTTTTGCGCGGCTTCGATCACGCTTTCGACCAGGGTATTCCATTGTCCGCAAGCCGGGCACTGTCCTGCCCATTTAATGGCTGTGCCACCGCATTCGGTACAACTGTAGTTAGTTTTAGTTTTCGCCATAGAATCGCCAGTTAATGCGTAGGGGGTAATAGCCAAAGGCGTATTACACCGCATGTATTTCAAATAAGTACAGTTATCTATTCCAATACAGCAATCACGATATGTTGCATTGTCAACTTGCGGGGCTCCGTTATGGAACCATGCGGTGTAATACGCCTTCGGCTATTACACCCTACGCAGGTCGGTGCGCGATCAGCGTAATTTAAATCCGTTCAATCGCCAGCGATAAGCTGCACGCGTTGCGCCACGGCGCACATTAACTCATAGCCTATCGTATCAGCCGCCTGAGCCACGTCATCTATAGGCAATCCTTTGCCCCACAGCGTAACTGGCGACCCAACCCGGGCTGCAGGGATATTCGTAACATCCACCGTAATCATATCCATCGAGACGCGTCCGACCAATGCGGTACGCACGCCGTTGACCAGCACCGGCGTACCATCAATCGCGTGACGAGGATAGCCGTCTGCATAGCCGCACGCAACGACGCCGATGCGCATCGTTTTACTGGCAACAAACCGGCTACCGTAACCAACCGATTCACCCGCATGAATAACCTGAATCGCGATAAGTTCGCTGGACAAGGTCATGGCGGGTAACAATCCGAACGAAGATGCGCTGTCAGTATTGGGGCTGCCGCCATACAGCATGATGCCCGCGCGAACCCAGTCATTTTGAATTTCATCGTGCAACAAATTCGCGGCGGAATTGGCCAGACTGACTTCCAGCGGGCCATCCGTGTTCAGTTTTGCCAACTGTGATCGCGCCTGTTCAAACTGTCGTAACTGTTCGGAGACTGGCAGGCGGGGATTCATCGCGTCGTCGGCATTGGCAAAGTGCATCGTCAGGTCCACCACCTTAACCGCGCCAATAGCAGACAGTCGTTTCCAGGCAGATTCAACGTCAGCCACCTTAAATCCAAGCCGGTTCATACCGCCATTAATTTTGAGATGCACGCGTATCGGTTGACCAGGTTGAAACTGTGCTTGCTCCAGCAATTCAATTTGCTCAAAACAATGTACCGCGATTTCGATTTGATGCTGCGCCACCAGTGGTAAATCTTCCGCGTGAAAGAAACCTTCAAGCAGCAATACGGGTTTGGTCCATCCCAAAGCACGCAAGCGAACCGCGCCATCCACCTCAACCAATGCCAGGCCATCTGCGTCCTGAAATGCCTGTAACGCGAACGACAAGCCGTGACCATAGGCATTCGCTTTCACTACGGCCCAAACTTTGGCAGCACCACCGTGCTGGCGAGCAATCTGATAATTGTGTTTTAGTGCGGATAAATGAATCGTGGCGGTTATCGGTCTTGGCATGGCTACGTTTAGTAAAATCGGATGAAATCGAATGTCCGCTATTGGGTTTTCGATTAATGTTAGAGCAAAAGATCAACTTGACATTTTACCTTAGACCATGCAGTGCATAGCGAGCGAATAGCAGCATTTGATTTCGTTTTTATTATTTTTTCAGTAAATATTCCTGATTGTTAGCGCACCGCGCTGGGGCAAATTCAATTTTGGCTATTTTTCATGGTATAAAGCTCGCTTCAAGATCCGAATTAGCTAATTTATGAATCGTGGTTTTTACACCATTATGGGCGCGCAGTTTTTTTCCTCGCTCGCCGATAACGCTCTACTGATTGCGTCGTTCTATGCACTAGCCACCATCGATGCCCCAGGTTGGATGACGCCGTTGCTGAAGTCCTTTTTCGTCATCTCCTACGTCGTCCTTGCCGCATTCGTTGGCGCATTTTCCGATTGCATGCCTAAAGGTCGGGTCATGTTTCTGACCAATATCATCAAGATTGTCGGCTGCGGTCTGATGTTCGTGCATGTGCATCCCTTGATTGCCTACGGCGTGGTTGGTGTCGGTGCCGCCGCCTATTCGCCAGCCAAATACGGCATCCTGACGGAACTGCTACCTGCCGAAAAACTGGTTGCTGCTAACGGTTGGATCGAAGGGCTGACGATTGCTTCAGTCATTTTCGGCGCGGGTTTGGGTGGCGCACTGATCAACCCGGACATTTCAGCGTGGCTGCAAAGTATACATTCGCTATTGGGTATCTCGCCGACACGACTTGAAGCTGCGCTTTCGGTAGTGATGTTGCTCTACATCGTTGCAACCATATTCAATCTATACATACCCGACACCGGTGCACGCTATGCGAAGCAGGCGACCAATCCGGTCGAACTCATCACCGATTTTGCGCACTGCTGCAAAACCCTGTGGGCTGATAAATTAGGTCAGATTACGTTGGGCATCACAACTTTGTTCTGGGGTGCGGGCGCTGTATTGCAGTTTTTGGTGATCTACTGGGCCGAAGTATCGTTGGGCCTGCCTCTCGATAAAGCTGCTGTCATTCCTGCGGTTTCCGCGATTGGTATTGCTATCGGCGCGGTTGCTGCTGGACGCTATGTGCCAATTAAAAAATCCCTGTCCGTTATGCCATTTGGCATTGCGATGGGATTTGTCGTGATGTCGATGACGATGGTGCATTCGCTGTGGGTGGCGTATCCACTACTGATTATTATCGGCGCGCTATCAGGCTTTTTTGTGGTGCCGATGAATGCATTATTGCAGCACCGCGGTCACGTATTAATGAGCGCCGGGCATTCGATTTCGGTGCAAAATTTTAATGAAAACGTCTCAATTCTGGTGATGATAGGACTGTATGCGTTGATGGTGAAGTGGAACTTATCAGTCAATATCATCATTGTCGCATTCGGCCTGTTCGTCTCTGCCACAACCACCTCGGTCATGTTGAAACATTTCGCCAATCAACGCAAACACGATTCTCTCGCGTTAATCGGCGAATCCAAACACTGATTTCACTATTTTCGTATGATTAAATCTGCACTCCTTTGCTTCGCCCTGTTCGTTTGCCTGGCCATTGAATTTTCAGCGCAAGCTGCGCCAACCAATGAACACGCTGTTTTTCCGGTCGAATGCAAGATCGCGTTACGCCTCATTTCCAGTCCTGATTATGTGCATGATCATCAGGGCGAAATCCCGGATGCAGAGAAGATGGATGAGGACGCCAAAATTGATTTCGTTGCGAAGCTATTCAAAGATACGGTCGGCAAATCCGACGACCAGCCACAATTTTGCACCAACACCATCCGGGACAATCTGCATTACACCAATGCTTACCACCTACCATCGCAGTGCTCCACCTTCCTCCCATTGCTGAAGAAAAGCTTCGAAGAGAAAGCGCCCTACACCAAAGACATGGCGAATTCAGTGCAACAGAAAATGAATGACTCAATCATCGACATGTTGATCCTGGACGATACCGCACCGGATAAATTGGTGACGCGCTGCGAAGTCGGCATACAGGTAATGCAGGTCGATCTGAACGACAAACATCTGAAAGAAAAATATCCGTTACCCGTGACGTGCGAAGTGTTTTTCGACGAAATGGAAAGGAAGTTGATTTTGCCAGCCCAACTTGAAACGATTAAGCGGCAACGGGTATTGTTTGCGATTGAGAATAAAAATACGCCGGAAAAGTTGGATGAAATTTGCGAAGAGATAACGCATTAAGTTATTTTGCTTTATTCCAGTCGTCTGGCACAACGAAGATTCGTTCTGTTTCCACAAAATGATCCCCTACTTCCCTAAGCTGCGCAACCAATACGGGTCGGTTGTCAGTGGCGAATTGCTTAGCTAGTTGTTGGATTAATCTATCCCGGCTGATGCACTGACCAGATGCGACCATTGCCGGCGCCAGCCAACTTAGCCGCGACAAGACCGATAGCGGAGAATCCGCAATCGTGTGCAGCTCTGAAAGCCGACACCAGATACCGCGACAATGTCCAGGCTCGACTTCCGGCAAACTGGTCACATGATCAGCGTGATAAAACAACCATCCCTTCAACAAAGCCCTTGCAGCACTAAGCGGCGTCGTCAGATATTTTTTTGAGTCAGGGTGCGCGCCCAATGCCAGTTGCACGTTCATAATCTTGTGCGATTTGTCGCGCAGATTGTCCATTAAATTGGGACCAACAAAATCCGCCAGTTGTGCGGCTGGCTCAACAAATAGATAAAATTTACAGGCAAATTCCCAGTGCTCAAATCCGTTGGCTGTATTGAGCAAAAAATCAAATTCACCTATGGTCGTGTGCGCACGGACCTGCACACTATGTGCTACCAACTCGCCACACCAGGTGAAATAAAACGCCAATAAATTTTCTGCGTAGTGCCCCAGTCTGGTGTGAGGATGCAATGCCAAAAACGCCTCCAGCGCAGCAGGTTCGCTGTCGAGCCCCGCGAGCCACTCCCGCACCGGTACGCTTACTTCGGGAAGCATCGCGAGACGGTTTTCCCAATGGGCATGCCGGGCATTCAATAGCGTAGGAGAGTCAAGCAGCCAGGCCAGGCTACGCACATGCACGTTCTGCAAATGCGGCCAGCGTTTCTGGAAGGTCGCCTGAAAATTCGCCTGACAGGTCGTGTGTTCAGACGTCATAAGCTGCCAGGCAGAGATCGGCCCATACGGCAGCTTTTAATGCGCGGTCAGCCAGCACTTGTTCTGGGTGATGAGTGACGACCAGGCGCGCATCATTGAAGCGGTGAACCTGGCCACGGTTGAAAGTCGGATTCAACCGTTGGGCAGCGGGTTGTCCGAACACAATCAACGAGGCGTCAGACGATTCAGCCAGTTGTGCTTGCAATACCTGAACTGCAAGTTCGGCGTTCTCTGCGCAATCAGCATGCAAGGACATTACGGCAACGTCGCCCCATTCAACCGCGCGCAAACAGTTCTGCAACAGCGTCAATTGCGCGGGGTCAGTGACTGGTGCAGCCAGGATGGCGATTGCCTTTCGATTGTCCGATGCGAATTGCAGCCAGGGTTGCTGGCAAACAGGGCAAGTCTGTGTTGCCAATCCTTCGGCCGCTGGCTGATGCGCAGCTGCTTTGTCGCGCAGTACCCACAGCGGACCAACAGACATTTCTTTTAACTTACTCATCCACATCATTCGTCCTCAAGGAGTTGACGCTGCAATATCAACGCATCTTCGCGCGTTTGCGACGTAACCTGGTAATAATTTTTGCGTCGTCCGATTTGGGTAAACCCAAGCGATTCATACAATTTAATGGCTGCCAGGTTCGACATGCGCACTTCAAGTAACACGACCCGCATTTGCTTTTGCGACGATTGGTCGATCAATTGCTGCAACAGATAAGCGCCGACGCCTCTGCGCTGCATCGACGTTTCCACTGCGATTGTCAACAAATGTGATTCATCCAGCACAGTCATCTGTACAAAATATCCAACCAGCTCGCCGGATTCCAACCGTAATACCCATGCGTCGTAGTAATTGGCGAGCGCATCAATAAAACTATTTTTTGACCAGGGATGAGAATGCGCAACCTGCTCAATTTCCATTACATCATCCAGGTCCGACAACTGCATCCTGGTAAAACGCAGACCCGGGGAATTAAACTGCACATGCTGCTCCATGCTCAATTCCGCGTATTCAGCGCCAGCCGTTCTGCGCTGGTGAGCGCAATTTTATTGCGCAGATAAACCGGTTGTGCCTGGTCGGCTGGAACCACTCTTCCTGCCAGTAATTCGCCCAGCGCAACGCTGGCAATCGCGTCGGCCCCTGGCACGGCTTCGACGGCGCGTGCCATCAGTTCCGGCGACAACGTAAATTGATCACGATAGGCAGTAAACCCATTTCCCGTCAGGACGAGTTGATGTTGATTCACCGCGGCCACCGTCGACGCTGCGCCCAGAGTTGGCTCCATCAGCGTCTGCCATGTTGCATTCGCTGCGTCGTAGCGATACTGCGCCCAGTAGACTTCACTCATCCTGGCATCTAACGCAGCAAGTACATTGCAGGCACCGGTTGCCATACGCTGCGCCTCAGCCAGCGCCATCAATGTGATTATCGGAATGACGGGTAAATTTGCGCCGTACGCCAGCCCCTGCACCACACCGCAGGCGGTGCGCACACCGGTAAATGAACCAGGTCCTGCACCGAACGCAATGGCGTCGCAGTCTGCCAGGCTCTGGCCTGCTTCTTTCAACAGCTCCTGCACCATGGGCAAGATTGCCTGCGAATGATTGGTGACGCCTTTGGTCTGACGTTGCAAGATCGAAGTGGTCGAGTCTGGGCTAATTTTTGACAGAAGCGCCGCTGAGGCAATTTCTGAGGAGGTTTCTATGGCAAGGATAAGAGGCATCCGGCCATTTTACCTGTAGCTCCATCCAGTGTAAAATCCGCCGATGGCTTGCATCGATCTCAATCACACCTCCCCAACCGAATTACAGCAACATCTCGCCGCACATTCCACCATCGTCGCGTGCCTGTGCGCGGACTGGTGCGACGTGTGCAAAGGATATCAACCCAAATTCCAGGATCTGGCTCAAAGTTATCCTGACATCTTGTTTATCTGGATCGATATCGAAGACCAGGCCAATCTGGTTGATCATCTGGAAGTTGATAATTTTCCAACGCTATTAATACAACAAAACGACATCGTCGGATTTTATGGCGCGATGCAATCCGATCCGATTCGCCTGAAACGTCAGATCGATAATCTGCTCAATCTCCCTCTACAACAACTACAGCAACTCGCCGAGTCCGGCGATCAGCAACAACTCTGGCAGCGTGAGGCCAATATCCGCGCCAGACTCGCTGGCTAAAAGTCGCTTGTATTGTTACGTCAATTTAATTACTCTGAATTGTGATTCGGTCAATTTATCTGGACGCCGTGCTTAAAAATAGAATAATAAATACCAGGTTAATCGCCGCATTGCTTTAGCATTTTTTCGTCATCATTGGACCAAATAAGCTGACAGAATTGAGAGTGATATGGCTGACCGCACGTCGCTAATACCGTTAAGCAAGACCGAAATCGCTGTCGGCAAATCTACCCATCGCTCTATCTATGACCGTCATGGCAAATTACTGCTGGCTTCCGGCTCGACCATCGAAACACAGACCCAGTTAAACAATCTGTTTGAGCAGGGTTATGTGCAGAAAAATGAATGGGACGAGTTGATGGTCAAGAATAAAGCGTCACCGCCGAAAATAATCGAAGAACCAGAACCGCCGCCACCCAAAGACACCACATCGCAAATGGATGACGTGCGTTGGTACGTCGGTGAAGCGCTGCACATGCAGGCGCTGAACGAAACCGATACGCGCTTCATGGTCAAGCTGATCGGCTACATCAAAGGAAAATCCGTATTGGTTACTGCGCCCGTGGTTGACGGAAAACATATCCTGATACGCGACAATCAATCGTTTGTGGTGCGCGCATTCCAAGGCAAAAAGGCATTTGCGTTTACCGTCACGGCGTTGAAGTCAGTATTCAGTCCTTATCCCTATTTGCATTTATCCTACCCCAAACATGTGATCTCAAGCGTGATTCGTCATGATGCGCGCGCCTCGGTCAAAATCATTGCGTCGTTAGCGTTTAAAAATCCGGATCGCGCTGGCGCTGCGACATTGGTGGATTTAAGTCTGGGTGGCACGTCCGGGATATTGAAAGCAGCGGTCGCTGAGAAAAAAGAGGCGGGCACTATCTCATTTAAGATTAACGTGGTGGGCAACGAAGGATTGCTGACGATCGATTTTATTGTGCGTTCAGTGGCGCCAGCCGATGATGGGGACGGGTACCGCTATGGGTTTGAATTTCAGAATGTGACGCCGCAAAATAAGCTGATCTTGTCGGCCTTTGTACATCAAACGATTGCCGATCAAATTTAACCTAGATTCCTCTGTTGGACGGGTTCGAGTGTGCGTTTTTCCGGTTCGGTGGCAAGGCGCGACAACGCGGCGGCCTTCATGCCGCAAGGCGGAGCAACGCGGCCAGCGGACCGGAAAAACGTGCAATCGAACTCGTAGCGTCGTCACCCAATTGGTGTGCGATTTAACGATCCAGATATTTAACATTTTCAACAGGTTATCTGCACTAATAAGCGGTCAACAGAGGAATCTAGGTTAAGGCTGGCCCTCATCCATTTCTGCGTGGATAGCCTTGAGCAAGAATACGTTTCCAGACCAATTCTTTAGCCGCATCGTCCATAACGACCCAGGTAGCGACTTCAACCACCGTGCGGCCGCAGCCACGGCAGATTTCATCAAAGGTTGTGGAGCATACGGCGACGCAGGGGGTATCGGGACGCACGGGCGGGGTTGCGGAATCACTGTCCGCTTGTGGCGCACTGCTGGGATTATTCAGGCTCATTGCATATTTCGGGCTGGGTGTCAGTCCAGGATCATACCAAAACTAGCGGACTCGTTGGTCAATGGAAGTCAAACCTGGTTTGTCCGATTGGCAATTTCTTTCGATAGCAATGCAAAAAATATCAACTAAACTCAAGTAAAATCCCTGGTTTTTCACCAACGCTAAAAAACACCCTATGGATTCCAGTTTTTTTCAATCGTTCGTCCTGCTGATCCTGGTCACCGATCCGTTTGGTGGCGTGCCGTTATTTGTCAGCGTGCTTTCTTCGGTTCCGCGCGAACGGCGTTGGAAAGTGGTGGTGCGCGAGTGCTGTATAGCATTTCTGATTTTGCTGACGTTCATGTTCTTTGGTCAGCATTTTTTAGATGCGCTGCAGTTGTCTGAAAATTCGCTACGCATAGGCGGCGGTGTGATTTTATTTTTGATTGCCCTGCGTATGGTATTCCCGCAACCGGGTGGCATTTTTGGCGACGTGGATAACACCACCGAGCCTTTTATCGTCCCGCTTGCTATTCCAGCATTGGCTGGCCCGTCTGCGTTGGCAACGGTGCTGTTATTTTCCGGTGATCGTGGTCGTGAAATGGCGACCCACATAGTTGTGCTGTTCCTGGTGGCGCTGGTGTGGTTGGCGGTGTTGCTCAGTGCCGAACGTATGCAAAGGGTTCTGGGGGAGCGCACGATGACAGCGTTTGAGCGACTGATGGGATTGATATTGACTGCCATGTCGGTTGAGATGTTGCTCACTGGTCTGCGCGACTTTATCCATACTTTGTAGTTTTAATATACACAACCATTAAATGGGCAGAACGGATTTAAATTACGCTGACCGCGCACCGACCTGCGTAGGGTGTAATAGCCAAAGGCGTATTACACCACATGGTTCTATAACGGAGCCCCGCAAGTTGACAATGCAACATATCGTGATTGCTGTATTTGAATAGATAACTGTACTTATTTGAAACACATTCGGTGTAATACGCCTTTGGCTATTACCCCCTACGTAGTAACAAGCGACTCTATGGCGAAAACTAAAACTAACTACAGTTGCACCAAATGCGGTGGCACATCTCATTTAATTATTGCATCACTTTGCTGATGTAATTAGGGTTGTTATTTTACCCATAAAATCCAAGCTGGGCCTGAAACACATCCCTGCTTGTTCTTTTGATCCCCCTGCAATTGCGCAATAATGATTATTACAACCTTGAAGGTGCATGGTGCATTCTAATTTTGACAATTTAGATCCATCGGACTGGTCAGCATTCCGTGCACAGGCGCATGCCATGCTCGACGACATGCTGAACTACACAGAAAAACTGCGCGAACGTCCGGTCTGGGAGGCGGCGTCACCCGAGATCAAAGCCAACTTTCACACACGTCTGCCGCAACAAGGGCAGGACCTGGCAACGCTGCATCATCAATTTATGCACGAGATACTGCCCTACTCCATCGGCAACAACCACCCCGGATTTATGGGATGGGTGCAAGGCGGTGGCACGCCAGTTGGGATGGTGGCCGAAATGCTTGCCGCTGGACTCAATGCCAATGTCGGCGGCCGCGAACAAATGCCGATAGAAGTTGAACGTCAGATTCTGCGTTGGATGTGCGAATTATTTCGTTTTCCAGAAACGGCCAATGGCTTGTTTGTTACCGGCACCTCCATCGCCAATTTTATTGCGGTGGTCATTGCGCGCACTACCTGCCTTGGTACACAAGTGCGTCAACATGGTATACCGCAACGACGACTGTCTGCGTACACGTCAGCAGGCGCGCATGGCTGTGTCGCCAAAGCGATGGATCTGGCGGGCTTTGGCACCAAAGCGTTGCGTCAAATTCCGATGAATGAACACTACCAGATCGACATTCCCTTATTGGCAGAAAAAATCCGTGAAGATCGGGCGCACGGCTATCAACCATTTCTGATCGTCGGCACTGCCGGTTCGGTGGATGTCGGTGCAATCGACGATTTAAACGGGCTGGCTGACCTGGCAGATACCGAGCAGTGCTGGTTCCACATTGATGGCGCTTATGGTGCATTGGGCATGATGTCAGACAAAATCGCGCCACGCCTGGCAGGCATAGAACGCGCTGACTCAATTGCATTTGATTTTCATAAATGGGGCCAGGTGCCTTATGACGCAGGATACATCCTGGTACGCGACGGAGCACATCAGCTCGATGCGTTTGCGTCGCCCGCCAATTATCTGAAGCGGGAAACGCGCGGCATGGCAGCAGGATCGCCGTGGCCCTGCGATCTGGGTCCCGATTTGTCGCGTGGATTTCGCGCGCTCAAAACCTGGTTCACGCTGAACACATTTGGTACACAGCGGCTCGGCAACATCATGCACAACACCTGCGAGCTGGCGCAGTATCTGGAATCCCGTATCGCTACTGAACCGAAGCTGGAATTGCTTGCGCCAGTCAATTTAAATATCGTCTGCTTCCGTTACGTTGGATCAAACAATCTCACTGTCGAGACATTGAACGAAATGAACAATGAGCTGGTGATCCAACTACAGGAATCCGGCAAAGTTGCGCCATCCAGTACCATGATTGGATCGCAGTTTGCGATTCGCGTGGCACTGGTAAATCATCGCAGCAACAGGATCGATATCGATCAGCTGATTCAATCGACTCTGGATATCGGCAACACCTTATTCGGGCTCACCAACCAGACATAACACGACTATGGAACCCATGACTGTTGAACGCGCAAGTGAAACGTCACACCAACTGATCGGTTTGCCGACCTTGATGACGCTTGCTTTCAACGGCCAGGACCTGACGCCGGTCGCAGACGGCCTCATGCAACGCATTAAGGTCGATCCCAATGATGTCTATGCGTTGATGGATATGGCCATTATCTTCATCATGCGCGGTGAAACCAAACTGGCGATGTCAATGAAGGCGCTGGCATTGCAGAACCGGCAGATATACCAGTATCCACGCCCTGCCATGCCAATTAAAATCCGCGCGCTGATGATTGCTGGCCCTGGCGATCTGATGGCGAATTCGCCGTTCGAATTTTTAATCGATCAGCAGCCGGTAGCACTTGATATTTTGTACGTAACTCCTGCGATGGGATTACCGCGCCAGGTTCCTGAGCACGATGTGTTGATTGTTGCGGTGGGCGAATCTGACAGCAACCTTGCGCTGCTGGCAGATTTAGAAGCAGCGTTAGCCAATTGGCCGCGCCCAATCATCAACCGACCTGGGCGCATCATGCAGCTTTCGCGTGACGCCAGTTGTGCCTTACTGTCGCGCATTCCACAAATCGCGATGCCAGTTGCGCTTCGCACGCATCGATCTACGTTGGAAGTGTGCTGCCAGCCCCAACAACATGCCAGATCGTTGGCAACGCAATTGAACGGCATCGACTATCCCATCATCATCCGGCCTGTCGATTCGCATGCTGGTCAGGGCCTCTGCAAAATCAGCACGCTGAGCGACTTGACGGGCTACCTGGTTAACGCTCCAGAAAACGATTTTTTCGTATCGCCATTTATCGACTATCGCAGCGCAGACGGGCTGTTCCGCAAATATCGCATTCTCCTGATGTCGGGCAAACCCTATCTATGCCACCTTGCGATTTCCCAACGCTGGATGGTGCATTATCTCAACGCCGACATGCTCGACAACGCCACACACCGAGCAGAAGAGGCGCAATGTATGACTGATTTTGACGATACCCTCGCGCGTCGTCACGCTAAAGCATTCTCCGCTATCTATGAACAATTGGGACTCGATTACGTTGGTCTGGATTGTGCCGAAACGCGTGATGGACGGCTACTGATATTTGAAGCCGACAGCAATATGGTGGTGCACAACATGGACCCGGCGGACAAATTCCCGTACAAAAAAGTTCAGATGCCCAAACTGTTTCACGCTTTCACGCAAATGTTGGCTCAACGCAGTGGAATGAATTTATAGCGGAACAAACTTATGACGCCCATCATGGAACGATTTGAACAACTCGCCACCCAATCGACCGAACAGGTTTTGCTAAGTGGTGGTGACGCCCGCTTGATACTTGATCCTAAAACTGGGGTCAATAAATATGGCTGCGGCAGTCGCCCCGATCCCGGCCTGGTCGCTTTCGGTTCCTCCACTGGCTCCACGATTTCCACGCGCGGTTACGCCGCCGCCGCCGCATTGCATCAACAGTTGCTGCACGAAGACAATACCTTGTCCGAGTCGGAGCTTTATCGGCATGAGCTGGAACGCATTCGGCTCGAACTCAATCAATTGTGTGGATTGTCTGTGCATACCGATGTCGCTTCGGTATTTGCCGCTTCCGGCACCGACTTGCATTTAATCTGCGCGCAGTTAGTCGCGGGCAATCTCCCGGGCAATCATCCGAATACACCTCCACTGCATATCATCATGATGGAGGCCAGCGAAACGGGCAGCGGTGTCGCACCAGCCGTACGCTGTCAACATTTCAGCGACAACGCGGCGTTGGGCGGCAAGGTCACCGCATTTGGCACGATTGATGGTGCACACCCTATCCAGGTCAGCAGCATCGGTCTGCGCTTGCCGAATGGTGCGAAACGGCCAATAGCGGACATTGACGTCGAAGTCGACAAGCTGGTGCAGATCTCGCTCGCAGCACATCAGCGTGTCTTGCTGATCATGATCGACGTGTCCAAAACCGGCCTGATCGCACCCTCTCCTGCCTATGTCGCGTCGCTTCGCCAACAGTATCCGGAACAGATCGACGTGTTGATCGATGCCTGCCAGTTCCGTATTGCCAACACTACGCTGAACGCCTATCTGCGCCTGGGTTGTATGGTGGCGCTAACCGGCTCAAAATTTCTGACCGGCCCGGTATTTTCCGGTGTCCTGCTGATTCCACCGAATTTGATTCCTCGTTTGTCGCGGCAAAGATTGCCGCCTGCGCTGGCAGGCTACTCGGCGCAGGCCGAATGGCCCATGCATAAGCACACGCGCTGGCAGGCAGCGCGCCATTTATCCGAAGCGATCAATTGGGGCTTATTACTGCGTCTTGAAGCGGCGCTCGCAGAACTGCGCGCGTTCCGAGCTATTCCCGAAGCGGACATCGTGCAATTTCTGACCCAGTTTTCCAACACCATGCAAGCTGCCATTAATGGTTCGCCGCATTTTGAATTGATGGCCGAATCCAAGCTCAGTCGGGCACCAATCAGCACCGAATCGAGTTGGGATCAAATTCCAACTATCTTCCCATTTCTACTCCTGCATCGGCCGGGCGTGCCGATTACCCGTGAACAAACGCAGTTGATTTATAAGCAGTTGCAATTTCCCATTCCGCACAGGCCTGGCGACACCATCGCGCCGCATCTGGCTGCGCTTCGCTGCCAACTCGGCCAACCGGTTTTATGCGGCCATCAATATGGTCAGGACGTGAGCGCATTGCGTATGTGCGCCAGCAGCCGCGTGATTATTGAGGCCTGCGAAAATGGCACGACCTCGATCGACGTGGTGATCCGGCGAGCCCTTTCTGTATTTGAGAAGGCGGCGTACCTGATTCAGAATCTGTGATAAATTAGCGCGGCTGTCGCCCGACAGCACACACAAGAATTCATACATAAATCGCAAGGGGAGAATCATCTTGATCTCAAAAAATTTATCGCGCCGCGGCGCGCTGTCGTCTGCTTTGTCCGTTGCATTATTGGCGATGTCATTGGCGGCACCCACATTGATGACGCCAGCCTATGCTGCTGCTCCGATGGTAAAAACACAGCCGGGATATTACCGCGTCATGTTGGGCGATTTTGAAGTGACCGCCCTGTCCGACGGCACGGTGAAGCTGCCGATGGATAAGCTGTTAGCCAATGTACCGGAAGCGGACTTTAACAAGGGACTGAAGAAATTTCACCAGTCCAATCCAATTGAAACGTCGTTCAACGGTTTCCTGATTAACACCGGCAGCAAGCTGGTACTGATCGATACCGGCGCAGGCGCGTTATTTGGACCTACCGTCGGCAAACTAGTCACTAGCCTGAAAGCAGCCGGGTACCAACCTGAACAGGTTGACGAAATTTATATCACGCATATGCATGGCGATCATATCGGCGGCCTGACTGCCAACGGGGTAGCCGTGTTCCCGAACGCGATTGTGCGTTCCGACAAACATGAATCGGATTATTGGCTAAGCCAGGCAAATATGGACAAAGCGAGCACCGATGACAAAGGCGGCTATCAACACGCGATGGACGCGTTGAAACCGTACATTGCTGCGGGTCACTTCAAACCATTTGAAGGCGATACCGATTTAGGAACCGGCGTAAAAGCCATCGCAGCACCTGGTCACACGCCAGGCCATACAATTTATCTGGTCGAAAGCAAAGGTCAGAAGTTGATGCTGTGGGGTGACCTGATGCATGCGGCGGCGCTTCAGTTTGACAATCCTTCTATCGCGATTCACTTTGATTCCGATACCAAAGCAGCGGTAGCGGCACGTAAGAAAGCGTATGCGGAAGCGGCCAAAGAAGGCTATCTGGTTGGCTCGGCTCACCTATCGTTTCCAGGTTTAGGTTATTTGCGTGCTGAAGGTAAAGGCTATGTCTGGATACCTGTGAATTACGCACAACCCTAACTAAAAAATCGAGGCGAACAACTAGTTCGTGTTACTGCCACGTTAACCCACGATGGTCGCAGGCAAAGGCATTTCAGTTCCCAGGCTATCGGCCCATGTCTGAATTGCCTGATGCCACCTCCACTATCGTGGCCTTCACCCAGGTAAATCACAGACCCCTGGCATTTTTCCGATGCAATCCAGTAACGCGATGATCACACTGGAGCAAAAAACAAAAAAGCGAACCTGGCCCTGGTTCGCTCATCACTCACACGAAGAAAGATTGTGCCGACTGTCAGCGCGTTCGATGATCCAACTGATACGCCTTAGTCAAACGCCGCTGCGAACTCGAGGTGCGCATTAAGTCGCTGATATGTTTCATCCTCGGATGCACAAGATCCCGTATCTGCGCGTCATCAGACAATATCTTTTTGATGATACGGATTTTATTTTCCCTGTCCGCACTTGCCAGTTGCACCTGCTCGGTATTTTCCTTAATGGCCTGAGTCTGCGCACTGCAGCTCGCTTCTAATTTGACCAGCAAATCCCAATTACTGGCTTGGGCCGCCCGCAGCATTTGATCAGTGATGTTTGCGACATTTTCGTAAATCGACATCAATTCCTGGCTATTCATAGACACACTCACTTATCAAACAACGGTTCATGCTGGACCGATTCATTCCTGCAATGGGCAATCAATTATGCTGACGTGTAACCAGGTTTGCGCGGCGCTAATGCATCGCGCGGCGCTTTAGGCGGTGCCGCCTCAACTTGTGGCGGTTTATTTTGATTCGCGGGTGATATCTGTTCCCATGCATCTTTTAATTCCAACAACAGCTTTTTAACTTCATCTAATTTTTTCTGATCATTGTGAATATTCGCCATCAGCAATTGCTTAGCCATGTAGTCGTACAGCGCATCAAGATTTTGTGCTAATTCACCACCCACTTTTTTATTCAGGCTGGCGCGCAATCCACTTTCAATAATCGAAATCGCATGGGAAATGGAACGACCTTTGTCTGCTATTTTCCCTTCGCGCATGAAGATCGACGCATTGCAGATTGCTTTCACTGCGCCGTCAAACAGCATGACGATCAGCTTATGCGGATCAGCACTGAAAACGCCGGTCTCCATGCTAATTTTTGAATAGGCCTTCGCGGCATTTTTAGGCGATGTGCCAAACATAGTATTCCTCAATGTTGACCAGTCCCAGAACCTGAGCGATCACAATATTCATTTACGCAGACTGATAAATCAGCTCGACGACGAGCTTGTTGACGAAGTCAAGGCAGCCAACTCAGACGTCAAATTGGTACTCATGGCAGATAAATTACTTAACGTCACGTCCAATGCGGAATACTGCGCCTGCAGAGATTGCTGTACTTGCGAATCAATCGAATTGTCCTGGGAGATGGAATTTTGAATACTGGTAATGGTTGAGTTCAGGCTGCTGACCGACGCAGCAATGGCACCATTGGCGCCTAACACCGAACTCACATAACTGTTCAACGCGTTAGCATAACCCTCGGTAAAGCTGACCGTGCCGCG
>Ga0206857_1027_pt1 | contig 39754 bp, 37 predicted proteins | sample Alteio_BWOrgCont_49_FD_152865 | JGI IMG/M metagenome (GOLD analysis project Ga0206857, IMG submission 152865) | Enriched cells from forest soil in Barre Woods Harvard Forest LTER site, Petersham, Massachusetts, United States -... | ecosystem: Environmental > Terrestrial > Soil > Temperate forest >...
CACGATCACGGCACCGGTCCTGGACGAAGCGGGCAAGGTAAGACTTTTCACGGTCTTCGCGCTGTTCAGAACAAAGTTGTAGGCGTACAAGTTGAAGACGCGGTCATCCGGCGCGCCATTCGCGCCATCGCGATAGGGCATCACGACAGCGAACGATTCGCCAGGCTGGTGTCCGGGACCAGGCGTACTTCCGCTGCAACTGCACCAATCGCTGAAACTCTGGGTGAATGTGCTCGTCGTATTGTCGCTGTAGGTTACGGTGATGGATTGACTGAGCAAGGGCCCGTCAATCGCGGTGGCTAGCAATTGCAGCGTGGTGAACTGGCCCGAGGGCAACGAAACTACCTGGCCGGCTGCGGAAACAACATCATTGGTGCAGGCGGGCGTGGCGCCGCAGCTCGCGGTATTCGCCGGCCCGAAGTTGAACTGAACTCCGTTGAAAACCCGGTTCGGGGTCAACAGGTTCGAGGAGTAACCGTAACCTGCGCCGTCCATGCCGGTGCCGAACGTTATGCCGTCGGCGTAGATGCCAGGCAAGTTGTATGCCGATCCTAGATTTATCGGCGTTCCCGAGCCGCCGGTGCCGGTGGCTGCACTGACTGACAGGCTGGTTGCGGGCGTGTATTGCGAAATGTTCCCCGATGCGCCGATGACGTTCAATCCTGAGGTTGGTCCTGTCGCCGCCGTGCTGGTCGCGGTCAGAGTAAGCGTGCTTGGGGTAGCGCTGGTGATGGTGGTGGGACTGAACCCTCCGGTTACACCACTGGGTAGGCCGGTTACGGACGACAAGGTTACGCTGCCGTTAAATCCGTTCTCGGGCGTCACGGCGATGGTGCTGGTGGCGGTAGAGGCTTGGTTGAGGTATATGCCGCTCGGGGTCGCCGAAAGCGCAAAACTCGGCACGCCCAGGGTCACGAAAGCCGGTTGAGTCTGGATTCCACCCAAACTCGTGCCCACGACGACGACCTCAACATTACCGGCTACGAAAGAGGAGCTGTTGGTCGAACTATTCGCCGTGACGGTCAATGTTGAGGTCGCGGCCCCCGTGATCGAAGTCGGATTCACGCTGGCGGTTATTCCCGGCGGCGCACCGAGGACGCTGGCGGTTAGATTGACTGTTCCACTGAAGCTGTTCCCGGCCGTCAACGAGATCGTCGCGTTCTGACCAGGGCCTCCCGGGGTGACGGTCAGAGTGGTGGGCGTTGCCGCCAGGGTAAAGTATGGGTTGGTTCCGCCGGTGGGCGCCAGCGCGTCGATGAGTCCGGGTCCGTTGGGGGTGCCCCAGCCGGTCACGAGATCGTAGCCGGCGACGGCATTGAAGCCGTTATTGTTTCCACTTGTGATGTCATGGAACGCCGTGCTGTAGTTCGCCCCTTGGCCGAGGGTGTAGACGAGCGGATTGAGAAAACCTACTGTCTCGCCGTTCGCGGCAGCCTGTTCATTCACCAGGGCTACAAAGCCCGCAAACCGCGGCGCGGCCAGGCTGGTCCCGCCGATGCCACCGCACGAGCCATTGCCGCAGAAAAAGTTATCGGTATTCGCCTCTGCCGCAACGTCCGGGACGTTGCGATAGAGCTTCGAGCCTCCATTGGTTGAAGTAATCACCGGCGCCTGATAAGTCGGAATCGCATCATAAGGGCTCTGGTAACAGGGACTGTTCACGTTGCTGCTGTCGCACCATCCCCCGCCGCTGCCAATCCAACCGGTTTCCGATTGCCAGGGACCGCCTGCACCAGTGGTGACTAGATCCGTACCGCCAACATCGGTCACGTTTTGACTGAACCCCGGCCAACCTCCGTCTCCGTTAAAGTCCCCTGCGTCGCCGGAAGCTACAAAGAAGTTCTGTCCCTGCGCATGAAATTGCTGGAAGTATTGCTCGTCCGAAGCGGCATTACCGTCACCGATGCCAAAGGAATAGCTCATCACCTTGGCAATATTGTCCGTAGCGAAGGCGTCGAACTGGTCGACTTCACTAACGCCTTCATAAATAATCAGGACAGAGGCGTTGGGAGCCATGGAGAGGATCTGCTCCATGTCGATGACCTCTTCGCCGTCGTCGCAGCTTGGTGGCAGGCCGATGCAGTTTGGGTTTTGCCCGGCCAATATTTCGTTCACGATGGGGACATTCAGTGTCTGCCCGACGGCCTTGTAGTAAGCCTGTACGTCGCTGAAGTTCCATTGGCCTTCGGCCAAGGCGAGGGCTTGCCCGCCACCCGCCAGCGGACCTGTGCCGTAGTAGGCGGCCCTGATGTCGCTGCCCAGAAAGAGACTGCCGGGTCCTGAGCCCGTCGCGTCAGGACGTGCGCCGCCAGCCGCAGCAGGATGCAGACTTGCGGGATGCCGCAGCACACGGTCGGTAAGACCAGCGACACCCAGCATCGGAATACCCGAGTCCGCCGTGGGCTCGACATTCGGCGCATAGTACGTTCGCTGCTCGGTTGGGTGCTGGTAGACCTGCATCGTCACCTGGAAGGCCTGTTCGATGTTGACTACCGATCCGGTTACATCGAGCAGTCGGCGACTCGGGGAAGTATGCGTCACCGTCAAGCCGTGGGATTGTGCGAAGCCGATCACCTGCTGGTACTCGACAACCGATGGGCCGAACTGTTCGGTGAATTGCGCCGACGTCAGATATTTGTGGTAGTTGGGACTGGTGGGATCTTCGAGCTGTTGCAGAAGAATATCGAGTTGCTCCTGATTATGCAGAGGCAGGGTCAGCGCCAGATTCAGTTGCTGGGAGGCGGGCATGCGGCTGATGTACTTCGCATCGGCCGGGGCCGACACGTGGGTCTGGAGAGCTTGCCGTTCCTGCGCCTGCGCAGCGTTTAAAAAGAACGGGAACGCAACCGCTGCCAGCAACGGGACGGAAGCCGCCCGGACAAATCTGCGCATGATCTTAGCCTCCATCATTGTGCCTGGGGATCGCCGAACAACCCTCCGAGGGGAACAAGAACTAGCGGAAGTGCGAGTGTTTCGATCAGTTGCTTGTGAACCGAGACGAGACTCCCGTCTCGTCCCGGCGCTTCACGCAAATCCGAATTGCTATTGAGTCACTACGACGGTGACGGCCACTGGGCTGCCCGCTTGCGTCAGACCGTTCTCGTCCGAGCCACTGACCGTAAGGTAGTAGGTGCCGGGAGGAGTTCCCACATTCCCGAGGTGGGTATAGCTGACGCAGGCCGGTGTGGCGACGAGTCCGGCCAGCACCATAAGCAGCAGGACCGTGCTAAACAGTTTCTTCCGGCGCTTGCTTCCGGAACTGAAACCGAATCCGATCAGCGCCAATCCCGGGATGGGCAACCAGAATGCATAAAACATGGTGCGTGGAGGTTGCGCCATGGCCTTCGCCGGTGCCACGGTGGTGAAGGTGAGTTGCGTCGTGGGGGGCGCCGCTTCACCCGCAGTGACCGTCACCTGGGATGGGTTGGCAACGCAGGTTGGCGGAGTAGCGGCAGAGGTGGCCAGTATGGCTGGAGCGACCAGGCACTTCAGTGTGACGGTCGCAGTGCCGTTGACAGGAGGGGTCACGACCGGATAGCCGGGCTGCGGGATCACGGTCACGGTGGCGGTGCTCGTGCCACCAGCGCTAAGAGACGGCGGAGTTGCTGCCCCACCCGAAAGTGAGTAGCTCGGCGGCTTCATCGTGATCGCCCAGACAAACGAAAAGCCGCTGCCGCTGGAATTCGCCAACGTAATGCTAAGCACTGGGCTAGTGGTGTCCAAGGGGTAGGTATAGGCGTAGAGATTGCCAGCGCACGACCCCTGGGTTCCGTCGCTGTTGATGCGCATGCCCGCGATCGGCCCCACGGCGATGCTTTCGTATTGATTTCCTCCAAAACTGCACCAGTCGCTGAAGGTCTGGTTGAATACGGTTGTACTGTTATCCGTATAGGTGACAGTGATGGTCCCAGGTTGCGAGCCTTGGACGGCGTTTCCCAGCATGACCATGGTCGAATAAATCTGTTGTTGAGCGGGTGGCAAGGTTATCGTTATCCCCGCCTTCGGAAGCGTGATCATGTCCGGTATACAGGCGCCCAGCGAAGCGCCGCAGCTGTTCGTGTTCACCGGGCCAAAGTTGAACGGCACACCCAACGACGGCGGAGTGAGCGTGGGAGCCTGCGCATTATAGCCCGTGCCAAAAACCACGCCCGCGTTGTACGCGTCCGAACAAACCTGCCCGTTCGCGCACCCGTCGGAGGCTGGACCGTCAATGTCGCCCGTCCCCTGGAACGTCACGCCCAAGGCAAAGATACCTGCCTGATTGAACTCTGTGGACAGATCCACCTGCTGGTTCTGCCCCCACGCCGGCATTGCCGAGAATGAGCACGCGATGGCGCACGCTGCCACCAGCAGAAAGAATTTCTCCGAAAGACGCCGTCTTGTGATCATCCTTCTTCCCTCCACAGTTATGTTCGCGCGCAACGAGTCCAGTTTCATTCCCATGTTCCAGCCGCATCCTGTCTAGAAAATAATCTTGCCCGAGACGCGCAGGTTCCTCGGGAAATTCTGTTGGTATGGACCGACCGTTCCGAAGCCCTGCCAATACGAGTGTCCCGTCGTCGTATTGGTGAAGAGATTGGCCGGAGAATCCGTGACCGTTGTGTCCGGCCCTCCCAGCAGTACGGAGTTGAACGCGTTGAACGCCTCTCCGCGCAGCGAGAAGCTCACCCGTTCCGTGACCTTGAAACTCTTCTGCAGCGAGAGATCAATGTTTGGAACCGTGGGAGTGCGCACCTGGTTGGTATAACCCGCGGTCGTGTTGTAGGTGTAGGAAGTTCCGCCGATGTGCGGCACCGGAACCCCACAGGTGGTCTGCATGGCGGGATTGATCCAGTGGGCAACGCTGGTTCCGTTGGGAGCAGCCCACTTGTCACAAGTATAGTTATCGTCGCCGTTGTCGATGCCAACCGGCGTACCGCTTTGCGCGGCGAGAACCCAGCCCAGCGTCCAGCCACCCAGCGCATAGTCCAGCCCCTTCGGAGCCGCTGAAAGGAACGTCCTGCCCTTCCCCACCGGAACTTCATAAACGCCGGTCACCGACAGCACGTGCGTGCGGTCATATTGCGAAATCCAATGAAGCTCGTTGGCATCGGTGTAGGGATAGCCATTCTGATAGCCGTCGCCGTTGATAGTCTTCGACCAGGTATACGCCACGTTGAATTCCAGTCCGTGGCTGGTGCGCTTGGTCAGCTTGGTTTCCCATCCGTTGTACCAGTTCCGGCCCACCGGGAGATTGTATTGACCCAGCAGAGACGCCCCGTTGCCTGAGCAATATTGCGAATACGGCAATAACAGGGCAATCGCCTGAACTTCAGGATAGGTTCCGCAAGCGCCCGGCGAAGATGCCGCCGCCACCTGATAATACGGGTTAGGCACTAGCTTGCTGAGATTGTCAGTGCTGTTCAGCGCGTATTGAAGTTGCGGGTAGGTCAGAGTCCCGTTGAGCCACGTGATGCCTGCGCGCAGACGGCTGTCATAATTGGCCGCCCATCTCGTATCCAGAACCATGTTGCCCGGGAGTGCGCGCTGGAAGCCGAACGACATCTCTTGCGCCCTTGGAATCTTGCGCTGCGGGAAGTCGAAGATTTGCGCTCCGTCGCCAAGATTGGTGAGAAGCCCTGCTTGCGCTCCCACCGGCGGCAGCAGACCAAGCGGATATTGCGCGGAGGGCGGGAACGGCGAACCGGTTCCATAGGGACCGGCCGTGGGCCCAGCCAGCGGCGCCACTCCACCTTGCTGCGGATTGAATCCGTCCAGAGAAGCTACATAAGGCGTCGACTGCTGGTAGCCAACCGGCGATCCGCCTTCCAGTCCGGCGGAGTACGTATACATCCATCCGCCGCGAACCACCGTCTTGGCATCGAGCGCGTAAGAGAAGCCGATGCGAGGACCGATGTTGCCGTAATCGGTGTTGTACGCATCCCGCGACTGCCCGTTGTGGCCTGCGTATACCGGGCCGCCATAAACCGTCTTGAGGGAAGCTACGTTGATTCCCGCCGCTTGCCAGGCCGCGATGTTCGCCGTACTCGCGATGTTGGCTTCATACACGCCGTCATCGGTTACCGGGTTCACGCAGGTCAGGCAAACGCCGCGGGTGAGTTCGTTGTAGCGCTCCCTAAGCCCGACTTGCACGTCGTAGCGCAAGCCCAGGTTTAGCGTAAGGCGATGGTTAACCTTCCAGTCATCCTGTGCGTAAAGGTTCCAAACAGGCTGGTAATCATAAAGCGAGTCGTTCCAGTCGATGTGGCCGCTGGCCGGCAGTCCCAGCAGGAAGTCGGCAAATCCGTAGCCGTTCGGGGCGTACCCGGGAAGGCCGCTGGATTGTGGGCTGGCGCTGCAAGCCGGGGCGCCCGCGGCAAAGCCCAGGCTGGCAGGCTCGTAACAAGTTGCGTTTGCCGCGTCGTATTGAGTCCACTGTCCATTGAAGGCGAAGGCCCCGTTGGCGTTGCCGGCGTTGCCCGGATTGCCGAAGAAGAATTCTCCGATTCCACCGCCGAAGTGAATGTTGTGTGATCCTTTGGACTTGGTAAAGTCCGCGTCGATCATGACGTTGGTGGTCGCGCTCACACTCAAATTGTTTCCGAACAGAGTGCCGGTCGACACGCCGCCAATGCTGTATTCCGGAAAATCCCTCAGTGCGGTCGTCGGCGGGACCGGCATGGTCAGCCCGATCTTGCTGGGCGGCTGTGCAAGATTCAAATTCCCGTCGGGCGCGGTATCGGAGAAGCGGTTGAAAGAAATCTTGAAGTCGGCCAGAAACGTGGGCGAGAACGTGTGCGTCATGTCTTGCGTAGCCACCCAGGCTTCCCGGAAATGATCGAGGTTGCCGTTCGCTTCGAATCCGGTGAACCCGTTCGTGCTCCGATTCTCATGCCCCTTCTGCCAGGCGAAAAAGCTATACCACTTGGTTTTGTCGCTGCTGTTAAAGTCAACCCGGATCATGGGCTGGTTGTAGTTGTAGACGTCCGGAGAACTTTCGGCATAATTTGCGGGATCGCCGTACCCGCCAATGTAGTTCTCAGCGCCGCCGATGTTGGGCATTGGGACGTAACCCAGACTCAGCATAGTGAGCGCGGTCTGGTTGAACTGCGTAGACGGCAGCAGGCTGCCGCCGTTGGTTCCACCCGTATACGCGGTAGGAAGTCCCAGGGTCTTGTTACCGCATTGGTTCGCGGGCCCGGTCGGCGCCGTGCCCGGACCGTTGCCGAAACAGGCCGCGTTGTTTGGATTGGTGGGATTGTTGCTGTCGCCCGGCTGAAAGAGCGTAAGCCCGTACAGCGCGTACGGAGACTTCGGGTTCAAGTTCTGATAGATCGATGGAACCAGGCCGAAATCGATATTCGCATTGCCCTGGTATCCAGGCCGCAGATAGGCCGGAGGCACGTTACCGGTCACCAGGTTGTAAATCGACTGGCGATACCCCTCAAAACTGAAGAAGAACCAGAGCTTGTCCTTCTTGATGGGTCCGCCGAAGGTTCCACCAAACTGGTTTTCCACCTGCTGATCGGACAGCGGTTGCTCCTTCGCCCCTTTGGTCGCCGAAGTACAAGTACCGGGAGCCGTGCCAGATGGACAGACAATGTTGCCCGACACAAAAATATTCTGCAGGAAGTTGGCGTCCATGAAGCCGCCCTTGTACCCCTCGTAGAGCTCCCCATGGTAGTCATTGGTTCCGTTCTTGGTGACGACGTTCACCGTGCCGCCGCTGGTCCGGCCAAAGCGGGCGTCGTAGGTCGTGGTCATTACGTTAACTTCCTGAATCGAATCCAGCGTCGGGGCGATGGTCCAGGTGCCGGCTCCGGCAGCGTTGTACGTGGTTTGCTGCGTGATGTTACCGCCGTTGAGCGTGAACTGGTTGAATCCACCCGAAGTGTCGGCCGGATTCACGCCGCCGCCGATGATGTATTGGTTGTTTACATCCCAACCCCGCGTTCCGGAGAACCCGCTCGGACCGAACGTACTCTGGGTGAACTGCGAGCCCGGCACCGTGCCGATCATCATGTAAACCTGGCGGCCGTTGACTGGAACGTTCTGCAAAGTCTTCTCGTCGAGGATGGTTCCACCCGACGCGTTTTCCGTTTCCAGCAGCGGAGGTGCAGCCGTTACTTCCATGGTCTCGTGGAAGCTGCCTACATCCAGCTTGAAGTTCTGCCCGAAATATTTGCCCGCCAGCAGCAGCACGTTGTCTTGGATCGCAGTCTTGAATCCCTCGACCTCAACTTTCACCTTGTACGTGCCGGGCAACATGTAAGGGATGTAATAGACTCCCGCGTTGCTGGTCACCTCGCTGTAGGTCGATCCAGTGTCGACATTGGTCGCCGTCACCTTGGCGTTGGCAACCACAGCGCCCGAAGGGTCGGTCACTTGCCCGGTCAGCGTGGCGCGGAATTCCTGGGCGAACGAACGCGGCGCGGACACGAGCAGCAGACACAGAGCCAGGCCGAGTGCGATGCCGAACCGGTGCATCCCGCGGCGCGCCTTATGGTCCACCCTGGCGTGATCGTGAAGTCTGGAATTCGACAGAACCATCATTGCGACCCTCCTCAAGATTCTTGGTGCTTACTCGCGCCCGCTGCCTGCCTGACCGGATGTTTGGCCGGATGCGTGGCCATGCTGCTCCCCCGTGATCTGGAGAAGGTTCTTCGGATGACTGCGCTGCTGCTGTTGAGCCCGCGGATGTCTGGTGGCTACCGCCGCGGCTCCAGTGATCGTCCCCTGCGCTTCGACGACGCCGAAAACCGGGGCGATGGTGTCGGTCTCGATGACGAAACCCTGGGAGCCGTTGGCTAAAAAGAAGTCGACGTTCTCCGTGCCCGGAGTCGTTGCACCAATCTCGAGCGGGAAGGCGGGCGCGGTTACGATGGTGCCGGTGAAATGACCGGGATTGGTCGCATCCGCGGTAAACGTGCCGGTGAGCGGGCCCGTGGTCAGAGTCGCGTTGTTCGCGCCCGAGCCCTGAAAATCTCCCTCGCCGCTAAACGTCCCTGGCGCCGTTGTACTAACGGTAAGGTCGCCCGTAAGGCCCCCGTCGTAATTACAGCAGCCGCCCAGGTTCGATTGATTCGAGAGCATGACCGCGTAGCTTCCGGCAAGAGCAGCAGTCGCCGCGTCGGCCTGCGGGAGCAGCACTCCAATGGCGTTGCCATACGGTGCGGATGGATTGTTCGCCTCGAGCAGCAAGGCTCCTCCGCCCCCACTGGTGTTGTTCGGATCCAGCAGGTTGAGATTGGGATCGGTCAGATAAACGTTGTAGACCTGGCCCGACGGATCGGTAAAAGTGCCGCGCGGGCTGCCGGCGAATGAATACGTCGAACCCGTCAAGGAGATGCCCGTCGTCGCGATGCTCGGGGTCGGGCTTCCTCCGTTCGCCACATTGAGGTCCATGATGCCACCGGTCACAGTACCGCTTCCGTCGGTCGCAAATTGACCGGCGGCCGCGCCCGAGTCGCCACCATTGTTGTTGTCGCCAAACCCGTAGTAGCTGAAGACGAAGCCACCGCTTAGGGCGGCGTTGGTATCGTTTGCGGCCGTGGCCAGGGATCCTTGCCCGAATGCGCTGCCGGTGTTACCAGCGTTTCCCACGTTAGTCATGCTGGTCAGCTGCAGCACTTCGGGCGTGACCAGGTAATAGACATACTGAGTACAGGCAGGCAGCGGGCTCGCACCGCAAGGACCAGGAGTGTCAGGCGAACTGCTCAGCGTGATAATTCCGCGCCCACTCGCATCGGGAGCGGTATAAGTACCGGTAAACGGGAGACCCGCAGAAGGAGTCGCGAGCGCACTGTTGTAGCCGCTGCCTCCACCGTTATTGCCCACGTTTTCGTCGAAGATTCCGCCCGTGACATTGCCCGGAGTTCCCGTAGTCGCCGTGCCATCCGCGGTGAAGATTCCACCCCAGCTGGCATTCTCGCCCGCCGCATGGCTGTACCCCGCCAGCGTGAACGAATAGCCCCCGGAAACCTGTGACCCGGAAAACGCTGGACCCGCAGTTTGCAGATCCATACTGCCGACTGCACCTATGGTGAGTCCGTTGAAGTTATCTTCCTCGGCAATCACGAGATGCGAATTCGATGTGGCCGTGATGCCGTGGGTCTGTTGAAGGGTGCCGCAACAGGTTGTGTCGGTCAAGCTCAGAGAGATATCACCATGGCCCGCCGCATCTAGAGTGTAAGTGCCAGTGATTGAAGGGGCGCTCCAGTAGAACCCGTTAGCAGAGCCGTCGGCCTCTCCTGCGGTTACATTTCCGTTTCCATCCAGCGCGACGCTGGCGACCATACCGAAGGAACCATTGCCGGGAAACAGCACGATCGCATACTGCCCGTTAAGAAGCGTCTCGCCGGCATAGACAAGCAGAGATGCGCTGGCGCTTTGTGTGCTATCTGCAACCGAGGTTGCGGTTATCTGGACAGTCTCATTGATCACCGGCAGAGCGGGCGCGATGTAAAGCGTATCGATCAAATAGCCGGTCGTCCCGGGCGTGAATGAACCGCAGGCATTGGCGGGCGTGCAGCTCCAGGTGACTCCAGCGTTGTTCTTATCATTGAAAACCGTGGCAAACAAGCCTGACTGCTGTCCTGATTGCATGGTCGCCGGGGGGCCCTGGGTCAACTGAACGGTGAGTTTGCCACCGTCGACCGCGGTGGATCCGCCGGCGCCGGGAGGTACGCCCTGTCCGCCGCAGGCGGTAAGCACGAGAGTTACCGCGAGAAGAAAAGGGACGACCAACACTTTACCGTTCATTTTCATTTTCATTGCGCACCTCGGTAGGAATTGGTCCAGCAAATCCTGCCCGCCATGGAGATTGTCCGCGCATTTTTAGAGCTAGAGCGACGCACGGTGGCGAAGTATGGTGGATAACGGCGGCAAAAGGATATAGTAGACATTTAACATTAATTGCACTAACGTAACGTTCGGCGAAACCCTTGGCTGCCCGAGCAAAAGCTACACCCGTCCCTCCGAATCGAATCATCATTCGCGAACTGGAGGAGTATCTGCGCAGCGCCCGGGTGCGGCAGGTTCACTTTGGCGACGGCAGCACGCCTCCTCCGGTGCTGGCCTACGTCACGAATTTTCCGCGTTTATCGGTTCCCCTCACGGGATGCCACACCATGGAAATCGCCCGCAGCGGGCGTGTCGAAACCATCCAGCCTGGTCGCGGCCACGCCGTGTTTGTCCCCGATCATGCATGGAACAAGCCGGATTGGTCCTCGCACGTCGAGACCCTCACTCTCTTGTTCGGCGCCAAGCAGATCGGCATCAGCCTGGTGCGTCATGAGGGAGGAACACAGTCGCCCTCCACCGCTTTAAAGGCCAGCGTGCAGGGCGGTTATGATGTTCCCACGCACAGTATTCTGGCCGCTCTCATGGTCTTGGCGGCGGACCATGTGAAAGGTCCGCTCGCCCGCCTGCTGACGGAATCCTTGCTCCACGCCTGTCTCCGGCTGCTGAAATCGCCCCAGAAACACCCTCCGCGCAAGGCCATCCGCACCTACGAGTCGCTTTGCTTGTACGTCCAGGAGAACTTTCAGAGACCCATCACGCGCGAGAGCGTCGCCCAACATTTTGGCCTGGCTCCCAACCATGTCTCGCGGCTTTTCCGAAAAGAAGGCTTCATGCGCTTCAACGATTACCTGAATCTCGTCCGGGTGAACCGCGCCAAGTTCATGCTGCAGACCTACAGCCTGACTTTGAAAGAGATCGCGTTCGATTGCGGCTACAACGACACCGCCTACTTTTGCCGCGTCTTCAAGAAGACTTGCAAAATCACTCCGACTCAGTACCGGACGGACAGCACTTCGGTCAGATAATGCGACTGCGATTCGGCACATCCTGCGAGATTTGCCAAATCCGGCAGATGCCAATGCTGAATTTTTCCATCCATTCCCCGAAGGTTACTTGAGTACAACAAACGTTCCATCTCTCCTGTTTCCGGATTAGGACTAATCACACATACTACGAAGCCGTGTCTTTCGGGGCTGTGTGCTGCGCGCTGCAGGGTTGATCGGCCTCCGAGCATGACGCAAGTTAAGAGCCGGCGAACCGTTCTTATAGCTACAATGCACAAAATCCTTTTTGTAACAACGGACCTCGATTCATAACGGACTGCAATGCCTGAATTGCTTAAGAATCTGCGGCAGCACTTGTTGACGGGCGTCTCGTTCGCGATCCCGTTCATTGCCTGCGGCGGCATTCTGATTGCGATCGCCATCGCGTTCGCGCCAATGACTCCGACGGGCCCGGATTTTTCTCAAACACCCTGGCTCCGGCTCATCAATGACATCGGTTCGATATCTTTCAAATTAATGTTGCCGGTTTTGGCCGGCTACATCGCGTACTCCATCGCAGGTAAGCCAGCCTTGGTCTCGGGTTTTCTCGGCGGATATCTATCGGATCAGGTCAAGGCCGGATTTCTGGGAGCCATGCTGGCAGGTTTGCTGGCCGGCTATGTGGTGGATCTTCTCAAGAAGATCCCCGTATCGAAGCACTTTCGCCCCATCATGCCGATCCTGGTAATCCCGATCCTTTCTGGCGCCTTCATTGGCGTAGTGATGCTCAAAGTGCTGGGCGCACCCATCCACAGCCTGATGGCGTATGCAACGGACGCGCTGCGAGCCATGAGTACCGGCAACAGTGTCGTGCTGGCGTTGATCCTTGGCTGCATGATTGCTTTCGACATGGGCGGACCGATTAACAAGACCGCGTTTTTCTTCGGCGCTGCCATGATCACGGAGGGCAACCCGCTGATCATGGGAGCGTGTGCAGCAGCCATCTGCACTCCGCCGCTGGGCATGGGCCTGGCCACACTGTTGCAGAAGGGGCTGTGGAGCCCGGAGGAACAGGAGGCGGGCGTTGCCGGAATCATCATGGGGCTAACTGGATTAACCGAGGGCGCGATTCCTTTCGCCGCCGCAGATCCCATTCGGGTCATTCCCTGCATTATGTCGGGTTCTGCAATCGCCGCAGTGATCGCGATGGTGGGCAAGGTGGGCGATCACGCTCCACACGGCGGTCCCATCGTTTTATTCGCAGTCGATCACCGGCTCGCCTATCTACTAGCGATCGTGACCGGCACAATCGTGACCGCAGTTTCAATCAATCTGCTGAAAGCACGGAACCAGCGATTGGCGGAAACGAGAGAGGAAAAAGCCGCATGAAAATTGTTGCTGTCACCGCATGCCCCACCGGCATTGCACACACGTATATGGCCGCCGCTCGCCTGGAGAAGGTCGGCAAGAGCCTCGGCTTTGACATCAAAGTCGAAACCCAGGGCGCCATGGGCATTGAAAACAAACTCACCGAACACGACATCAGCCAGGCTGAGTTTGCCATCTTTGCCGTCGACATTGCCGTGGAAGAACGCGATCGATTCAACGGCGTCAAGGTTATTCAAGTTCCCCTGCAGGAAGCACTAAAAGATCCTCATAGCATTTTCGCCAAGATCCAGCACTGATATGACTCAGAGGAGTGGCACGTCGGTGGAGTTTGCCTTTGTTTGCTCTTTGTCTGACGGCTTGCATGCGCGACCTGCGAGCCAGTTAGCCGAAGTCGCGATCGAGTTCGCCTCCGACTGTCTGTTGACGAATCTCCGCACCGGGTCTGTTGCGAGCCTGAAAAGTGTGCTGGCAATTCTCGCTACCGACATACGGCAGGGCGACCGTTGCATCGTGCAGGTCCGCGGGACCGATGATCAGGCCGCCCACGCGGCGCTGCTTCGTTTCGTCGAGCAGGTGCTTCCTACCTGTGACGTGCCGCTGGCAGGTTCGCACGCGACGACTGCGAGCACTGCCCTTCCCCGTACTCTGCAAACCGCAGGCGTGAAGGGTTATTTCGGATCTCCGGTCAGCCGCGGTCTTGGCCAAGGCAAGGTCATACCGCTGAGCGGCATGACGCTTCCGCGAGACTTGAAAGCGCGCCCCGCATCCGACCCGCAGTCGGAACTGGCTCAGATCAAACGCGCCATGGCCGCGGTTCGCGGCCGCATTCAAGAAAAGCTCGCTCACCCGCAATCTCCCACCGAGGCCGCGGTGCTGCAAGCGGACCTTGCCATCGCGAGCGACGTCTCGCTCTCGCAGAAACTCGCTGAACATGTTTCGCAAGGCAAGTCGGCGGGCCAGGCGGTCATGGAGGCCGGTGAATTCTTTATCGATCTTCTGCGTCATTCCGAGAGTGAGTACATCCGCGAGCGCGCTCTCGACATTGAGGAAATCTGCCTGCACCTGCTCCAGGAAATCTACGGCGTCGATCTGCAGACGGCCTCGATTGAGTTGCATGAGCCTTCGGTCGTAGTAGCGGAAACACTGGCTCCGCAGCAACTTCTCGGGCTGGAGCGGCAATGGCTGAAAGCGCTCGTGCTGGAGCACTCCGGTGCGACCTCCCATGTCGTAATTCTGGCGCGATCGCTGGGAATTCCGACTCTCACCGGAGTGAAGAATGCTCGCGGCGTGCTACTGCCCGGGCAGGAAGTGGTGGTCGACGCAAATCGTGGATTCGTCGTACCGCAGAGTTCCCCGGCTGTGCAAAAGTTCTACGCGCGAGAACAGAAGACGCTCGAACTCCGGCGCGAGTTCTTGCCCGTTCCGACCACCGGGCCAGCGATTACGACCGACGGCAAGACTTTGGAAGTCGCCGCCAATGCTTCCTCGTACGAGGAACTGGCCGTGGCCTTCGAAAAGGATGCCGACGGCATCGGATTGTTTCGCACCGAGATGGCGTATCTGCAGCGCCAGCGTCCACCCTCTGAAGAGGAGCAGTTCGCAATCTACGCAGAAGCCGCGCGGGCAGCGGGCGGCCGGCCAGTCATCATCCGCACTTTTGACCTGGGCGGCGACAAGGACGCGCCCTATCTGAATCTGCCGCCAGAAGATAATCCCTTCCTCGGATACCGCGGCGTGCGCATCTACGCTGAGCACCGCGAACTGCTGCAGGCGCAACTGCGCGCGATTCTGCGGGCTTCGGCATTTGGCCGAGTTCAGGTCATGGCGCCGATGATTTCTTCGCTCGACGAAGTCCTCCAGTTCAAGGCGGCAATCTCAGAGGCCAAACACGATCTCTCTCGGAAAGGCGTCGCCTTCCAAGCCAACATTCCCATCGGCGTGATGATTGAAGTGCCTTCAGCCGGCTTCATTCTCGATCAACTCTGCGCCGAGGTCGACTTCTTCAGCCTGGGCACGAATGATCTGAATCAGTATTTTCTCGCCGCGGATCGCGACAATCCGAAAACCGCCGAGCTTTCCGACGTACTCCATCCCGGATTCCTGCGGTTCCTGAAACGCATCGTTGACGAGATCCACGCCGCCGGAAAGTGGGTGGGCATGTGCGGGGAAATGGCTGCGGAGATCCGCCATCTGCCACTGCTCATCGGATTAGGACTCGACGAGATTAGCCTTCCCGCGCCCGGCATTTCCGCCGTCAAAAGGGCGGTCTCGCAATTGTCCGCGGCGGAGTGCGAGCGGGCGCTCGCGAGCGTCATGGCTCGCCGCGAAAAATCCGAAATCGATGAACTTCTGGAGCGCGCTCAACCCGCGCGATCGGCACAGCCATTGTTGAGCAAAGAGTTGGTTCTTCTCGGCAGCCAGAGCAAAGACAAAGAAGAAGCAATGCAGGAAATTGTGGACGCATTCTATGTCGCGGGCCGCACCGAAGATCGCCAGCGCCTGGAAGAAGCCTTGTGGTCGCGCGAAGCCGTCTACGCGACCGGCTTGGGCTACGGCTTTGCCGCTCCCCATTGCAAGTCGGACTCCGTCATTGCCGACTCGATCGGTGTACTCCGGTTGAGTCACGCGATCGAATGGGGCTCGGTCGATACCAAGCCCGTGAGCATGATCATCCTGATTGCGATGCGCGAATCGCAGAACCCCAGCCGGCATATGAAGGTCTTCTCGAAACTTGCCCGAAAGCTGATGAACGAAGAATTCCGCGGACACTTGCTCGCCGTCAAGAATGCCCACGACATGACCACCTACCTGGCTCAGCAACTCGAAATTTCTCTTCACTAGAGCTTAGAAACGATTGGCTCCTCCCGTAGGATTCGAATCTACCGCCTGAGATAGTTACCGTGGGCGTTCTGGGAGTCAATCCCTGTGCGCCCGCACGACAAACCGGTTCGGCGCTGGACCGACAAAATAAAACGGGTAGCAGGTTACAAGCGTAAGCGAGGATTCGGTCGATGGGGCCAGGACGCTCAGGTCATCGGGCGCCACCACCTTCGCCCAATCCACCACAAACCGGAACAACTCAGTACTCGTCTGAAAGTGAATCTCGTCATTCTTGCGAATGTCTTTTAGCCCGCGGAAAAAAGTGTCGCGGTGCCCAGCGATGCCACTGTTCCCTGCCTCTCCGGGAAGAGGCGTGCCATCGATGTGCCCTATCCCTCGCCGTAATATTCGCGAACCTGTCCCTTGCAGCACTGCGACGGAAAGTTCAAGCCTCGGGATATCCAGACGACCCAGAACGTCGCCTGGTTTGATCGCTGCTTTGGGCTGAATTTCGTGTGGCTCGTTTCCCTCCTGAATCTGGCTTTCCAAGGATTGTTTTGCAGAAGCCTGGTAGAGCCTGGCATCGAGCAGAGTAAAACCCACGTAACCGAGCGCGAGAGTACCGGCAATCAACAGGAGGCGCTGACTCCAACAGAGAAGCCTTTGCATGTGCGTTGGGCCGAGCGTCTGTTCAGTTGGGAATTTCACGGTCAATCACCTTGGTTGGGCCAGGTGCAGTGGCTTCGTGTCAGGAACGCGCAGCACTTCTATTTCGGAGAGTCTTTCTGGCGTGTCGCTTTTACTCCCGACAGAATTCCAACGCCCAAGAGCACGATCGCACCGACGGCGATCCAGTGCGCCGGTTTGTGCATCAAGTGTGCGCCGTACACCAGTCCGCAGATCATGATTGCGAACCCGACCGCGTAAATGCCAAAGGACATGTGATCTCCCTTTTCGAGTGGACTGTGACGGCTTACGTTTAACAGCCCTTCACTGGTGTGTGGCGCTGATGACTCCCGGCTTCCTCAGCCCTGCAACCGCTGCGCGTGAGCAATCGCTACTGGGACGAACTGGCCTTCTGGTTTTTGACCTGAAGATCGTTCACCACTTGCTGAACGTTGGGCACGCCAGACGCCACGTTCGCGGCGCGCGAGCGCGTTTCTTCCGAATTCACTTCCCCGGTTAGAGTCACTACCGCGCTCTTCACTTCGTATTTAACACTGTCGTGCATCATGTTCTGGATGAGCGCAGCGTCGAGATTGTTCTCGATGCCTTGATCCAGATCGGAGTTCACAGCTTTGGCTGCTTTCTCTCCGCCCACGGGAATCACCGCGATCTGATTCGCGACGACCTGTGTGCCCGAAGCGGATTTAGCAATGGATTCTGCCTGGGCCTTGTCGTTTTCACCGGCGACCTGTCCGCCGAGGGTTACGATGCCTCTGTCGCGATCCTGACTCACAGAAACAGCTTTAAGACCCGCTTCGTCCAGAGACTTGCGGATGCTGTCGGAAACGTCGGCTGATTTTGCGGGGACCCTGGAGCAGCCGAATGTGCTCCCCAGTGCGAACAATGCGAGCAGGATAAAGAGCAACTTTGCCGTTTTCATAGTTTTCCTTTTGGTCGGGCCTTCAAGCCCAGAGATTGGCCCTTTTCTGACGGGAGACACCCCAGACTCGCTCATTTGCTCCGCCAGTGCTGTGCAGAATCGCTCACTTTCGCGAAGTGAGTCAGCCACAACCTTTTGCCCGCGTTCTGAACTCGAACCTGATGCACCTGACGTCGATTCGAAAGACGAGCAATTGTGACCAGTCTTCTGAAACCGAAAGTCTGATACTGGCTCCCTCACCAGATTCTGGCGACAAAGCGAATCTCGTGAACAAGTTTGCGCTGTGGAGGCTTCAATGAATTTGAATCTGATGGATCCGAGGCTCATTGCTCTCGTCGCGGCTGTAATTGTGCTGGTCGCAGTGGGTGTCTGGCTGTACGTCCGAAAACGAAGAAGCACGACGGCGGACTTGAAGCAGAAATTCGGGCCCGAATACGACCGGGCGGTATTGGCGCATGGATCGAAAGCAGAAGCGAGATTAGCAGATCGCGAGAAGCGGATTGACAAACTCAACATTCGCGATCTTGATGCCATGGAACACGAACGCTATTCGAAGCAGTGGCAGGCCGTGCAGTCCCGCTTTGTCGATTCGCCGAAGGGCGCCGTCGTGGAAGCCGATGATCTGGTTTCTTCGGTGATGAAGGTTCGCGGCTATCCCGTTTCAGATTTCGATCAACGGGCAGCCGACATTTCTGTCGACCATCCGCGGCTCGTCGAAAATTACCGGTCCGCCCACGAGATTGCGCTGCGTGCTGGAAAAGAAGCAGCAACTACCGAGGATTTGAGAACCGCGATGATTCATTACCGGTCTCTCTTTGAGGAACTCGTGCAGGTGCCGGTGGCAGTCGAGAGAAAAGAAGTCGCGTAGCCATCGAACAGAAAGGGAGGATGCATGTTGTTGAAACCAAGTGCAGAAGACCGAGCATCGGGCAAGCTCCACGAAGTAAAAGGGAAAATCAAGGAAGATGTCGGGAAAGCGACCGGCGATCCCAACTTGGAAGGATCCGGAAAAGCGGAGAAGGACGCCGGCAAAGCTCAAAAGCTGATCGGTCGCATTGAAAAGGCGGTCGGAGAATAAAGAATGGCGGCAAAACCGACCCCGGCACAAATTGTGCTGGAGAGAACGGCTGAACCCAAATGCAAACTTGCTCTGATAGATGCGCAAAGATTAAGGATCTCGGCTTCAAAGCGTCCACACAAATAAATATGTATGGCGAGCGCTTTGCGATCGTTTCTGATCCGTTTGATGAAGGTGACTGCATAGCAGTCCGCGCGACCAGCGGAAGCGATCCAGCGGTCCGCACGCTGCGACTTCCGATCGCAATTCTGGTGGGTCGTCAGGATCGATTTCTGAAGCGGCCAACAGTTGTGTCAACCAGAACGATCTAGAAACTGAATATAAAAATAAGGAGAACCACGATGACGACAACTGAGCAGACGAAATGTGCACACCTTCCATGCCGGTGCTTAGCGCAATCCGGCGATAGTTACTGCGGACAAGCTTGTAAAGAAGCGGGATCCAGTGAAGTTGAGATCGCTTGCCAGTGTGACCACGCAACGTGTCCCCTGACCGTATAGCAACGGACGCCCTGTACTTGGAATTCCCGGGGAGAACCTCGAAATGAAATCGCGTCCAGCCCTGATCTCGCTGCTGGCTGTGCCAGCCCTGTCCTTGTTGGCAGGGGCACAGTCACTGGCCGATTCGGGAGCATCCCCAGGCACGGTTGCGGCCTCAACCCCAGTGTCTCCAGACCTGGCATATATCCCCCCAACTACGGACGTGAAGCTTCATAGCTATTTGTTTGACGCGTTCGGACCATATCCAATCGCAGGTGCGACACTCGTGGCCGGCATCAATCAGGCAGACAACACACCGCCCGAGTGGAAGCAAGGCGTCGCGGGCTATAGCAAAAGATTCGGGTCCGAGTTCGGTATCAATGCAATAACCATAACGACGCGCTATGCCCTCGCGCAGGCCTTGCACGAGGATGCGTTGTACTATCGCTGCGACTGCAAAGGCGTAGTTCCGCGTTTTCGCCACGCGATCGTTTCGACCTTCACCGGGCGTCGTGGCGAGGATGGCCATCGCGTCTTCTCGATTTCCGCATTCGTCGCACCTTATGCCGGGACCATGGTCGCGGTTTATGGATGGTATCCCAGTCGCTACAACGCCAAAGACGGGTTCCGCATGGGCAACTACAGCCTGTTAGCCTATGCCGCTGAAAACGTCGCTCTCGAATTCTTCCATAGTGGGCCTCGCTCCCTTCTGCATCGCATGCATCTGAACAATGGTCACGGAGCGCCCGATCCGAGTCCTGCCCCGTGATCGACAATAGCTTAACGGCGACAGGAGTCATTCGCTCTCCCGGTCCAAGGCAACCGGTCGCGCCCGTGTTGTCGTCATCCACAGCGTCGTCCGCGGCGGAGACCTCCAACGGATTCCTCAACCAGTTCTTCGAATGGTTCGGCGACCTGGGCTTATTTTTCTGGCGAGTCGTGTGCGCCGCCGTGACGCCGCCGTTTGAATTTCGCGAACTCTTTCGACAGCTCGACGAAATCGGATCCAAATCCCTGCCGCTGGTCGCTCTGGCCGGCGCGGCTACCGGCGTGGTGCTTTCGCTGGAAGCCCGCTACAGCCTGACTCGATTTGGCGCGAAATCGTTGCTTCCCGCCGCCATCGTGTTCTCTGTAATCCACGAGACCGGGCCGATCATCACCGGCCTGGTAGTGAGCGGGCGAGTGGGAGCGGGCATTGGCGCGGAGCTCGCGTCGATGAAGGTCACAGAGCAGATCGATGCCATTGAGGCATCGGCGGTAAATCCATATCGGTTGCTGGCGGCGACGCGCATCCTGGCTTGCATCCTGATGCTGCCCCTATTGACCTTGGCTGGCGACGCCTGCGGCCTCTTTATGGGCTGGGTTGCGCAGGCGATGGTTGAGCCGCTTTCGCTGCATCAGTTCATTAGCGCCGGTTTTAATGGCGCCAGCTTCAACGACTTCCTGCCTCCGACGTTCAAGACGGCTGTGTTTGGCCTGATCATTGGGCTGATCGCTTGCTTCCAGGGAATGCGGACCCAGGGAGGCGCCGCCGGTGTGGGCCGTGCGGCAACGAGCTCAGTCGTGTTGTCTTCGCTGCTCGTCATACTGGCAGATGTGGTGCTGGTAAAACTCATTCTCATATTTTTCCCGTGAGCACGTTTTCATAAGCGACGGATCACAAGTCATGAACACAATTGAGCAAGTTGCAACTCAGACCGCGATCGACCAAGGAAAGGCCGAGGAACACGGCGGCGCATCCGTTGTCGCCGTCGAGAGCCTGCATAAGTCGTTTGGAAGTCAATTGGTCTTGAACGGGATGAGCCTGTCGGTGAAGCGCGGCGAGACCCTGGCGGTGCTAGGCCGCAGCGGCACGGGCAAGAGCGTTTTGCTGAGAATCGTTATCGGACTGGAAAAACCTGACTCCGGATCGGTTCGCATCCACGGGCAAGACATCTCCGGCCTGGCTCTCGACCAACTCGGCGAAATCAGAAAGAAAATGGGGTTTCTGTTTCAGCACGCAGCGCTGTATGACTCTCTAACCGTCGAACAGAATGTGGCGTTCCCATTGCTGCACCATAAGAAGAAGATGTCGAAGTCTGAGCAGCGCGACCGGGTTCACCAACTATTGGCGGAAGTGGGGATGGAAAGTGGCCTGGCAAAGATGCCCTCTGACATTTCTGGCGGCATGCAGAAACGCGTAGGACTGGCGCGGGCGCTAGCTTTGGAGCCAGACATTCTTCTGCTCGACGAGCCCACCGCCGGTCTCGATCCCATCAGCTCTGCCGAGATTGATGATCTGGTCCTCAAGCTCCAGGCCGAACATCACATGGCATCCATCGTGGTGACCCACGATCTGCACAGCGCGAAAACGATTGCCGATCGCCTGGCCCTGCTCAATAAAGGAAACGTAGTGATCGAAGGCAGCTTCGAAGACCTTCAGAAAAGTGACATCGAATTTGTCAGGGAATTTCTAAAGCATTCATAGGAGGCATATGTCGAGAGCGGCGCGATTAGGGGCGTTCATCGTTGTGACGCTGGCAATTCTGGTCGTCGGTGTCTTCATCATCGGTGGCAAGCAGTATCTCTTCAGCTCGACGTATCAATTGAAAGCCCAATTCGACAACGTGGTCGGCCTCGACGCCGGAGCCGACGTGCGGGTAGGCGGGGTTCACAGCGGAACCGTGCGCAACATCGTGCTGCCGCACAAGCCCGGCGAAAAGGTCACGGTCATCATGGATCTCGGCAAGTCCACCCACGAGATCATCAAGCAGGACTCCGTGGCCACCATCGAGACGGAGGGTTTGCTGGGCAATCAGTTTCTGGCGATCTCGTTTGGATCGGCTGGATCGCGCGACGTGCGGGATGGTGACCTTATCACCAGCCAGCCGCCCCTCGAAATGGCAGATCTGTTCCAGAAGACGAGCGACATTCTGGACACAAGCCAGCAAGCGATCCAGAATGCCACTCGGGCAACGGCGAATCTGAACTCGATCAGCGCCAAGATTGACCGAGGTCAGGGAACCGCCGGAGCGCTGGTCAACGATAAAGCGCTCTACACCAACCTCGAACAGACCTCGGGCGCCATGCGTGACACGATGGCCCAGGCGCAAGCCGGCGTTACCGACTTCCAGGAAAATATGGAAGCCATGAAGCACAATTTCTTGCTGCGCGGGTATTTCAAAAGCCGCGGCTACGAAGATTCTGCCGAGTTGGCAAAAAATGAAATCGATCGCTTGCCCGAAGCTGCGCCGACAAAACAGTTTGCCTATTCAGCGAAGCAGCTTTTCGACAAGCAGGATTCGGCGAAACTGAAAAACCAGAAGTCTCTAGCCGCCGGCGGCGAGTTCCTGGCCAATAATCAATTCGGCTTCGCCGTGGTCGCGGTGTCAGCGGGCAAGGAGGGCGACACCCAGAAAGATTTGGTCTTAACGCAAGCCCGGGCCATGGTTGTACGCGAGTATCTGGTTGAAAACTTCGGATTTGATGACAGCCAACTGAAAACCCTGGGCATGGGCAAGCAGACCGACACGAATTCCGATGCTGGCTGGGGCACGGTGCAGATCTTCATCTATCCGACCGGAACCGAGATTCCACCGAACAAGCAGACGCCGTCGAGTGCCTCGCCCCAGCCAACCTCGGCCGAAGCAGTTCATACATCGACGCCCGCAACAGCGCAAAGGCAATGACTGACACTGAATCCGCACGCACAAACTACGTCCATGACACTATGAAAAAACTATCGTATTTTCTCTCTGTTTCGGCACTCTCACTAGTGTTCGCCGCATCCGCGGCTGCGCAGAACCCGCCCCAGAAATTAACGCTCGTGCTGAACGGGCGTGCAAATGATGGAGCCGTCGCCCAGATCGACGGCCGTTCGTATGTCGATGTCGAGACTCTGGCTCGCATCCTGAACGCCACCCTGAGCTTTAAACCCGGTCGCGTCATATTGACCGGGCCGGCCGCCGAAACCGTTGCCAAACCCGAGCATGTCGTGCAGGGATTTTCGAAAGAGTTTGTCAGGGCAGGCATCGCCCAGCTGGCGGAGATGCGGGAGTGGAAAGGCGCGATTTCATCTGCAATTCGATCTGGAGTTGCCGGAGGCAATTGGCTCGCGCCCTTGCTGAAGGAGCATCGTTCGCGGGCAGCGGAAGGCCTAAGCCTGGCGTCGGTGGCGGCGAAAACTGAATCTGACTTGAAAGCTCTTGATCTGCTCAAGAGTGAGTTCACCAATCTGGGTGACTGGGACAGCCAGACGCAGTCCACGATTCAATCCCTGAATGCCGAGAAGAGTCTCAGTCCCCTTGCGGCGCAGAACGATCCGCTGTTGGCGAAGATCTCAGAGTGTGGCAATTTTCTTAATGCCATGCTGGTGGGCGGCGAGTTCGCAGACAGCACCAGTTGCCACTGAACCACAAGCTTTCCCGCTGCAACCGGACGCCAGTGGTCTAACCGCCATAGACTTACTTCAGCAGTGGTGCTTCGCTAGCTATGCCGCCGCGGGCGTCTGCGCGGCGTGCATAAAGCTGTCCATGGACTGGGTCAATTGCGCGTCCACTTCATCCGCGATCGTCATAACATCGGGCAAGAGCAGGCTGAAATCCAAAAAGCTCAGATTGCTCTGCAACGTGCCAAAGAGAGTTACCTGCAGTATTCGCGATTCGTGCACAAGCATCGCGGGTGAGTAACCTTGTTTGTAGCGCAACTTGCCATGGGCGGCCGCTGCGGGTGAAAAGACCGCTTCGCTATCCCTGGGGGTCGCGCTGGGTTTGCTGAGCCGGATCACCAGGTCTTCGACGAGCTTGGGAAGATGCCCCGTCCGCTCGTCGTCGCTCAGGTGAACGTGGTTGAGTTCTTTGCTCTGCTTTGCCCGTGTTAGCCAGTCTTCGACCACCTTGGCAATACACCGCCGCAATATCGTGCTCACTCTCTCTTTTTCCGGCCTCGCCGCGGGTTTGCGATTCAGCATCTTTTCCCGAAGAAGATCGGTAAGTTTCGCAACCGCGAACGGCTTCACCATAATTTCGTCAACTTCCAGAAGAATCGCGGCCATGGCGCTCTGCACGTCTGGGTAGCCGCTGACCAGCAGCGTAAGGGCGTTCGGCTGGGAGTGGCGCATCGCTGTAACGACGGTAAATCCGTCGCCAGGGTTCGGCATGTGCAGGTCCGTGATCAGCACATCAAAGCTTTCGGTTGCGATGTGCCTCAAAGCCTCTGTCACGCTGGCGGCTGCCACCACTTCAAATCCTTTGTGCTGCAGGGTCGCGTTCATCATGGCACGAACAGCGTCATCGTCATCTACCAGCAGAACCTTACGAGCAACACTTGGTTCGATCGGAGTCATACGGCACAACCTCTCGTCACGGGTAACTACAGTATGGCTCACCGTTATTTCCGGCGATGTGCAAAAGGGGACAGTCCTGCGGACTGGTAACGGCTAGTGTGTCTCCAAGGATGTAAAGTCAAAAGCGCGGTCATGAGCGGCGGAACGCCTGTCACTCGGATCCTCACGACTGCGCTGGGTTTGTGGGCTCAGTGGAAATGTGCCCAGGCCGGACTCTCATTGGGTTCGGCCTTTTTCGCCAATCGGCATGGCACAAAATCTGCGCAAAGAGAGTCGAATCCCCAAATCGACGCAACAGCAGACAAACACTAAGGAGAATACGATGTCACAAACAGCAGTGGACAGAACGGCCGAACACATCACCGAATCAGCTCACAGGGCGTCCCGTGCAACCAGTGCTGTCGCCGACGCAATCGGGAATGGCGTCGGAGTATTGAGGCGCGCTGCAAAACAGGGTGGCGACGCTGCGGAAGAACTCCTGGATGACACAACTCAGCGCATTCAGAGACACCCGATGCTGACGGTTGCGACCACCTTCGCCGTAGGCTTTACCGCAGGGGCTCTCCTCGGGTGGATGATCAAACGAAAATAACTCGCGCCCTGCCAATGGCCCGCTCGCTCAAGACCTGGCGGTCACTCGGGTTCGCATGTGAGGGGTGAAGACGTAGCAGACAGCAGCTCCGGTTTTCGACGTCGAGGCTTGGCGGTAATCATCAGCGTAATTCCACAAGCGAGCAATATGAAGCTAGTGACCGGCGATACACGCTCACTGCGAACGGCCTGCAACTCCACGTTCGCGTCTCCGGTTCTTACTTCCTGAATCTCCGCGGGGGAAAGCGGCGCGGCCAGGAATGCTAGTGCGAGTACGATGTCCAGCAGGCCTGCAACCAAAAAGACTCTCATAAGTTCCCCTCCGTTGTGCTTCAACCCGTTAGGCGTCATAGGAGGACGGAGAAATTCGCTCTCTCCCTTGCAGGTAGGCGATTGTGGGCAACAACTGGCTCGCCAAACGATCCCTGGCAACCAGGGCATCCGCCAGGCTCAGCGCCGGCTCCGGAACACCGTGCCCTTCGGTCAGCAGAATGATCGGTGCTTGCGGCCTGAGGCGCCTCAGTTCCATTGCGATTTCCTGACCGTTCATCATCGGCATGAAGTAGTCGAGAACGACAACGTCAATCGAATAGGTCGAAGCCAGCTCCAGCCCCTTGTCGGCGCTGGGAGCGGTCAGAACGGCATAACCAAAAGTCTCGAGGAAAGCCTTCTCGCACTCCAGCACATCCTGGTTATCGTCGATGCACAGAACTACTCCGCCTGAGGGTTCTGGATAAACAGTAGGGGGCATGCTTCATCTCCAAACAGACCCGTATGGTCAACCCTTGTGGCCCCTCACCGCTGTCCAAAATTGCTCACCCGCTCTTTTTGTGCGGACGAACTAATCATGCAAAACCACGTTGAGCAGGGAGCTGTGTACCTTCAGACCGCCGTTGTATTCAATAAAGCCCAGTTTTCTGAATCGGTTCATAAAGAAGCTAACCCGCGAACGGGTGCTGCCAATCATCTCGGCCAGAGTTTCCTGGCTGATCTGGGGGACAACCGCATCGGGAATGGTCTCCTTGCCGAAATGAGCCAGCAGCAGCAGAATCCGGGCGAGTCGTTTTTCACTGGAGTTGAAGAGCTGGTCGACCAGATCCTCTTCATAGCGGATGTTGCGCGCCAGCAAATAGGCCACAAACATGTCGGAAAACGCATGTTCGCGGTGAAGCGCGCCCATCATCACCTTCTTCTCTACCCGCAGCAACTCGCAGTCTGTCATCGCCGCGGCGGATCCCATGCGCAAGAGCTGCCCGGCCAGCGATCCTTCGCCAAAGAAATTTCTCTCGCTCACAATGCCGATCGTCGCTTCCTTGCCCGACTTGGATACGACCGTCAGCCTCACTTTGCCTTTCTGCACGTAGAAGACTGCATCGGCCCGGTCCCCCTGGGTGTAAATTCTTTGCTTTTTCAAAACCGCAACAAGCTTCCTGCCATCGCCGATCGTCGCGAGAAAAATGTTGGGGTCGAACTCGCGCTCTTTCTGATCCAGTGCAATCCGAGCCATGTTTGTAATCTCTGTTCTTAGGAGTCCCAGGGTGATTGCGAAGTCTTGTGGCGCTTTCTCTCGTAGCGCTTCGGGCTTCCACGGGTAATACAACCGTAGCCCTTTTCCGTTCGTACGGGTGAAGTCTTAGTAGGTCTTGGTTTAACGCAGGACAGCAATATCATTGACAGCATTAAGGTTAGCCATGTGGCGGGGGGGGCTCTGCTGCGCTTGGTCAGGTATCGTATAGATTTCTAATTGCAGGATATGATTCTTTGCGGTACGATTTCACGCGTACGGTACGGCAGCGTACATAGGGGGGTGCGATGACACGGAACGGAAATGCAAACGATACTCACTATGCAGCTGTGGATCGGTCCGATGTCCCCCAAGGTCGTAAAGGAAAGCATCGGAAAACGGTAACGGATATTTTGGGCGATCTCTCAAAGTTAAGCGCCCGGCAAGCGGTCAAGATTCCGCTGAGCAGTCTGAATGGCGAGAAGATGCAGAATCTACGATCTGCCTTGAACCGCGTGACGCGCGAGAAAAGTATCCCTGTAGAGACGTCGAGCGACGATAAATTCCTGTACGTCTGGCGCTCCGACCCGGCCAAGAATACGCCGGCCAGCTAGTAGAACGCTTTGCTGCGCACAAGCGCGGGCGAGTGATTAACGCAAGCTCGATTGACGCAAGCTCGCCCGCAACACTCCCACCCTGCCAATCTAGCTCCCCTGGCCCAAACCGCGCCGAGCGGTGAATCAATTCGAACCCTTTCTGAGCGATTCAGCACAGTATTCCACACCAGAAATAAACGAATCTATTGGTGCTTCACGAGGGGCTGGAATTGCCGCGAAATCAGCGGCCTGACCCGCCTCCGGAACCGGCTCGTAGGACGTCGCACACTGAGCGCTACTTCCGCCGCAGACCGCCTGTACACAAAATCGAGGAAAAAGAATGTTATTCGCCGGCAAAATTGCTTGCTCTGGGATCCTCTTCCTATTAATGACGCCGTGGATTTCAGGCTCCCGCCCAATGCCGCTTGATTCGGGTACCACTCTCACCAGCGAAGTTCCCGAGGAAGCAGATTGGAAGGACGTGGGGGAAATGCAGCAGACTCTTCAGGACGCAGGACACTACCGCGGGAAGATTGATGGCGTATTCGGTCTGAGGACCCGTGCGAGCATCCGTGAGTTTCAGAAGGCTCAGAATCTGCCCGTCACCGGTCAGTTGGATGTGCGGACGGCCGGCAAACTCGGAGTCAGAGCAGAGAGATCCGAAGATACGGTCTACGACATGAGTGCAGATAAACCTTCGGCAGGCATCGAGTTGGCTAGGGGTTCGAGTCGATCCGGCAAGATACGACCGAAGCCGGCCCAGAAATAGATTCGAGGAGCAGTTGGAGCTCTTTCTTATTCCTCGAACACCACTGGCGTCCCATCCTTCACCAGGTCGGCGACTCTAATCGCATCCCAGTTGGTCAGCCGCACACAGCCGTGAGACTGGGAATGTCCGATCTCTCCCGCTTCGGGAGTGCCGTGGATGCCATAGTGCGGTACGTTGATCCCCATCCAGACAACCCCCACCGGATTGTTTGGCCCCGCCGCGATCTTAACCTTGGCATTTGCGGGATTGGCGTCCCAGAACAAATCTGGGTTGTAGTTGTAGATTGGATTTCGCACCACATCCGTAATCATCCAATTCCCAAACGGGAGCGGATCGTGTTCGCTGCCGCTCGTGACCGGCGCGTAAAAGATAACGCGGCCTTCCGCGCTATAGACCATTAAGACCGATGTCTTCTTCGAGACGACGATCTTGACTGCACCAGCATGGCTCGGCTCAGCTTGTTTGGCACCCAACACGTTTGGGACACGGATTCGCTCTCCCGCCACAAAACGAGCGCGCGGGTTCAAACGCTTGAGCAGAGTCGGTGCCGCGTGGAATCTCGCGCTGAGCTCCTCCAGCAGGGATGTGTAGTAAAGGCCCGGAAGTTTGGACTGCTCTGTCGCGTCTTCCGGAATCGTCTTGATGAAAGGGCCGGCGGCGTCCCTGGCGGTGATGGTGTAGTAGAGGATCGATTTCACGGATCCTGCGCCGAGAGCCGCGAGCACGGCACTGCGGCTCTGCGCGCCTGGAGCGATTCCACGCGCGGCTTGGAACGCGGCCACGGCCTCGCTGCTGTTCTTTCCATTTTCATCGTCGATCTGTCCGGGTGAGAAGTTGGCTCGATCCAGAAGAACCTGCAATTGAAGCTCTGCCAGCCCGACCGTCCGAACCGACGGAGCCGGGCGTTTGGCCGCAATCGCAACAGACGTGACAAAGAAGATCGCCGCGGCCCCAACAAAGAATGACAACTTCGTGAGGTGGAATTTCATAGCGCGGTCAGTTCTTGGCCGTGACCCGGTCTGCGATTTTGTCGTACTCAGTCTTCGGCATGATGCGCCGCTTCACCACATCACCGGCTTCGGAATAAGGCCGCCCCGCAATCACGCGGTTCGCTTCTGGCCCGGTCACGCCCGGCAAACTCACCAACTGCTCTTTTGTGGCAGTGTTCAAATCGAGTGGCTTTTCACGGCTCCACCCCTCCCGTATGCCGGCCGCTACGGCTTCCCCATCGTGTTTAATCTCCGCCGTTGCTTGTGCAGTTTTCTCTTTCAATTCCTGGGTATTCTGTTGCTGAGAGCAGCCCGCGAGCGCAGCCAGCAGCAAAGCTATTGGAACATTCCGACATCTAAGCATCCGCATTTGGTGGTCTCCAGTTCGCTGATTGGATGATATGTCTGCCCTGGGTGGTTGGCGTTTTTCTGGCGAAGGCCCGCTGATGGCTCTTCGAAATCATTCGGAGTCCCCCACTTTTTTAGTCTCTCGACGGTCCCGGGTCTGAGCAGAATTGACCACCTGTCGATCGAGCCTCAAACATCCGAAAACGCAAACGTCGGTTTCCTCGAACCAGCAATCGAACCGGTCAATCGAACCAGTTAATCGGTAGTTCCATGGGACCGCACGGTGAGCGTTATTGCTCAGACCACTTTCATGCTGGCTGCTAACGTTCAGCCTGACCTTGTTGCGTCTGAATTTCTAACCCAATTCGTGTGCCGGACACGGCACCATGCTGGACAAAAGGGCGCAGGGGCTACAGAAAAGAGGCTGTTCAATGAAAAAAATAATGTTCGTACTTGCGGTGTTGAGTTTCAGTACTTTGAGCTGGGGGGCGTCCGCAAAGCAAGATGCCACCGATCGGTTGGACAACGCGACCACAGTGTTGCACGAAATTATGGGGATGCCGGACAAGGGAATCCCGGAAGAAGTATTGGAGCATGCAAAATGTGTGGCCGTGATCCCGCACATGGTGAAAGGTGGGTTTGTTTTTGGAGCCCAGGGTGGCAAAGGCGTAGCCACTTGCCGCACGTCGGAGGGCTGGAGCGCGCCAGCGTTCATCACGATTTCGGGTGGAAGCTGGGGATTGCAGATCGGCGTGGAAGCCGTCGATGTTGTCATGGTCTTTCAGAATGACAAAGCCATGCAGAAACTGCTCGATAGCAATTTTCAAGTTGGCGGAGATGCTTCCGCGTCTGCCGGCCCGGTTGGACGGCATGCAGAAGCTGGCACCGATTGGAAGCTGGAAACCGAGATCCTGACCTACTCGCGCTCCAAGGGCTTGTTCGCCGGGCTCACGCTGACCGGCGCTTCGCTCCGGCAAGACAATGATTCTCGCAACGCCATATACGGACCCGACGTCACGACTCGAGCGTTGCTCTCGGGCAAAGTGCCGGTTCCGGCCGTAGCTCAGCCGTTCCTCTTGGAAGTTCACGGGGCAAAAGTCCAAGCCATCGCGGTGAAGGCAGACGACAAGGTGAAAGACAACAATCAGAAATAGGACTCGCAGAGCTGGTGTTGGTTCGTTGAACCACATCAGCTCTTGCGAGCGCCTCTTTCCACCAAAGGAGAACCGTGTCGAAAACCTGGGAGCATTATCATCGCGCGGCTCGGAACCATGAGAAAGCGGCCTACCACTACAACGAGGCAGCGAAATACAACCGGGCTGAGGAGCACGAAAAGGAAGCGCACCACGCATATCTGGCTCACGGGTACGGTCAGCTTGCCATTCATCATGACACCGAGGCGGCAAAGCTCCACGCCGAGCAGTGCGCCAGCCCGGTAACGCCAGCATCGGCGCAAGCAGCCCAGGAAAAGAGCGCAGCTTAGAACCTGAAGATCGACAAACGACGATCGACAAGGAACAATCGCGAAACAACGATCGGCGCAAGTCCACTCAATGACTCGCGCCGTTTTTTTTTTGACGGCGCTGGCTCGGCGACTTTTATTTTCCAAAAAGTGAGCCGTAGTGCTCAGACGTGACAGTGGGTCCGTGCAATTCTTGTACCTGACGCTTAGGCGTCGCCTCTTACGCCACGCAGCCCGCAGCAATAACCATCGGGCAATCGAAGGATGAGCTGGAAAGGTGATTCAAAATGCGCACTATCCGTTTGCTGTTGCTCACATTTCTGATTCTTGCTGTACCGGCTGCCTCGTTCGCGCAGTTCGGCGTGGCCATCACGATCGCTCCCCCCGCGCTGCCGATCTACACTCAGCCCATGGCCCCCGCTGACGGTTATATGTGGACGCCCGGCTACTGGTCTTACGGCGACGAAGGTTACTTCTGGGTGCCGGGCACGTGGGTAATGGCTCCCGAAACTGGTTATCTCTGGACGCCCGGTTATTGGGGCTGGGGCGGCGACGCATTCTCCTGGAATGAAGGCTACTGGGGCACGAATGTCGGCTTTTACGGCGGCGTCAACTACGGCTTCGGGTACGGCGGTCTCGGTTATCAAGGTGGATATTGGAATAACGGGGGCTTCTACTACAACCGCTCCGTGAATAACATCAGCGGCTCGAGTTTTCATAATGTTTACAACAAGACCGTCATCAACAACACCACGTACAACCACGTCAGCTATAACGGCGGAAACGGCGGAGTTACCGCGCGCCCAACCGCGGCGGAAGAGACTGCCTCCCATGAGCGCCACATAGCGGCAACGGGCGCGCAGTCAGAGCATCAACAGGCCGCCGGCAAAAACCACGCACTATTGGCGTCGGTCAATCATGGCAGGCCAGCAATTGCCGCAACTGCGAAACCCGGGGAGTTTACCGGTCATGGGATCGTAGCGGCAAGGCAGGCGGAAGCCCCATACAAGGCCACGCCGAGCAAGTCCGCCGCGAGCAAGAAAACGGCAACCCGCTCCAATGGCACAAACGGAAGCAAGCCGGTCGGGAATAAAGCGGCCGCAACTCGCACGAGCGAGAACAAGGCAACCGAGAAAAAAGCATCTGCGACTAGCACGAACGAGAACAAAGCTGCTGAGAGTAAAGCATCCACGACTCACACGAATGAGAACAAAGCAGCCGAGAGTAAGGCCGCTACAACTCGCACGAACGAAAATAAAGCAGCCGAGAGTAAAGCCTCTGCAACTCGCACCAACGAAAACAAAGCAGCCGAGACCAAAGCATCTACGACTCGCACCAACGAGAACAAAGCTGCTGAGAGCAAAGCCGCTGCAACTCGCACCAACGAAAATAAAGCAGCCGAGAATAAAGCATCTACAACTCGCACCAACGAGAACAAAGCTGCCGAGAATAAAGCATCTACAACTCGCACCAACCAGAACAAGGCGGCCGAGAACAAAGCCGCTGCAACTCGCACCAACGAGAACAAAGTAGCCGAGAACAAGGCAGCGAAGCCCAAAGAGGCTCGTCCAGCCAGCGAATCCAAGCCGACTACAGCGCACGCGCAGCCGGCCCCTCGGCAACAGACAGCACCCCGTGCTGAAGCCCGCACAAAGCCGGCTTCGCATCCGACAACAACAGCTCATGCGCAGCCCGCACCCCGCCCTGCGAAAGAAGCGCCCAAAACCGAAGAGCGCCCACAGAAGTAGCAAATCGACAGCACCCGATTTTCAGGGTCAATTCTGGGTGCGCCGTCATGATGAATACGATCGATAACCGTTGTCTCGACAAACGCTTTGTATGGTCGCACGGTCCTGCCAGCTTCACTGAGCAGGTGTGACGAGCTGGAGAACCGACGGAGCGCCAACAACCGAAACAGATTCACAAAGAAAAAAGGAGCACAACATGCTTGGAACCATATTGATCGTGATTTTGGTCTTAGCACTGATCGGAGCGCTGCCACGCTGGTCACATAGCCGGGAATGGGGCTATGCCCCGACCGGAGGTCTGGGCCTGGTTCTCTTCGTCGTCGTCATTCTGTTGGTTCTCGGTCGCATCTAAGCCGGCGACGATGCAGAAGCCTGCACCGAAATTTGCCTCGCTGGCCTGGAAGAATGACTCCGGATGGATTCCGGCAGTCGTAACCCGCCGAAAAAAATGGCTCCTCAGGTAGGATTCGAACCTACAACCCTTCGGTTAACAGCCGAATGCTCTACCATTGAGCTACTGAGGAGTGTGGAGGACCGCGCGTGGGCCGCGATCTTCAGGCGACAACTTATCATAGCATTCCCGCCTCAGGTCTGAAAACACTATCGGCAGCCGCACGCGCTCAAGCCGTCGACAACTCTCGTCCCATCATTCTGATACGCTAGACCGCGAGCTTGCCCGTCCCAGCCGGTCGACCGTGCTTGCTCAAGAGGTGTCTCCATGGCAGGAGGTTTGCGTTTGTTCGTGATTTTTTCATCCCTATCTTTGCTGGCCGCAGCCGTTTCCTCGACCGACGATTCGCAATCTTCCACCGTTCCGTCGGCTCCTCCCGTCGCCGAGATCAAGCCGATCGCCGACACGTTTCACGGCACCAGAGTCGTCGACAACTACCGCTGGCTCGAGGACGGCAACAGTCCTCAGACTCAGCAGTGGGTCGCGCAGGAAATGGCCTACACCCGCGGTGTACTTGACCACCTCGCCGCACGAGACGCGATCCAGAAGCGCCTCACCGAACTGCTCTCCATCGGAAGCGTCACTCCGCCCATCATGGCCGGCCGTCATTATTTCTACACCCGGCGCGAAGGCACGCAGAACCAGCCCATCCTTTACGTGCGAGAAAAAACAAACGAAGGTCCCGCCTCTGATAAAGTCGACGGCTCCGACCACGTGCTGGTCGACGCCAACCAACTCGCCGCCGACGGCACCGTCGCCCTCGACTGGTACCAGCCCAGCGAAAACGGAAAGTACGTCGCCTACGGCACTTCGCGCAGCGGCTCCGAGATGAGCACGCTCCACATCATCGAAACTAAAACCGGCACACTGCTCCCCGACACCATCGAGCGCACCCGCGCCGCTTCCGTCGCCTGGAAACTCGACAACTCCGGCTTCTATTACACCCGCTATCCAAAAAAAGGCGACGTTTCCCCCGGCCAGGAAATGTACAACCGCCACGTCTTCTACCACTCCCTCGGCGACGATCCCGATCAGGAAGATCAACTCATCTTCGGCGAGGGCCGCGATCCCGAAGACTGGCCCAGCGTGAGCGTCTCCAACGACGGTCGCTGGCTTCTCATTAGCGTTTCGCAAGGCTGGACCAAGTCCGAACTTTTTCTGATGGACTTGAAGAAAGGCACGCCGCCCACGCGCGTCACCACCGGCAAAGATTTCCTCTACGGCGGTGAAGTCTACAACGACAAGCTTTACGTTACCACCAACGAAGACTCGCCGCGTTATCGCGTTTTCGTCGTCGACGTCGGCAACCACGATCGCTCCGCCTGGAAGGAAATCATTCCGCAGTCTGACGCCGTGCTGCAGGGTGTCGCAGTCTTCGGCGGAAAACTCTGCGCCCAGTACGAACAAAACGCCACCTCGCAGCTTAAACTCTTCGATCTCGACGGCAAGAAGCTCACCGACATTGCCCTTCCCGGGATCGGCAGCGTCTTTGGGACGACCGGCCGCTGGGATCGTGACGAAGCTTTCTTTGGATTCCAATCCTTCACGGTCCCGCCCAGTATTTTCCGAGTCGAACTAGCACCCGTGCACGTCGAAACCAAACCCTCGGGACCCACTGCCGACGAGATCGGCCTGACTTCCCTCTGGACCAAAGTCGAAACGCCGTCGATCGATCCCTCCACCTACGAAGTCAATCAGGAATGGTTCAACTCCAAAGACAGCACCCGCGTCCCCATGTTCGTCGTGCACAAAAAAGGACTCGCGAAGAACGGCAAGAATCCCACGCTGCTCACTGCCTACGGAGGCTTCAACATCAGCCTCATGCCTGAGTTCAAGCGCCAGCAGTATCTCTGGCTCGAGCACGGCGGCATCTACGCCGTCGCCAACCTGCGCGGCGGAGCCGAGTTCGGCGAAGACTGGCATCGCGCCGGCATGCTCGACAAAAAACAGAACGTCTTCGACGATATGATCGCTGCTGCCGAGCACCTCATCGCCGAAAAATATACCGACACAAATCACCTCGCCATCCAGGGCGGCTCCAACGGAGGCCTGCTCATGGGCGCCATGATCACTCAGCGCCCTGACCTGTTTCGCGCCGTCGTCTGCCAGGTCCCGCTGCTCGACATGCTTCACTACCAGAATTTCCAGATCGCGAAATTGTGGATCCCCGAATACGGCAGCTCGGAAAATCCCGACCAGTTCAAGTGGCTCTACGCCTACTCGCCCTATCACCACGTGAAGCCGGGCACGGAATATCCCGCCGTCTTATTCATGACCGCCGACACCGACACCCGGGTCGACCCCATGCACGCCAAGAAGATGGCTGCGGAAATGCAAGCCGAAGCAAAAAATGGATCGAGCAGGATGCGACCGATCTTATTGCGAATCGAAAGCAAGGCCGGCCATGGCGCGGGAAAGCCAGTAACCAAGCAGATCGAAGAATTCACTGATATCTACTCGTTCTTGTTCTGGCAGTTGGGGATGAAACCGTAGCGAGCACCCGGACTCTCGAGGGTGCCCCGTTCAAGCTTCGCTTGAGTGGGTCTTTCGATGTTGGCTCCTTCGGAGTTCGCCGCGGTCATTGAAATAACTCAGATCCTCAGGATCTAGCGAATGCCCCGCAAACTCGCAATCGTAGAGCGACTGCCCGGCCACACCGAAGTGATGGGTGGCTTCGCCGCCCTGGCCCTCGCACTCGGTTATGAACCTCACTTGCTCTTCAATCACACCGACCAATTTCACGTGGCCGAGTATCTCCGCAATCGCATTCCCGTCGCCGCCGATCATATCCACGATTGGTCCTATATCAACGATCACAGCGCAGACTATGACGTGATCCTTCTAAATACTTCCTGCGTCTGGCTCGACTACGGACGTTACTTGCAGCACTGGAATGCCCACAACCGTCTGATCGTGGTGCACCACGATCTCGACGATATCGTCCTGAACCCGCACGGGGCATCGCTCTATCTGACGCCTGCAGCGGGCGAAGACAAATGGATTTTCCCTCTGTACTCCGACCCCGCCGCAGTCGAGTTAAATGCGATCCAGTTAGCCGGTGAGAACATTGTCCCCACGCGCGACGCCACGCAACTCCCTACGCTCATCAGTATCGGCTCCTTCGACCGCAAAGATAAAACCAGTGCCGTCTCATACATGAACGCCGGAGGCAAACTGCTCCATTACGACCGCCATCCCTGCAACTACTTCGCCGGCCACAAAACCTATACGCAGCATAAGGGTCTCGATGGCCCGCAACTCATGACGTCCCTCGCCCATCAGCCTCAGCCAATTTTCCTTTGGTTCCCTATCGTCCCCGAATCGGAGTACTTCATCTTCCGCTTCACCGGCGCGCTCATCATCGGCGCCGAGATGAACTGTATTATGGTCATGCCGGAGCGCCTGCGCAGCTTGTACGGGTTCCCGCGCGATGCGGTCGTTACCTACGATACTCTCGTCACCGAACCGGATTGTCTGCAGAAGCTTCGCGCCTCTCCAGTGCAACAGCACGAACGCCGCGAGCAACTGAGGTCATGGTCGATCGCGCGCTGGAAGAAAAACTTGGCCATCTTTCAGCCGCTGCTGTAGCGAACGCACGAACGCGGCAATCGTGGACGCGCCCAGCAGGTCATTCCGGTCAGCCGGAATAAGGTTCACAGAAACAGATCCAAAGGAGGAATCGTGGCAACAAAATACAGAGTCATCAAAGTGAAAGGCACGAAGCCGGAGACGTTCATTGTCGTCGGCATCGATTTCGGCCAATCCGCGATCATCAGCACATCGGAGGCGATGCAGGAAACCGAAATGCGCGGCTATCTTCAGAAAGCTGGCACCTCCGAAAAAGATATCGCCTCCTGGATCGACCAGGCCCGCAAATATCCCGGATAAATTTAACTGTGCATCGCTGTCGGCGGAGAGCTATGCAACCGGGCGGCCGATCTCCCAGTGATGTCCGAATGGATCCACGACCCTGCCCACGCGCCAGCCGTGCTCCTCGACCACGGCGAAAACCTGCGACGCTCCGGCCGCCAGCGCCCGCGCAAAAACCGCATCGGGATCGCCCACAGTCAAAATAATGCGGACCGAACTCCCACCCAGAGTCTGCGGACTGAAGTTGAAATGTTCCGGAGACTCGTCGCTCAGCCAAAATTCCGCGCCCTCCACGGAAAGTCGCGCCACGACGCCCCCGCCGCCCTCCAGGCGAAACAACTCGGCCGCTCCGAAAGCAGACTTATAGAAATCCACCGCCCGGGCACTTTCACGAACGCTGAGCCAGGGTGCAATCGTCGTCCGTATCGTCGAGGTCTTCTTGATCGAGGTCTGCATTGCCACGGGATCGGTAGTCATCATACGCTCCTCAATGCGATTTCCGGCCGACAACCACCATACCAAACGCAACCCCGTCTGTCGTGGTAGAATCCTCAAACTTCCTGCCGGACGCCGCTTTCGACGCGCTGTACCGGCCCCGAACCTCTCTCCCGGAGGCATCACTCATGTTCTGTCGTTCCTTCTCTCCCTCGCGTCTGGCGTCGTCCCTGCTGATCGCCTTGATGGCGGCAGTTTCTCTGCCCAGCGCATTCGCACAGCAGACGCTCCCGAACCATCTCACCAAGCGCGTGGTCGCCGATTACGTTTACTGGAGCAAGTATCAGACGCCGGCCTACGGTGCTCCGCAGATTCCCTACCACATGCTCACCCACATCAACCACGCAGGAGTGGGGTTCGACGCGACCGGCACGCTCTCAGTACCCTCGGGCCCGCAGAACGAATTCCTTGAGCCGGAACTCAACAACATCGCTCACGCCAAAGGAGTAAAAGTTCTGCTGCTGATTGGCGGGGACTTCCCAGGGCTCGAGGCCAGCGGCGCAGTGCAGACCCTGGTCGACAACATCGCCGCCTTCGAAACTCAACATCACTACGACGGCGTCGATCTCGACTGGGAATATCCTGAAACCACCGCCGACCGCAAGTTCCTGGTGGATCTGGCGAAGAAGCTGCGGCAATCGAACCCCGATTACGTGCTGTCGATCGACGCGGCACCGTGGGGCGGATACGGCTACGACCTCAAGAACCTGCCCCTCTACCTCGACTACATCAACATAATGATGTACGACTGCGCCGGTCCATGGACGGCTCACGGACAACTCAACTCGGCCATCTTCTGGGACCACCACGATCCCGCGCCCTATGAGTGCCAGCCCGGAGGAAGCGTCGATGGCGCAGCCACGATTTTCCTGAAGACAATGTCGGGCGCAAAGCTCAACATGGGCACGCCTTTCTACGGCTACCACTACCACAACATCAACCAGCTCTTCGGATTGTGTCCGAACTCAGCGTTCACCGCCGACCAGGAGTGCGATAACACGGTGAGCACTGGAGACTACGGTCCGGACTTCAAGCCCCTGATCAATGCGAAAGGCTGGGAGACTTTCTACGATCCCATCTCGTTCGTTCCCTATATGCTCAGGGTCAATGGCGGCGATGGCTATATCACCTACGACGATGCGTTTTCCACCTATTATCGTGTATGGTATTCCGATTGGCAGCGCGGACTGGGCGGCACCTTCATGTGGTCTCTCGACGCCGACTACGACGGCCATTCGCAAGATTTGATGGTTGCCATGTACAACGCATCGTTGAAATCAGCCAACTGAACTCAGCAGGAAGCAGAAAACAAATGAACCTCCCGCGCTACACCCGGCGAGACTTTCCGTTTCGGCTGGCGGCCATTCTGCCGCTGTTCGGATTCGCAAAAAGCGCATTCGGCGCAGATCCGCAAGCCGACCGGAATGGAATCTCGAACACGTGTGAATGCATCCACCAGGAAGTCGTGTTCAAGGTGCCGCGGAAGCGCGTCTATGAGGCTCTCACCCAGGAGAAACAATTCAGCCAGGTGACCGACTTCATCATGAAAGGGGCTTCCACGCAAATCAGTGCCGACGTCGGCGGCGCGTTCTCCATGTTTGGAGGAGTGATCCTGGGCCGCCACGTCGAACTGGTTCCCTACGAGCGCATCGTTCAGGCCTGGCGAGAAAAAGACTGGCCGCCGGGCCTGTATTCGATCGTGAGATTCCAACTGAACGAGCAAGCTGCAGACACCAAACTCATCTTCGATCACGCCGGCTTCCCCCACGGAGCCTCGGCCAGCCTGGCGCCCGGCTGGTGGTCCCATTACTGGGAGCCTCTGCAGAAGTATCTGGGATGAAGCCCGCAGCATCCATAATCTGGCAACAGACCGTCTTGCGCCCGATTCCGCCAACCCAAAGGCCGGGGTTACCCTCACCTGGGTAATGGTGCAGCCAGACCTTTACACGACCTTGTTATCCTGAGCGTAGCCGCTTTTCAGGCGTAGCGAAGAGCCTGCCCTGAGCGAAGCCGAAGGGATCTCCCGCTTAACCGGCCCAACGTACTCCAGACCGCACCACTTCCGTCGGTTGAATAGGTTTGACCCTTCCCACCCAACGTGTTATAAATGCCCGTTTTGCGCTGGTACGCTGGCACCGGGGTCCTATTCTGTCTGGTGGCGTAGCTTCTTTCAAATCCAGCGCGAACTCCGACGCGGCCAAACTCCAACAGCTGAGGTCTTGCGGTGGAAGCGTGTTCGGAATTCCGAAACAGATGTCCAAGGCTCGACCGGGCGTGCTCACGGACGTGAACCGATTGCGAACCGTGGTCTCGCGGGTCTGGATGCTGCTTCCGGAAGTCTGTGCCTAAACACGTTTTTACATTCCTTATAACGACATCTTCGGAGGACTTTTTATGCGTAAATGGCTCGCCACTGCCGCCCGCGGCGTGGTTTCACGAATTGCCGCGGTGGCTACACTGTTCCTGCTCAG
>Ga0206857_1028_pt1 | contig 39230 bp, 48 predicted proteins | sample Alteio_BWOrgCont_49_FD_152865 | JGI IMG/M metagenome (GOLD analysis project Ga0206857, IMG submission 152865) | Enriched cells from forest soil in Barre Woods Harvard Forest LTER site, Petersham, Massachusetts, United States -... | ecosystem: Environmental > Terrestrial > Soil > Temperate forest >...
TTCTAAAAGCAAATTCCTCAAATTCTCGGGATATAGATGAAGATAACTTTCGACCAAATCTAAATTATAGGTCCAATGGTCCGTCCAAAAACCTTCACCTGGTTCCGCAGACTCAGCCTTGGCAGATACGCCCAACACGGCTGTTAAGAAATCATCAGGCTTGCCTTTAATACGGATTCCCCTGATGACGAATTTTAATAAATCGCCGGGCATGAAACCTTTTTTCAGCATTTCTTTGAGCTTCTCAGCCCCCTGCACAATGCCAAATTCTTGGACCAATCCCTCAATAGCCCCTTCATCTTTAACGACAAAAATCGCACCCTTAACAATCAACGGATTATAGCCATCAGCCTGGATCAAATTCATGAAATTGATAATGCTGCTGTCTTTTACATCGCGGTTAAACCAGATATCATTACGGCGGTTTTGGTTAACATCACGGTAATTACCGTTTCCTTGGGAAAGAAAGGTTGGGCTTAACATGAAGAAATTGTAGTCACGCTCAAGGTCCCCGTGCTTACGGCTGTACACATTAAATGAGACCGGACCATCCGCTGTCTGCAATGATATCGGCAAACCGCCACGCAAGATATTATCGAGAAAAGTCTGTCCACAATACTGATTAAATTCGTTCGAAGCGCTTGAGGTGTAACAGTACTCTTTGATCTCATTAATAATTTTATGGTTGAGTTTGGCCTTCTGGGCCATAAAACCTTTGGAAGTGGAAACTTTGACAATCCGTTTCAATTCCGTCAGATCGTTGACAAAACCAGCCATGGCATAAAATGAGCGCTGCTTCTTTCCCCTCAAGACAAATCGATTAAAACTCATCGCAGAAGGTGTACGGTTAGAAGTTTCCTGACGGGAAGGAACAGAAAATTTCTTTTGTTTGAGGAAATTCTCAGGCACCAGAAAATCACTGGAATGGCCAAAAACACCTGCGGCTTCAACAATCATGTCCAAAAGTTTCCCAGAATCAGCATCAAAAGCAAAATAAAAATTTCCTTCACTGATCGCAGTGACCTGCGGCGTATCTGCCACCTCTACCTTTAATTGATAGAATGGCGCTTTTTGACTGACATTGTAAACCTTGGTCCAGGCTTCAACCGTGCGGCTCATGTTCTTGCTAAGCCAATCTTTTAAACCATACGGATTGATCACTGGTAGGCCGTCCACACATTCAATATCAAATTTACGTTTTCCCGTATTCTCGACGGTAACTTTGCGCACCAGGCCCGCAAAAGACTCCTGTGGCATGGTAAAATAATTGATGGTGATTTTTAATCCCAAGCTTGCATTGGTCTCTTCAATGCTCAGATCATGCGATGTAATAAGCATGCGCTGGGTGACTTTGAAATCAGAAACAAGGCTGTTGGTAAAAGGTTCCCAGAAGAATTCCTTTTTACCTTCTTTGATCTTTAAAAAAGTCCTAAAACCCCTGATCGAAGACAAACGGTAGGCTTTATTGGCCGGATAAAACTCCAAAATCGCCTTATCCTTAGACTCAATCCCAAATGAACTGATGGCCTGGCCGCGGTTCACAAAAAAAGCCCATATCGGGATACCGTAAAGGCCAGAAACCCCTGGAAAGAAATCTGAAAACAATTTCTTGTGCTGATAATCTTCAATGACAAAAGCACCGCTGCTGTCTAAATGATATGGATTATTCATAAAATTTATGCAACTTATTGTGTTTAAAATGACGGAACATATTATAGTAACCAGACAACTTAAACCACATGATAAGACCCGAATACCTGGTATCCGTATTGTTCATATGAATGCGTTTAAGCTCGTATAAATCGAAATTATAGTGGTCCTTGCCCCTATTGGTGGTCATAGCCGCCTTAAAACCGTCCTGCCGAACCAATTCCTTGATCTGTGCGGAAAATCCACCGATAGGGTAACAAAAATAATCAACAGGATGGCCTAAATGTTCTTCAATTTCTTTTTTACTGCCCATAATTTCTGTCTGAGCCTCATCCAAGGTCAAGTCCGGCAAATAGGCATGGTGCATGGTGTGGGCACCAAAGGAGATCTTCTGCTGTTCCATTTCCTTGACTTGGTCCCAAGTTAAAAATTCAGACCGTTTCCCAATTTGATCAGAAACCAAAAAAATAGTGGCAGGGAAACCATATTTTTTAAGGATGGGGAAGGCATATTTATAATTGTCTTCGTAGCCATCATCAAACTGGATCACAACCACGTTGCGTAAGAATTCTTGGCCTTCGCTGATCCCACGGACCAGCTCATCGGTTGAGATCACCCTAAACCCGTGACGCTTCAAAAAATTCATCTGATAATCAAATGATTTTTCACTGACTGAATTGAGCCTCCATTTCCCCGACGGAATCCCCACATGGTGATACATTAAAATGGGAACTACATAGCGGTCACGGATCCAAAACGTAAAGCTAAGTGTACCAATACACAAAATACTTAAAATAATAAAACAAAAATTTCTGATTCGACGCATAACTTACGCTTTAGACAAACGCTCCTTGACCAATGCCCCAACTGTTTGATTATCCGCCTGACCTGCGGCACGCGCCAAAACCTCTTTCATCACCCGGCCCATGTCCTTAATAGAACTTGCCCCTGAGGACGCAATGACCTCTTCAATAATCTTCTTTAACTGGTCGCTCGACATCTCGGCAGGAAGATACTTCTTAAGCACAATTAATTCTTTTTCTTCCTTCTCAGCCAAATCAACCCGATTGCCAGCTTTAAATTGATGGATAGAATCCAGCCTCTGCTTGACCTGCTTCTTTATAACAGCAATCACTTCTTCATCAGGAACTGCTTCAATACGTTTATCTACCTTTACGTTCTTGATCTGGGCCCTTAAAAAACTTAAGACCGATGAGGAAAAAGAATCCCTGGCCTTCATGGCCTGGACATAATCCTGGTTGATCTTTTCTTCAAGTGACATATCATCTCCGTTTCAATGTGTGACTACAAAAAAGAGTGGTAAGTGAACTCACTTACCACTCAAGGAATTAATCGTTACCACTTAATTATTGTACAATCTGTACGTTGATGGCAAATGACTTCTTTGTCCCATCAGGGTTCTGCAGCTTGCCATCGCGGATCATATAGCCACTATTGCCATTTAATTGCGCCAAACGATCTTTCTCCTTTTGGGCAGCAACCCTGGCAAAAAATGCCTGCTGCTTCAAATAACGCATATGGGCCTTGACCAGATTAATCCTGGTTTGAAACAAAATGATCAGCGAGCGACCTTCATCAAGATTATTAAATTGACCTTCATAAGCACGCAACTGGGTCTTTAAATCTGATAACTGTTCACTGACCTCGGAATCTCTGTCCTTTAAACCCTGAATTTTGGTTTGCAGCTGGTCAATATTCTGCACATTTTCAGAAGTACGCAGACTCTCCAAACCCTGCAACTCTTGTTTTAATTTGGCATTTTCCTGCTGGGCTTCTGCCAACATGCCCTGGGTTTGATTTAACATGCCCTTGGTGCTAGTCAATTCAGCGGATACCTCATTGAGCTGACGGTTCACTTCTACTAACTTACGGGTGGTTTCATCCAACTCAATTTTGGTTTCTTTGTATTTGCCCACATAGGTCATGTAATTGACCGTTGCATCATGGCTCGAGGTCAAAGCTAATTGAGTTGACTGGGCCAAGGTGGAATTATTTAGATTTTGCAACTTCAACACATAGGCCGTCAATGCCAGCATTAAAATAGAAAGGACAATGCCAATGGCCCGTTTAGGGTTATGGTTTGAAGACTGGGGCGCAGTTTCCAATCTCTTGGATGCAACCTCGGGTTCCTGCGGATTCAATACTGTTTCTGCCACGTTACTACCTCCTAAGTTAATATTAATAAGCCAAATTTCCTAAAATATTGGCATCTCCAGCGGCACTTAAACGGTTGATTTTTTCTTCCAACCATTCCTTGAATTGATTGTCTTGATCTTCAATAAACTGCAATCCACACTTATACTTGTCTTGAGCGGCACGAATCCTCTCAAACCAAACAATCCTGGCCTTTTTAGAGGCAAAAGGAAAAGTTTCTCCTCCAGATTCAATGGACAACACACAATCATCAGACGGCCTAAATATACGGTCTGTCTGTAATAGCAGACCGGAGCTGGAAATATTCATGACCAGGCCCTCGCCGGAAACATCCTGGTCCATGACCTTCCAGGAGACATCCATGAATTCCCTTAAGCGAAAGTGACGTCGATTTTCAAGCATAAGATGATTTCATTTTAGTCTTTGAGCATCAAAAAGCAAGGAAATTATCGAAAATGGACAAAAATACGGCCAAAATTCTTATCATCCTTTTCAATGCGATGATACAAGGCTTTGATATGTTTTTGTTCAAGAAAACGTAAGACATGTTTTTTTAATTGCCCGCTGCCCTTGCCAGGAATAATTTCAACCAAGGAAATTCCTTTATCAACAGCCTCTTGAATGACCCGATTTAGCTCAGATTCTATGGAATCCCCCTTATTGAAAATGTCATGCAAATCTAATTTAATTTTTGCCATATTAAGTCCTCAAGGTCGATTTAATACTTGAAGCTATATCCTCTGCCTTATCATCCGGATGAAAAAGTCCTGCTGTTTTTCCCTCTATGTCGATCAAATAAAGATAATCACTATGATCAAACAGATAGCCCAAAGCGGATGAATTTGTTTCAACTTTATTATACGATGCTTTATACGCCTCGACCACTGCATCGATTTCTTTTTTTGTTCCGCTTAAACCAACCGCATTGATATCAAAATACTGCAGGTACTCTTTTAATTTTTCGGGGCTGTCACGTGCAGGGTCAATGGTGACAAAAACTGTCAGTACCTTTGAACGTGCTTGAGGTCCCAACAAAGAATAGACCCGGGCCAATTTTGAAAGTGTGGTTGGACATACATCAGGACAAGTAGTATACCCGAAAAACAAAAGCACAACCTGACCACGATGGTCCTTAAGTTGGAAGATTTTGCCATCTTGATCGTGAAGAACAAAGTCTCGTTGAGGGTTGATGACACTATACTCATCACTCGAAGAAGTATCAACCGCTTGTTTTTTTTCACAGCCGGCCAAGCATAACGTGATTGCAATGAAGGCCAGCAATAAAAGATTTTGTCGTCTCATATCACATCTTCATCCCATCCATACCCGATGAATCCGCTGGCTGTTGTGCTTGGACAACTGCATTGACCATAAGGCTGCTTTTGTCCTTAAAATTAAGAGTAATCGCAACATTATCCCCCTGATGAAGGGGTTTTTTAAGATTAATAAGCATCATGTGAAAACCTCCGGGCTGCAATACTGTCTTGCCTGAAGCGGGAATAGTTAGATCCCCTGACATGGACATCTTCATCATTCCATTCATGTCTGACATTTGATGAATTTCAGTAGCACCAGCAACATCCGAGGCGGCTGAAATGACTACAGCAGCGCTTGAAGAACTATTGCTGATTGTCATATAGGCTGCTGTGGTGGTTGCTGAGGGCGGCAATAGACGCACCCAGGCATTGGTAATTGTAATGGACTTGGCCTGCTCATCAGCCTGAGCGTAGGTTAAAAAGAAAAACATACCTGCTGTAAACATTGATAAGAATAACTTGTTTAATTTCATCATCCACCTCTATTCTTTTGATTGTAACGATTTTAAATAACTAATAATCTGGCTCATCTCATCCGGTGGAATATGTTCGAAAGACGGCATGATACTGTTCGCCTCTTTTATTCCATATTGAATTGAACTCCTGATGCTGTCCGTATCGCTGCCGTGTAAATAGCCCATGCGATTGTAGAAATTGGTGGGCGGTGGATCAAAGCGCTGCCCACCAATCCCGTCGCCTCGTCCTTCCATCCCATGGCACAAGGCACAGCCATAGGCGTGATATAACTCCTTACCCTTCTCTATGTCTGAAGGTGTATCAGCAAAAACCTTAGAACAGAGTAGAAAAAAATAGAATAATAAAAATATTTGCTTATTCATGATTAAGATCCCGACTTTCGTCGGGATGACATTTTTGTAACTCATTAAAACATGTAGCTCACACTGACCTTATACAAGGCAGAAGAAACCAATTGATTCCCCTCTGTAAAAACATACACCGGAAAACCAACATCAAAAAACACCATCACCCTTTTATAATCCAATTCAATGCCTGGAGTAAGCAGGATACGTTCATAACCACTGTCCGTTGGATCTGCAGCCCAGCCTCTATCCCTTGAACGGTATGAATTCTCTACTTCCGCAATAGGAGTAACCCGTAAACCTCCGAATGACCAACCACGATAATAAGCCCCTAATGCCGCATCATCTTCTGTACCGGGACGATAACATCCCTGGGTCAAGAAAGGCTGGTCCAGAAGGTCCTGGACAAAATAACTAAAACTATCTGATCCGAGGATAGCCCCGCGATGATAGGCACCAATCAAAGCATCGGTACTGCCGGAACCAATTTCAGTATCCCGATCAAAATTGGGATAGGTCCAATCTCCAGTCGGGAGTTTCAAACCAAAAGTAATTCCAGTGGACATGTCAGGAGAAAACCCGGTATAAGTACCTTTGATCCGCATATCGCCGATGGCACTATGATCAAAAGATTGGATATCAGATGCTCCTGGCGTCCCATTGTCAGTACGAAAATACCGATGATCATAGGGCAACTCTACTGATACCCCCCATTCACGGTTCAAGAAGTACTGAAAACCCGTATTGATAAAACTGGTACGGATTTGTTTATCATTATTATTTTCATCTGAGGCCTTTGAGGTCCCGTCCCAATTGTGGGTCTGGTCCATAAAATCGTATTCTTCCCAGATGGTCCCACCTTGGCCCTCAGGGAACATGGATGATGTCCCAACATCAAAAACACCGCAGCCACAGGCACAGGCCCAAGCGTGGCTTTGCATAATATTAAACAAACTAAAAGTCAAAAATAGCATTATAAAAAATAGTTTGCGCATTAAAATCCTCCCCAAATCCCATCAACCAAAAAGGGAAACAATTCAATTAAATAAATTCGATGGATTAAATTAAACTTTGGGGACGGATTCAATCACATTAAGGAAAGGATTAGAATAGCAGAAAATTTGACGTTCAAAAACAAAACCAGAAGGTGAATTTAGATTTAAGATCGATTTTGCTGAAATGAAACTATTACCTGGGCCTGAAGAATTTTCTTTATTAGCAGCTTGTCCGGCCTTTAAGGACATTCCTGTTTCCATAGACTTAGCAACAGATTTAAAGATTACGGCATGGCACATGCAAATAGCACGCTCTCCATTGCAGGCAGCCTTCTCCTGGGAAGGTTTGATAAAATAACCTAAAGGCAAGACCCATAGGATAAAACTGAATACCAACATTGATGTTAATATTTTCATTAAAATATGCCTAAAAATTTCTTTTTCTCAACTTCAAATCCATCTGCTTTGATGCGGTAAATACCCACAAAGTCTCCATCCTCAAACTTTGGCCCCACATCCATGGTACCATATATTGTAATGGGCTCTTCAAACTGATCGTCACCAATGTTAAAACCGTTAGGATCAACTGTATCACCCACCATCCATTGATCATACCCTAACATCGCACAAAAAAGGCAAGAGACCAGCTCATCGGCAAATAAAAACTCCTTGGTGTTCTGGCCTTCACTGTTGGCCAAGGGAATGACAAAACCTTTGATGGCCACCTTCTTGCCATTAAGCGCTGCAATCTGCGGTGGGATTTTCATGGGAGTCTTGGCAGCCTTGGTCACATTACCGTCAGGATGTTCCACATCAACCGGTGGCTGATAATTAAAATAAAGATCATCAAAGGTCACGACTTGATAATTGATGTTATTCTTAACAAATTTAAGCGGGGTTGCCCCCAGAGTTGGGGCTTGAGGTTGATTTTGGGTAAAGGCCGGACGTGCCACCAGAATGACACAGATAAAAATAAAGGTCCCTTGAAATATTTTCTTAAAGCTTGGCATATGATTTGGCAAGGCCGGCGTAGAGCTTGACCTAAAATAGTAGCTTACTATGCTTATGTTTGTATTGATTATACTCTTCTTGTACCTGTGAGGCAAGAAGGCTGTGCCCGGTCTTTTGATAACAATCGAGCAAATCCCCAAGCAGGGTTTCCATGCTATTTAAACTTCGAAATCCAAAGGTGCCATGACGGTATTTCAAAATATCTGCCTCAAGCAATTCGCTTGCCCGCGGCCCCGCCTGCCTTACCCGTTCAAAATACTGGATAGCATCAGGATAATTGCCTTTGTCATAAAAAATTTGACCTAATTCAAAAGAAGCGGCACCATGGTCTTGAGGATTAATTTGTATAACTTTCTCAAAGGCCATCTTTGCCATATCCGAATTAGACATATCCATGTAGGCATAACCCATGGAGTCCCAAGCCTGAATATTATTGGGATCAAGAGAAATGATCTTTTCGCTTAGACGAACAGCGTCATTGAACATTGAGGCAGTTGCATATGAAGTGACCCTCACTTGCAGCTGGCCTAAGATAAATGGCCTTAAAACAATTAACAACACAACAATGATAACAATTGATACCCCCCAACGAGGGCCTATGCCAAAGGGGCTGTGCTGGTGGTGGCTGTGATCATGGTCGTGATCGTGGTCATGCTTATGATCATGGCTACAACTACAGTCATGGGCATGTTTGCGAATCTGTATATTATCAGAATTATTCATTGATTCAAAATTTACAACCCCGGAGGTTGTGGAGGTCTCATGAAAGGGTTACTAGGAAAATTCCGGTGACGATCAATACATTGCCAACTCCAAAACTGATCATCCCTTCTAAATTTTGCGTCTTTGGCAGTAGTTTCTTTAAAATGCTGCTGGAAAATCCGATCACCAGGATAGGAAGGCTTTGGCCCAAGGCAAAACTAAAAAAGACCACACTCGAATAAAGCAAGGAACCTTTGATCGCAATGAGACTTGCAATTAAAAGAAGCACCGCCCCGCAACATGGACATGCCGGCATTTCTAAAAAAGCAAACAGCATGCCAAAGATAAATGCCGACGGAATGCTCTTAACCCCTTTGACCGCCTTCTCACACTGGGCATTGATCCCACCAGTCGGAAAAGAAATCAATCCTGCAAAAAATAAACCAGCCAGGATCATCAATAGGCCGATCACAAGATATAAATACTGGCTGATGGAAACAAGCCTGGTCGCAATATGGGCCACTGCACCCAACAGGATCCCAATAATAGTATAGGAAATAATCAGTCCGCCCGAAAAAGCAATCGAGAGCAAAAAACCACGGTGCTGACCTTCTGCTTTGGAAGACACCAACCCTAACAGAACAGGCAGGCGTGCGATGGTGCAGGAGCTAAGAGATGCCACAGCCCCGGCAAAGGCAACTGCGAGGATCACCTCGAGGATTGAGCCTCGAAGCAAAATATTTTGAATAAAGGTAATCATCACAGCGATGCCACCTTCCAGATGTCCTTGGCATATTCACGGATGGTGCGATCTGAAGAAAAATACCCGCTTTGGGCGACATTGACAATCGATTTCTTTGTCCATTCATCGCGGTCTAAATACATCCGCGATATATCATCCTGCACCTTACAATATGACTCAAAATCAGCACAGACTAAAAAAGGATCATAATTCATCAGCGAATTAATAATGGGCTCAAAAAGTTTTGCATCATGCGGAGAGAAAAACCCGCTTTGGATCAATTTGAATATTTCCTGCAGCATGGGGCTTTGCTTGATGTACTGATTAGGATAATAGCCACGGGATTTAAGGGCCTCGACTTCCGTCGCCTTCAGGCCAAAAATAAAGATATTCTCTTCCCCGACTTTTTCAGCAATTTCGATATTGGCCCCATCCAAGGTCCCGACGGTCAAGGCCCCATTCATCATAAACTTCATATTACCTGTACCAGACGCCTCGGTGCCTGCGGTTGAGATTTGTTCGGATAAGTCGCTCGCCGGAAAAATCTTTTCAGCCAAGGACACCCGGTAATTCTCCAAAAATACCAGACGGATCTTATCATGCACACTTTTATCATGATTGATCACATCCGCAATGCTATTGATAAACTTAATGGTGAGCTTGGCCATATGATAGGAAGGCGCTGCCTTGCCGCCAATCATAAAGGTGCGAGGGTAAATAAATTCATTGGGGTTGTGTTTCAAGCGCAGGTACTGCGAAATAATATAAAAAGCAAAAAGCATCTGGCGTTTATACTCGTGGATGCGCTTGATCTGTACATCAAAAATAGAATCAGGATTCAAATCGATATTCATACTGGATTTGATGTACCGCACCAGGGTTTCTTTGTTTTGCTTCTTAATCTCCCTCCACTGCTCGCGGAAAGCTTTGTTGCTCTTTAAACTGCTGAGCTTTTCTAATTTATATAAATCCATGACCCAGTCCTCCCCCAACTTCTCATGCAAAAGGGATGAAAGGCGCGGATTGGCTTTCAGCAGCCAGCGGCGCTGCGTGATGCCGTTGGTCTTATTATTAAATTTCTCAGGGTACAATTCATAAAAATCTTTAAACAATTTTTCTTTCAAAAGGTCCGAATGCAGTTTAGAAACTCCATTGACATAGGTGCTGCCCACAATGGCCAGATGCGCCATGCGCACCCTCTTGGTCTGGCCCTCTTCAATCAGGGACATGCGGCGCAGGCGTTCAGTGTCGCCCGGGTAACGCAAGGCCACCTCACGTAAAAACAAGGCATTGATCTCATAAATGATCTGCATATGCCGTGGCAGCAACTTTTCAAACAAATCAATAGGCCAGCATTCCAAGGCTTCAGGCATCAAGGTGTGATTGGTGTAAGCAAAAACTGCTTTTGTAATCTCCCAGGCCTGTGACCATTGAAAACCATATTCATCAATCAGAAGACGCATTAATTCCACTATAGCCAACGTCGGATGTGTGTCGTTGAGCTGAATAACAATCTTTTTAGGCAAGTCTTTTAAATCGGAGTTCTCTGAACGAAAACGCCTTAAAATATCGGAAATCGAGGCGGCCGTGAAAAAATATTCCTGCTTGAGCCTGAGTTCCTTGCCCTGGATCCGCTCGTCAGATGGATATAAAACCTTGGAAATATTTTCCGACAAAACTTTCTTGTAAACCGCCTGTTCGTAATCACCGGATTTAAAATAATCAAAATCAAATTCCTCTGTCCCTCGTGATGACCAAAGCCTTAAAGTATTGACCACATCATTTTTAAACCCAGGCACTGGAAAATCATAAGGAATGGCCAAAACATCCTGGGTATCGATCCATTTATGCACCGTGCCGTTTTGCTCCTGGTCACTGCGCACCTTGCCGTAGAAACGCACCTTTACCGTATTCTCCGGCCGTTCAAATTCCCAAGGATTGCCATTCCGTAGCCACTCATCAGGAAGCTCTAACTGAAAACCGTCCTTGATCTTTTGGTTAAAAATGCCGTAGTCATAGCGGATGCCATAACCATGGGCTGGTATGCCGAGGCTCGCCATGGAATCAAGAAAACAGGCAGCCAAGCGGCCAAGGCCGCCATTGCCTAAACCTGCATCAACCTCTTCTTCACGGATAGCTTCCATGTCCATCCCTAATTCATCCAGGGCTTCGGCCGCCTGTTTTTCAATGCCCAAATTATAAATATTGTTTCCCATCAAACGGCCAATCAAAAATTCCATGGACAGATAGTAGACCCGGCGGACATTCTTTTTATGATATCCCTGCTGGGTCTTGATCCAGCGCTCCACAATACGGTCACGCACGGCCATGGACAAGGCCATAAAATTGTCATGCATGGTGGCTGTATACTGGTCTTTGGAAAGCGTATATTGCCTGTTCATCTGGAAAGACAATTTCAAAGCAGCCTTGGTCATCTCCTTAGTAAAAAGAGACCAATCTGCTTGGGTTTTAGGATCACTTGGCATAAGACACCCTCTTTAAAATTATTTCGCTGCTGCAGGTGCAGGAGCAGACGCAGGAGCCATTGGCATTGCGGGCTGTGCTAATTTTTTGCTTAAAACATCCAGGGCATTTCTAGTATCAGCGAGAGTATTTTTTAAATCAATATTAGTTCTTTGTTCCATCGCCAATTGCATATAAAGCATTCTATCATTGGCATTGCGCTCGTTGATGATACGGTTGATGGTCATTCTGAACGCCCTGTAATCATTGAGCCGCGCGGTATTGTAACCTTTAATCAAGATGTAAAAAATCAACAAAAAAGCAATCACCATAATACCAAATGACAAACTGATCTTTTTTTCCACGGCACTCCTCCTTCAAAATGGTTGATTTAAAATGGCACGAATGTGACCATTATAAGATAAGGAGAATTCAGATACAAGGATTCTGTAGGATATTTAACTGCAACAAGTTAAGGAAGGCTACTTAGCCGGAGCGTAGACGATTAATTCTCCCTTAAATCGAAGTAAGGCATCCCCATTATAGTAATGAAAAACCATGGTCCTGGAATTAATGATCGCATCAGCACCACGGGCGCGGGCAATTTTACGGGCCTGATTCATCAAGGTCTCAGGAGATACCCCACTGCTGGCAAAACCTTCAACAGAAACTCTACCAATCACGTAATATACACTGCCAGCTGCCAAAGACTGGCCCTGCGCATAGACATTAACCGTGAAATAAGGGTCCTTTGGGGGGAAACGCTCTGGTGTATACTGAACATAGCTGCTGCTAGTGGCACATCCTGCCAAAACCAATAAAGACAAGGCCAAACCTAGGATATTCTTTTGCATAATATTTTCCTATTTTCCATACATGGCTTTAAGTTGAGAAATCTTAGGGAAATCAGAATAAAATTCACCCTGGGGCCCAATGTAACCAGCCCCCGACTTCTTGATCAGGACCGCGGTATAAGCACCTTTATCATTGGGCACATTAACAGTAAAGGAATCATCGGTATCAGCACTTACTGTGACCGGTGCGGCCGCTACAACCGGTGTTGAAGCAATAACTGGTGCAGGAGCACCTGAAGGTGTAGCCACTGCCTGATAGCCATATTGCGTATAAACATAATAAACCCCATTATTAAGATAATAAGTCGCACCATTGATGACCACTGGCTCATAGCTGGCTGAAGCTTCTACATAGGAAGGATAACTATAGGGATAATAATATGGGTCATAATAAGGGCTGTAATAAGGATAACCATAATAAGGCCCACCAACTCCTATCCATACATGCCCGCCACGCCAATAAGCATAGGAAGAAGTGGGTTGTAGACTAAAGACCCCCAGCAACAGAAAAAAGGCCAAAAGTACTTTTAATGTCATTTTCATATTCATCCTCTCCTTACAGGACCCCGCGGATTGCTTGCCCCGCAGCATGCGGGGGCCAACAGCCCAGGCGGGGCTCTTTATCTAGATTCTATCCCTACACTAATAGCACGTCAATAGCTTTTCACCTACCACCGATTAGACAGCTATCCAGACCAAAAAGTTCCCTTTATTCTAACTTTTTAAGTATTAATTTTTGGTTCTTTTGGTCCAGGGTGAAATGGAATTTGCTTAAAAAAGACATGCCTAAAAGCCCATCCCCAATACCTGGCGCCCCTTCCAATAAAAGGGCTGTATTAACATCCTTGGCCTGGACCTCACCGATCTTAACCGTATCTAGGGAAATCCCTAAAGCTTTATACCTTCCATTTAATAATTCCACATATCCCTCTTGGTTTTGTCCAGGGTCCACGTTCAATTTTTGTACAAACCCTGAATTCAAGGTGAGCATCGGAGAGCCTGTATCAACCACCAGAGAAGCAGGAATATTATTGTTTATCATCACTTGGGCCAGTAAATGCCCCTGCCCATCAGGGGTCAGAGGAATCGTGATCCCTTCCAAGTCGCGGCGCCGCGCATCTTCTTCCATATTCAAGTCATCACTCAATTGTTCTTTGGCGGCCATGATCTTTGATGAAACACCTGATTCATTGGCCTCAGCCAAACTTTCTCGGTCAGTCTTGATGATATCGCTTTCCTGGGCCATGGCATTAACAGAGAAAAAAAGGAATAAAAAACAACAACAAAGAATTTTCATCATTATTTTTTAACAGCAGGTTTAAGGACAGCTTGCTTCATGGCAACTTGCTTATGAACAACGACAGGCGCATTATTATGAAAACTAATGGAATACGGAGTGATGATATGAAACCTAACACAAAGTTCGTGGATTTGATCAAGCAGCGGGCCATTATCTTCATCGTATTTTAATAAGCTAATCAGATAATAGACCTTATGAAAGGCCCAATCATGCGCAATCTGCTTAGTCCCTAAAGGCGCATTTTTAAGGGACGCCGTGACAATAAATTCTTTTTTATCATGCACCATGTCTCCCCTGATCTGAATGGCAAATTTATCCTCAGTCGTGTACTTGCCATAAATCACAAATTCAGAGCCTTTGAAAAAATCAGGCATGGTTTGAGGAAAAATCTGCTGATCATCAACACCACTGACATAATACCGTACATTTAAAAGCAACGGGTCTTTGATTTCATCATAAAGCTTGCCAAATTCACGGCCCATGAAATGCTCACGGTCAACCACACTCGACCAGCCGCGATTTTTAAAGGCAATAAAATCCAACATATAGGGGTCAACATCAGAACCGCCGCCAAATGTAAAAATACTTACCTTGTTATCGTTAAGTTGTGATATCTGATTGATCACATGCCGGGCATCAATGATCCCTGTGGTTGGAAAACCATCACTCATAAACACCCTGTAGGACGGGACAAAAGGGTTTTGTAAATTAATGCTCGTGCGCAGCGCATCAAAAATGTCCGTGGTGGACCAAGTTTTTTGATCTGCCAGAAAATTAATGGCCTTGTTTATATTGGCCGTCGTGGGTGACAACGAACTCGGGCTTAAAGGCATGCTCTTATCTTTAAACACAAAAATATTAAAACGGTCATCAGGGTTCAAATGCTTAACGCTATAAATCAACCCGTCTTCAAATTGGTGAAGTCGGCCCATCCCGATACTGCCAGAAGCATCAACCAAGAAAATAATCTCTTTGGGGATCACTGGAAAATTAACCGTCGCATCCCTGACCTTGACTGAAAGACGGAAATATTTCTGGCCCGAAGGAGCAATATATTTAGTCAGTTGATAAGTCAAGGCTGTACCCAAATCCATGGCCTGCGAGGCATGCTCAACCCCCGCTGCACTCTTTTTCATCATCTGAAACTCATTGTCCGTATTCGCCGCTTGATGCGGGCTGGCCATGGCTTCACTGGCAGCCACTGCCCCGCGGTCTAAGAAATGCTGGGAAATATCTTCTCCAGATGTCAACACCGGCGCACCTGAGGCAAAATTTTCAGTAGGGGTTTGGCCAGGGGTGGTCAAACTTTGCCTGACCGCATGGCGCACATTTCGAGCAATCACCATATCTGTCAATTGCGATTGATTAACGGCCTGGGTCATCTGCACGGGCGATGGGATCAGCGCCTGTTTATTTTGTTCAATGGAGGATTCGATATTATTACGCACCTGCTCATCTGATTCAATGGCAGTTTTATTCACCGGATTTTCAGTAAATGGATTGTCAGGCTTGGGCGATTTGTGCGAGAAATTCGTATCGAACTTAAATTTTTGGTCACCAAAATGCTCCTCCCTGTCGATCTTGACATGGAAAACAGCTTCTGCGCGCTCTGGGAAAGGTGTGGGTGGCATGAGCTTAGCAAAATAACTCCAAACCAAAAAGCTGATGTGGATAAAAATAGATACCCACAGCGCCGTCATGATCCGTTTTTTGACCTTGGGGTTCACTTTAAATGTTTCATCCTTTCTTGGGCAACGGAAAAAGCATCTGTATCTTTGTATTTATCGAGGATTTCGCTATACATCTTGATGGCATCCTCATTTTTCTTCTGTTGTTCAAATATTTTAGCTGCCCGAAGAAGGCTCTCTGAACAATAATGCTCGTCATCATAAATGGTGGCAATAAGAATATAGTACTTAACCGCATCATCCAAATCACCTTGGGCCACCTTTAAATTGGCCATTTCAAACTGGGCATGCATGGCAATGGTGTAATCATCTTCATTTTCATCCAGGGCTGCCTGGTACTGGCTTGCAGCGGCATCGAATTGTTTGGCCTCAACAAGGCATAACCCATAACCAATATGGGCTGATCCTGTAAACGCATTTTTCTGACTCGATGAAATGATTTGATTATAATCTTTAATGGCCTCTGAACAGTTATCGATGGCCCGTGAGGCCTCAGCCTTATAGTACCTAATCTCCAGTAAATCTCCGGAAGAAAAACGCTTCTCAGCCAAATTAGCAACTCGCATCACATCTTCATACCGCTGCAATTTTAAGTATTCGTTGCATACCCAAATATAGGTTTTGATTTGCAAATCACTTTCGTCAGGATGGGCAATGAGTTGGTCAAAATAAATACGCGCCTGGTCATAATTCTTTAGGCTCAAATCAATGATGGCCATGTTCTTGACAGCTGCCACATAAAATTTGCCACCTTCTTTATTGGCATCCACCTTTCCATAGGCAGCCAGCGCCTCAGCCGTATGCCCCAACACTTCTTCATTGTAACCTAACAGAAAATTGGCAGCATTGGGCCGCAGGGACCCTTGGGGTGAAGCTAGATACCCCTGCAATAGATTGATCGCATCCTGCGGCTGATTGTTATCGCCGTAACTATCAGCCAAAAGCAAGAGGATCATGCTATATTCCGCACCATTGGGGAATGTCTTTAAATATTCCTGGGCCTTTGCAATCACCGTGGATGTTTCCTCGGCCTTAAGGGCCATCATCACAGAATCATAAAGTGCCTCGCTTTTCAAATCAGGCTTGTCCTGAGTTTGGACATACCTTGAAAAAAGCTCCTCGGATTCTTTAAACCGGCCGGTTTCCTTCCTGGCATGGGCCTCACCTAAAAGTGCGGCCTTGGCAAAACGCGAATCAGGAAATCTCACAGCCACGCTCTCAAAACAATTAAAGGCCTGGTCATAATTGCCAAGCCCGAAATAGGTCTGGCCCTTTAAAAACAAGGTTTCGTCTGCATCGTCAATGTCCTCTGCCGAATAGGCCGAAAGCAAGGCCATGGCATCCTTAAAATTTTTCTGTTTGATCAAAATTTCAGCTTTCTTGATAAAAATCTTAGCGGTCTGTTGAGACTTAAGATTTGAAAAAGCCAGCATGCGGTCTAATAAGGCATTGGCCTCAGGATATTTTTCCTTCTCAATATTGGCCATCACAGCCGCCATATGCACGGTGAAATAACTCGAATCATTTTTGATCTGCTTGGCGTCTTGCTGGTATTCCTTCAACAGCTGATCATATTCACCCAGATTAAAATAAGCCAACAATAGATTGCTTAAGGCATCCTGGCTTAAAGACCCCGAAGGAAATTGCTTCAACACCTGATTAAAACCGTCAATTGCATCCTGATATTGTCCTGAGAGGAATTTGACTTCAGCAATACGGTAGGTCATTTCTTCTTTGAGCGTATCATCTTGGGCAGCTTGCAGGGCCTTGGTGTATGCATCAATGGCCTCAGGGTAATGACCATTCTCAACTTCTAAAATTCCTATTTCTTTTAAAGCATCCCCCGTGAAACTACTGACGCCTGCTACTTCGGATGCTTTCTGAAAAAAGACCAGCGCTTGGGCGCTATTGCCCAAATTCAAATAGCTTTGGGCAATATAAAAATCAAAAGACTGCTGCATCTGCCCTGTTAATTTTTTATCGACGTCAACGGAGGTCAGTTCTTTGAGGGCTTCATCGTATTTTTTTTTCTCAATGTCAATCTGCCCTAGACGCAGGACACTGATTGGCAGCTGATCAGAATTAGGAAACAATTGCCTAAACTGATTAAAAGTATCAAAGGCCTTGTCAAAATCCTGGGACAAAAAATAACCTTCAGCCAAGCACAAATAGGCAACAGGTAAGGATGCACTTTTAGGATAGTTAGTGATAAACTTTTGGTACTGTAGGATGGCCATGTCATACATGCCGCGCGAAAGCAGCCCTTGAGCGAAATCTAACTGCTCAGACTCCTTCGGCGACACCTGTGCCCAAGCAGGTGCTGTGATAAGCAGCATAGCAAGAAATACTACAGACAAAAATTTCATCTCTCGTCTCTGACAGCTGAAAAAGAAATATCTGAAAGATTGGATTGCGCACAAGCATCAAGCACCTGAATAACGTATTTATGATACGCCAATTCATCAGCCCTGATGATGACCTGCTGATTAGGGAATAATTGTGATACTTGTTTTAGCATGGCGGCCAGGCCATTGCTCGTATATTCTTTTTGATTGACCACAAAACGGCCGTCCTTAGTCACATTGATGACAATTTTACCGGCACTTTGCGCAGACTGTGTCGCCACCTTTGATTTAGGAAGCGTCATATTAACCTGCACTTCCATTTGATTAAAAACGGCAATGATCATGAAAAACATCAAGGCCCAAAAGGCAATATCCACTAACGGGGCCAATTGAATGACTGGCCGCTGCTTGTAATATTCAGAAAAGTCAAATCGTGGCATGAGATCTCCCTACTTGTTTTGAATGGATTTGATGATATCGGTGCTATAAATTTCAATGGCGTTGGTCACCATTTGGACCTGGCCACGAAAATAAGAATACGCAATCAAGGTGGGGATTGCCACCACTAATCCTGAGGCTGTGGTCACCATGGCCTTAGAAATACCTGCGGCTAACAAGGTGGTCTTCACACTGGCTGATTGCAACGGCACCGCACGAAAAGCCTGGATCATACCTAAGACTGTACCGAGCAATCCTAATAGCGGTGCAATGGCCACAATGTCGGAAAGATAATTGATATTCTGCCAGAGATTGATCAATTCAATGTGCGCGGTGTTTTCCATGGCCTCCCGGGCGGAAGAATCCAAAGGATTGCGGCGTTCAAGACCAGCCAACACAATCTTGGAAATAATGGTGTTGTTGTCCTTTAAACATGCGGTCTGCGCCCCAGCAAAATCACGGGCCTCAAGTTTTTTAATGACTTCCAAAAAAAGCGAACGTGGGGCCAATTTATTGACATTCAACATCATAAAATCATAAATGATAATGGCCATGGCCACCACCGACAAAAACCCAATCACCACCATGACCCCGCCACCAGCTTTCAATGTCTGCCAAAGGGTCATTTCCGTCGCTGCCTGGTCTGAAGAAGGTAAGCTTGTAACCTGGGCCCAGGCATGCGGCGCATGGACCAAAAACAATGCTAAAAAAGCAAAAATTGTGACATTAGCCATTTCTTAATCTCCTTGAAAAGAATTTAAAATATTGAAATGATGAACGAAAACAGGCTATTTGCCGTACATCGCTTGCAACTGTTCAGTGGTAGGAATTTGCTCGTAATATTCCCCTTGTGGACCCACGTATCCGTTTCCAGATCTTTTAAGTACAACAGCCGTGTAGCTGCCATTGGAATTGGGAACATTAACAGTAACAGTATCTCCTGCATAGGTCGTCTGCGGCATCGGAGCTGGAGCTACAACCACTGGCGCCGGTTCTTCTTCCACAGGTTTTTGGATGGTTGAACCAACGGCCGCACCGGTGACAGCACCAACTGCGCCACCAATCAACATCCCAGCGGCTGTGTCATGGCTTTGATGCCCGATAATACCACCTGCCAGCATACCTAACGCGCCGCCTGTAGCAGCACCTTCGCCTTCATTATTATAGGGGTTGCACCCGCTTGTCAAACCCAGGATCGCTACGATGGTCATTGCATAGATAAATTTGTTCATGATGTAATCCTCCGCATTAAACTTATAATTTAATTATATCAGTTGTTCAATCGATTTCAAAAAAATTATCGACTAACAAAAGTCGTTGTGACCTTCCCGTTGACGCGTATGTCATGAGGAACATTTGTCGACGGGCCTGTAGACACACAACCCGCAAAACACAAGATATTAAGAAAGATGATTGATTTTAAAAACCACATTAAACCATCTCAACGGCCCATGATTTGTTGACCCAAAGCCCGATGATCTGATGGTTGGGCCAAAAGGTCTTCAAGCGATTGACTGCCTCAGCAATTTCTTTACGGTGCACACCCTCGTCGACAGGATTTCCGCGGCAGTCATAGTGGCCGACAATAAACAAGAAGCTTGACTTATTGATGTCGACCGAAATTCTGATGCTACGCAGGATTTCGCCAATATATTTTTCGCATGCCAGCACATTATCCATGCCAGCCTCAGTGATCACATCAACAAAATCAACTGGATAATTTTCCTTAATCCACTGTATTACAGGCAATTGCACACGCCCATCCATGCAATTCAGGCAAGTCGCTCGTCTATCCACGTTGGCCCTTTCTAATACTTTTAAGTTGCGCTGCATTTTACTTAAAAAAGACATAAAAAGCAAGGGATGGATCAATCAAAAAGCCATCAAGGATCGATGGCTTTTTGTTGGTACCTCCCCCGAAAATCGTTATCAACCAGGTAGATTGCTGTAACCCGCCGCAGTGCTCACGGTATCAAAACCACGGCCCACACCTATGGTGCTCGTGTCCCTCACACTATTAGCGATCGTATCAAATCCAACTCCACTGCCGATCGTCTCAGCGTCACTGCCAACCCCTATGGTCTTGTAGCTGGCACCGCCACCGACAGTATCAAACCCTCTGCCACTACCAATCGTTCCAGAATCTCTTCCATTGACTAAAGAATCAAATCCCCTGCCACTGCCTATGGTATCGTAACCTTTCCCGCTGCCTACAGGATCATAGCCTTTGCCACTGCCCACAGGATTACCATAGTTAATGGTACTGCCAACCGTATCATAGCCGCTTCCACCGCCAATCGTGCTACCATAGCTTCTAGAGCTGCCTACAGTATCATAGCCACTTCCACCACCTACTGTGCTATAGCCTATACCACTGCCTATACTATCATAGCCAGCACCTGTACCTATGGTATCAAAGCCCCTGCCGCTATATGTGGTCGTAACACCATGGCCTACACCGCGTGCAAAACAAACACTGGAAGCGCACATGATTAAAACTAATAGAATCATAATTCTTTTCATAGAAACTCTACCTTTCCTTAAATCTTTGAAAAACATTTAAAATCTTGGAGATACATCAAGGATACAACATAAATGGAAGAATTGCCAATCGGGGAGACTACTGGACCATTTCATTGATCTTGGAAATTAAAACATTAATATCATACGGTTTTGCAAATACAACTTGCCCACCAACAATATTCCCTGCTTGTTTCTCATCATCTTTTGATTGAAGGGCAGAAAGAAAAATAATAGGGATTCCGGCTGTTAATTTATTCGCTTTGAGTTTTGAGGCCACCTCGGTCCCACTTAGGTTAGGCATCAAAATGTCCAGGATAATTAAATCCGGCTTATTGTATTCGACCTTTTCTAAACCTTCTTTCCCATTAAATGCCGCATCAACCGTAAAATTTTGCTCTCTCAACCTGGCCGCAAGAACTTTGACAATATCCGGCTCATCATCGATCACCAATATTTTCTTATTCATACGGCCCCTTAAGTGATTCTCGGTCAAAATCTATTAGCTTACCTTAACAATCTGCTCGATCTTTGCCCAGAACACTTCAGAATCAAAAGGTTTTTGCATATATGAAATCCCCATCATACTGCTGACACGTGGATCGATTTCTTCATTGCGGGCCGTCAAAAGCAATATAGGAATGTCTTTATACAAAGCATTAAATTTTAAAGTAGTACACACATCATACCCGCTCAAGACAGGCATCATCACGTCGAGCACAATTAAATCTGGTATTTCTTCCTTAACTTTGTTAAGAGCTTCTTTACCATTGTACGCAACCCTGACCTTACATCCTTTTGATTCTAAACGGGCTTGGATCACTTTTACAATATCTTGCTCATCATCAACGACCAATACATTCATATTTTGCATAGGGTCCTTTCCTTAAAAGAGTACTTATCTTACGAATTTCTCGACCTTCTCAATTAAATCTTCAGGCTCAAACGGTTTAAGAAGCCTGTCATCAGCACCGATCATCTTAATATGCGTCTCATGGGCCCGTTCAGTACTTGCTGTCATCATAATCACAGGTATATGTTTCGTCAATGGGTCTGCTTTAATTTGCTTGCAAACCTCATCTCCGTTCATCAACGGCATTGAGAAATCCAAAAGGACCAAATCAGGTTTTATTTTTTGTACTAATTCGATGGCTTCCTTGCCATTCACAGCCATCATGATTTCATAACCTGCCTTGATCAAGCGAAATTTAACAACCTTTAAAATATCTGGTTCATCATCGGCAATTAAGATTTTCTTCATCAATCCATCCCCTTTTCTTCAATGGGTAGAATAAAATAAAATGTGGAACCTTGGCCATAAACAGAATCAACCCCTACCGTGCCATGATGATGTTCGATGATTTTCTTGCATAAGGCGAGCCCCAAACCAGTCCCACCTGTCTGGCGTCCTGTGCCGGTCGAGATTTGTGAAAAACTCTTAAATAATTTATCCAAATCTTCCTTCATGATCCCTATGCCTGAATCTTTAACAGATACTTTAATAGCTTTTCCATCGATCATTTGGCTTGTTAATATGATCGAGCCGCGGTCTGTGAATTTTACAGCATTATTGACCAAATTGACCAGCACCTGGATGATCTTGTCTTTATCAAAATTGATATTCGGTAGATCGGTTTGCAAGCGCATTTCAAGACTTATGCTTCTCTTGGCCAATACAATTTCAAAACTATTCCTGACTTCCTGGATCACGTCATTAATGGACTGTTGGACCATCCGCATTTCCATATGATGGGATTCCAATTTCTGGTAATCCAAGACATCATTGATCAATCTTCCTAAACGGTCCACATTCCGCTTGGCCGTCTCCAGAAAATCCTTTTGATCAGGATTAACGGGGCCTGCAGTTTCATCATAAACGATGGCCACACTTTCCTTGATCACCGTCAGGGGCGTACGCAATTCATGCGATACCATGGATGTAAATTCAGATTTCACCTTCATCGCATCCAACAAATCATTCTGGATTCTTTTCAAAGCCGAAATATCCCGCATGATGGTCGCCAAATAGGCTGGCTTGCCTTGTTCATCCTTGACCATAAAAAGCACCTGCGAAACAGGAAATTCATGCCCTAAACGGTGAAGAAGCGCCGTTTCAGCCTGCCAACTGCCATGAGCTAAAACCTCCGGGATTCCTTTTTCCAGAACAAATTTAGCGGCCCATGCGGGATGCATATCAGCAATTTTTAGCCCTTCCATATTGCTGTCCAGGGGTAGACCAAGCATTTTCTTTGCTGCCACATTGTGGTATTTCAGATTCCCTTCGAAATCGGACGTTCCAATAAAATCCGGCGACTCATCTAAAATGCGAAGCAACCCTTGAATTTTATCACGCCGCTCTTTTTCTTCACGGTGCGCTTTTTCCAAATCGTCAATATGACGCATTAATTGATAAATCAAAAAACTTGTCATCGAGCAGAATAAAAGGAGCAAAAAAATACCGCTAGTGCTCATCTGATCAATCCTGCGAAAAGAGGCCTGCTCTGCCATATTTCTTTGTTTAAGTTCGGTTGTTTGAATCTCCAGTATTTGAATGATCTGTGCATGGAAAATCTTCATTAATTGATTATTGGAATCTATTGATACCAATGATTGCGCAATTTCTTTTTTGGATTCATTGATGATTGAGTTTATTACTCTTCTTAGGGAATTGATTCTATTTTGCTGAAGAGGATCAACGATCAACAGCCCAGCATAATTAAAATTTCTCCACATCAGATTTAATGCAGCATCATATTCCGCTCTATATTCTTCATTTCCAGTTTTTAAAAATTGGTCCTTTGCAGAATCAGCTTCCTCCATATACGAACGGGTCCCCCTTAGCGCATTCATCACATCAATGGCATGATCTACCTGCATAGAAAATTTTCTTGATTCCACACTGACCTTGTAAAAAAACAAGCTCAAAGCAGCAACCGCGAACAACGGCAAAATTAGTATCAATACTCTTTTACGACCCATAACAGCTCCCGCAAGGAATAAAAACCCAATGGTCATCAATTAAATAACCTGGCTCCATTCTAATGAAGATATGATCTCACAACAATAGAACTTAAATTTATTTCATTTAGATAAGCTGAAGAGTAATTCTGGTCTAATTGGAAGGATTAAGGCCTAATAGGGCATGCAGATCAATCAGAGAAACGCTGATAATTTCAGGGATAAAACCCGGGATATTAATCTTATCCAAAGATTGTTGGCTAAGGACAAGCGGTGTGCCGTTGCCGTCACGTTTGATATGAAGGTCCATCAATCTAGCGTTTAAATCGATACCACCCAGATGATGATCAGCCGACATGCCAGGATCAGACTCAACAGGTTGTGGTTTTAAGATGACGATGTTCTGACCAGAGGTACCGCCTCGCCTTCTATTTTTATAGAAGAATGTCACGACGGTTATAAGAGCAAGTATGCCTGCTCCTATCTCTACGCTACGCTTTTCCTTAAGGAGGGCGATTGATTCATCTTCTAGCTCCTCTTCTTGCTCATCAACCTTGATTGTCCTTAAAAGATATTCAAGCCCCTCACGTTTCTGCTCGGATAGATCTTTTCTTGCCAATCTTGTCCCGATGATATTTCTAGCATTATTAGACGCAGTGATCATCGATATGAATATATCCAATTCTTTTTCTTGTGATTCTATGGATATGGGAAGATACGGTCTCTCGGCCAATTGCAGGTCAAAATCCATATCTTTAAATTTTTGAATACCTTCCCATTCACTAAGCCAATAATCAATTAACACGTCTGTCTTAAGAAGACTCGCAAATGCCTTTGTCAGGAGCTCTCGATTATTCGCATATTTTTTATCAATTGAATCCATCGAGATCCTTGCAATAAGCCTGTGGTCCAAAGAAGGATCGATTTTATGTAAAAGCATAATAACACTTTGATATTTACCGCCTGGTTCAATGACACGAGCATCACTATTTTTGCCAACCGGGCTTATTAAACGAAAAACAGAATCATACACTTCAGTAGTATGAAAAGTTTCGAGTGTAACAAAAGCAGGGCCTACCAGGGGGCCACGAAAAATCATAGGGGTATTGATAATATCAGAGATCGAAATTTTGATAAGACGCGAACGATCGTTACTCTGTAATGCGTTTTGGGTATTAAATTGGCCCAGCGCATGAACGGCTTCTATTTCGAAAGGAGAATTTGTATCAACCAAAAGTATTTGTTTTGAACCCGGCGCGTCATCCTTGATACGAAGGATGGTTTTTGTACCGGCGATGCTCAGTAGTTGACGAATGACTCGATCATCAGGCTTCCTGCTTCCAAGCTCCCGAACAGCAGCGAGTCTTCTTGCATCCTCTGGACCTTTTAATCGATTAAGCAAGGCCTCTTCATCCAATTCCTTTGTCTCTATCGTAATGGCAGGTGGGATGCGTATGGTTTGCGTGTCTATGGCTTTTTGAACTTGATGTGAATAGTGCCGCGGCATCATATTTGCAGGTGCGGCATTAAGCAGCACGGTAAAGGCAAGCATCGTCCCTATTGACCGGCCGGCCCGGAGAACCGATCCTTGGGTTGAGGCAGATAAAGAATGATAGGGGCCTTTTAATGTGCTTAAAACCTTGCTTGTCATGGCTGCACTAAATCCGCCTGAAAAATACTTCCTGGGGATAGATTGCCCTGTGGATAAATCAAGATCGTCCTTGATATAATCAAATGCACCTTTTTTGAATGCCTTTAAATACTGATGATAAATTAACTCTATGTCTTCTTTATTAGTATCATCAACACCCTTTGTTTTTTTCTGATCGGCATATACTTTATTTAAAATGCTTGCTCTTAAGGCATTCTTGTACCATGTGGCCAAAATCATGGCCTGGTACATTTGCCTGAGCTCAGCAAAATTCTTGCCTGTATTGACTTCATTTTCAAGGACAGGTAGAACGATTTGGCGGACGATTTTAGAGGCCAAGTGATGCGTAAGGTTGTTTCCCTGGGGTGCTTTCGAACTGCCTTCAGAATGATGGCTAAGTGAAAGATAATCTTCGTCTAACATCACCTTCAAATGACTTTTAAGGATCAAAACCTTGCCGTCATGTTCCCATACTTCTGCTTGGGAAGGAACAATCCAGACTTTATTAAAAGTATTGACGGGAATTTGAGTAGTGCCGTAATCTTTTTCAGCCTTGTCGTATACTGCCTGCCAAAATTCTTTGCCTAAAGATTTTTCAGGATAGATGAGTGAAGCGGTCAATTGTTTTAAAATGTAGTCTTCAGCCAAAAGATCACGGCCCATGACTGTTTGGCCAAAATTATTTTGAATGATCCTGTCTTTTTCATAAGGGGACAAATTAACCCAAAGGTCATCTTCGGGAATGGTCAAGACTGTTAAAAAATACTTCATTATTTTTAAAGCTTCATTAGATAAATCATTGCCTTTTAGTTGGCTGTAGCCAGTATCCATCAGGAAATCAAATTTCAAGGCATTTTCGGGATGGACGATCAGGCCTTTGAGGGTCAACGGTGTATACGCAGCAGTTGTCCCTATCATACTTCCAGGTACGGGAAGTTGATCAACGCTAAAATTCTCACTTAATGGCAGGGTAGCTTGGGCTTGAATGCACTGAAGATTAAAAAAAGCAAAACAAAGCAATGACGCAATAAGTCGTTTGAACATACTCCCTTTCGTTTAAAGAGGTAAGTATATACGGGAATTAGAAAAAATGCCAATTTGAATCTAAACTGGAGGGGTTTTTTCTTTATTACCTTTGAATCCATACGGGCAATTGCAGCAGCCATTTTCGCAGCAAGATCCTCTTTTTAAAAGATACTCCTTGGTCAAAACCATCCGGCCTAGTTGGTCCCAATAAAAATCCACATTTTCTTTAAGTTGTTCTGGTTCCATTGAAATATCTATTTTATTAATTGAGCATTCATTTGTGGTTGATCTAAGCCTAAGAATGCAACAACGCTCTTAAGCGGTTTGATTGTAATGTCACCCACCGTAAAGCCAGGAGCGTTTTGCAGTTGGGCTAGCTGGGCTGAGTCTAGATGAAATTTAATCGCTTCACCAGAGCTCTGGGTTTGCAAGATTTTATTGGTTGGGGTGAAATCGATACCACCTTTAACATTTATCCTCATTGCTTCATTAGCTTTGTTAGGATCAATCCCATTTAAAATACACCAGGCTTTGTTTAGCTCAGGATAAACTTCTTGAACAATTTGGACCATTCTTTCTGTTTGCAGGTGACCATTGATATGCCTATCAGTAATGCGAAGCCAGTCTTGACCTAATTTGTCAGAATCGAATTTAGTCTGCATTAACTCAGCCAATTTGATAACAGATGGCTTTTCCTGATTTAATTCTTCTTTCAAGCCTTTTAAAAAAACCTTAGACTGATCATTACCTGAAAGAATGGCAAAAACCAAGCCATCATTGTTCATCCCTCCAGCCCTGGAAATTGCCAATAAAACTTCCCAAATATCATTCCAACGACCTGTCTCAATGTCTTCATTCATCTCACCTAATCTTGCTAACGCCTCATCCAATCTAGAATCTTTACTGAATCCTATAGCGATCCTGGAAAATTGTTCAAAGGTCAGTTTATTTGGCCTAACATTTTGATGCAGGACTTGTTGGGCAATCAAATTCTCTCTGTCTCGGTGATTGGACTCATGAATGACATTTGTATTAACTATTTCACTGAAAATCTGTGGTCCCTTTTTACCAGCTAAAGCTATTTGCTTAAATTTCGTGTCAACCTCGGCCCATACCCCTGGCAACTCAATATTGTCCGTCAGTTCCAAATAGTTCTCTCCAATATCCATGTTAACCATGGATTGGCCGCCTAACGAAGTTATGCCTAAGAAAGGAGTGGCATCGTCAGGATCAAGCTGTTCTACAATCGCCACACCGTTTTGTGGCGCAAATGTATTAACCAAGAAGGCAAAAATAAGTCCAAGGGCTATATTAGATCTTAGATTTAAATACTCTCTCATATATAGAGGAAGTATGACTTATTTTAGGGGATTTTGCCACCTTTTGTAAAACACAAGGGGACTGCAGTGAATTCTATATCTTAAGCGTTGCTAAGCCTCGGGTGATCTGGCTGCTTAATGATGCGCATGCTTGATTTAGCGTTTTAACTAGACCGGAATAATTCTGCGGCATAATGGGTATACGAAATTCCGATCTTTTAATCATCACGGTTTTCGAATTCTGTGCATCAATAATCACCCACTGCACGACAAATACCATGTCACCATCAAGTTCGCTATCCAGTTGAACAACTTCTGCGTTTACTTGATATTTAACAGCCATTGATGGGTTCCAGGGATATAACGTCAATTTTGCTCCTGGAAGCATCACGGTTAAATCTTCCCTGATCAAACGCGCTATCCCCAAATCAAGCGATTCTCCCCAACGGTCGAATTCATCGAATTTAAGTATGCCGTGGCTGTCCTTGGTCACCATTTGAGGCCTATTAAGGTATTCCGGTAATTTAACCGGACCAACGCCGATAATAACCCCAGGAGTAATATTGATTTTTTTACTTACTTCGGGTTGATTGATGGCTGAAAGCATGTAAAATCGCGGGTTCGGGCTGATTGGACTATTGGGTAAAGAAATGCAGCCACCTAAAGTCAAGGCAAAACACGCAGAACCTAATTTCAAGCAGGATTTGATATTGATCCCTTTCATCTTATTGCCCTGCCTTTCCTTTTAATAAGCTTTCAGGATGAAGCTCAAGATATTGGGCAAGTAAATCGACTGAATGCATGGCCTCTTTGGTCCCCTGCAGCGTTCCCTGCAGATCGTCAAGAGTCCTTGGTATTTCGCTTGAATTGAGCAATTTATTGATCCCTTGAGCCGTCGCTTCCAGATTTTTAGAAATTTCTTTAATCGGTATTTCATTCATAATTTCAGCAATATCCGGCGAGGTTGGCAGTGTGGGCAGCTCTGGATATTGATTTAAGATCCCACGAAGTTTCGCTGGCTTGTCCTTATAAAAATCAAACGAGATCATCAGCTGGCCAGTTAAAAAACTCTGCACTTCAAGATTTCCCCGTAGCCCTAAGGCAATCATCTTCTTGGCCCCATCTAATTCTCCAAAACTAGGGGCCCCCTTAATGCGGTCCTGTTCAATTTCGACAATGACAGGAAGCGTGATCGTCCCGGCCTTGGCATCATAGATTAAGCTGATGTCTTTAACAGTACCGATGCTGACTCCCCGAAACATAACGGGAGCTCCTATGGCAAGCCCCTTAACAGAACCATCAAAGTACAAAACAAATTTATTTGTCTTTTTGAAAAGTTCACCCGAACCAAACACCACGATTGAGCACATCAACAACATCAGTGCAACGACGACAAATACTCCAATCACTGTTTTATTGGCTTTTCTGCTCATCTTTGATACTCCCTCTCGTTAAAAACTGGCTGACCCTGGGATCTTTGGAATTAGCCAATAAATCCTTAGGATTTCCGGTTGCAATCATGGTTTTACTTGCCTCATCAAGAAAAACAGAATTATTCCCGATAGCAAAAATACTGGCGAGCTCATGGGTCACAATAATAAAGGTGGCACCCAAGCTATCCCTTAGTTCAAGGATCAGATCATCAAGCTTTCTGGAATTGATGGGATCAAGTCCAGCGGACGGTTCATCAAAAAAAATTATTTTTGGATCAAGCGCAATGGCCCGTGCCAAGCTGACCCGTTTACACATCCCTCCGCTAATGGCGGAAGGAAACAAGTCCTCATGGCCTTCTAGGTCTACTAACGAAAGTTTTAATGCCACGACTTCCTGAATTTTTTGTTTCGATAATTTAGTATAAAGTTGTAAGGGGAGCGCAATATTCTCTCCTACTGTCAAAGAACTCCATAAGGCACCGCTTTGATAAAGCACCCCAAATCCCCGCATCATGGCCTGTTGACCTTTTTCATCTTCATCCCAAAAACTTTTACCCTCGAATAAAATCTTGCCTTTTGACGGCTCTTTAAGGCCAATCATGCTTTTAAGCAAGGTGCTCTTGCCGCATCCGCTGACACCCATGACGATAAAAATATCACCTTTATTAACGCTAAAATCAAGGTCCCGCATGACAGTGACATCGCCATACCCTATATCAAGCCCTTGCACTTCAATGACCGGCTCCGTTGTTGGGTCCATGACCTATACTCCTAAAACCTGACAAATAAAGGTGATGATCGCGGTGGCGATGACAATGCCGGTGATGGCGGTGACCACCGCTGACGTCGTCGCATTACCGACACCAGCTGCATCCCGTTTACATTCGATGCCGCGCAAACATCCGGCCATGGCAATGATCACACCAAAAATAAAACTGTGTATAAGCCCAATCCATACATAACTTAAATGCACAGCGGCTTGAGTATGGTTTAAATATTCCAATGGATTAAGATGGAACATCCAGATACTGATAAAAAAACCACCTACGATGGCCATCAGATCTGCGTAGATCGTCAGGACCGGCATCATCAAAACCAATGCCAAAACACGCGGCAGGACCAAAAATTCAATAGGAGAAACACCGAGTGTCTTGAGCGCGTCCACTTCCTCATTGGTTTCCATCATCCCTAGTTCTGCTGCAAAAGATGCCCCGATGCGGCCTGAGACAATAATACCTGTCATCACCGCTGCCAGTACACGCACCATGGCAATACCGACGATATCGGCAATATAAATCTGGGCCCCAAACATTTTAAGCTGTATCGATGCAACGAAAGCCAGGATCATCCCTACTAATAAACTGATCAAAGAAACCAACAGCAAGGTATCGACCCCGCACCGTTTGATAAGGAGATAGAAATCTTCCCAACGAAAATAGGATTTACCCAGAATCAGACGGTAGAAAGAAACGGTGATGTCCCCAAGAAAGTTAAATGCCAAATTAAAGCTATCGCCAATTTGCAAAACTTTTTCACCAGTCTCTTCAAAAAATGACTTATGTGTTTTTTGGGGGGGAATAGTCAATAACGGCATATGATCATTCATTGACTACAGATTCATTATCCACGATACTGACGGCAAAATATTTAGATGATGAAAGATAATATTGTATATTCACGGAATCAGACTTACCAATATCCATAAGGCCAATGGGATGTGTTTCCTGGGTAATAATGGACTTTTCGATAACAAAAAAATCCATTTGCTTTTGATCGTCTGTCTTTATGGAAATAATGCTGCCAACAGTATCTGTGCTGATGACTGTCCCTGCGATACTCTTTATCAGATGATTTTCTGTTGTTTCTTGGGCCCCGGCTGATGTGACCATCAACGCGCCGATGATTAGGCTGAAAATAATTTTATACTTATACATATCGACCTCATTTACGCCTCTTGTTTTCAGAATTATTGCGTGCTGGTCGTTGTTGTGACGGTGGTTGTAGTCGTATGCTGTGGCGAATATAGTGTAATGGAATATGCTTCTTGTTTTCCATCCCGTGACACAAATTGGATCTTCACCTGATCACCGGGCTTGAGCACCAAGGCAACTGGTTGGACACTAGGGGCCTGAAAAACCACGACGTTGGCCGGATCGAAATAAAAATTCACCAAATTACCATTTTCTTCTACCCCATTGCGCATTTTTTCATCCAACGTCAGTGCGCCTAACTGGCCATCAATGACCTGAATGTCACCCGAGGCTTCCTGGAAATCAGATGCCTCCAAAGATTCGGCAACGATCTTTTCGATGATCTTGTTCTCTTGACCATCAATCACGTCAAGGGTGACAATTTCACCCGGCCTTAAATCATCTATGGTGAGAAACTTTTTGTCCGTCGGATCTTTAACGCGGGTTTCATAACGGGTGATCCTGTAATCTTTCATTTCTCCCATACCTTGGGTTTCATTGAGCTTGATTCGTATTTCTCCAAGCTTAATATCCACCCACATAATTCTTCCTGGCACTTGATTGACCGTGGGTACGGAAGCTTGCACCGGTATACTGGTCAACAACATCACAGCGCTAACAGCAAACAAAAATTTTACATTCATCTAACACCTCTTTTATTTACAGTTTATCAAGTATCTGATATAAAACCCCTCCTGCAATATCCAACTCAGGAAGCATATATTTTCGGGCAGAAATCGTTATTTCAGTCTTATTATCCGCGCCCTTGCGGAGAATAAGGGCTATCATCGATCCGTTAATATTGGCCTTAATCACCCCCATGGACGCATCATGTTTAGTGATGGTTCCCATACGATTGACCACCTCAAGGCTAATTTCATAAACATGTTCAATGCTGGCATCAATGCTTTGTTCAACACTATCTTTGCCTGCAAATGTTACGGCCACGGCCACCGGCAGCATGGCCACACCTGTCAATACAGCCACACCATAGATTTCAGCATCTTTGATGGCAGCCGCCTTCATCGGCACTGACAACACTAATAAGGCCAGTTGTTGAGCATTGGGAATACTCTTATAGCTTTGGTGCCTGTTGATATCAAAAACACGCACACTGGGTGGATTTGCGCCAATCGTGTAGTCCTCATAAACAATCTTACCAATCTTCAAATTAAGCAAATCAATTTGCATAGGGGTTGGCGGCAAAGATTTTGATTGCTGCACTATTTTGAGTGCATCCACGTTAAGCTTTCCTTCCTTGTTCTTGGTAAGAACCATTTCTTTCAGCTCAACCTCCACCAATAAGAAGTGAGGTTTATGATTAAATAGAGAAGCACGGTCAAAAATGACATTTACTTTAGGGCAGGACACCAGAATGCCTTCCGGGAAACCGCTAGGGTTATACATTTTAAATCCGGTGATACGGATGGTCGAATTGAAAACATTCATTGAAAAACCGTCGATATGGACCGGGGCTCCGATGATGCTAGATGCGGCGCTGGTCACCACCGATTTAATAATCAAATTCTTAAAAATAGTGATACCTACTAAAAAAATGATTACTATGCCTGACACTATTAGAATTTTTTTCATAGACGTATGTTGGTCATCAATTATGTTTTACTGTTCTGATCTTCTTTATTAACGACTGAATCTACCACCTTGTGGATTTCGAAGATTTTCCCCCATGTTTCTTCTCTAAACAGATAAATTAAAACACCTATTGCACCCAAAAATTCTATCGCACCTATCAGTAGAGCAATGAAGAACTTCACTTCATTGCTCCACGACGAATAGGTGAAAAATGCCGCTTGTATCAAAGATAAACCATTGATAAGAAACACAAAAGAAACCAACACGAATAAAGCCCCTAAGAAAAATATTCGTGTTTTTTTCACACCAAGAACATACATCCGAGCGGCCTTTATCTTCATCAAAAAAGCCCTGCTTTTATATCTCCTGACAACATTCAAAAGAAGAAAAGAAGAAAATAATCGACCAATTAATCGACGCAAGTCCATAGTCACACCTCTATAGATCAAGGATTATTTACGTTTGGATCCCATAAAATAACCCAATAAAAGAGACGCTGCAGCCGTACCGGCGATGTAGACCCATGGGTCTTTGTGCACACGTTTATCAATATCAGTTGCAATTTCTATTACTTTTTCTTTACTCTGTATGATCGTCTCTTTTGTAATATCTTGGGCATGTTTAAGGACCTCTTTCCCATGATCTACTCCAGCGGTCATTACCTCCCGAATGTGTGAATATTTATTACTCATGAGACCTTTTAATTCATCTTTCTTTTCTCTCGCTGCTTCATTCAAGAGTTCAAGAGCTTCATTGATCTTTGTATTGCTTGTTCTGACTTGGTCTTCTGGTGTCATACGGCCTTCTCCTTTATTATTTCTTCTTTTTGTTGAGGTTATTTTTCGTCAGGATTATCTTACCTATTGAACGGTATCCCTGATGGAAGCTGCCGCATCACGGCCTGTCGATTTAAGGTCTTGACCGGCATCGTGAACAGTTGTTCTAATGTCCTGCCCTGTGTTGTGAAAAAAATGCCTGCCTCCCACAAGAACGCAAATAAAGAAAATGACCAGTAATAGCGCAAAAACACTTATTTGGCCATTCCCCCATAACTGACTATTCGATGTGCTCATTGGACCTTTCTAATAGCGCGATACGGTCATTATTAACCAAGGAATCAGCCTTGGCGAATTGTACTAACATATCGTTCAAAGATTTTAGTTTATATGGTTTGACATCCTCATCCGCAAGCTTAACCTCATATCCGGTTTGATCTTTGATGATCCTTTCAAGACTTGCCAAACTGGTACTCTTAGGATTGAATTTAACTTCTTTAATGTTCTGCAAATTCAAAGAAACCCGTGAGGTCCCCGGAAGATAAATCGTCCCATTGTTAAAATCGACCGCAAAAGCAATTACGCCTGGGATAAGAAAGAAAAATAATCCAACTCCATCCAATAAAGCAACTCCCACATCTATTCTTCCGGCTCGTTGTCCTTTACGTTCAGGGTACATCAGGGTCCCGCAACCCATCAATTGCATTGTGAAAACGGCACAAACAGATAAACGTAAGGTGTTGACTAATGTTTTGTTCATAATATTCTCCATTGTTAGAAAAGTTGTGATCCTATCTCAACGGCCCCTCCGATATCAGGGCTGTGAGTGTCGATCTTACCTTTTTTCAGATCGTCCTTGGTTTTCTCCGCCAATAAACCATATTTCTTCTGGATCTTTGCCAAGTCTTCATCTGTTAATTTCTCGATATCCATCATTTCATTATGGGCGCCTTTAGTGGCACGGATGATTTCATCGAGTTTCAACTGGATTGCAATGGTATGGCGATTTTGGCTGTTTTGAATGATAAAAAGCATCAAAATGGAGACAACCGCAGAAGACGTATCAATCATCAGATACCATATCACGCTAAAATGTAGAGGTAGTCCAGATATCCCCCAAATCAGAACAATAATTAATATTGCAAAGCTCACATAAGATTGTGAGGATTTGTCTGATATCCATTTTGCGATTGTTGAGAAATACTCCATATTAAACTCCAGAATTGTCTAGTTTACCCATGCACTTGCACATCGACCGAACCATGGTCATGATCGTGATCATAACCGCGATCATGGTCGTGATGCCAACGGTCGTCATGCACAAAGAAACAACCTGTTAATTGGACTGCCAAAGTAATTCCGAATAATATTCTCAATGTGTTCTTAAACATATTTCTCCCTAGTTCTTGCCATCCTGGGGCGAAGGTCCGATAAAAGGACCTTCGCCCCAGGATGGCATCTATTTAACAAATATTACGGATTAACGATATTCATATTGTTAATGACATTTGTCACGCCATTAACATCATTGGCGACCTTGGTGGCCATGTCTTTTCCAGCGCCACTTGTGGCATCGCCAGTTAATGTCACAACACCATTGGTTGTCTCAACACCAGTCTTAAAAGCGCTGGTTGAATGATGTGTCAGAAAAGCCATCTTGACCTGGGCTGTGATCGATGCGTCATCGATCTTGTTATCCTTGTTCTGGTCTGGTGTACTTGGAGTTGTTGCAATAGTCATTTGATTATCAACATCCTTGATACCATCAATGTCCTTGGCATATTCACCGGCCAAGTCTTTTTGTGCCTGGCTATCTGCCTGTCCCTTTAAAGTAGCAACTCCATCGGTGACAAATACCTGGGTATTAACGGCACTCACGTTACGATTGAATAACAAGGCCGCCTTTATCTGCATGCTAAGCCAACCATCTGAATTCTGAGGTGGTTGATCGCCATTAATGACCAATTGATTGTCAACACTTTTGACCCCAGGCAGGCTTTCCACTGTCTTTTGGGCCAATTCTTTATGGGATTCTTCACTGACTGTTCCGGTTAAGGTCACCGTGCCATCATTAGAAACGGTCGTGATCGAATCATCCTTAAGATAGGTCTTGTACACATACGAATCCTGGGCTGCGGATTGAATACGATCATCTGTCTGTGAAGCGAAAACAGACGAACTACTCAGCATTACCGCTGCCATCATTGCAAAAACTAGACTTAATTTATTTCCCTTCATACAACACCCGCCTTTTCTCTATAAAACATTATTCAATTATCCTCTTCATGAGGCCTTCATTTTGAAACTTGAAACTATGCAGGAGTTCTCCTACCAAAAATGAACGAAAGTACCGCTAAAACTAAAAACACAAAAAACAAGATCTTCGCGATATCAATGGCAGAACCCGCAATATTGGTGAATCCCAGCACTGCGGCAATAATGGCAACAACAAAAAACGTTAAGGCCCAATTCAACATAGAACACTCCTTTCCTTAGAATCTAAACAACCAAAATGATTGGTGGTATTTCTTTAACCTGATGACAGTAGTCTACGCAAGAAGAGTGAATGGATCAATTGTACCAAGGTATAACAGAGGATAGCGACAGGTAATTAGACTTGTGAGGAAGTAAGGCCGACTTTTTTGGCAAAATCGATGAGTTCTGTGGCTGTCTTGGCCTGCATTTTTTGCATGACCCGGCCGCGGTGGACCTTGATGGTTTGCAGGGAAGTCCCCCGCTTGGAGGCAATATTCTTATTCATCATACCTTGGGCCACAAAATGGAAAACTTCTAATTCTCGCGGAGACAAGGTATTCATGCGTTGCTTTATTTTTAATACTTCGGTTTGTTCTTTATTTAGGACCTTACTCTTTGACAGAGCGAGTGTGATGGCATGAAGTATCTTCTTTTCAGTAAATGGTTTGGGAAGAAAATCAATCGCACCAGCCTGCATCGCCTTGACGCTCATGGGAATATCTCCATATCCGGTAATAAAAATAATAGGAGTTATAATCCCATGTTGGGCCATGAGTGCCTGAAGGGCAAATCCATTGATATTCGGCAGGCGAATATCCAAAATCAGACAAGATTGTAGCTTTGGATGCTTAAAGCTTAGGAATCCTTGAGCATTTGTAAAGGTCTCAACCCTAAACCCATTTGATTTGAGCAATAAGCCCAATGCCCGGCATATTGAGACATCGTCATCAACAACATAGATGATAGCAGCATTAGTGCTCATTGATTGATGTTCCCATGAACAGGTATAGTAAAATAAAAAGTCGCCCCACGATCAGGATTATTCTCTGCCTCCAGATGACCACCATGCGCCTCCACAATAGACCGGCTAATGGACAAACCCATACCCAGACCATCTGGCTTGCTTGTAAAAAAATGAGAAAAAAGCTTAGGTTTATTTTCTTCCGGAATACCACACCCAGAATCCTTGACCTCAACCATGATTGTATCAGCATTCTTGAGGGATGTTCTAATCAACAAATCACTCGAATCTTTTTCATCCTCCATTGCTTCAAGGCTATTACTGATAAGATTCAAAAGCACCTGTTGTAATTGGATGCGGTCTCCTTGGATCATGGGCAGATTTTCCCCAAGCTCCAGCTTAATGACTTTATTCTTGGCCGTGATATGAGGCATAATCAGTGTGGCCGTATCGTTGGTCAGGGCATTGATATCAAGGGTCTCAAAGGTGGGTTTGTTCTTTTTTAACAATGACCGCAAACGCCGAATAACCTCAGCCGCACGCTGATCATCATTAATAATGTACTGTAAGATTTCCTTCAGTTGGGGCTCTCTGTCTTTTAACAAACGCTGCCCTGCTTGGGCATAGGAAAGAATGGCTGTTAAAGGCTGGCTGATTTCATGGGCCAAAGACGAAACAAATTCCGCAAGCTTTCCAACCCTGGTCACATGCAGAAGCTCTTCGCGCTGTTCCTGAATTTCAGCATCCCTTTGCTTCATTAAAGTGGTATCGGTTTTTATTCCCACATAATGGGTAATGACGCCCTTTACATTACGTACCGGGGCAATGCGTAGTAAACACCAATACTTTTCGCCATTCTTTTTGAATCTTAGCATCTCCCCATGAAAAGACTTGCCCAAGCGTAAGGTTTGTTTTATTTCTTCAACGATACGCAAATTCGCATTAAATCCATAGAGTAAAAAATAGCTTTTTCCAATGACTTCACTTCTTGAATAACCGGTAAGACTAAAAAAAGAAGAATTGGCATAGATGATGGGAAAATCAGATTTCTTGGCATCAATAATAAAAATACCATCCGCTGTCGATTCCATTGCCTTGGTACGGATATGTATTTGCTCTTCGGCAAGTTTTTCACGATCTGCGCCTAGTTTTTCACGATCGGCACCCTGTCTTAATTGCCCTTCTCTGATTTTTAACTCATCTGTTTGCAGACGGACTGTCTCTGCCAAATTATTTTGTGTTTTCTTTTTCAACGACAAATCTTTGGCCTTGTTTTTTTGACTCAATATTGTTTTCTTTTTCATCGATATCTGCTTGTTAATTCTTAACGCCATTAATAAGATCGACCAAGGTCTGGCCATTAACAGGTTTTTGCAAGAAACCTACTGCCCCTGCTTGTAACGCCCGGTTGGTGGCATCATCCTTTTTCTCGGCAGAAATAAAGATAACTGCACGATTCGATCCAGAGGCCAGGATCCTTTTCTGGACTTCCCATCCGTCTAATCCCGGCATATGAATATCGAGAAGTAAACAACCAGGATCATCATGTGCTACGGTATCAAAAAAATTTTGTGCGGAATTAAATGTCGTCACTTCAAAATCATAGGTCATTAGAAGGGTTTTGAGAGCGCGGCATACTGACTCATCGTCATCCACAATATAGATAGGTACTGACATTTTACTCCTTTTAATATAATTAGATAGGCTTTCATTTTAGGTTCTCTCACATTGACTTCATTAGGATATAAGATATCGACCAAGCGATCAATTATACCTGGGTATAATAGACTTATACCATTTAATTCCCGCTACCACCATTAGCTTTATTGACAACATCAGGCGGTGGAGTTTTTGGTTTATTCTTCTTCACAATATGCTTTTTAACTTTGGCTTTCGTTTGAACATGGGACATCCTTTGATTGCTTCTAGGTGCCCTGGATTTTACCGGCCTTTTTGTTTTGCTATACGCAGCTCCTGTCTGACGGGCTGAGACAACCCCACGACCTTTAAATACTCCGGGCCTTGCGGTCGCAGCGATTGCTGGATGACCATGGTTCGCGGATGCTCTGAGCGTAGGATTATTCCTTGCGGCCTGTACTTGCTTATTTTGTTGGGCAGTTGCTGGGATATGTCTCTCACTCATGGCAGCTTGCTCTGCAAACGTTGGTTTGGCATTAATGCCACCAGGACCACCATTCACACTGGTCATGTTGTTAGTTATATTCGTTACATTCGTAATATTTGTTTCGTTAACAGTCCTGTTGACA
>Ga0206857_1029_pt1 | contig 38958 bp, 36 predicted proteins | sample Alteio_BWOrgCont_49_FD_152865 | JGI IMG/M metagenome (GOLD analysis project Ga0206857, IMG submission 152865) | Enriched cells from forest soil in Barre Woods Harvard Forest LTER site, Petersham, Massachusetts, United States -... | ecosystem: Environmental > Terrestrial > Soil > Temperate forest >...
CCGATTGCGCAACCGCCTCCGAACAATGGTATGCAGGAGTAATGCCGCCTGAAAACTACTGTCATGTCGCGTCATTTCTGAACACGAATCTGAGCGCAACCTATCAGATCAACAAACAATGGACGGTAACGGCTGCGATAGAAAACATATTCAACCGGCAACCGCCGGTCGATTTGCAGACTTATGGTAACAACTACGTTGCCACCAATATGTCGTTCTACGGTGCAGGTGTATTGGGACGTTCGTTTCATGTTGGAACAACATATTTGTTCTGACAGAGTAGGTCAGGTGAGCTGAGCTTATTGGTTCAATCATGTTCGGGAATACATCGAACATGGTTGAACCAATTTTTTTTGCATGCCACGGAAGGGCACTACACGATGAAAACGGTAATTTCAATGCGGCGCACGGCAGTTAAACCTCGATTACTTCCTTATTTTCTTTCACGCCATTCACTTTTTTAACCAGACAACTCTGCAACACACCTTCAAACGTTTGCGTCGTCTGCGTGGCACCCGCAATATGTTTAATTTCAATATCATCCTCAGAAAACGGATTCAGTAAGCAAAGCGCCATCACATTGGTGTGCACGAATCGCTTGCGTATATTGACAATCGAAGACTCAATCAGCTGACGTTCAGTGTGCGGTTCCGTGCTCACAAAGCAAACCAGTGACACCAGGTCAGGATGGCCGTCGGGAGGGGGATTTGCCAGGTCTTCCAGTGACAGGTGTCGACAATCGATACCGCGGTTGCGCAAGACACGCACCAGAATCTCTGCAGCGGTTTCATCGCCAATTGTGCCCATGCCGATCGCGAGCACGACTGTTCCGACTGGTACGTCCAGCGAGCCCTGCCATTTACCAAACTGCTTTTCGCGCTGATTGCGTAAATGACGACCGGCAGCCACGCCTTCCAGAACAGACTGCGGGGTACTTTTCTGCCACCATTTTTTTTTGCTCATCCAACGAGGTGAGTACGGCGACAATCGCGTTCGACAATTTCAATTGTTCTGCTTTTGTGATTGCGTTAGTCAAAAAATCGCTACGCGCCAGATACAAGGCCGGCATCAGCACCGCGTCGCAATACGCGCCAAATGATTTTCGTTGAAGAAATCGTTTCGCGCTGGAGATGATTTCGTGAATATCGCCCGATAGGGCGCGCTGATAAAAATTTTCAGGCAGGCTGAGTGCTGGAATCTCGCCGAATAGAATCTCCAGGAAGTTGAACGCTTTGATATAGTGCCCTGCCACCACGAGGCAAAGCGTGATCGGCGTGGACAGAATTAATCCAACCGGTCCCCAGATCCAGCTCCAGAAAATTGCGGCAATCACGACCGATAACGGTGATAAGCCGGTCGCGTGGCCGTATAACCTTGGCTCGACCACCTGCGAAATAATCATCTCAATGCTGAAAAATAACAGCAAGGTGATGATAGTCAGTGACCAGCCTGGTGAAATCGCCGCTGCGAGCAGACTGGCGCACACTGCGGCAATCCAGATGCCAACGTAGGGGATAAAGCGCAGCAATGCCGCCAGCCCGCCCCACAGCAACGCCTGCGGAATGCCAATGACGGCTAAACCGAGGCAGATCAAAACCCCAACAGAAAAATTGACAGTGAACTGCGATACAAAAAAACGATTCAGTCGTTCAACTGCATCAGTGACGGCAACGGTGGTTGCGCGCAAATTGTCCTGGCCAACCAGCCGGATAAATCTGTCACGTAGTGATTCCTGTTCCAGCAATACAAAGATCAACACGATAAAAACGATGCCGGTCGTCTCAAGTGGCCCCCACACCGAGGCAAGAATTTCTTTGAGTAGTTGAGCAGGATTCGATTCCGGTTCGATCACTTCTACCGGAATCGGATTGGTCCCGGCATTGCCTCCATTGGTGAGCCCGGGGGACGCGGTACCAGCTGTGCCGGTTTGAGCCGATTTATCCTGATGCTTTAATTCGCCAAACACGTGATCTGCCTGACTCGCAATCGAACTGACTTTACCTAACGTGGCACGATCCAGCGTCTCGATCTTGCCGCGTATCGTTTCTTCATATTGCGGCAAGCTCGCCCCCATGTGCATGAGCTGCAAACTAATCGCCAGCGCAATCGCTGCTAATCCAACAGACAGAGCAACCACGACGACACCGACAGAAGTCGTGTGGCCGACGCCATGTCGCCTTAGCCGCCGGACCAGCGGCGTCACAATAAAGCTGAGCGCAATCGCGAGGGCGATCGGAATCAACACTTCGCGGCCAAAGTAAAGCAGGGCCAGCACAATAGTCGAGCCAACGATTTTATCCAGCTGGTTGGGGTAAAGTTGATTTTTCATTTGCTCGTCCGGTTGCTGCGTTCAAGTTGGTTTTGAGTTATAACAAGGTCTTCATCACGCGTGCCACTTCCACCATCACATTCACTACCACCGAGTTACCAAATTGCTTGTACGCCCTGGTATCAGATACCGGGATGACAAAGGTGTCGGGATAGCCCATTAAGCGCGCACATTCGCGTGGCGTGAGTCGACGTGGATTGGTTTTCTTGCCCTGAAAAACTAAAATTTCCGATCCGTCTTTGTGATAGCGCGCCGAAAGTGTTCTGGTGACAGAATCAGGATAAGCCATGCCGTAACCAAAGCCATTGCCTTTTTTGTTTATGTTTGGCGGCGTAGTTTTGCAGGTAGATCCATAGATTATCGCTCAACGTATATTTCGATGGGACGGTGTTCTTCTGATGGTCAAAATATTTGCCTTCATCCCAAGCCAAAACTGGCTCACTGCCATCGGTTTTGTGCAAAATGCTTTGCAACGTAATCTGATTTTTTTCTGGCAGACGCAGCATGCTCCAATCAAATGCAACCGGATCGCGGAAGCCGACTATCAGTATGCGTTCGCGATGTTGCGGCACAAAGTGTGCGCCGTCGATTACTTTGCAATGAATGTAGTAGCCCAGCTCTTCGCTCAAGGTTTTTTTTAATCACCTCAAATGTGCGCCCCCTTGTCGTGCGACATCAGATTTTTGACGTTCTCCAATAAAAATGCGCGCGGTTGTTTTGCCTGAATGATGCGTGCCACATCGAAGAACAAGGTCCCTTGGGTGACGTCGGCAAAACCATGCGATCTGCCTAGCGAATTTTTTTTGGAGACACCGGCTATCGAAAACGGCTGGCACGGGAAGCCCGCCAGTAATACGTCATGCTCTGGTACATCCGCCGCGTCAATTTTAGTGATGTCGCCATTGATCGCATGTTCACCAGGATAATTAACCGCATAGGTTTTTTGCGCATAGCTATCCCATTCGCTGGTAAAAACGCATTGCCCACCGGCTGCCTGAAAACCTTGGCGGATGCCGCCAACGCCTGCGAATAAATCGATAAATTTAAAATCGCCGACGGGTTGATTCATTCCTGATACGGGTAACATTAATTGCTTGAGCGCCGCGATAACATACGGTTGGGGTGAGGACTGACGCGATTCCCAGCGTCGAATTGTGCGGGAATCCACTTTGAGGTGTTTTGCGATTTCGGCCTGGGTAAATCTGGTGCGGGCCTCGGCCAGCCGCGCTATCGCCTCTTCGCGGTCTGGCGCTTCTACTGCACTATCCATAACGTGATTGTTTAAAAAAAGGGAATAAAACAGGACAATACGTCCTATATTATTATCCGTAAAGGGAAATAGTAAGTGCACTTCAAAGTTGACCGGTGATGACAGACGTATTTAGCGCAGCAACCCGTTCGAAAAATATGCGGGCGATCAGAAATAAGGACACGGGGCCGGAAATGCTGTTCCGGAAGACTCTGTACGCGCGCGGGCTGCGCTACCGATTACACGTTAACGCGCTGCCCGGCACACCGGACTTGGTGTTAGCGAAATTTAAAACCGTCGTGTTTGTGAATGGCTGCTTTTGGCACGGACATCGCTGTCACTTGTGCAAAGTACCGAAAACGCGCACCGAATTCTGGCTGACCAAAATTTCGGCAAACGTCAGTCGCGATGCGCGTGTCCATCAAAAATTATCGGATGCAGGTTGGCGGATTGCGGTGATTTGGGAATGTGCTGTCAAAGGTCGGACCGGCCAAACACATGCAGCCGAATTCAATCAATTTGTTGATGCGTTCGTCGCATGGTTGCACGACTCCGACTCGACCGGTTTTGAATCTGGCTAACTAACGATAATAATGCGTAGGGTGTGGGCCGAAGGCGTATTACACCGCATGACTCGTCGACACTCGAAAACGAAGCTACTCCGTGCGACCGCTAAACGACAACGTATCATTTATGGCCCGATCCGACTTCAGCAAATGTTGCCGTATCCGGTCAAATTATTTAAATTTTTACGTGGCGTATTTTGATGTACACCCGGCTATTTTTAGAAACATGCGGTGTAATACGCCTTCGGCTATTACCCCCTACGAATTTGCCGAGTCTCGTAGGGGGTAATAGCCGAAGGCGTATTACACCGCATGGTTTTGATTACGACCCGCCATAACTATCAGCTACGCGATTTACCAGTCAAACGTTATCAGTGCAAACTCAAAATCGGATGACGGTTTTCCCCGCCGCATGTCCTATTTTATTTTGCTCAATCGCTATCGCAGCCTGTTCCGGCCCAACGACATCGGCAACCAATACCGCCAGCTTTCCCTGCGCAACTTGCTGTGCAAATTCAGCGAGCTGCCGTGTATCGGGGCGCATAGCAAACCAGGCACCGTTCTTCCCGGCGGGGACAGTCGCGCTAATTTCAGGTGCCGCAGTACTGATAATGCGACCATGCGCCGACAGCACATTCCAGGAACGCGCCAAGGTACTGCCACCAACCAGATCTAACACCAGATCGACATCACCCACTTGGTCCCAAAACGCGCTGACCTGATAGTCAATCACTTCATCCGCGCCAAGCGAGCGCACCAGGTCGGCGTTGACGCCGCGTGCCGTTGCAATGACATAGGCACCGGTCTGATGCGCGAATTGGACGGCAAAGCTACCAACTGCACCGGCCGCGCCATGGATTAACACGCGCTCCCCCCGTTTTAACGCGCCAGCTTCGAACAACGACTGCCAGGCTGTCAGCGCTGCGACGGGCATCGCCGCTGCTTTGACGTCGTCCAATTCATCTGGAATCGGCACCAATTTTTCTGAGGCGATGACCAGATAGTCCGAATACGCCCCGATGCCACCCAGCGCGGCCATCACGCGCGTACCTTTGTTGAGATTGTGTACATCCGCACCGAGTCCGGCAACTTCGCCCGCAAACTCCAATCCCAACGTGGCCGGGAGCGGCAGCCGAAAAACATCGCGCACCAGACCATCACGGATTTTCCAGTCCAGTCCATTAATGCCGGCAGCGCGCACCGCTACCAGTACTTCACCCTTGCCGGGTACTGGCATCGGCAAACGGTCTGATTGCACTGCGTCTGCTGGGCCGTAACTGTGGATACGTAACGCACGATTCGTGGCGACGGGATCGATTGAAGGGTAATCGATATACCCTTGCGCACCAGGTGTGTAGAACAGGGCGGGATTCGGTTTGTTCAGGGGAGCATCTTGCAAGAATCGTTGCGGAAGATCTGGGTTGGCGATAAACGCACTGCCAAAAACCACTGCATCGGCCTGGCCCTGAGCTATCCGCTGTTCGGCAGTTTGTTTAGTCTGACCACCACCAAACAGATAGGCGCCATTGAACATCGGACGAAGCGCGCTGCGGTAATCAAATGCCGCTTTAGAACCAGCGACATGCAGATACGCCAGATTCAACGCCGACAGTTTCTCAACCAGATACGTATAGGTTTGCACCGGTTCAGCATCCTTCAAATCATTGAATCCCATTTCCGGACAAATTTTGATCCCAACGCGATCACTGCCAATGGCGCTGGTCATCGCATTCAATACTTCCAGAATAAAGGCGGCGCGATTGGCGAGTGAGCCGCCGAACCGATCGGTGCGATGATTGGTGCCGGACGACAGGAATTGCTCGGGCAAATAACCTGATGCGGCGTGCAACTCTACACCGTCAAAGCCGACTTCGATGGCGATGCGCGCGGCGGCGCCGAATTCCTGGATGATCGCTTCCACTTCTGCCGTCTCCAGTGCGCGCGGTTCGACAAAATCGACCAATCCAGCGCTACTGTAAACCTGACCCGCAGGTTTAATCGCAGACGGTGCAACCGGTAGCGCATGATCAGGCAACATCGATGGGTGCGAGATGCGCCCGCAGTGCATTAATTGCAGAAAGATCAGGCCACCGTGAGCGTGCACTTCGTCTACTATTTTTTTCCAGCCAGCGCGCTGCGCTTCGGTGATGATGCCAGGTGTTCTGACATAACCTTTGCCCATGGCGGAGGGGAATACACCTTCGGTGATAATAAGTCCGGCACTGGCGCGCTGGCCGTAATAAGTGACAGCGAGTGGCGATGGCACGCCAGTATCGTCGTCGGCACGTGAACGCGTCATGGGCGCCATGACCATGCGATTACGTAATGTGTGGCGGCCGATTTTTAAATTTGTGAACAGGGATGACATGATTATTTCCTTTAAAAGTTGAAGACAGGGTCATCATCTACCGTTCCACCAACAAGATAAATGGCTTAAAATGAAATAACTGTTCCGCAGGTGGATCAATGTTCTGAACAAGATATGCTGGGAGAGCGCATGGAAATACTGGTCAATATGGAGGTCTTCGTTGCTGTGGCTAAAGCCAAAGGCTTTCGTAAAGCAGCTGATCTGTTGGATATGCCCATTTCCAGCCTGTCGCGCCGTATTGCGGAACTGGAGCGGCAAGTCGGGGTGCGCCTGTTCCATCGCACGACACGCAAAGTTGAGCTCACTGAAGCAGGGCAGGCGTATTTTCATCGCAGTGAAAGCATCGTCGCTGCTGCCCATGTCGCGCATGAAACACTCACCGATCTGGCTGATAACCCGAGCGGCGTGTTGCGTGTTTCAATGCCAGTCGATCTCGCCATTTTCTACCTGGCACCCGCCATCAAGACGTTTGGCGAACGCTACCCACTGATCGATTTTGAACTGGATCTTACGCCACGTCGGGTTGACCTGGTCAGTGATGGATTCGATTGCGCCATTCGGATGGGCGCGCCACCGCCGACGCCATCAACGCTCATTGCCAAACCGCTGGGTCAACTGAGACGTTACTTGTATGCGTCTCCCGCCTATCTGAAGACAGCACCGCCGTTGAAGCAGCCGCATGATCTCGCACAACATCAATGCCTGATTCAGGCGCCGATGCGCCAGCAAACGCAATGGACGTTGATTTCGGCGAAAGAAACGATCTCAATCCCCGTGACTGGTCGCTACACGATGAATAACGTCGGGTTATCTAAACAAATGGCGCTGATGGGCATGGGGGTGGCCGTGTCGGCGGGTCCCGAAACGATTGAAGATCGGACTGCGGGATTGTTGCAGCGTGTGTTGCCAAAGTGGGATTTTGCGCCGGTACCAATGCACGCCATCATCGAGTCGCGCCTGATTCCGTCCAGGGTAAGGCTATTTATTGAACACATCCGCGCGAGTCTGGAAGTGCATTCGATGCGTTAGTTATTCACGTTCTTAACTTCGTCATTCCCCACCTTCATGGGAATGACGAAGCTACGAATTGGAATAAATCAGCGTAACTCTACAATTACGCCAGATCGAACCGATCCAGATTCATCACCTTAGTCCATGCCGCCACAAAATCATGCACAAACTTTGGCTGCGCGTCGTTGGTTGCGTACACCTCCGCCAATGCCCGGAGTTGCGAATTCGAGCCAAAGACCAGATCGACTGTTGTCCCCGTCCATTTAACTGCGCCAGATTTTCGGTCGAGTCCTTCCAACGTGCCATCAGCTGATTTCTGCCACCTGGTTCCCATATCAAGCAGGTTGACGAAGAAATCATTGCTTAACGTGTCAGCGCGTTTGGTGAAAACGCCGTGCGCCGTGTGTCCTGTATTGGCATTGAGCACGCGCAGACCGCCAACTAATACCGTCATCTCTGGCGCAGTCAAGGTCAGTAACTGTGCTTTGTCGATTAACAGTTCTGCGGCATGTTGTTCCAGTCCCTTACGTACAAAGTTACGGAAACCATCTGCCGCTGGCTCCAGCACGGCAAACGATTCCACATCCGTGTGCGCTTGCGATGCATCCATGCGGCCTGGTGCAAACGGCACGGTTATTTCCTGTCCTGCTTTTTTCGCTGCCACCTCAATCGCAGCGCCACCAGCCAATACAATCAGATCAGCGAGCGATACTTTTTTTCCACCAGACTGCGCGCCGTTAAACTCTTTCTGAATTGCTTCCAGCTTGCTCAACACTTTATTCAGTTCCGCAGGTTGATTAACTTCCCAGTCTTTCTGCGGTGCCAGACGCAGCCGCGCGCCGTTTGCGCCACCACGTTTGTCGCTGCCACGGAAGCTGGCGGCAGATGCCCATGCAGTGCTGACCAACTGTGAAATCGTCAATCCAGATGCCAGTACTTTCGCTTTCAGCGCGGTGACGTCCTCTGCTTCCACCAGCTTATGATCGACAGCAGGTATTGCGTCCTGCCAGCTCAGTGTTTCTTTCGGTACCAACGCGCCCAGGTAACGTGAGAGCGGACCCATATCACGGTGCGTCAACTTGTACCAGGCGCGGGCGAATGCATCGGCGAATTGATCTGGATGATCATGAAAACGTTGAGATATTTTTCCGTAGGCAGGATCAAAGCGTAACGCCAGATCCGTAGTCAGCATCGCCGGTGCATGATGTTTGGATTTGTCATGGGCATCAGGAACCGTATTCGCGCCCGCCCCATTTTTCGGTGTCCATTGATGTGCGCCTGCTGGGCTCTTGGTTAACTCCCAGTCGTAGCCAAACAGATTGGAAAAAAAGTTATTACTCCATTGGGTCGGCGTCGTCGTCCACGTTACCTCCAGCCCGCTGCTGATCGTATCGCCCGCTTTGCCACTGCCAAAACTGCTCTTCCAACCAAAGCCCTGGTCTTCGATAGCGCCAGCCTCGGGTTCGCGACCTACATGCTTTGTATCGCCTGCACCGTGTGTTTTCCCGAAGGTATGACCGCCTGCGATGAGCGCTACAGTCTCTTCGTCGTTCATCGCCATGCGTGCAAACGTTTCGCGGATATCGCGCGCTGCGGCTAACGGATCAGGATGACCATTCGGTCCTTCTGGATTGACGTAGATCAATCCCATTTGCACCGCACCTAATGGATTTTCCAGATTACGGTCACCGGTATAGCGTTTGTCATCCAGCCACTTATTTTCGGAACCCCAGTAAATATCTTCTTCTGGTTCCCATATATCAGGACGCCCGCCAGCAAAACCGAAGGTCTTGAATCCCATCGATTCCAGCGCAACGTTTCCAGTCAGGATCATCAAATCTGCCCAGGAAATTTTCTTGCCATATTTCTGTTTGATCGGCCATAGCAAGCGGCGCGCTTTGTCCAGATTGACGTTGTCCGGCCAGCTGTTCAACGGTGCAAATCGTTGATTGCCAGTGCCTCCACCGCCGCGTCCGTCGGATACACGATAGGTACCCGCGCTGTGCCAGGCCATGCGAATAAAAAACGGGCCGTAGTGCCCAAAGTCGGCTGGCCACCATTCTTGCGAGTCCTGCATCAGCGCGTGCAAGTCTTTGACGACGGCGTGCAAATCGAGGCTCTTGAATTCTTTGGCATAGTCAAACTGCTCGCCCATCGGATTGGACTTGGACGAATGTTGATGCAGGATGTTGAGATTAAGTTGTTCAGGCCACCACGTGGCGTTGGATGGAGCGCCGGCCTGCGTTTGCTTGATGGCACCCGATGAGAACGGGCATTTGGATTCAGTTGACATTGTTTTTTCCTCGAATTGATTGATGTGGATGAGCGTGATCTATTCTAGAGACGAGCCTGCAATTGGCAAAACAAATTGTTTTAATTGAATCGATAGCTATAAACTATAAGTGATATTGGATTGAGTTGACTGTTGTGAAGGTGGTTCACGGTCTGGGTGAAAGCGAACCGTGTGGCCAGGAGCGTCAGTCTACTCCTTTGCATTAAATGTGGTGGTCGTGTGCCTGTCATCTAAGCTTCCGGTTAGCCTCAATACTTGATGCGATGTTGCCATGTTGCGGGTATCACCCTATTTTTCTAACTAAAGAACCATGAAATACTTGCCCCCTCTTGAAATCGGGTAGTAGCGACAAGTCAATTTGAAGCTGATACGAATCGGCTTACTTCGCTACCCTACCGTGTAACTAGACTATGAAAAGTTAATGGGGCAACACAATGCACAATATTGGTATCAATCGACAACCACTACGGAATCCACCAAGCGTAGTCTCTTCCACCTCCCCAACGCAGTCTGGATCAGACAGCACCTCAGACACGACGCTCAGCTCCCAATCAGAAACGTCTGCTTCCTCATCTTCAGAATCCGCTGGGGTGGACTCAGGACAAACCGTATTGGACGAACTGGGGATGAGTTTTGATGAACTGCTGGCAGAATGCGTAGCGGCCGCGAACACCGAAAAACCGGGGATTCCGTTGGATATGCTTCCATCGGAATTAAGAGGATATGCGGCCGAATTTTTACCTATTTCCGGTCAATCGAAACTTGGAAGAACAAGTAAGGAATTATTGGCTGGTTTTGAGGATGATTTAGCAGGTAAGCTAAAGCCTGGCTTGACAGGCAATCCAGCAACATTATTTCAGGACCCGAAAAACAGACTGGATCAATATGTGCCAATTGATTTAAAAGGGGTTTCTTATTTGAATTCGATCGGCATCATCAATCCTGTGTGGATAGCTCAAATAAAAAAAGGAACCTTAACTATTCAAGGCGCCCTGGATCGTATCGTTGTTAATCAACAAGTTCTTAACGCGGCATTGCAAGGTGACGACATTTCGCAAACGGAGCGAGAGGAATTGACTGATCTTACAGACTACCTCTTGAATGGTCTATTGACGATAAATGAGGCTTTACAATTGGATTCGGGTCAGGTGTCGAGATTGTCATCTGCTCACGTGAAAATGTTCATAAGCAATGGTTTACTGAGTCAGGAAAAGGCGTTGAGTTTAACGCATCGGCAAGCACACACTTTGTGGAGTAAAAACACACAAAAATACATTGCCAACGGTATGTTGAGCATGGATCGGGCATTGGATTTGACTGATAGCCAACGGGCCAATCTGTGGTTCCAATGCACACAAAAATACCTCGATAACGGCACGTTTAGTTTAGATGAGGCTTTAAATTTGACTGATCAGCACAGGACTAATCTGTGGTTTGAAAGCGTACAAAAATACGTCGACAACGGCATGTTACCTATGGACCGCGCTCTAAATTTAACCGACAACCAAAGAACAAACATATTGTCTGAAAATGTACAAAAACATATAGACAATCGTTTGATGGATATGGATGCGGCTTTGAGTTTGAGTGCGCTCGACAGGAATAACCTTCCAGAAATTGCGTAAATTTATGCCTCGGACTTAATGGCGAACCGCATGATTTAACTAACCATGCGGTGTAATACGTTACCCGTAAATTAGCCCAGTCCCAATTTTGCAGCCAGCCCAATGCGCTGCAACTTCCCCGTGGCACCTTTGGGAATTTCATCCAAAAATAAAATCTTGCGCGGCACCTTGTAGTCGGCCAGTTTGATTGCAGCAAACTGGCGTAACTCTTTTTCACTCACTTGCTGACCTTCCCGCAGCACCACTGCAGCGGCGACTTCTTCACCAAGTTTGTCATGGGGCATGCCGAAGGTAACAACCTGCGCGACGGCGGGATGGTCCATCAAAATTTCATCGACTTCACGTGGCGAAATTTTTTCACCACCGCGACTAATGATTTCTTTCAGTCGTCCCGTAATGCTGAGATAGCCTTCCGCATCCATCACGCCCTGGTCACCGGTTCTAAACCAGCCATCCGTAAATGCGGTCGCGTTGGCTGCCGGATTGTTTTCATACCCCGCCGTGACGTTCACGCCGCGAATCACGATTTCACCCGTTTCGCTGCGCGCCAATAATTTTCCGTCGACATCCATAATCGCGATGTCCGGTCCGGCAGCAATGCCCACTGTCCCAGGAATACGCTTGGCAGGTGGCAGCGGATTGCTGGCCATCTGGTGCGCTGCTTCGGTCATGCCGTACGATTCGATTAACGGTGTATTAAAAATCTGCTCGATTTCGTGGATAACTTGCGGCGGCATGGAAGACGATGACGAGCGGATAAAGCGCAACGGATTCGCTGCAATGACGTCGCTATTGTTCGCCGCGCGCGCGACGATGGTTTGGTGCATGGTTGGTACGGCGGTGTACCAGGTTGGTTTTGCTTCGCTCATCCAGTTAAAGAAGCGTAGTGCGTTGAAACCAGGGCTGCAGAAAATTTGTCCACCAGCCGCCAGCGGCGCGAGCAAGCCTGCAATCAATCCGTGGATATGGAACAGCGGCATGATTGCCAATCCGCGATCAGCCGCGCTGAGCCGCAGATTGTCGCGCACGTTGCAAGCCGATGCACAAATATTGGCCTGGGACAGTGGCACAATTTTGGGCCGGGATGTGGTGCCTGATGTATGCAGGATCAGCGCAACATCGTCGGGACCAGGTTCTGTTTTATTTGTTTGCCCCGGCGCTGATTGTGTTTCGATCGTAAATGATCCGGCGCCTGCATCGCCAGGCTGCAGTACTAAAATCTGAATATTTAATTTCTTCGCAACCGCGATTGCCGGCGACGTGCTGCCGTGTTCAACCAACATCGCTTTGGCGTTCAGATCCGACAGATAAAATTCAAATTCATCGGCCCGGTAAGCAGGATTCAACGGCGCGGAAGCAGCGTGAGCCGCAATGCTGACGAACGCAACTGCCATCTCGGGACCGTTGGGTAACACGATAGCGACGCGATCGGTCGCACCGATATTTGCCTGGCGCAGACTAATTCCTGCCTGTGCGACTGTGTGGCGAAGTTGTGCGTAGGTGAGTGGCACGGCATCTGGTGCACTGATTGCGATGGCGTTGTCTGCGCCGATGGCGAGTAATGCTGATAGGGTGGTTGGGCGTTGCATAGGAACTTTCGATTCAGTTAGATAGTTGAGCTAATGCGGAGTTGTCCATGCTGTTCCTGCACGGTCGTAGACAATAATTTGGTCAGTGCATAAACGGCATCAATAGTTGGAGTCGGTGTTGATGTGATCCTGCCCATCTCGATAACGCTACCGACGAGCGCTTCCAATTCTATCGGACGGCCCGCTTCGATATCCTGCAACATCGACGTTTTGTGTTTGCCGACATTTGCCGCACCATCGATACGCTGTGCAATCGAGACTTTAAAATTGACGCCCAGTTTTTCACCGATTGCCTGGGCCTCCGCCATCATTTTTGCGGCAAGCTCGCGCGTAGCAGGCGTTTCGCAGATATCGACCAGAGTGGCATGCGTGAGGGCGCTGATCGGGTTGAAGCAGACATTGCCCCACAATTTAATCCAGATCTCTGAACGGATGTCGGTGGTCACCGGCGTTTTAAATCCGGCCTTGCGGAACAGATCAGCCAACATCCGCACGCGCGGCGTGTCGCTGCCATCAATTTCACCCAATGTAAACTTATTGCCTTCGATATGGCGGATCACACCGGGTTCAGGCATATCGCACGCCGGATAGACAATGGTGCCGATCAGGCGGTTGTTATCCAACTGGGCAGAAATAGAACCATCGGGATCGACTGCCTCAATCCGCTTGCCGTCGTATATACCGCCGTGTTTCTGAAAGTACCACCACGGCACGCCATTCTGCGCGGTGATGATGACAGTTTCTTCGCCGACCAGGTGGTGAATGTCAGCGGCGACCGCCGCGACCTGATGGGCCTTCATTGCCAGGATCACGACATCTTGCTTGCCGAGATCGGCGATTTTATCGCTGGCATGCACTTGCGCGGCATAGCTGCTGCCATCGGTATTTTGTAAAATCAATCCGTTGGCGCGCACAGCCTGCAAATTTTTGCCGCGCACCAGAATGCTGACTTCATGACCATGCTGGGCGAATCGGGCGGCCAGGAAACCACCAATCGCACCTGCGCCGATAACACTAATTTTCATTTTAATATCTTTCGTTAAGCTGAAATATGATCTTGAATCATAGCGCGACAGGTGCACAATTGCCATCGAATCTGCTGGTTTTCTGTAGTGCGTTTTGCCTACGGTGCGTGTTATTGAATTGTGTGAGTTCAGATATTGTGGCAACCTGTTTAAGTGCGCGACTGGTGCGCACGGCCTGATAAACTTGTTTAATTTTCATCCGCTGAGCCAATAATCCAAAGAGATTCATGACAGCTAAACTGCACTCGCCGCGCGCCCTGCAACCAACACCTCGCTCATTCCGGTGGATGCAACTGCTGTGCGGCGTGATCTGCATGGCGATGATCGCCAATCTGCAATATGGCTGGACGCTGTTCGTGAATCCCATGGATAGCAAATATCATTGGGGCAAAGCCGCCATTCAGACCGCGTTCTTTATTTTTTGTGTTGGCTGAAACCTGGCTGGTTCCAATCGAAGGCTATCTGGTCGACAAGTTCGGTCCACGCATAGTCGTCGCGATAGGCGGCATCCTGGTTGGACTGTCATGGGTCATGAACGCCTACGCGTCGTCGTTGATGGTGCTGTATGTCGCTGCGGCACTTGGCGGCATCGGTGCGGGGACGGTGTATGGGACTTGTATCGGCAATGCGTTGAAATGGTTTCCTGATCGTCGCGGTTTGACAGCTGGATTAACCGCCGCCGGATTTGGTATGGGATCGGCAATCACCATTATTCCGATTACGTCATTGATCCAGTCAGGTGGCTATGAAACTGCATTTTTATATTTCGGATTGGGACAAGGCACGATCGTATTAGTGCTGTCATTTTTTTTACGGGCTCCTCATCTGCATGAGACGCTGCATAGCGGCAAAATGATCCAGAGTAAGCACAGTTTCAAACCGCAGGAAATGCTGAAAACGCCGGTGTTCTGGTTGATGTATTTAATGTTTACGATGATGGCTGGTGGTGGCTTGGTGGCGACTGCGCAATTGGGACCGATAGCCAATGATTTCAATGTAGGTGAGGTGCCAGTCACCATTGCTGGCATCACGCTACCTGCACTGACATTTGCGCTATCGATTGATCGGGTTTTTAACGGATTCACACGCCCATTTTTTGGTTGGATATCTGATCACATTGGCCGTGAAAATACGATGCTAATTGCATTTTCACTGGAGGTGATTGGCATCGTCATGTTAAGCCAATTTGGTCACGACCCATTCTGGTTTGTCGCATTCAGTGGTGTGGTGTTTTTCGGTTGGGGAGAAATTTACAGTCTGTTTCCATCAACCTGCACCGACACATTCGGTCCTAAATTCGCAACCACAAACTCAGGCTTGCTCTACACCGCCAAAGGCGTGGCCGCAGCCTTCGTTCCCTTGTCGAGTATCCTGGTCGAATGGGCGGGTACCTGGCGTGTCGTGTTTTATGCAGCCGCAGCGTTGAATATGGTAGCGGCACTGCTGGCCGTGTTTGCACTAAAACCGATGCGTGCCACCATGCCACAGCTGCAGCTGGAGGAATTGGATGAGTTGGATGAATTGAATCAGGACCCGTCGCCGATTACGTTGATGTGAATGACGACGATGAAAGTCAAATCTACCCCATTGCTGTTGCTATGCCTGTTCATTGGATTGGGCATGGCAATGAGCGAGTCCGCCATGGCGCAGAATGACGACGTGCTGGACGCAACGCTCAATGAACAAATCGTCTATATCCCGGCGAATTGGCTCGGACTAGTCAGGCTTGAGGTTACCCTGTTTAAACCGAATGGTGACGGTCCATTCCCACTGGCCATCATTAATCACGGCGTCAGTCCAGGCAATTCCCACAAAGCCAGCCGCAATCGCTCTGAGTATCTCACCCATTATTTTTTGTCGCGTGGCTATGCCGTGATCCTGCCAATGTTGCGCGGCTACGCCGGTTCGGATGGACGCTCGCTAGATAAAACCTGCGATGCGGAAGCCGACGGACTCGATCAGGCCGACGATATTGAGCACGTGCTGCGCTACGTTGAATCGCATCCCGAAGTCGGCGTGAAGGTCGACAAGGACCACGTGGTCGTGGCAGGCCAGAGCATGGGCGGATGGCACGCGCTGGCGCTCGGCACACGCGACTTGCCTGAGCTAAAAGGAGTGATTAATTTTGTCGGTACGCGCCGGGCGGAGATTTGTCCTGGCTGGGAACAGGGCCTGATTAGCAGTTCTGCGGCATTCGGTCGAAAGACCCATAAGCCCTCTATCTGGTTCTACGGCGATAACGACAAATTAACGCCGACCAAAACCTGGCACGCGATGTTCGACGCCTATAACGCGGCAGGCGGATCGGCAGAACTGGTCGCTTACGGACCATTTATGACCGACGCGCACAATTTATTGGGGAAGATTGAAGGGTTGCCGATTTGGGTCCCGAAGTTGGACGCATTCCTGAAAAAAATTGGCATGCCATATCAGTCCGTTGCGCCGGAACTGTTCCCTGCACCTTATCCGCTGCCGACCCAATTTTCTTCTGCGTTTGATGTCGATGCAATTCCCTTGGTCAATGACAGGAGCCGCCAGGACTATCGCAATTTCCTGATTAAGGAAATGCCAAGGGTGTTCATGATATCGACCAATGGTTTTGCCGTGATCACCTCGGGAGGCTACGACCCAATGGCACGCGCATTTGCACTCTGCGCAAAACAGAATTTGCGCTGTCAACCGTATGCAATCGATAACGATGTAGTCTGGCCCCAACCGCTGCCCATTCCGGCCCCAACTCAATTTGCCAAATTGGACGACGTCACCGCCGTACCGTATATGACCGATGCAGGCCGCAAAGGCTACGCGCGATTTTTAGCCTTACCGGAACCTAAAGCCTTTGTCATTGCACCCGATGGGAGCTGGTCACTTAGCTCCAGAGATTTTGATGTGTTGAAATCTGCGCTGCAGAACTGTTCGGCTAAACACGCGCAGTGCGGCGTTTACGCCGTCAATAGCGATGTAGTCTGGCAAGGCGTCGACCAACACCCCTGAGCCCTCCATTCGGGGATTTCCCGGGAAATTTTGGCCTCCCGCACACAATTTTTTATTTAGGTATAATACGAATCTTATTTCGGTTAAATACGAAATAAGATTCGCTTAATTACGAAAAACATGGGCGCGTGAGCGACGTGCAGCGACGCCCGACAGGACTGCTATGGCAAAAATTCCAACACCAGATGTTGACGATATCATCAAGGCATTGGCTCACCCGTTGCGCAGGGAGATGCTGACCTGGTTGAAAGACCCGTATAAATATTTCCCCAGGCAAGAGCATCCTTTTGAGCTCGGTGTTTGTGCCGGAAAAATATTTGAGAAAGCGGATCTGTCGCAATCGACCATTTCGGTGCATCTGGCAACGTTGCAAAAGGCTGGCCTGATCAATGGGCGCAAAGTAGGACAGTGGATTTTTTATTCACGTAATGAGCCGTTGATTGAAAAATTTTTGAAGCAGATCAATACCGATCTGTGATGACCATTTGAATGTAAAGGAACTGAGCATGACAATATTGAACCAACCCCTGAAAGTCGGCGAATTAACTTTGCCGAATCGTGTAGTGCTGGCGCCATTGACCCGCTGTCGCGCCGACGAAGGTCGCGTACCTAATGCCCTGATGGCTGAATATTATGCGCAGCGCGCAAGCGCGGGGCTGATCATTAGTGAAGCTACGTCGGTGAGCCCCCAGGGCGTTGGCTACCCTGACACACCAGGTATCTGGTCGGACGAGCAGACCGCGGGCTGGAAAAAAATTACCGCTGCTGTGCATGCCGCCGGTGGTCGTATCTTTTTGCAACTGTGGCACGTGGGGCGCATTTCCCATCCACATTATCTGAACGGTGAATTGCCGGTGGCGCCAAGTGCGATTGCGCCACAAGGTCAAGTAAGTTTAATGCGCCCCAAGCAGGATTTTGTCGTGCCGCGCGCGTTAGATATTTCAGAAATCCCTGGCATCGTCGAAGCCTATCGTAAGGGCGCTGAAAACGCGAAGCTGGCTGGATTTGACGGCGTCGAAATTCACGGTGCCAACGGCTATCTGCTCGACCAGTTCCTGCAAGATGGCAGCAATCATCGCACCGATGCTTACGGTGGATCGATCGAAAACCGCGCCCGTTTGATGTTGGAAGTCACGGATGCAGTTGTATCTGTGTGGGGCGCAGGTCGGGTTGGCATGCATCTGGCACCGCGTGGTGATTCACATTCGATGGGTGATTCCAATTTGCTGGCTACATTTACCTACGTGGCCGAACAATTAGGCAAACGCGGCCTGGCGTTTATCTTTACCCGCGAATCACAAGGTGAAGGCAGTATCAGCCCGCAGTTGAAGAAAAGTTTTTGGTGGCGTGCTGATTGCAAATGAAGGCTTCAACATTCAGACTGCGCAAAAAGCAATTGAAGCCGGTGAAGCTGATGCCGTCTCCTGGGGTAAGAAATTTATTTCGAATCCAGATTTGCCGCAGCGTTTATTTGCCAATGCAGAATTGAATAAATTTAACCCTGAAACGTTCTATGGTTATGGGCAGCCCGATCCTAAGGTTGGCTACACTGATTATCCCGCTCTGGCAGCATAGATTGTGGCATTAATCGCGTGACATAAAAAAAACGAAAAAGGGAGCAATGCAAATTGCTCCCCTTTTTCGACATCATCAATTGGATTAATTGCGTTTGATAAACCGATACTTGTAATCAGCAAACGCGCCACCGCCAGAGACCCGCGCAATCCCGTCGATAAAATAACCGGCGTTGGCATAGATGGGTTTGAGGAGAAAATTTCCTGATTTGTCGATGTAGCCGTAGTAGCCACCGAACGACACAATCGCAATCCCATTTTTAAACGGGCCGGCATAATCATACTGAGCGGGAATGACTGTTTTTCCGTCTTTATTGATATAGCCAAACTTGCCACGAAAATTGCCGTATTTATCTTTCAGCGCGTGACTGCCGTCTTCAAATTGGCACAGTCCTTCTGAAAAATACGACAGGCGGGCAGACTGTTCCGACCCAAACTCCAACGTGGGTTTAATTTTGACATTGCCCTTCATATCGATGTAACCGGTTCGGTCATTCTCCTCAAAGCGCGCCAGTCCTTCAAAGAACGGGTTCAAGCCTTCCAGTCCTTTCGCCAACAAGCGTTTGTTTTGTTTGTCGATGGCATAGCCGAGATGATTAATTTCAACGATAGCGATGCCGTCTTTGAAATACGAAGGTTTGTCGTAAGTGGGTGGAATGACCATTTTCCCGGTCTTGTCGATAAAGCCGTATTTTTCGCCGACCTTGACGGAAGCAAGCCCCTCATAAAAATCCGACGCGTCGTCATAATTTTGTGGGATCACCAACTTGCCTGTTTTATCGATGAAGCCGTATTTGGAATGCAAACCAAACGTGGCGATGGTAGTGCCGATAAATCTTCCGCTGATGACCGCCAGCCCTTCGGAAAAATGCGGAGGCGAATAATAGTTCGCCTCGTACTTAATCGGAATGACGATTTTTCCGGATTTATCCGCAAAACCCCAGCGCGTGCTGCCAGGGTCGTTGGTTTCCTTGCCCGCGATCAGTCCGGAGGTGGTATTGACGGCAACCAGACCTTCCGAAAAGTGGGCATTAAACTGCGGTTGTGACGGATTGAACTGTGGTGCAATCACCATTTTCCCGGTCGTGTCAATAAATCCCCATTTACCATTCACCTTAACCGCCGCCATCCCTTCAGAAAAATCGGTGGCATTGTCGTATTTATCATCAGTCAGCGGAGTTGTACGAAATGAACCGGCTTTGGGCGCGGTCCTGGTAGTCTGTGCAACTGCCCCGTGCAGGGCGAGGAGCAGGGTCACAGAGAGAATGAGGTGTTTTTGCATAGCCTGGACAATCATGAAAACAATCCGCCGAATTCTACTGCCCGGACAGGCGTTTGCCAAACGATATTGCATAGGCTGGAGAGCGGAACAGCAGGATAGGATCGTCAGTTGGCGCGATGCCATCAGCCATGACCAGCGGATCAAAGTTAATCTTCTCGCATTCCGCGCCTTTTTGCGGCATCGCCTGGGTAATTGATAGCGTTCCGGCAGTAAAGTGCTGGCGCGTTTCAGGCCAGGCAATGGTCGGATTGGTTTCCGGATCGCCGGGTTGGCCGAGGTACACAATCATGTCCCATTTGGCTGGCGCCTTCTTCGTCTGCGCAATCAGGTTTGCTTCCAGAAAATCGTGAGGCGCGGATTTGAGTTCCTGCTCGCTCAATGCCTTTTCGCCACCAACTGGGACGAAGCGCCATTTGATCAGATGCGTCACTTTTTTCGCGTCGATAAATTTAAAGGTGTGGATGCTGTAAAAAGCGGCGGAATAGTAGTTGGCTGGTGGATTGTGGGTTTTTGCAAAATCGACTGACGCCATGGTTTCGGGATGGCTGTCGAAAAATGCCTTCAGTACTTGCGGATCCGGCTTACCTGTCTTTGGATCGGGTTTGCTGGCAATGATCAGATCGTTGAATACAGCGGGCTGCGAACCGATAAATACGGGTGAATTCAACATCGTCATGTGCTGGCGATTGCTGTTGGGTAGACGGAATTCAAGCGCCAGTCCACGCGCATTGCGGGCTGCGTCCGGCACGTCCGGGTTGCCGCCAGCCAGAGAGAAGCGCGCTATTACTGGTACCGGCTTTCCGCTGAATAAGGCTGAGCTGCTGTAGGCGGCAGCCGCTGGGGTGCCAATAAATTCACCCACCGCACAGGTCCCCCTTGATATGGTTGCGCCGTTGACCTGGATGCACGCCAAACGTGCCTTCCAGCGAAGTAACGACCTGGCCTGGTTGTACGGCTGGCTCCTGGGTTGCCGACCAGGCTGCCGGCGCTGCGAATGCCATCATGCTGACCAGCATAGGTAAAATTGGATTGTTGTTTGTTTTCATACAAAACTCCGATTGGGGATGTAACAAGGTGGGCAAATCCAATGTCAGGTTTTGGCCTGAAATTTAAGTCAGCACTGTACTCGCTTTTTCAGAAGCTGGTCAGCACGGCCCACTGCCTGCTAATTTAATTGAATAATCATCACGGCAGTTCCCGGTCTGTTTTACAATCGAGAAATTATTCCAAATCCAACCTGAACTTATGGACCGCAGAACTTTTTTAATTGCCACGTCACTCCCTGTTTTAAGCTCCTGCGTCAATATGTCCGGGGTAGATCCAACCTGGAACACCCCGTCCGGCAAGCTTTTGCTGCTTGAGAAAAAATTCGATGTTCGCATTGGTGTCTACGCCATTAACACGCAAGACAATTCAGTCTTCTCGTATCGTGGCAATGAACGCTTTGCGTTTTGTAGCACCTTTAAATTTTTGGTTGCTGCGGCAATCCTGCAGCGCAGTGTGCAAACGCCTGAATTGATGCGACGTCACATCAGCTTTACTGCGGATGACGTAAAAAAATCCGGCTACGCGCCCGTAACTGAACAGCACGTTGATACCGGTATGTCGGTGGCAGAATTGTGCGCGGCGATGATTGAATACAGCGATAACGGTGCGGCAAATCAGTTACTGAAAATCATGGGCGGACCGGGTGCGATCAATGACTTTGTGCGTGTCATCGGCGACGATGAATTTCGCCTCGACCGGTGGGAGCCGGAATTAAACTCAGCCATACCTGGCGATGTGCGTGACACCACCACGCCCAGTGCAATGGCAAAAAATATGCGTCGATTGGCATTGGATGATGGCTTGCCCGCTGCGCAAAAATTACAACTTCAAGGTTGGCTGCGCGCCAATAGCACTGGCGATGCGCGCATTCGCGCCGGTGTTCCGGCCAGTTGGCAGGTAGGCGATAAAACCGGTACGGGCGACTATGGGGTTGCTAACGATGTGGCCGTGCTCTGGCCAGCGCAAACTGCACGCGCGCCGATAGTGTTGGCAATCTTTACGAATCAGGTAACGAAAACCGCGAATGCGAATGATGATGTGGTGGCGTCTGCAGCTCGTATCGTCGTTGATACGATGCGTTGATGAGGTAAGCTTGTGCTGATTCATTTTGCGTGCGGGGAGCCGAAGGTGTATTACCCCTGCACGCTGGTAAAAATATCGAATAGTCGAATTCAGGGAGGATAAGAGCATGGCAGAAGAGGTCATCACAATTTCCGGTAAGCCGCATGATCTTGGCGGTGGTATGACAGTTACCCGTGTTCTTCCGGCTGGAAAAAAAAGAATGGTCGGTCCGTTTGCATTCTTTGATCACATGGGACCGGTCGACATTGCGGCTGGCCAGAATACGGATGTACGACCTCACCCCCATATCGGACTGTCCACGCTCACGTATTTACTCGAAGGGCGCATGGTGCATCGTGACAGTCTGGGTACCGAAGCAATTATTGTGCCGGGTGACGTTAATTGGATGACTGCAGGACGGGGAATCTCGCATTCCGAGCGTGCCCATCATGACGACAAAAATTTGCCGCACCGACTGAATGGTTTACAACTCTGGATAGCGCTCACCGATGACCTGGAAGATGTCGCGCCCAGTTTTAATCATTACGACAGCGCCGTCATACCGCGTTCGGAAACCGCCAGCTGGCAACTGTCGGTAGTAGCGGGGGCGGCCTTTGGGTTAGCTTCGCCAGTGCAAACCAGCTCGCCGTTACTGTTGTCGGTTGTGAAAGCGAAATCAACGGCTGGTGTGTTTGACATTCCAGCTGGCGAATTTGAACTGGGCGTTTATGTTTTGTCTGGGCAGATTGAAATTAACGATCAAACCGTCATAGAACATGACATGCTGGTGTTGCCGCCACAAACGGCGACACAGATTCGTTTTAATTCACAAGCGCATTTTGTGATTCTGGGTGGACCGCCATTTGGTAATCCGCGCTACATCTGGTGGAATATGGTGTCGAGCTCACGTGAAAAAATTGAGATGGCCAAGTATCAGTGGAAAAACGGCACGTTCCCAATGGTGCCTGGCGAAACGGAATTTATTCCGGCACCAGATTAGGAGCTGATGCGATGATAACTGGTCGAAGAAAAGAAAAACTTGTCGCTGAAATTACCACCGGCAGCGACGTCACTCACACGATTATTGCCGACGTGGCGCAGAAATTCGGCGGGTCGGATTTGGGCCCCGATCCACATGATTTTTTTCGAGGCGTCACTGGCCGCGTGCACGATCATCACCGTGCAGATGTATGCAGAGCGGCACGGTTGGAAGCTCGATTCAACTGACGTCAAAATTAATATAGACAAAGAGGGCGCCCAGTCGCATCTGGTCCGCGAGATTTCTTTTCGGGGCGATTTGACGCAGGAGCAAATCGCACGCTTACTTGAAATCGCCGATAAATGTCCGATACATCGGTTGATGACCAGCGACATCTCGATTTCCACTTCACTCGCGGAAAAAACGCTGTAAGAGGGCGATAAACGCAATATGACTCAACCACACATCGCATTTCTGGGTATCGGACTGATGGGGCAACCGATGGTCTTGCGTCTGCTGGCGCATGGATACTCTGTCACCGTTTGGAATCGTACCACCTCCAAAACACAGCGATGTCGCGAACACGGCGCGCATGTTGCGTCAACCCCTGGTGAAGCAGTACGTTCGGCTGACGTGGTCATCACCATGTTGGAAGCGGGGCCGGTTGTGCATAGCGTTATATCGGCAGTGCTGACCGAGTTACCATCGGATGCATTGGTCATCGATATGAGTTCAACCCGTCAGGATGAAGCGCTTAATTTACAGAAGCTGCTGGCTGCGCGTGGCAATGGATTTGTAGACGCACCGGTATCGGGTGGCGTAGTCGGCGCTGAAGCCGGACGGCTGGCAATTCTGGTGGGCGCATCGAAAACTGATTTTGAGCGCTGCTTGACAGTGCTATCGGTACTGGGAACGCCGACATGGGTTGGGCCAACGGGCTCGGGGCAACTGGCAAAACTCTGTAATCAGCTCATCGTCGGTGGAACGTTGAATTTGGTTGCCGAAGCCTTGTTGCTGGCCCAGGCTGGTGGTGCGGACCCGTCGGCGGTGCGACAGGCATTACGCGGCGGCTTCGCCGACAGCAAAATTTTAGAAGTACACGGTCAACGGATGTTAGACCGCAATTTTATGCCTGGCGGGCAGGTCAAAAGCCAGTGCAAAGATATGAACAATATTTTGATGACGGCTGAGCAGCTTGGTGTGTCGCTGCCCCAAGCCGAATTAATTACCGCAGTCTATTCGCGCTTGCTGCAAACACATCCTGGCGCAGATCACAGCGCCGCGCTGCTTGATCTCGAATCGCATAATCCGGCAGTCCGGTTAGGCAGCAAGCCTGATCAATTACCCTCTGAATCGCAGTCTAATTGAGCCAGGCAGCTCACCTGGAAACCACATGGAAACCAATATAGTTAAAGCAGTATGCCCGCACGATTGCCCCGACACTTGCGCCATGCTCGTGACAGTAGCCGATGGTGTCGCAACTGAAGTGCGTGGCGATCCTGATCATCCCACCACGAACGGTGTATTGTGTACCAAAGTGGCGCGTTATACCGAGCGCACTTATCACGCCGATCGTTTGCTGTATCCGCAAAAACGTGTTGGCAAAAAAGGCGAAGGGAAGTTTGTGCGCATCAGCTGGGATGAAGCCATCACTACCATCGCTGCCAATTTAAAACGGGTAGTGGCAAAAAATTCCCAGGCTATCCTGCCGTACAGCTATGCGGGCACGTGTGGGCAGGTGCAGGGCGAAGCGATGGCGCACCGGTTTTTTCATAAAATCGGCGCATCCTTGTTAGACAGAACCATCTGTGCCAGCGCCGGTGCCACCGGCTACAAATACACGGTTGGCGCGTCGCTGGGCACGGATTTGGAGCAGGTGCAAAACGCGAAACTGATCGTTATCTGGGGCTCGAATCCCATCGTCTCGAATCTGCATTTCTGGATGCGTGCCCAGGAAGCGAAACGCAGCGGCGCACGTCTTATCGCGATTGATCCGTATCGCTCGCTGACCGCAGAAAAGTGCCATCAGCATATCGCGCTACTGCCTGGCACTGACGCTGCGCTGGCGTTAGGATTAATGCATGTGTTAATCAAAGAAAATTTGCTGGACAAAGACTACATTCAGAAATACACGCAGGGATACGATGCGCTGGCTGAACGTGCGTTGGCGTGGACGCCAGAACGCACCGCGCAAACCTGCGGTATTTCAGCGGAAGTGGTGGTAGCGCTGGCGCGTGAATATGGCGCGGTGTGTCGCGACAGCGGTGCGGCGTTGATCCGTCTGAATTATGGTGTGCAGCGTACCCATGGCGGCGGTATGGCGGTACGTAATATCGCCTGTCTGCCAGCATTGACCGGCGCCTGGCGTAATCCGGCAGGTGGCGCGATGTTGTCGCTATCGGGTGCTTTTCCAAAAGATAATGCGGCGATGCAGCGGCCCGATTTAATTCCTGCGAACTGCCAGCCGCGCACGATTAATATGAGCACCATCGGTGATGATTTGCTGCGTGACAGCGATGCAGATTTCGGTCCTAAAGTCGAAGCAATCATCGTCTACAATGCCAACCCCGTTGCGGTTGCGCCTGATTCGCACAAAGTCGCTCAAGGATTTGCCCGTGAAGATTTATTCACGGTCGTGCTAGAACATTTTCAGACAGATACCGCCGACTATGCCGATATTCTGCTGCCTGCAACCACGCAACTTGAACATGTCGACGTCCATACCTCCTATGGCCATTACTACATGATGGCGAATAACGCCGCGATTGCGCCTCTCGGTGAGTCGAAACCCAATACGGAATTTTTTCGATTGCTGGCAAAACAAATGGGCTACACCGACGCCTGTTTTGCCGAGACTGATGACCAGATTGCTGCCGTGGCGTTTAAGAAGGACGATGTTAAATCCATGCACTTTGATTGGGACGCGCTAAAGCAAGCCGGTTGGAAAAAGCTCAATCTGCCCGCCGCCCCGTTTGCCGAAGGCGGATTTCTGACCCCGTCAGGTAAGTGCGAATTCTATTGCGAGCGGATGCAGCAAGACGGTCTTGACCCGGTACCGACCTATATCGCGCCCTATGAATCGGTGGCGAGTAATAGTGAGCTGGCTAAAAGCTACCCGTTGGCGATGATCTCACCGCCTGCACGTAATTTTATGAATTCGACCTTTGTGAATGTGAAAAGTCTGCGCGACACCGAAGGCGAGCCGCATCTCGACATGCATCCGGATGACGCCACCAATCGCACGATCCAGACCGGCGATATGGTCCGTATCTTTAATCAGCGTGGAAGCTTGCAAGCACGTGTCCGGGTTACCGAAAAGGCCAGACCTGGACTGGTGGTAGGATTGTCAATCTGGTGGAAAAAACTGGCCGAAGATGGACAAAATGCTAACGCCGTCACTAGCCAGCGCCTGACCGATATGGGTGGTGGTGCGACCTTTTACGACACGCTGGTAGAAGTCGAGAAAATTGCCTGAATAGTCAAGCGAGCAGTACAGCGAGTTGAGGGTTCACTCCATATCAGTGAAATAACTTGCGATTCTGCTGCCCCTGCCTTAGCATTTATTTCCGGCAAGATTTTGACAACAGTAAAACAATTAATAACAACGAGACAAGAGGATTTCATGGATAAGCTTTGGTTAAAGTCCTACCCACAGGGCGTTCCAACCGAAATTGATATTTCGCACTATCATTCGCTCACCCAGCTCATGGAGGAGTCGTTCAAAAAATATGCGGCACGTCCAGCCTTTGTCTGCATGGGTAAAGAACTGCTGTACGCCGAACTCGATGCAATGTCGCTCAAGATCGCCGCCTGGCTACAAAGCAAGGGATTGCCGAAAGGCGCGCGCGTCGCGGTGATGATGCCGAACGTGTTGCAATATCCGGTCGCGATGATCGGTATATTGCGTGCCGGTTATACCGTGGTCAACGTCAATCCTTTGTATACGCCGCGTGAACTCGAGCATCAACTTAAAGACTCCGGCGCAGAAGCGATTTTTATTCTGGAAAATTTTGCGACTACCCTCGATCAGGTCATTGCCAAAACTGCTGTTAAGCATGTGGTCGTTACCAGCATGGGCGAAATGCTGGGTACGGTCAAAGGAACGATAGTTAACCTGGTTGTGCGTCACGTCAAAAAGATGGTGCCAGCTTATTCGCTGCCAGGCTCGCTGCAATTTAACCAGGTATTGTCCGCTGCATCGAAATTGAGCCTGCAACCCGTGCAGACCACGTTGGACGATCTGGCGTTTTTGCAATATACCGGTGGTACTACCGGCGTCTCAAAAGGCGCCATGCTGTCACACGGGAATATCGTCGCCAATATCGTTCAGGCTGACGCGTGGTTCCATCCGGTGTTGGATAAGCATGATCCAAGTTTGCAGATGACGATGATGTGCGCCTTACCGCTCTATCATATTTTCGCGCTGACGGTCTGCGCGTTAATGGGGATGCGGCTGGGATTTAAGAATTTGCTGATCCCAAATCCACGTGACATTCCTGGCTTCATCAAGGAATTACATACTCACCGGGTGGATTTTTTCCCTGCGGTGAATACGCTGTTTAACGGATTGCTCAACAATCCGGAATTTGCCAAAGTGGATTTCTCCAACCTGAAGGTCAGCATGGGTGGGGGGATGGCTGTGCAAAAAGCAGTGGCCGAACGTTGGAAAAGCGTCACCGGTTGCAGCATTTGCGAAGGCTATGGCTTATCCGAGACATCGCCGATTGCCTCAGCTAACCCAGTCGAATCTGCCCGGATCGGCACCATAGGTTTGCCGATGCCATCGACCGAAATTGCTATTCTCGATGACGCGGGTATCGAAGTGCCGTTGGGACAGCCTGGTGAAATTGCGATTCGTGGTCCGCAAGTGATGAAGGGTTACTGGCAAAATCAGGCAGAAACTGACAAGTGCATGACGCCAGACGGCTTCTTTAAATCGGGTGACATCGGCGTGATGGACGACGCTGGCTACACGACCATTGTGGATCGTAAGAAAGACATGATTCTTGTGTCCGGATTTAATGTCTATCCGAACGAAATTGAAGGCGTGATTGCGATGCATCCAGGCGTGTTGGAATGTGCTTGCGTTGGCGTGCCAGATGAGCATTCCGGTGAAGCCGTCAAACTTTATATCGTGAAAAAAGATCCGGCGTTGACCGAGCAGGACATCATGGACTTCTGCAAACATGAATTGACCGGTTATAAAAAGCCGCGGCACATTGAATTCCGTACCGAGTTGCCAAAAACGAATGTCGGAAAAATTTTGCGTCGCGAATTGCGCGATGTAAAAAAAGCAGCATAGTACTGCATTCCCCGTTCTACAAATCCCGGTTTCGCAATTGCGGCACCGGGATTTTTTTCGTTTGATGGTTTCGACGGCTGCCACAAAAACCACAACATCAAATTAGATTTTGAATTCACCGATTTTGTTACCTACTCTACATAAGTGCATTAACGCGGCCAGGGGAATTACGATGAAAAAAAATCTACTCGGCGTTGCTGTCAGCCTTGCACTGACATCCATCTGTTCAATGGCCTACGCCGATCTGGTGGTCGTGGTCAATGCGAAGAATACGGCGTCGGTCACTAAAGATCAGATCACGCAATCGTTCCTGGGCAGCACCAATACCTTTTCGCCAATAGATCAGCCCGACGGCTCGCCGATACGCAATGAGTTTTATAAAACGGTCGCCGAAAAAGATCCGTCTCAGGTGCGGGCGATCTGGTCCAAGTTGGTGTTTACGGGTAAAGCCAAACCGCCCAAACAATTTGCTAACAGCGAGGAAGTAAAAAAAGAGGTGGCGGGCAATATGAATGCCATTGGCTACATCGAAAAAAGCGCGGTGGATTCCAGCGTCAGAGTTGTTTATCCGGCTAATTGAACTGGGAGAGCGCGATCATGAAAAACTCAATAAAAAACAGCGGTCCAAAAAATACGCATTGCGTGACTTATCCTGCGCGTGCTGAGGTGCGTACCATGAGAAAAATTACTTCGATGCTGTTGGCGACACTATTTTTGATGGCGCTATTCCTGGCGCACACGGTGGCGCATGCAATCGACCTGGATGATTCTGGCTCATTCACCGCATCCGGATTTTATAGCCTTACCGGCGCTTCAGTGTTGGGCGGGCAAGCGCAGAACAGCAGCGCACCCTGGATGTATCAACAATGGAATTGCCCCTGCTCGATACAGAACTGGGAATATGTTGGGGTCTATGAAAAAAGTAAGGGCTTTGAGATTAACCAGGAATCGCTGGTCGGTGTGCAGTTGCGTAAAGAGTTTACCAATACGTTTTCGGTGACCGGTCAGTTTGTGATGCGCGCGCAAAATCCGAATAATAGTTCCAGCCCTTCGGTTGATTGGCTGTATGCAGCGTGGAGTCCTTCGGCAGATTCGCCGATTACCGTGGAAGCCGGTCGCCTGCGTATTCCGCTCTACTACTACAGCGACTATTTGTATATCGGTTATTCCTACCCCTGGGTACGTCCACCGCCAGATGTGTATGGCTGGCCGATCTACGCCTACGACGGCGCCAATATCAGTTATCACACACAGATAGGCAGTTCGGCCTGGACCATGAATGCCAGCGCCTGGGCTGGTAGCTATAAACAGACTTACGATGCCTATGACACCCTGATTTACTACACGACGCCGACAACAGAATCGTGGGACAAAATGTTGGGCAGCTATGTGTCATTCACAAACGGCATCGTGGATTTGCGCGCCATGGTGATGAAGTATCGTGACAATACCGAAGTGCAGACACAACCCGTCACGACCATCGTATCCAATCAGTTCACGCGCATTGAAGGATTGTCAGCCAATGTCGATTACGAAAATTGGGTGGTGCGCGGTGAAATCGATCGCTATCAGCAGCAAGCGCAGGCGCTCGATATCGATAACGTCTACAAATATAATCTGCTGGGAGTCGGCTATAAAATCGGCGACTTTACGCCGATGGTGACGCATTCGTATTACACGACCATCACCGAGCCGATAGAATCGCAATCGACCAATTCGCTAGTGGTGCGCTGGGATTTTCGCCCCAATACTGCGTTGAAAGTGCAATACGATGACAATAAAGATGAGTCGCACTATGCGTATAAATTTTTTGGTGATTCGAGGTTATTGTCGGTGTCGTTGCAAGGGACGTTTTGATTATCAAATTTAGAACCATGCGGTGTAGTATGCCTTCAGCTCACACCCCACGCGCTATGGTTCAACAGGTTTCAACGAACGCCCTATACAGTACCTAGAGCACTTGGCTGCGGGGCGGCGGCTTCCAAACTTCTGCCAATTGCAGCAATTGGCACAGGGTAAAATGCCTTCGATATCCAATGTTTTCTGACAAATAAACCGAATTCTGCTGCGCTCCAGACCGCACCAATTCCCAACCCACCGGTCAACAAAATAACTGGGTAAAGCGCAAATTGTACTGCACCGAAGATCAGGAGTAGTGCTGACTTGGCGATAAACTTTAATGGCGTCCAAAGTAAATAGTAGGCAACGGGCAGCAGCACATAATTCCATCCCAACTTCAATATGTGGCTAATCGTTTTCCCCGCCCATTTCACGAATTTGACCAGATTTTCTACTATCAATTTGATGCCACGCCATATGTGTCTTCCTAAAATATGCCAGGCACCCTTTCCAAACATATACACCAATTGGCCCGCCGCCAATCCCACGTGGCATGTACCTTGCACAAATCCCAGCACCGCCTTTGCGACCCAAGATGCTACGGGGCGCAGGAATTGATAGTAAATTCGGCCGCCGACGTAGCTGCAAAAGTTGGCACCAGCCGTATAGATTCCGTGCACGAACGCTTTGACGGTAGTGTAGATAGTACTGACGAACATCCCCGCAGCAAGAACAATGTGCGCAAGGCACCATGCGATAGGTCGACCAATAAGATTCCAAATTAAAGTCAGGGCGTTGTGCAAGACCCAGCGTACAAATTGAAAAACCAATTTCAGTGTCCAGGCAATTGCCATGGTAATGCCGTATCCAACGCCAGCCAACGAATAGGCCAGCACGCTTCCCACCAGTCCGACCAGTTTAGAGGCAGGATAAAAGAGAAGGAGCTTGGCCGCCTGCCAGACAAAATTGGCTAGCTTCACGCCTGCCTGCGCTACCAAACTCAGCACCCATAATATGCCGCTAACCACGTTGTAGAGGCCGTTAGCTATCAGGATGAGCCCATTTGCCACAAAGTTTTTGAAGAGCAGTTGCACTCCCCATGCAAATAGGCTGACCACCCACAGAAAGCCGCGCCCCACATAACGGGAGCCGTTCCTTAGCATATAGAAGCAACTGTTACGCCCGGAACTGTTATTCCATGGCTTGTCGATCCAGTCTTCGCATTGGGGTCTAGACCAATCCTTAAAGTAGTCGAGACATTTTGTTCCAAGATTTTCTTTAAGCGTGGCCCTTGCGGCATCAAATCCTGCGCTGGACCATGTAGGCAGCTCCGGCTTCAGTATTGGAGAGGTCCAGATCTTCTCGCAGGTTGATACAAAGCTTCGCCAACCTTGCGCACAGTCTTCGACGATGGGTCGAGGCGGACCGAGATCTTCCAAGCCGGGGCACCAACCTTCTCTACTTTCAAGCCAGCCTGTCCCGAATTCGATGTTTTCCCTAGCGTTCAATAGCACGTTGACGTTGTTGCGGAACTCACCCTCTTCTCCGTCTTTACCAGCATATTGCGTTCCGAAATCCTGCCAGCGTTGCCCCCAATTTTTTCCTGCGTAATATGCGTTGAAACTGTCTGCCCCATCGTCCGGCGTACATGCTTTACGAGCTGCTGCAAATTCGTCGTGTAAGTTTGCATGCTGCCCGCTAAAATTGTCGTCTGCATACGGATTAGAGAAAAAGGGAGGCGAGTCGTCTGGATTTTCACCTGCTCCATCATTTTCGCCAGATCCGTCGGCACCGTCATTAATCTCAAAGCCTAACTCGTCAAGTAATTCCTTTGGTGCACGTATGCCCGGACTAATTAGTTCTTTGCCTGTCCACTTGAATGTTTTAGCCATGGTGCTTGCCATGCCGTTATACTGCGCGAATCGGTGTTCAAATACGGCATCATGTTCGTTGCAATCTTTATTTAAGTTGTCAAGATTTGTTTTATCTTCAAATAATTGTGATTCTCGCTCGTTAGGTTTTTCTGCTGACAGAGCTTCGGCGGTGTACGCAGTTTTCCCCCAGAGTTTCGAAAAATTCAGGCCTGTAAGACGTGCGTTTAGTGTCATATCGATGCTCCCATTAGTTCAATCCAATAAATTTATCGTTGCCTGAGCGGCGGGCGGTTGAGGTTTGAATTAAGTCGGGACCCCGCGCTAACGCCAGGAGTAAGATTTTGGCCCGGTCTTGCGGCTGGATTTTTGTTTTGAGCGCCAGCGTCCTCATTCTGCTTTTGTTGCTGATAGAAATAACCCAACGCCATTTGCTTGATCTGAAAATAGCTGGCCTCGCTCGCGTCGCGGATGGTCTCGGTATTGGGACAGGAGTTATAGATGGTGAACGCCAATAGTGTCGATAAGACTTCGAGTATGTCGGTGGCTTTTTGCATCTCGGAATAAGCAGGATTGCCTACACCAATTTTTTCAAAGAGCTCCGCGATGGTTTTGTACATCGATTCTTTGTAGCCGTGTTCGTCGTTCGGTAGTTGTGTCGGGGTCATCGCAAGGCCGATCAATAGGTGAAGTTGGATGTGGATTATTTCATTGATCTTGAATTTCACGAATCGGGAAAAACCCGGGGAACGACTGACTGCCGGAAACTTGAAAACGGCTACCGTTCCCGCGCGGGGAATGGTAGCCGTCGTGTGTGACGTGGAGCGCCGTTCAATCCATTGACTGTCAACAGGCATTCGGGTATTTGCTTATTAACTTTTCCTACGCTGTTCGCCATCATAGATGTCCGCGAACAGATTATGTCGTTCGCACGCTTGTTGAATGATCTCTAATAAGCTGATGCAGACTGACCGAGCGCTTTCAGCTGATCACTACTTATAAACATTGATTCATTTTATTTAAATAGACAGGAGAACTTAATGTCGGTACCGAATCTAGTATCCACAGGTGGAAGCATCCAAGATCGCTTCCAAGATGCGAGAGCATTCGTAAAAAAACGTAATGCGTCAGAGACAGGAGCTGATGGTGCCGTTTCTGGTAAATTCCTTACTCGCTGCGCGCAGAAGCTGCGTAATTTTCTTGCCCATGATGCGGTCAAAGTATTTGCGAGCTTTTTCATGTGGCTTGGTGCCATTTCCATGGCGTTGGGTGGCATAGGACTTCCAATTCTTTTAGTAGGCATTGGTCTTGCGTGCCTCAGCACATTTTGTTCTGCTTTGAAGGAAAATGCCAGATCAGAATCCACGGCGAAATCGGTGAGAATTGACGTTGCAGCTTCGGTGCTACTTAGTAGTGTGGTGGGGGCGCCCGGGGCTATCGTTGTTATGGCTTTGGGGTGTAGGTGAGCGACAGACGTGCTGACCGAATGGCTGGTGGGAAACTGAAAACGACTATTGCACCCGTTGGTGGGCGCAGTAGTCGTTGTGTTCCAAAGGGGAAGTGCAGTCTATGTAATTTCGGAGTGACCGTGCTTTGCTTCCACGCTGTCAACAAGAGATCAAGCCACTAACGGAGCCTTTAGCCAATCGTTTCCTAACGTAGCATCAATCAATTTGATACAAGCTTGCGCATCCACCTGCATACAGGCGTGCGTAGTTGGTTTTTCCGGCTCCCAGCCAGGTTGCGGATAGAACAGTTTGCCGTGCTTATCCATCATGGTTTGACCATTCGCGATACCAGTTGTAGCAACCCGAATCCGACCTTCCTGCGTCTTGAACAATTCCGGCGCGACCAGGTAAACAAACGCCAGTACATCGTGACCAAAGCAGGCGTGACCCATTTCGGGACGGATCGCGCCATAGAAATTGCAGTAGAAATGCACAGCGTGCTGCAATGTCGTCATCGCAAGATGATTATGTTTTTTTGCCAGCGCATCAAAGAAACTCGACGGTAATACCACGCGGTGGGTTACATCCAATCCGACCATGGTCAGATTCCATCCGGCGGTGAATACCAAATCCGCAGCGTCAGGATCATTCCACACGTTGGCTTCTGCTACCGGAGACACATTGCCCGGTTCAACAACCGTTCCCGCCATCAGCACCACTTGCTTTAATAGCGTGGGTAAATTAGGTTCGATTTTTAGCGCCAGGCCCAGATTCGCTAACGGCGCGACTGCAACCAGCGTAATTTCGCCCGGATGGGCACGCGCCATTTTGACGATGTATTCCGCAGCGCTGCACGATTCAGCTTTGCCTTGAATCGCGGTGCGCGTTTCCAGATTGCCCAGACCATCATCGCCGTGAATAAATCCGGGCGGTGTGCCTGGTGCTTTGGCGAGCGGTACCGGCGCACCCTGTGCAACTGGTGTTGCGTAGCCAGCGATGCGAGTCAGATATAGCGCATTCGCTGTGGCTTGCTCTGCCGTGACGTTACCAAATACGGTAGTGATGCCGACTACCTCAATGTCGGGATGCGCCAGCGCAAAATACAGGGCCATTGCGTCATCTACGCCCGGATCGGTGTCGAAAATAACTTTGTGTTTGGTTGTCATGGTTTTCCTTTATGAGTGTGATGCTTTGAATTGTTCTACTTCGGCGCGATGTGGAATTGAGCTTTGCGCGCCGATCCGGGTAACGGTCAGTGCCGCACTATATTGTGCTTCTCTTGCGGCTTCCAGTGCAGTCAATCCTTGTCCAATGGCAGTTGCAAATGCGCCGACAAACGTATCGCCCGCGGCAGTGGTATCGACGGCTTGAACTTTAATTGCAGGGATGTGATGAAACTCGTTGGCGCTACAAACGCAAACACCTTGATCACCGAGCGTCAGTAATACGCAGTGCACGCCACGCGCCAACAATTTTTGTGCAGCATCACGTGCTGTATCTACGCTATTGACGGCAACACCGCTGATCTGAGTCGCCTCAGTTTCATTGACGACCAAATAGTTAACCAATTTAAAAATCGCGTCGGGCAAGTCGATAGCAGGTGCTGGGTTAAACACTACTTCTACACCATGTCGCTGTGCAATCTCCATCGCGGCCTGGATAGTCGGCACCGGCGTTTCGCACTGACAGATTAAGAGTTGCGCCTTGCGTAGCGCCGGGTTATCTACATGGTCGGGTGTTAGTCTGGCATTCGCGCCAGGTGCGATCACAATGCAGTTGCGCGCCTGATCGTCAACAAATATCCCCGCCACGCCAGTCGCACATCCACTGATGGTGTTGATGTGGTTGATATCGATTCCGTCGCGTTTCAGACCGTCCAATGATTGCAAACCGTTGGCATCGTCGCCGACACATCCAACTAACGTCGTGCGCGCGCCTTGCCGTGCTGCAGCCACCGCCTGGTTTGCACCTTTGCCGCCCGCGATTTGCAAAAACTCGTGGCCGCTGATGGTCTCACCCGCGACCGGCATTCGTGGTGTACGAAATACGAGGTCCATATTGATACTGCCAACCACGCAAATCGCCGGAGAAGGTTTCATATCGCTGGCCTTTTAATTGATAATTCCGCCGCCCAGGCAAACCTCACCGTGATACAACACGGCTGATTGTCCCGGTGTAACCGCCCATTGCGCGTCGTCGAAATGGAGTTGGAACTGCAAATCATTCGCTGCCGAAAAATTTCCCGCTACATCTGCCTGGCGGTAGCGCGTCTTAGCCATCAGTTGGGTCAGGTCAGGTGGGCTACCGGCTATCCAGCTGGCCTGATCTGCCTGCAAGGTCGGCGACAGCAACCATGGATGATCATGGCCCTGCACGGCATACAGCGTATTGTTCGCCATATCCTTGCGCGCCACATACCAGGCGTCGCTACTGCCATCTTCATTTTGATGACTCTTGATACCGCCTATGCCTATGCCTTTGCGTTGTCCCAGCGTATAAAAACTCAGGCCAATGTGTTCGCCGATTACTTCACCTTCCGGCGTTTTGATCGGACCAGGTTTTTGCGCCAGATAGCGATTTAAAAAGTCGCGGAACGGCCGTTCGCCGATAAAGCAAATTCCCGTGGAATCTTTTTTTGCAGCATTCGGCAATTGCAATTGCTCTGCAATTTTACGTACTTCAGTTTTGTGTATCTCACCGAGCGGAAATAACGTTTTGCATAACTGCGCCTGATTCAGTCTATGCAGGAAATAGCTCTGATCTTTGCTGAGATCGCGCGCCTTGAGTAATTCGAAGCGCCCATCCACTTCGCGCACACGGGCGTAATGACCGGTGGCGATATAGTCAGCGCCAAGCTGCATTGCATGATCCAGAAACGCCTTGAATTTGATTTCGGCATTGCACAGCACATCTGGATTGGGCGTGCGGCCTGCCTGGTATTCGCGCAGGAATTCGGAGAAGACCCGATCTTTGTATTCGGCGGCGAAGTTGACCGCTTCAATATCCACGCCCACCACATCGGCCACGCTGGCCGCATCAATCCAGTCCTGCCGGGTTGAGCAGTATTCGGAATCGTCATCGTCTTCCCAGTTTTTCATAAACAGGCCGATGACTTCATAACCCTGTTCTTTTAACAGATGTGCGGAAACCGAGGAGTCGACCCCGCCTGACATGCCGATAACTACGCGCTTTTTTGCCATGGTGTTGCTAAAATTTTTAGAGTGGTTCTGTGACGCTGGGGTCGGTATAGATAGCTGATAGGGGGATGTGCACGCCAGCCCGATAATCATCAATGCACTTTAGTACCAATTCGCTGCGATGGCGATCTTTCGTTGCGACCAGTTCATCGTAGCTCATCCACATGGTACGGACGATGCCTTCGTCCAATGGTTGGTCATATTGCTGTCCCACTTTCCCGGCAAAAGCAAAACGCAGAAAGGTGACAGGAATACCGCGTCGTTGTGATACGTAGCGAGCCAGATAAGTCCCGACCAGATGGGATGGGATAAATCCGTGTGCCGTTTCTTCCTTGGTTTCGCGGATCACCGCATCAATCAGTGATTCGCCCGGGTCCAGATGTCCAGCCGGCTGGTTAATGCGGCGACCGTCGGACGTGTCTTCTTCGATCATGAAGAACAGTCCATCGCGCTCGATTATCGATGCGACGGTGACAGCTGGCTTCCACGTATCTGGCATGTTTTCCTCTAGGTGATTTGCCCGGTATCCCGGCTACCCAGGATCAGCAAGGTCGCCATTTTACCGGTTCTGCCGGACTGTGGTTTTTACTGGGTCAAAATATTTTCAAAAATTCAAGATTAATCAGTGAAATTGACCAGCTAAACCTATATAGTACGGGGTTACTTTGCCAGGCGGCCTGGTCGGAATCGGTCGCCGTGAACGCATCATTTATGCAACAGAGAGGGTAAGTTTCCGACATCTTGCGTTGTAGTATTGTCATCTAAATGCGTGGAATTTCTGGTTCTGCTGGCATAGTGGCTATTTCCTTTCTCGATTTATTCAAACCACAGAGCTCAACTTGGGAGTAATAGTATGAAAATTGGCATTCCTGCCGAAACCAGACCGGGTGAAACAAGGGTGGCGGCGACGCCGGAAACCGTTAAGAAATATTTGGCGGGCAAACACCAGGTTGTTGTTCAATCTGGCGCCGGGATCGCAGCGAGCATAACCGACGAGGCCTATATTCTGGCAGGCGCGCAGATAGGCAGTGCAGCAGAAGCGTTTGCCTGTGAGTTGGTGTTGAAGGTCCGTGCGCCGGATAGTGCCGAGCGCGCCATGATTAAATCGGGCACGGTGCTCGTCGGTATGTTGAATCCGTTTGACGCTGAAAATACTGCCATGCTGGCTGCTGCCGGCATACAGGCGTTCGCTCTCGAAGCAGCACCGCGTATTACCCGTGCGCAGTCGATGGATGTGCTGTCGTCGCAGGCGAATATCGCAGGTTATAAAGCGGTCATGGTCGCGGCCAATACCTATGCGCGATTTATGCCGATGCTGATGACTGCAGCAGGAACAGTCAAGGCCGCACGTGTGTTAATCATGGGGGTAGGTGTGGCCGGATTGCAGGCGATTGCGACCGCAAAACGATTGGGCGCGGTGATCGAGGCGTCGGATGTGCGTCCGCCGGTAAAAGAACAGGTGGAGTCATTGGGCGCGAAATTTATCGATGTGCCCTTTATCACTGATGAAGAAAAAGAAATCGCGCAAGGTTCGGGCGGCTACGCGCGGCCTATGCCTGCAGACTGGATGCGCCGTCAGGCCGAGCTCGTGCACGAACGCGCCAAACAAGCTGACATCATTATTACCACCGCCTTAATTCCAGGTCGTAAAGCACCGATCCTCATCTCAGAAGATACGGTGAAAGCGATGAAGCCGGGATCGGTCATTGTGGATATGGCGGTGGAGCAGGGTGGTAATTGCCCTCTATCGGAACTCGGCAAGACCGTGACCAAATACGGCGTGCATATTATCGGCGAACCGAATCTGGCAACGCTGGTGGCAGCAGACGCTTCGGCACTTTATGCGCGCAATGTGCTGGATTTTTTAAAGCTGATTATCAATAAAGAAGCGGCGCTCGAAATCAATCGCGAAGATGAAATCGTTGCGGCGACATTGTTGTGCTCGGGCGGCGAAGTGCTGCGCAAATAAATCAATAACACACGAGGTCCATATGGAAGTCAGTCACACACTCACCAATCTGATTATTTTTGTATTAGCGATCTACGTCGGCTACCACGTCGTGTGGACGGTTACGCCGGCGTTGCATACGCCGTTAATGGCGGTGACCAACGCCATTTCCGCCATCATTATTGTCGGCGCAATGTTAGCTGCCGGACTGACTGAAGGCCTGCTTGCGCAGGTGATGGGGACAGTCGCCGTTGCACTTGCCGCTGTCAACGTCTTCGGCGGCTTTCTGGTCACGCAACGCATGTTGGAGATGTTCAAGAAAAAAGAGCCTAAGCAAGCCGCCTCGAAGGAGCACGCATA